>Ga0207667_10009189_pt1 | contig 11676 bp, 9 predicted proteins | sample KBSCornC52_FD_184301 | JGI IMG/M metagenome (GOLD analysis project Ga0207667, IMG submission 184301) | Corn rhizosphere microbial communities from Kellogg Biological Station, Michigan, USA - KBS Corn C5-2 (SPAdes) (version 2) | ecosystem: Host-associated > Plants > Roots > Rhizosphere > Soil ...
TCCACCGGTTTACTTTCGCGAGCCAGCTTGTAGGCGGGAGTGCCCTGAATCTTCTTCGCAGAAAAAGGTGGCGGCAGTTGGTCCATCTGCCCGTGAAACCGCGCCGCGGCTTCCCGAATCCGATCTAATGTCAAAGCTGGCCCCACCTCGCCCCAAACATCCGGCCCGGCGGCCTCGCCCTCTGCGTCATAAGTATCGGTAGCAAATCCGAACCGGATCGCACCTGTATAGCTCTTCTCATCAGAAGAAAAGTACTGGGCCAACCGGGTAAATTTGCCCAGCAGCAAAGGCAGCACCCCGGTCGCCATGGGATCCAGAGTACCCAGGTGTCCGATGGATCTTTCCCCAGTAATCTTTCTGAGCCGGTTTACAACGTCGTGGCTAGTCATTCCACCAGGCTTATCGACGATCAAGAGACCATTCACGTGAAATATCCATTTCCTTCCATAATCTAAAGCATTATCGTGACTTATGTCCCGCGACCGCAACACACGTCCGTGCATTCCCCGCCATAAACCCGATTGCAAAGTGCCTCGATCGCGCCCTATGCTCATGGTTGATGCAGTTGGTGCTCGGTCAAGTTCGAAAACCGATTCGCGAGCTGTCCAAGTCGCTACGCGATCTACCCGGAAATCCGCCTCGGCGGGCGGTCCACAACCTGAGAACGCGTTCGCGTCGCCTTGAGGCCGTTGCCGCCCTACTCCTGCTGCACGACAATCAAACTGCACGCCAACTCCTGAAATCCATCAAGGCGATTCGCAAAACCGCAGGCGATGTGCGAGACATGGACGTGCTTGAGGCGAAGGTGCGCTTTCTGATCCGGAGCAGCTCCAATCAACCGATTTCATCTCTTTCATCCTTCGAGCGTCTGCTTGCTCATTTGCAGGCCATCCGGGCAGAGAGTGCGCGCGAACTTGTACAAAGCTTTTCAGCCGATAGGAAGAATCTCCGCCGCAGTCTCAAGTCCTTTTCAAAATGTGTGGAAGAGGAGTTTACCCCGCAGGGTATGGATGCGCGGCAAGCGCACGCAGTGTTTGAGGAACTATGCCGCTGGCCAAGGCTCTGCGCCCAAAACCTGCATGCCTTCCGAATCAAGATCAAGGAATTGCGCTACATGTTGCAACTGATGGAATGTGCGAATCAGGCACTCCTGAATGCCCTGGACAGGGCAAAAACGCGAATCGGCGCATGGCACGACTGGGAGCAGTTGCACCGGATTGCCCTCGAAGTCCTCCATCCCCGAAGAGATCGCGCCGCAATCGCGGTCATCGCGCATACAGAAACCACCGAGCTCAAATCCGCAATGCACACTGCCCAATCGCTCCGGACACGATATCTGCGAACATCCAACCTGCTGGAGATTGCTGAACCGTGAAAAAGCCCGGTGCATAGCCGGGCTTTTTGCTGCAATCGAACTCTAAAGCGTTACTTAGAGCTTTTCGTAAAACTCGCAGGCAGAACACGAGATATAGACTCCGCCAGGAATGCCGCGCTCGCGGTCCTTGACCCTCTTCACAATGCGCGTGGCCTTGCCACATTTGGGACAGTCGGTTGACTTCGTCGTGTCCATTACCTTCTTACGATCACCGGTCTTTGCAATCTTTGCCATAACTGGAATGCTTCTCCTTCGTGGGTTGTCTCTGCACTCACGCGCAACTGGGTGCGCGCGGCTTCAACGGCGCGGTCATGTGCTGCCCTTCATTGCAAGGTAATTGCGCGGAAGGCGCGGGACTCGCTGCCTCCAGTTTACATGAATCCCGCTACCCGCTTCACTTAGGCTGGCTGCTGCTGGGCTGGCTGCTTCCGGTCGCTGGGGCGGTCTGCACGGGGGTAGATTGCGCTGAGCTGTCCGGCTGGCTATCTGGAACCGAATCGGGATTGTACCCCGGCTGATTATGGGGCTTTGGCATCTGGACCGGGCGCATTTTGTCACGATCTCTCTGCCCCGCAGGCACTTTCGAATCCTGCTGCTCCGATGGAAGCTGCTCGCCTTCCTTACGCAGCGTCGGAGGTGGTGCGGGGGCTTGCCTATTCGGATCCCGCTGCACATCGCCTTCCCTTACCACCTTTACATTTTCGGCTACCACGGGCGCTCCATTGCTGCGCATCATCCCGGAGACTTCGTCTTTCGTGAAGACCTCAGGTTCCTGACCCGCTTTGGCGATCTCAACTCGGATCACGCGGTTGCCGTTGATGCGTACGAAATCGACTTCGTCAGGCGGTGTGCCGTAGATCCATTCCTCGAACGGCATCTGGCCTTCTATCTCGCGGGATTTGGTGCGCGGCGCTCCTTTCGCGAAAAGCACCATGTCGGTGCTCATTCCTACCATTACGCGATGGCCAAGTATTGCGTCCTTAAGCGGGGTCGGAAGCGTGTCGGTAAATGCCTGGACGGGCGTCTTCACGTCAAAAGAGATCAGCGGCGCAAGCAGTGCCTTCACCTGCGCCCCGGTTAATGCCGGCACCTGCTTTCCGAAATCGAGCGTAAGCCGCGCCCCCTGCGGGTCTTGCACGTCCTGCACAACCGGATTCGTGTAGTTCGGGTTCGCTCCTATCGAGATATGCCGCAGAAACCGATGCTTGGCATCTGGTCCGCCGTTGAGCTTGAAAACAATCTTCCCGTGATCTACGGTCAAGTCGGTGATAACGACACGATCGCCCGGTTTGGCCGAGATTCCGCTGTTGATGACCATGTTCAGATAGCCATCGCCGGCCGGCTCCAGCTTCCCATTGGCCACCAGCGTGAGCCCTTTGTGCCCACGCGGGAACGGGCGCATGGCAAAGCCCTGTTCTGCTTGCAGCAGACGGATAAGCCCAAGACGGGTTTTGGTGTCCATTGGGCTGGTTGGCAGTTCCACATGAGTAGGAACAATCTGCTGGTATTGCCGGTCTACCTGGCCCTCCTGGCCTTGGGGAACGGCCACAGGTCCGCCTTTGCGGGTATCAATGGTCACCACCTGTGCGGCGGCTGTTGCAAGCGAAACGATTGCCAAAGCTGCGCAGACGAGAACAACGCGCTTCAAACCGCGCTTGCAGAAAACTGCCGCCGCGCCTGGTTGGGCTTCGGCGGGATGACGCGTCGAGTCAAGCTTCGAAGTGAGGAATGCCGGGATCATGGGAGCCTCCCATGTTGTTCAGATACATTATTGCGCAAAACTGGGGATCCGTTCAGCTCTTCGGGAAAACACCGGCAAATGCCCGGTTCTCCCGATTTCGATGCATCCGAAGTTCCTGAGGTGACTTGGACCGCGCCTCATTGAATTCCTGCAATGGTAGACGTCAATCCATCAGAAAGGACTCTACGAGATCTCTGTCGGCATTTACGTACGAAAGGGCATGGGAAGGTTTTCGATGCTGAACCGAATGTGATCTAGAAGGGATCTCGTGAGGTTGGGACATCGTCTTCTTCTGGTGCTTGAGCTTCACCGGCGGGCGCTGGACCAATCTGCACGAGAGCTGGAGCTGCTGGTTCATCGGTGCCCATGGCTGCCTTGTGTTGAGCACGTCCTGCGGCATCCAGATCCACTGGGATTCCGGCAGGGACTAGTTCAGGGGCGTTGTAGCGATAGTCGAGTTCCCTGGTGAGCTTGTAGACGACGGCCAGGGCGGCGAGAACCAGGAAGAAAGTGATCCAGCTCCCTTCCAGGCCGAAGCCGCCGCCGGTCACCCAGAACGGCCCCATCGGATCACCCTGAATGACTGGTGAATTGTTGTTGACGCCAGCCACTGCCACCCCGAACACCAGCGCGCGAATCGCCTTCCATCCAAAGTTGAGGCCCCAGCTTACCCAGAGAGCTTTGGTCCTGAGATATGCAAGGGAAAGTAGCAGCGAGACTGCAATTGACACGAAGAAAGTCACGCGGCTTGATCCCGGCACAACCGACTGCACGATCGCGTAATATGCCGCAAACCCGAGCGACGCGCCGACTGGTCCAATAGCGCGCACGAAGCGCTGGAAGGCGTAACCGCGGAATGCAACTTCCTCGGCGAGAGTTGCGAGCGCAAAGTAGAGCGCGTCAACCAAAAGCCATTTCCAGGCGGATGCCGTAGTCAAGACGGAGATGGCGATGCCCCCGATGAGAACGGTCGGCAAAATGCAAACTACGGCCAATCCCCAGCCGATGGACAGACCAAGGCCGATTTCGCTCCCCCAGCCCTGCCGCCGCGGCAGTCCCTGCTCGCTGATCGGGTGCATTTGGCGGTTGAACCAAAAGCCCATCGCCGCATACCCGAGCAAAAGAAGAAACACCAGCATGGCCAGCTCAACAAGGGGCTCCCACCCGTCAGCGGCCAACCCTGCGGCGCTATGCACCGCCAAACCACGCGCAATGAAAAAGTAGATGACCGCGATGACGAATTGCAGGTAGGCGCGGATGCGGCTGTCCCCGGGGTTAAGCGTACTCATGCGCACCTCCCGCCGTTCGCGTGAACCGGAGATTCATCGAAGCCTGTCGGGTTAAGGGGGAAAAGCAGGCCGCCCGTGGCGCGCCGTGACCTCTCGTCAGGTATTTCAGCATTTCGATCCGTTTCGCCACCAGAGGATTTGCCTGCCGCGACCTGCAAGCCGCCGAAATCAGATTTCCGTATAAAACTGCGCCGTGTTGCGGAACTTCTGCTGACGTTTTTCCACCAACGCCTCAATTGACAATTGTTTGAGCTCTTCAAGATGCTTCCTAAGGGCGCAGCCGATGAGGCCAGTACCAGTTTCCTGATCATTATGGATGCCGCCGGGCGGTTCCGCGATGATCTCGTCGACGCAGCCAAGAGAGGCAACTTCCGGCGCCGAGATCCGCATGGCCTCTGCCGCGAGTTGTTTGTGCGATGCGTCGCGCCACATGATGGCTGCACAGGACTCCGGTGTAATCACGAAGTAGAGCGCATTTTCAAGAATCAGCACGCGATCGGCAACAGCCAGCGCCAGCGCTCCGCCTGATCCGCCTTCGCCGCTGATCACCGAAATGGTGGGCACCCGCAGGCGCGACATTTCCAAGATGTTCCTGGCGATCGCTTCGGCCTGCCCGCGTTCCTCAGCACCCAGGCCGGGGAATGCTCCGGGAAGATCGATAAAAGAAATGACGGGACGCCCAAATTTCTCGGCAATCTTCATGCACCGGAGCGCCTTGCGGTATCCCTCGGGGTGAGGCATGCCAAAGTTGCGCTTGACCCGCTCCTTCGTGGAGCCGCCCTTTCGGTTGCCGATTACCATGACCTCTTCGTCGCCAAGACGAGCCATGCCGCAAGCCACGGCCTCATCGTCGCCGAAAGCGCGATCCCCGTGTATCTCGCTGAAATCTGTAAAGATTCGCTCGATAAAGTTCATGGGGTAAGGCCGTTGTGGATGACGCGCCCTTTCGATTCTGATCCACGCCGCCGAAACCTTTTCTCCGGCATGAGATGACCCAAATTCCTGTTCGCTCATCGGTACCTTATGGGCTCCCGGCAGTTACGCCATCGGCTCTCCATGATTCTACAGGCAATAGTAGTCCGGGAACAAAGGTTTGCCTGTGCAGTTCCATCGAGAAGTTCACGAAGGTTTCTGCACAGAAGCGGAGGCTTAAAAAAATCGCCACGTTAGGGATTCGTAAAGCGGTCTTCGTGGTTCGAGCCGTGAATCGACACGTGGCAACCGGTACAGGCCCGGGTTGAGCTGGGCGTATGAGCGGCATTGACCTCTGCGTTGGAAACTGTGGCCGAGGGCAGATGGCACTCCAGACAGACAGTATTCACATTCGCCAGTATCAGGAGCTTGGGATTTTTCCCGCCATGCGGCACATGGCAGGCGGAGCAGCCTACCTGCTTGACGACCGGATGATCGTAGACCCATGGGCCGGCCAGGTTGGCGTGGCACTTGAAACATGCGGAGGTCTGCTGCGCAATGGCCGCCTGCAGCCGCGTCTCAAACGTGCTGTGCGGATCGTGACAGGCGGTGCACTTTACGGGACCGTCATCGGCCTTGTGATGCACCGGCGCGGAGAAGTCGCTCTCTATGCCAGCATGACATTGATAACAGAGGCCGGGCTGCGAAGATTTCAATAGCTTCCCTTGCTTGCCTGCGTGGATGGAATGGCAACTGGTGCAGCTTACGTCGGCTTTGGCGTGAGCCGATTGCGCGAAATTCGGGTGCTGGCTGGCGTGGCAACTCAAACAGCTGGCGTTCGCGTCCTTAGCTGAAATTTTTCTGGGATTCAGAATTTTGGTCGTGTCGCCGTTGCTCTCTGCATGCGCTTTGCCGTCCCCATGGCAACTCTCACAAGCAACCGCGCTGCCCTGATGCGTAGCATCTGCTTTACCGTGCGGGTTCTCAGAGAAATGCATGACGAGATCTGCGTGGCAGCTCAAGCAGGAATTTGGGGTCCCTTGAGATCCGGCTGTCGCGCAAAACAAGAAGAACATCGAACAGAACGCAAGTAGCCGTCGCGGAGCCACTGCGTGCAAAATGCAGGTCGGCGCGTGGAACGGCAGTCGGGCTGCGGAACGATGGGCAGACATGGGTTTAGGTAATGTGCCCACATGCTACCATCGAGCACACGCAACCGGCATCCATCAATCGGATGAGTTGTTGTGGTTTGCGCGCTGCGCCGCCAGGCGCGTCAAAGCGTCGCTCTGCTTCACCATCTCGTGAACTGAAAAGCCTTTCTCTGCCAGTGCGCCCGTCGGGCAAGCCTGCACGCACTTGCCACAGCCGGTGCAGTTACTGGACGCTCCCCACTCGTCCTTGAGATCGCTGACGATGCGCGAGTGAATACCGCGCGACGAAACTTCCCAGACGTTCGCGCCCTCCAACTCCGAGCAGACTCGCACGCAGCGCGTACACAAAATGCAGCGATTGTGATCGAGAACAAAGCGCGGGTGCGACATGTCCACTGTAAGCCGCGGGTTATTGTACGCAAAGCGCACGTGCGTCACGCCGAGGGACTGCGCCATTGACTGCAGTTCGCAATGCCCGTTGCTCACGCAGGATGAGCAGATGTGGTTCCGCTCCACCAGAAGCAGTTCGACAGCCATGCGACGGTACTGCGTGAGTTTAGCCGAAGTGGTCTTGATTGACATGCCATCCTGAATGGGGGTGGTGCACGAGGGCAGCAGGCGCTCAGTTCCGGCCAACTCTACCATGCAGACGCGACACGCGCCGACAGCATGGAGCCCCTTCAGATAGCAAAGCGTGGGAATCTGCTTTCCGTTGGCGTGCGCTGCTTCAAGAATTGTTTCGCCTTCGTGCGCAGCCACCAATTCACCATCAATGCGGACTGAAATTGTTTTGTTGGGCAACGGCCTGCTCCTTTCTCAATTCGCGGTTGCGGTGACTTTTAGATCGCAGCGAAGACAGCGGCGGCATTCTTCCAGCGCTTCCTGCGCGCTGAGACCGGCAACAACTTCCTGCTGCGAATGTGCCCTGCTATCTGGCGCAAGAGACTGCGCCTGGTGACGTCGGCTGAGACTTGGCTCGCCGGGAGATTGGCGTCCGTAATCGAATTCCGGAAACAAGCTCGCCCAGCGGTTACCGGCATGATCTGCATGGTCCATCATCCGCTCGTCGATATTACGCGCAGCCTGCTTGCCGCCGCTCATCGCGTTTGACATGTTCGATGCGCCGGTGATGATGTCGCCACCTGCATAAAACCCGGGGCGACTGGTCTCCAGTGTGAATCGGTCCACGAGCAGAGTGCCTTCATCTTTAAGCGCAAGGCCAGATGCGCGACAGAAATCCTGATCGAACATTTCGCCAACAGCCAGAATCACACTGTCGCACTCGAAGCGCTGCACCTCGTCCGTGGGAACGGGACGCCGCCGGCCGGATTTGTCGTACTCGCCCAATCGCGTTTTAACGATCTCGATTGCCTTCACGCTGCCGTCTGTCCCGCCAACGATGCGATGCGGTGCGGCCAGATAGATAATACGAACGCCTTCTTCTTCAGCAGCATTGATCTCTTCATCAATCGCCGGCATGTCTTTGCGTTCGCGGCGATAGAGAATCGTTGCCTGGGCCCCCATGCGCATTACAGTTCGTGCGGAATCAATGGCTGCATTGCCGCCTCCTATGATGGCAACGCGCGAGCCCACAGTCACCGCTTCGCCCCGTGCAACGGATTCCAGGAACGGCAAGGCAGGATAGACGTTCTTCAGTTCAGTCCCGGGAAGGTAGAGCCACGATTCCTTCCAGGTTCCAATGGACAGAAAGACCGCGTCGAAGCTGCTCGCAAGCTCGTTGAGCGTCAGGTCGACTCCAACCCGCGTGTTGAACACCATGTTTACGCCCATTGCCTCAATCAGGTCGAGCTCACGGCGTAAAACAGATTTGGGCAAACGGTATTCGGGAATCGCAAAGCGCAACATGCCACCAGCTTCACTGCGCTCTTCAAAGATGGTGACGTCGTGTCCGAGCATGGCAAGATAGAAACCCGCAGTAAGGCCTGTGGGGCCCGCACCCGCGACCGCTACCTTGCGGCCGGTCGGCGCAAGCCGGCGCTGTTTGATGCGTTCAACCATGCTTTCAAAGCGGTCCGACTGGTAAATCTGATCCGCGATGAAGCGATGCACTTCTCGCATGTTCACCACTTCATCAAACCCTTGCCGCCGGCAACGATTGTCGCACGGATGCTGGCAGACTCTTCCGGTAGATGCCGGAAGCGGATTGTCGAGGACAACCGATTCGAATGCGTCTTCAAGACGGCCTTCCTGCAGCAGTTCAAGAAAGCGCGGAATATTCATGCGCAGCGGACAACTGTTTTCACATGGCGAAAGCGCCAACTCCTGACAGACTCCGGCGCGGCAGCGATGTGCAATGATGTGGTCCTCATATTCGTCGCGGAAGTGACGCAGCGTAGTGAGAACAGGATTGGGCGCGGACTGCCCCAATCCACAAAGAGAACATTCGCGAACCATGCGGCCAAGCTCGTCCAGCAGTGCCAGATGCTCCGTAGTTCCGCCACCCTTGGTGATTGCATTCAGCAGGCTCAGCGCCTTGTTAAGGCCCACGCGGCACGGAACGCATTTGCCGCATGACTCGGAATGCGTGAACTCAACAAAGTAACGCGCCACATCCACCATGCAGTTATCGTCATCGAGCACCACCATGCCACCCGAGCCCATGATGGAGCCGATCTGCGCGAGTGCTTCGTAATCCACCGGCGTGTCAAGCATCTCAACCGGAATGCAGCCGCCTGAAGGCCCGCCGGTTTGTACTGCTTTAACGCGGCGCCCGGCTACGGCTCCCTCCCCGATGTCGTAGATGAAGCTTTTAAGCGGTGTGCCCAGCGGCATCTCAACCAATCCCGTATTCTGAATCTTGCCGACCAGAGAAAACACCTTCGTACCGGGGCTCTTGACGCTGCCCGTCTCCGCAAACCATGCTGGACCGCGTGCAAGTATCGGAGCGATGTTGCACCAGGTTTCCACATTATTGATGTTGGTAGGCTTGCCCCAAAGACCTTTTTGCGCCGGAAACGGAGGTCGTGGATGCGGACGACCTGCAAAGCCTTCAAGCGATGCAATCAGCGCTGTCTCTTCGCCGCAGACGAACGCACCTGCGCCCTGCACCAGTTCGATATCAAAGTTGAATCCACGGTCGAGAATGTTGGTGCCCAGCAATCCAAATTCCCGCGCCTGCTCAATGGCGCGGTTCAGGCGTCGTACGGCCAACGGATACTCGGCCCGAACGTATACGATGCCTTCGGTGGCGCCCATCACGTAAGCGCCAACAATCATGCCTTCGAGCAGCGAGTGAGGATCGCCCTCGATCTCGTTGCGGTTCATATACGCGCCAGGGTCGCCTTCGTCTGCATTGCAGATAACATACTTGGTGGGACCGCTCGCTTTGGCCAGGAAGTCCCACTTGTTTCCCGTCAGAAAGCCGGCGCCGCCGCGGCCGCGCAGCCGCGATGCCTTGATCTGCTCAATCACTGCATCTTTGCGTCCATCGATCAGTATTTTGTAGAGCGACTGATAGCCGCCCACAGCGATGTACTCCTCAATGTCAGATGGATTGATAAGGCCGCAGTTGCGCAGAACAATTTTTTTCTGCCCTTTGAAGAATGGAACCTGGTTCCATAGTGGAATGCTCGGATAGCCGTGCCCGTACTTGACGGAGCCGGTAATGTGATCCCAATCTTCAATCTTGCAGTAGATGAGTTCAGGTGGCATTATGCCGGACTGAATCCCTTCGAGAATCCGCCCTGCGTCATGCGCATGGACGCGCTTCAACATAACGAGTGGTCCGCCGGGCAGACGCACCCCAACAAGCGGCTCCTGAAAACATGAGCCGAAGCAACCGACACTCGTGAGCATCACGTCAATGCCGCCGCCTTGGATGGCTCCGTTCAGTGCATGAAACAACTCTTCAGAGCCGTTGCCGCGCCCGCAAGTTCCCATACCTACCGTTATGCGCGCAACCGCGGGAAGCAATTTGGCGAGGCCCGATTCACGTACCGCGTTGAACGAGCTGATGTCCTGAATTCGCGGCATTATCTTGTCTCCTGTTTGATCGCCTTGATCTCGCGCTGCAAGCTGCGCTCGTTAACGTGGCTGAGGATGTGGTGATTGACTTCAACAACCGGGGCGAGCGCGCACTGCCCAAAACAGGCCACCGTGCGCACCGTGAACTTTCGGTCGGCCGTGGTCAGCGCCAACTTGTCGGCTTCGCTTGGCTCGTTCACCTCATGGTCGCTCAGTCCAAGATCCAGACACAGCTTGGCCAGCAGATCGCGAGAGCCGCGCGTATGGCAGGCTGTTCCACGACAGACGCAAACCACGTTATCGCCTTGAGGGTCCAGATTAAAGAGCGCGTAGAACGTCGCTGTGCTGAAGACCCGCGCCGGCGGAATTCCTGTGTACTCAGCGATGTAGTGCAGCGATTCCATGGAAAGAAACTTGTGCGGGTTGGCGGACTGCACTGCTTCAAGAATGCCCAGCAGAGCGCCCGGCTTGCACTGGAACTTGACGATGGTTTGATCGATGAGCAACTTCTCGTGAGGATCGGGCTCCGGAAAGACAACGTGACTGGCGACGGCAGGCGGCATAGAATCCCTCCTCATCCAACTTCCGGACCGCATCTGAGGAGAGGATCCGATAAATGAAGAAAATAGCAGTCGCCAAATCGTCGCTACTCGGTGGAAGATGACCTGGCGCCCAATCAGAATGCGCTCATGCGTGCACTTCTCTCCAGAGAATTGTCCGATGGAACATTGAGGCTGTTTCGCGATTTTCGATGTGCCTCAGGTCACAGACTGATGTGACCGTTGAGCTCACGATGAGAAACTGCGGTTAAGTATTGCACAAAGTGAAGGGGCCTTCAGGCAGCCGTTTCCGAACGCGCCGTGATCATGATCACCGGACAAAGAGATGAGGTACCACCAACGATTGACCAGGAGCCAAGTCCGAGAAAACTCTGATAATTGGCGGAGGCTTCTTCCCCGGTTTATGCTCTGGTTATATGCCCAGACAGTCGTTTTCGCCGATGAACCACAGGTATCGGCGATTGGGGATTTCTGACCGATTCCGGAGAGGCAAGTGAACGGGAAACTGGAAATGATCGTTGGGCCCATGCGGAGCAATAAGACCGCTGAGCTGTTGAGAAGAATTGAGACGCGGCGGCAGTACGCCAAGCAGTACGTCATGCTGCTCAAGCCAAGCGCCGATACAAAGTCGTCCACCGGAGTTGTGGAGAGCCGCAACCGCAAC
>Ga0207667_10009191_pt1 | contig 11675 bp, 10 predicted proteins | sample KBSCornC52_FD_184301 | JGI IMG/M metagenome (GOLD analysis project Ga0207667, IMG submission 184301) | Corn rhizosphere microbial communities from Kellogg Biological Station, Michigan, USA - KBS Corn C5-2 (SPAdes) (version 2) | ecosystem: Host-associated > Plants > Roots > Rhizosphere > Soil ...
GTGCGGCTCGCGGCCAAGCTCGCCGAGATGCCGGTCGAGGAGTTCATCGCGCTCAACCCCGGTTTCAGCCGGCCGATCATCCGCGCCTCGGTCACGCCGCGGATCGTGCTGCCCGCCGACAAGGTCGATCTCTTTCACGACAACCTCGAGAAGTACGACGCCGCGGCGCTGGTCTCGTGGAAGACCTACCACCCCAAAAAGGGCGAGACCTTCGAGTCGATCGCGAAGAAAGTCGGCATGTCGCTCGGCCAGCTTAAGGAAGTGAACGGCATCGCGCCGCGCACGCGCACCGTGCCGAACCTGCTGGTGGTGCCCTCGAGCCCGGCGGCGGTGGAGGCGCGCAAGCTTCCGCTCATGTACGCGCCACCGATCCCGATCGTGACGCGCCGCATCTACCACACCGTGAAGTCGGGCGAGACGCTGGCCTCGATCTCGAAGCGCTACGGCGTCGCCCTGGAAGACATGAAGCGCTGGAACGCGGGGGTACGGTTCGCGCCAGGGGTGAAGGTGGCGGTGGAGGTGCGGGCGCCGGTCAAGAAGACCAAGCGCGCCAAGGGGAAGGGCAAAACCTACAAGCAAGCAAGGCGTTAGCCTCGCTATCTCAAGTTATTTCTGGAACCGCGGCGAGGAGCTGCCGCGTATAGGGATGGGTCGGCGCTCGCAGCACTTGGTCCACCGGCCCGCGCTCCACGATCCTGCCCTGGTACATCACCGCTACGTCGTGCGCGAGGTAGTCGACCACTGCAATGTTGTGCGTGATGAAGAGATAGGCGAGCCCGCGCCGCGCCTGCAGCGAGCGCAGCAGGTTCAAGATCTGCGCCTGCACCGACACGTCGAGCGCGCTGGTGGGCTCGTCGCACACGATGAGCCGGGGGTTCACCGCGAGCGCGCGCGCGATCGCGATGCGCTGGCGCTGCCCGCCCGAGAACTCGTGCGGATAGCGCCCGAGCGCCTCCGCGGGAAGCCCTACTTCCTTCAGGAGATCCGCAATCCTTTGGGCGCGCTCGGCATCGCTCGCCCCGACCGAGAGGCTGCGCATCCCCTCGAGCAGAATCTCGGCGACGCGCATGCGCGGATTGAGCGAGCCGTACGGGTCCTGGAAGATGATCTGCATCGCCGAGCGCCGCACACGCATCTCGGCGCGCGAGAGCCGCGTGAGCTCCTCGCCGGCGTACTGCACGCTGCCCTCCGTGGGCGCGATCAGCTGGAGGATCGCCTTGCCGGTCGTGGTCTTGCCGCAGCCCGATTCGCCGACCAGCGCGAGCGTGCGCCCCTTGCGCAGCTCGAAGGACACGCCGTCGACCGCCTTCACGTGGTCGACCGTGCGCCTGAGGACGCCCTTGCGGATCGGAAAGTGCACCTTGAGGTTCCTCACCTCGAGGAGCACCGGACCCGCCTGGGCGGCCGGGGCGTGCCGTCCGGCGTGCTCCGGCGCGCCCCGCGGCTCGGCCGGGCCCGCCTCGCGCAGGTGGCAGCGCGCGAAGTGCCCCGGAAGTGGCTCGAGCAGCCCCGGCGCTTCGACGCGGCAGCGCTCGAACGCGAGATCGCAGCGCTCGGCGAAGCGGCAATGGCCGAAGCTCCGGTTGAGCGGCGGCACCTGGCCGCGGATCACCGCCAGCTCGCCCGCGCGGCGCTGCGGCGAGGGCAGCGCGGCGAAGAGCTTCTGCGAATACGGATGCTGCGGCGCGCGCATGAAATCGCCGCGCTCGGCGAGCTCCACGATCTCGCCCGCGTACATCACGGCGACCCGGTGGGCCATGCGCGCGACGATGCCGAGGTCGTGCGTGATGAGAAGCAGCGCCATCGCGCGCTCGGCCTGAAGCCTGGCGAGGAGATCCAGGATCTGGGCCTGGATCGTGACGTCGAGCGCGGTGGTCGGCTCGTCCGCGATCAGCACCTCGGGATCGACCGCGAGCGCGCCCGCAATCATCGCGCGCTGCTTCAAGCCTCCGGAGAGCTCGAACGGATACTGCTCGTAGCGCCGCTCCGCATCTTGAATTCCAACGGACTTGAGAAGTGCGAGCGCCTTTTCCCGGTGGCTGGACGAACCCGGTGCGTGGCGCTCGATGACCTCGGTGATCTGGCGCCCGATCGTCAGCACCGGGTTGAGCGCGGTCGAGGGCTCCTGGAAGATCATCGCTACGCGCTTGCCGCGCACCGCACGCATCGCGGCCTCGGGAAGCCCGAGGAGATCGACGCCGTCGAGCTCGACCCGCCCGCCCGCGATGCGGCCGGCTTCCGGCAGCAGCCGCATGACCGAGAGCGCGGTCATCGACTTGCCGCAGCCCGACTCGCCGACCAGCGCGAAGCACTCGCCTGGCCGCAGCTCGAGGTCGATTCCGTCCACCGCGCGCACCGCGCCCGCGGCAGTGTCGAGCACGGTCCTGAGACCGTCGATCTTCAGCGCAGCGCTCATGCCGGAACAAAGCCCATGCGGACCCGGGGGTCGAAGCCGTCGCGGACCGCATCGGCGAAGAGGTTCGCCGCGAGCACCAGCGCGAACATGAAGAAGAAGGCCGCGGCGAGCGACCACCAGACGATCGGCTCGCGGCCCATCTCCAGGCGCGCGGCGTTGATCATGGTGCCGAAGCTGGTGGTGGCGGGATCGACGCCCACGCCGACGTACGACAGCACCGCCTCGGCGAGGACGAACCCCGAGAAGTCCATCACCGTGGCGATGATCACGATGTGCGCGACGTTCGGCAGGATGTGGCGGCTGAGGACGCGCGCATCGCGCACGCCGAACGCATGCGCCGCCTGGATGTACTCGAGCTGCGAGAGCTTGAGCGACTCGCCGCGCAGCAGGCGCGCGAGGCCGGTCCAGCTGGTGAGGCCGAGGATCGCGCACAGCACGAGCAGGCGCACGTCGGCGCGCAGCGCCGCCGTGGGAAAGAGCTCCGCGTAGCGGTCGATCACCACCTGCATCATGAGGACCGCGGCCGCGATGAGGAGCACGCCCGGGATCGAGTTGAGCGTGGTGTAGAGGTACTGGATCACGTCGTCGATCCAGCCCTTGAAGTAGCCCGCCATGATGCCGAGCGCGACCCCGACCGGCAGCAGGACGAGCGTGGTGACGGTGCCGATGATCAGGCTGATGCGGATCGATTTCAGCGCCTGGTAGAGCACGTCCTGGCCGACCTTGTCGGTGCCGAGCACGTGGTAGCCGCCGGCGAGAAACGCGACCGGCAGGGCGAGCGCGAGCAGCACGCCGAGCGTGACGCCCGCCGCCTGCCATGGCACCTCGCGATTCCGGCGCTTCAGCTTCCCCACCCCGTAGGTGAGCAGCAAGGCGAGCACGGCGGCGCAGAGCAGTCCCAGGCCGATCCGCAAAGCCACGTCGCCGGGCTGATCCGCCTCGTCCTTCAGGTGAACGCCGCCGTAGGCGAGGCGCGGGAAGTCGCGCACCGTCTTGCCCTCGACCTGCATCTGCTCCTTCGAGTAGAGCCGCGTCGCGAGCGGCGCGGAATACGTGCGCTCGCGCCGCTGGCGCAGCGGCGAAAGCGCGAGGTCGAGCACCGACAACACCTCGGGCGAGTAGGTGACGTCGCTCCCGGCCTGGGCGAGCCGCGGCCGGAAATGCAGCGAATCGGCGAAGCCGATCAGGATGTAGCCGCCGAGGACGACCGCCGAGACCACCGCGGCCTTCGACTGGAACACGCGCTTCCAGGGCGCGGCGAGGTGCGGCCTGCGGGCGCAGTACCAGCCGTAGAGCGCCACGGCGCCGATCAGGAGCCAGAGCAGGAAATCGGTCGGCAGCGGAGAGGGCATCTACTGCAGCTTGATCCGCGGGTCGACCAGCGTGTAGGAGAGATCGGTGAGCAGCAGCCCCAGGATGTAGAGCACCGAGCCGATGAACACCATCGAGCGCACCACCGCGAAGTCCTGCGCCTGGATCGCGTCGATGGTGTAGCTGCCCAGGCCCGGGATGCCGAAGAACGACTCCGACAGGAGGCTGCCCATGAAGAGCAGCGGAATCACCACCACCACGCCGGTGAGGATCGGGATCATCGCGTTCTTGAGCACGTGGCGGAACAGGACCACCGACTCCGCCAATCCCTTCGCGCGCGCCGTGCGCACGTAGTCGCGCCCCATCTCCTCGAGAAACAGGGTGCGGTACCAGCGCCCGCCCGAGCCGATGCCGCCGACCACGCCGATCAGCACCGGGAGAAACAGGAACCTCGCCGCGTCGAGGCCGCCGTCGTAGCCGGAGATCGGCACCAGGTGCCACAGCTTCGAGGCGACGTACTGGCCGCCGATGATGTAGAAAAGCGTCGAGATCGACATCATCGCCACGCACAGCACCACGCCCCAGAAGTCGAGGTAGGTGGCGCGGAAGAACGCCATGAAGAGCGCGAACGTGATGTTCACCGCCAGGCCGACCAGCATCACCGGGATGGCGAGCGCGAGGCTCGGCCACATGCGGGTGCGGATCTCGTTCGCGATGTTGCGCTGGTCCTCGGCGGCGCCGAAGTCGAAGGCGAAGAGCCGCACCGATTTTTCATAGAAGATGGTGTCGGACAACTTCCCCAAGCCCCGAGCGGAATGGTTGTACAGGAGAGGCTTGTTGTATCCACGCTCCGTTTTCCACTTCTCGATCGCTTCGGGCGTCACGCGCTTGGCGCCGAGCTGCATGCGCGCCATGTCGTCGGGCGTGTTCACGACGAAGAACAGCAGGAAGGTGACGAGGTTGACCCCGATCAGGATCGGGACCGCGTAGAGCACGCGGCGCACGACATAGGCGAGCATTCTGAGCCGGAGGCGCTCCTCGTTATGCCGGCCGCGCGGCCATGCGTTCGCGCCTTCGGTAGCTCACTACCGCCGGGATCGCCGAGCCGATCAGCAGGAGCAGGATCAGCCCCGCCGGCCAGAGGACGGGGCGGTTCCACTCCCGGCGCAGCGCGGCGCGCTTGTCGACGTCGAGCCTGAGGTACTTGATGCTGTTCCTTGCCATGTTGTTCGGCTTGTCGTTCGAGAGCCAGGAATGGCGCAGGCTGTATTCCTTGGGATGGATGCCCCAGATCCAGGGCGCGTCGCGGCGCGCGATCTCGACCATGCGGTCGATGACGCGCTGGCGCTCGGGGGAGTTCGGCATGTTCTTCATCTTCTCGAACAGGGCGTCGAACTCCGGGTTGGCGTAGTTGGACGCGTTCTCGCCCTGGGACCGCGACCGGCTTTGCGGACCGTAGAGCAGGAACAGGAAGTTTTCCGGATCGGGATAGTCGGCGTTCCATCCCAGCCGGAAGAGCTGCGTCGTGCCCTTGCGGATTTTCTCCTGGAAGCGGTTCCAGTCGGTAGCTCGGATCTCGAGCTGCAGCGAAAGCTTCTCGAACTGCTGCCGGTACCAGTCGAACGCCGCCTTGTCGCCCGGGCCGCGCGCCACGGTGTCGAGGTAGAGCACGAGCGGCTGACCGGTGCGCGCGTCGCGGCCGTTCGGGTAGCCCGCCTCCGCGAGGAGCTTCTTCGCGGTCTCGAGCGACTTCCTCTGCGGCTTGTCCCCGACCCAGTCGTACATCACCGGGTTGATGCCCGGCCTGCCTTCGACATAGCCGAAGATCCCGGGTGCGATCGGCCCCTGCGCCGCGATGCCGCGGCCGTTGGCGAAGATCGTGATCTGCTCCTCGACGTCGAACGCAATCGAGATCGCGTGGCGGAGCTTCCGCGCGCGCTCGGCCGCCTCGCCCGGCTTCTGCCCGCCGACGACCGGGTCGTCCCAGTTGAACGCCACGTAGCCGATGGAGGTCGCCACCGAGGTGGTGAGGCGGATACCCTTCGCCTCCATCTCGGGGCTCACGCTCGAGTCACCCTCGATCGATACCCTCACCGCCTGGTCGAATACGTCGGAGCCGATCGCCGACACGTCGTAGTAGCCCTGCAGGAACTTGTTCCAGTAGGGAATGCTCTCCTTCTCGCGGCTGAACACCACCTTGTCGATGAACGGCACGGGCTTCCCGGCGTCGGCCAGCAGACCCGCGGCCCGGTCCTCGGGCTCGCCTTCGCCCGGGTAGACCTCGCCGTGAAAGTTCGGGTTGCGCTCGAGCACCATGCGCGCATTTGGATTGTTCTCGGTGAGCATGTACGGACCGGTGCCTATCGGCCACCAATCCAGCGTGAAGTTCTTCTGCTCCATCCCGGCCTGCGAGAAGAACTGGTCCGCCTCCCACGGAACCGGCGCGAAGAACGGCATGGCGAGCCAGTACACGAACTGCGGATAGGGTCCGTTCAGGGTAATGCGGAAGGTATGCGCGTCGACACGTTGCACGCCTTTCAGGCCGTACTTCCTGAGGTCGAGCCAGCCGGGAGCGCCGGCGGCGCTCTGCAGCGTCTTCGCGAAGTCCGCCAGGCCCACGATGTGCTCGGCCATCAGGCCGAAGATCGGCGAATGCAGCCGCGGATGGGCGAGGCGCTTGATCTGGTAGATGTAGTCGTCGGCGACGAGCTCGCGCGTGCCGCTCGGCAGCTGATACGGGCTCTTCAAACGATCGATCCTGCTCCTTTCCAGCTTGAGATTTTCAGGAATGAAAGCGGGATGCGGCTGGTAGCGGATGCCGGGCCGGATGCGGATCTCGTAGACGACGTACTTGCCGTCCTCGATGACGCGCGGCTTCGGGACCTCGAGTGCGGTGAGCGGAATGAGCTCGTAGGGGCGCTTCAGGTAGTGGTACTGCAGCAGCGGCTCGTACACCTGTTGCGTGAAGCGCGCCTCGTCCTCGGTGTAGGACTGCACCGGGTCGAGATGCTTGGGCCGCTCGGGGAACGAGCTGTACAGGATGTTCTTGCCGTGCTCGTCCGCCGGATAGGGATCGTTCCAGACCTCGCCGCACCCGGCGGCCAGCGCCGAGCACGCGGCGAGGAAGATCAGGAAGACGCGCAAGCGACCAGTATAATCAAATGCATGGGGTTCCTAGCGGGCAGGAAGATCCTGGTGACGGGCGTGCTTTCCAACCGCTCGATCGCCTACGGCATCGCCAAGGCGGCGCGGCGCGAGGGCGCCGAGATCGCCCTCACCTACCAGAACGAGCGCTTCAAGGATCGCGTGGTCGAGATGGCGCGCGAGCTCGGCTCGAGCATCGCGCTGCAATGCGAGGTCACGAGCGACGCGGAAATCAAATCCCTTTTCGAAAAGCTGCGAAGCCACTGGGACGGGCTGGACGGCCTCGTCCACGCCATAGCGTTCGCGCCGCGCGAGGCGATCGCCGGTGAGTTGCTCGACGGGCTTTCCCGCGAGGCCTTCGCGCAGGCGCACGACATCTCGGCTTACAGCTTTCCCGCGCTGGCCAAGGCCGCGTTGCCGATGATGGAAGGCAGGAGGGCTTCGCTCGTTACGCTCACCTACCTCGGCTCGATGCGTGTGGTGCCGCACTACAACACCATGGGGCTCGCCAAGGCGAGCCTCGAGGCCGCCGTGCGCTATCTCGCGGCGAATCTCGGGCCGCGCGGCATCCGCGTCAACGGCATCTCGGCCGGCCCCATCAAGACGCTCGCCGCGGCCGGCATCTCGGGCTTCGGCAAGATCCTGAAGTTCGTCGAGGAGCACGCGCCGCTGCGGCGCAATGTGACCATCGACGAGGTCGGCAACGTGGCGGCGTTCCTGCTTTCCGACCTCGCCTCGGCCGTCACCGGCGAGATCCTCTACGTCGACTCGGGCTTCAGCCAGGTCGTCGGCGGAATGGCGCTCGCTACTTCTTCTCCAGATTCGACGGGTTGACCGAGATGTCGGCCTGCTTGCGCAGGCTCGCGATGTAGGCATCGAACTGCGCTGCGCCCGCCAACCCGGCGGCGCGCGGCAGCGGATCCCCGCCCTGCTTCGGATCGCCTTCGACCACCTTGGAGACGCGCACCAGCATGTAGCCCGCGTCGCCCGCGGGCAGGCCGACGTAGGCAGGAAGCTTCGAAGTGTCGGCCGCCATCACCGGGCGCAGCAGCTCGCCCGGCAGCTTCTGCGAGTCGCGCCGCGACACGGTCATCGGCGAGCCCCACTTGACGCCCGCCGCGGTGCCGCCCTTGCGCAGCTGCTCGAGCTTCGCCTCTCCATCCTTGCGCGCGAGCTCCGCCGCCTCCTGCCGCTGCAGCAGCGCCGCGATCTCGTTCTTCACCTCATCGAGCTTGCGCTGCGCGGCGGGCTGGTGCTCGAGCACGCGCGCCGCGATCAGCGTACCGGTCGCGACCTCGATCGCGTCGGTGTTGCGCTTGTTGTTCAGCGCATCGGAGGAGAACAGCGCCGCGAGGAGCTTGCGGTTGTCGAGCGGCCCGCGCTGCTCGCCGCCGGCGCGGGTGAGCCAGCCGCTCGTCTGGATCTTGAGCTTGAAGCGCTCGGCCGCGGGCTTCAGGCTGTCGGGCTGCTCGTAGACCATGTTCTGGAACGCGTCGGCGGCCTCGCTGAAGCTGCGCTGGGCGCGGCTCTTCTTGAGCTCGGCCTCGACCTGCTCGCGCATCGCCTCGAACGGCTTCGCGTCGGCCGGCGCGGGGATGAGGATGTGGCTCGAGCGGCGTTCCTCCTTGCCGTCCTGCTTGCGCACCCCGGTGAGCTGGATGATGTGGAAGCCGAACTCGCTTTCCACCACGTCGGAGATCTGCCCCTCCTTCAGCCGGTAGAGCGCGTCCTCGTAGGGCTTGACGAAGCTGCCGCGAGGCGCGAAGCCGAGGTCGCCGCCGGCGTCCTTGCTGCCCGGGTCCTGCGATTCCTTCTTCGCCACCTCGGCGAAGCTCGCCGGATTCTTGCGCACCGCCGCTGCGATCTCCTCGGCCTTCTTGTGCGCCGCCTCCTTCGCGCGCAGCTTCGGCCCGTAGGCGCTCTCCCACTGGGCGCGCACTTCCTCGGGCTTCACCTGCTCCTGGTCGGCGATCGCCTGCGCCGAGAGCACCACGTACTCGGCCCGGATTCGCTCGGGGGTCTGGAACTGCGCCGGGTTCGCGTCGTAGAACGCCTTGATCTTGGCGTCGTCGACCTTCGCCTGCGCCAGGAACTGCTCGGCGGGGATGCGGAATTCCGAGATCTCGCGCCCCTGCGCCTCGAGCGCGCCCAGGCGCTCGGCCACGGTGCGCGACGGGATCGCCGCCTCGCCCACCGCGCGCGTGAGCTGGGCGAGCGAGAGGTCGTAGCGCAGACGGCTCTCGAACTGCGCCGGTGACATCGGCGGGTTCTGCTGGCGCAGCACGGTCTCGTAGGCGCTCTTGGAGAAATTGCCGTCGGGTCCCTTGAACGCGCCGATCGAGTGGATCGCGTCGAGCAGCGCTTCGTCGGACACGGTGAGGTGCGCGCGGTACGCGGCGGAGGCGACCAGGCGCTGCGACACGAGCGATTCCAGCAGGCCGCGGCGCATCTCGGGGGTGTCGAACTGCGACGGGTCGTAATTGCCGCCGAGCGCCTGGCGCAGCTGGTCGTTGCGCCGGCGCAGCTCGTCGTCGAGCTCGCGCGCCGAGATCTCGAGGCCGTTCACCGTCGCCACCGTGTCGCGCCCGCCGCGCATGCGCGTGTAGGACTCGATTCCCCAGGTCGCGAAGGTGAGCGCGATCAGGCCGAGGAAGATCTGGATGACGCGCTTGTTCTTATGGACGAAATCAAACATGGTCGAACATGGCGAGGGCGGCCGATTTTACTCGATCCGCGGTGCTAAGATGTCGCCGGGAGAACGACAATGCAGGGCGCAGGCGCCGCACCCCGCGACGAAATCGCGGTCGCAGGCAAGAGATCCCCCGGAAAAGACAGGCCGCTCCGCGGCTATTGGCTCGCGATCGCCGGCATCGCTGTCGTGGTCGCCGTCGCGGTGGTCACCGCGTCGCTTCGCATGACCGAGGGCGCCATCGACCGCGCGGTCGATGGCGCCCTGGCCGCGGACCGTTTTCTGGCCCGCGAGCTCGCGGTGCTGCGCATCATGGCGATGAGCTCCGACAGCCCGGTGCCGGCGCGGCTTTACCTCGGCATCGAGGAATGCTTCGACAAGAGCGTGGCGATTCCCTTCGAAGGCGACGAGGCCGGCCGGCGCACCCTCGCCGCCTGCGCGCAGATGGAGCTCGGCCGGCTGCACGCGCAGGGCGGGCCCGCCATGGCCGAGAAGGGCCGCGCGCTCCTCTCTCAGATCGGGCTCCTGAACTGATCCGCAGCGGGCGCACCTCGCCGACGAGGACTTGACCTGCGTCAAACGGCCGGCCTCTGGAAGGTCTAGGGTGGTGAGTGCACTCGTGTCAAAGGAGGCACTATGAGCACAGTTGGTGTCAACGCCACCGCGCTCGCGGGGCTCGTCATCCTGATTTGGGTGATCGTCTACGCGGTCCTTGTCGCCGGCTTCCGGATCTGGCGCGACGACGGCCGGTTGCGCCTGGCGGAGATGCTGCGGCGGCAGGGCGGCACGCCGCAGCAGGCGTTCGACCTCTGCGGCTACGAGGCAGCGCTCGCGGTGCGCCGCTGCATGACGTGCGCGCACAAGGCGCAGTGCGACGAATGGTCGGGCACGAAGCGCGGCATGGAGACCTTCTGCCCGAACGCGGACTTCATCGCCCGCGTCACCGGACCGCGCTGAGCCGGCGATTGCCGGCACGCAGATTGCTCGCATCCCTGCATGAGCCTACGAAGCCTCGCACTCGCGCTATTCCTTTCAGTACCGCTCGCCGCAGGTGCCGGTGAGTTCACCGACATCCATCCTGAGGGGGCCTATCCGGATCCTGCGCAGGCGGCCTCGACCGACCCCTACACCGGATTCATCGGCCGGGTGCAGGAAAAGCTGCGCCAGCTCGGCTTCGACGCCGGCCCCGCCAACGGCGATTTCGGCGCCAAGACGCAGACCGCGCTCGGGCAGTTCCAGCTCGCGAACAACCTGCCGGTGAGCGGCCAGCTCGACGACCGGACCCTCGGCGTGCTCGGAGTGCAGCGCGAGGATGCGCAGGCCTCCGCGGGTTCCACCACAGAAGAAAAGCCGGAACGCGAAAGCGAAGCGAAGCCGGGAGGCTGATCGGCCGCTATGCTAGGGCGGCGCCCTTCCCCAGGGAGGAATCTCAATGGGCCCGCATCCCGCCAGCTTCTCAGCGGTTTCCGATGCCGTGCTGCGACGCGCGCTCGGCGCCATGTCGGTGTTCACCATCGTGATGACCGTTCCGCAGATCTGGACGATCTGGATCGTGCATCAGGCCGAAGGTGTTTCCGCCCTGTCCTGGAGTGCGTACCTTGTCTCGGCCCTCCTCTGGTTCTGGCACGGCGTGCGCAAGCGTGACCGCAACATCTACCTTCCCTGCATCGGGTGGATCGTCGCAGACGGCGCGGTGATCGCCGGCGCCCTCGTCTACGGCTAGCTCGCGACAACGCTCTCGACGGCAAGACCCGCCGACACCCAGGCGTCGATGCCGCCTGCCAGGGGTCGCACTTTGCGCAGACCGCGCGCGCGCAACTGCAGCGCCACCTTCGCCGCTGTAACTTCGTTCGGGCACGCGCAGTAGACGACCACGTCCCGATCGCGCGGAACGCGCTCGAGCGTCTGCTCCAGCGCATCGAGATCCACCGGATGCGCGCCCGGAATCTGACGCCCGTCGAGGCGCCGATGCGCCCTCGTGCGCACGTCGAGCACCACCGGCTGCTCGCCCCGGCTCATCATGTCGTAGAGCTCGCGCACGCTGACGCGGGCGGTTCGGAGCGACCTCAGAAAGCGCCGGCGCTGCAGCAGGCGAAACGCGGCGTAGCCAAGCAG
>Ga0207667_10009192_pt1 | contig 11675 bp, 10 predicted proteins | sample KBSCornC52_FD_184301 | JGI IMG/M metagenome (GOLD analysis project Ga0207667, IMG submission 184301) | Corn rhizosphere microbial communities from Kellogg Biological Station, Michigan, USA - KBS Corn C5-2 (SPAdes) (version 2) | ecosystem: Host-associated > Plants > Roots > Rhizosphere > Soil ...
ACCGTCTCGTCTTCCGGATTCTGTAACAGCAAGTCGCGGACGTTTTCATCATAGTCCAGAATTTCGCGGAAGATTTCCTCGTAAGTCGCCCCGTTCGAGGATGTGCGCAGCACGTCCGACAGCAACCGGAACTCCGCGCCGTCGCCCAGCGCACGCGCATGCTCGACGACTTCGGCGAACAGCTCGCCGATGCGCGGCAGCGCGCGCAGGGTCGCAAGTTGCTCGTCGTCGAGCTGCGACGCGATCCGCGGATGCATCACGAGCGTACGCAATGCCCGCTTTTCGCTGTCCGTCACGCGCCGCCGCTCGCTGCGCGGGGGCGCGTGGCGCGCCGGCGCGGCAATGCGTGCATCGACATCCGACAGCGCCGCGACTTCCTCGAACGGGATATCGAGACGATCGGCGAACATGTGCATGATCTGCGCGCGCAGCGCGTTAGCAGGCAGCGCCTGCAGCAGCGGCTTCGCGTCGAACAGCGCCTTCGCGCGACCTTCCGGTTGATCGAGCGCCTTGCCGGCAATTGCTTCGTTCAACAGAAATTGCGACAGCGGCATCGCGCGTTCGACCTGCTCGGAGAACGCTTGCGCGCCGAATTCGCGTACGTAGCTGTCCGGATCATGTTCGGACGGCAGGAAAAGGAATCGGATCGTCCGGTTGTCCGCTGCATGCGGCAGGCACGCCTCGAGCGCGCGGCGCGCCGCACGCCGGCCGGCCGAGTCGCCGTCGAAGCTGAAAATGACCGTATCGGTCTGGCGCAGCAACTTCTGCACGTGGATCGGCGTGCACGCCGTGCCGAGCGTCGCGACCGCGTTCGGGAAGCCGAGCTGCGCGAGCGCGACGACGTCCATGTAGCCCTCGACCACCAGCACGTACTTGCGCTCGCGGATCGCGAGGCGCGCCTCGAACAGCCCGTACAGTTCGCTACCCTTGTTGAACAGCGGCGTTTCGGGCGAATTCAGGTACTTCGGCTCGCCGCTGCCGAGCACGCGGCCGCCGAACCCGATCACCTGCCCCTTCACGTTGCGGATCGGGAACATGATCCGCTCGCGGAACCGGTCGTAGCGTCGCGCGACGCCTTGCGCGTCGGTTTTTTCGCTGACGATCACGAGCCCCGATTCGACGAGCGACTCGTCGCGGTAGTCGGGGAACGCGGTTTCGAGGTTCTGCCAGCCGTCCGGCGCATAGCCGAGGCCGAAGCGCGCGGCGATCTCGCCGGTCAGGCCCCGGTTCTTCAGGTACTGGATCGCGACAGTGGCGCCGCGCAATTGCTTGCGATAGTAGTCGCACGCGACGGACATCACGTCGGACAGCGCCGTCGCGACCGATTTCGACACGGGTGCCGGATAGTCGCCGCCGCCCCCACCGCCGCCGCGCATCGACGGCTCGTGCGGCACGGTCAGTCCGACCGATTGCGCGAGTTCCTGCACGGCTTCGGGGAACGTCAGCCCCGCGTGTTCCATCAGGAAGCCAATCGCCGTGCCGTGCGCGCCGCAGCCGAAGCAGTGATAGAACTGCTTGGTCGGGCTGACGGTAAACGACGGGCTCTTCTCGTTATGGAACGGGCACAGCCCCATGAAGTTGGCGCCGCCCTTCTTGAGCTGCACGTACCGGCCCACCACGTCGACGATATCGACGCGGTTCAGTAAATCCTGCAGGAACGAATGCGGAATCACCGTGGGATAGAGCGAAAAAAGGACAATACGATGCCCCGGCGCACGCGCATGCGACGCGCCGGGAAGCGGGTTTTACTTCGACAGCGCGGCCTTGACCTGCGCGGAGACAGCGGTCATGTCGGCACGGCCGGCGAGCTTGCCCTTCAGCACGCCCATCACCTTGCCCATGTCCTGCGGGCCGGCTGCGCCCGTCGCCGCGACCGCGGCCTGGACTTCGGCGGCCACTTCCGCGTCCGACAGTTGCGCGGGCATGTAGGCGCCCAGCACGGTCAGTTCGGCCTGCTCCTTCGCAACGAGATCGTCGCGGCCGGCGGCCTGGAACTGGCTGATCGAGTCCTTGCGCTGCTTGATCATCTTGTCGATCACGGCGGTGATGCCCGCGTCGTCGAGGGTCACCTGATCATCGATCTCGCGCTGCTTGATCGCGGCCAGCAGCAGGCGAACCGTCGCCAGACGCTCGCTTTCCTTCGCGCGCATCGCGGCCTTCATGTCTTCGCTGATCTGCTCTTTCAAACTCATCTTGCACCCGGGATGGAAACGTGACTTCGACGCCCGTGAATGGACGTCAACACAAAAACCCGCTTGGGACTATGTCTCAAGCGGGTTGCTCGAATCCGGCATCGGCGACTCGCAGCCCCTGATCGACACCGATCGTGCGGAGGTCGCCGGTGCGCCGCTCAGTGAACCGCGCGGCGCTCAATCGTTCAGTACAGCTTCTTCGGCAGCGTCTGGCTGCGAATCCGCTTGTAGTGACGCTTCACTGCTGCAGCCTTCTTGCGCTTGCGCTCGGCGGTCGGTTTTTCGAAGAATTCCCGCGCACGAAGCTCGGTCAGCAGACCGTTCTTCTCGATCGTGCGCTTGAAGCGACGCATGGCGACTTCGAACGGCTCGTTTTCTTTAACGCGAATGATCGTCATGATCCGACACGAATAAAGGTTTGCAGGGAAGATTTACGAGTATAGCAGAGCGTCGCACAAAGGCCTAAGGGCCGGGTCCCATCAACGACGGGCCTGCGCGGCCCTCTCAGACGCCGCGCGCAAACTCCGCCGCCGCCTGCCCGGCCGCCGTGCCGGACGCCCACGCCCACTGGAAGTTGTAGCCGCCGAGCCAGCCCGTCACGTCCACGGCCTCGCCGATGAAGAACAGCCCCGGCACCCGCGCGCTCATCATCGTCGCCGACGACAGTTCGCGCGTATCGACGCCGCCCTTCGTGACCTCGGCTTTCTTGTAGCCCTCGGTGCCGTTCGGCGTCAGCGTCCAGCCGGACAGCGCGTCGCCGATCTGGCGCAGCGTCTTGTCGGGCAGGTCCGCGAGCCGGGCGTCGGCCGCGACGCGATGCGTGTCGAGCCAGACGTGCGCGAGGCGCGACGGCACCCAGTCCGCGAGCAGCGAGCCGATCTGACGCTTCGACGTGCGCTTCGCGTCGAGCAGGTCGGCCACCGCGTCGCGCTGCGGCAGCAGGTCGATGCGGATCGGGTCGCCGGACTGCCAGTAACTGGAGATCTGCAGGATGCCGGGGCCCGACAGGCCGCGATGGGTCAGCAGCAGATCCTCGACGAATTCGCCGCCGCGTTTCTTGTCGCCCGTCGACACGCGCACTTCGAGCGACACGCCGGACAGCGCCGCGAACGGCTCCCAGTCGTGCTGCGCGAACGTGAGCGGCACGAGCGCGGGCCGCGTATCGATCAGCTTGTGGCCGAACTGCTTCGCGACCCGATAGCCGAAGTCGGTCGCGCCGATCTTCGGGATCGACAGGCCACCCGTCGCGACGATCAGCGCGTGTGCGCGGATCGGCCCCGCCTGCTGCGTGTCGAGCGTGAAGCCGTCGGCTGCATGGCGCACCGCGTCGACGACCACCGGGCGGCGCCAGGCGATGCCGCCCGCGTCGCATTCGTGCTTCAGCATGTCGATGATCGCGTCGCTGCCGTGGTCGCAGAAGAGTTGCCCCTTGTGCTTTTCGTGCCAGGTGACGTGATGGCGCTTGAGCAGCCCGAGGAAGTCGCGCGGCGTGTAACGGGCGAGCGCCGAGCGCGGGAAGTGCGGATTCGACGACAGGTAGTTGTCGGGGCCTGCGTAGAGATTCGTGAAGTTGCAGCGGCCGCCGCCGGAGATGCGGATTTTCTCGGCGAGCCGCGGCGCGTGGTCGATCAGCACCACGCGGCGGCCGAGTTGCCCGGCGACCGCGGCGCTCATCATCCCGGCGGCGCCCGCGCCGATCACGGCGATGTCATAAGTTTCCATGGCGCGGATTGTACCTGCCCGGCCTCTGGCCCGGGCCGTCCGCGGCGGCGACCGGCTCCCACCTGCTATAATTTCTGGTTACGTCGACCTACCTGCGGCGCGCTCGACAACCCGCGCCCCGCCCTTACCCATGCTCGTCCTCGGCATCGAAAGCTCCTGCGATGAAACCGGCCTCGCGCTCTACGACACGCAGCGCGGCCTGCTCGCGCACGCGCTTCATTCGCAGATCGCGATGCACCGCGAATACGGTGGCGTCGTGCCGGAGCTCGCGTCGCGCGATCACATCCGCCGCGCGCTGCCGCTGCTCGAGGAAGTGATGGCGCAAAGCGGCACGCACCGCGACGACATCGACGCGATCGCGTTCACGCAAGGCCCCGGCCTCGCCGGCGCGCTGCTGGTCGGCGCGAGCATCGCGAATGCGCTCGCGCTGGCATGGAACAAGCCGACCGTCGGCATTCATCACCTCGAAGGCCATCTGCTGTCGCCGCTGCTCGTCGACGAGCCGCCGCCGTTCCCGTTCATCGCGCTGCTGGTGTCGGGCGGCCATACGCAACTGATGCGCGTGACCGACGTCGGCGTGTACGAGACGCTCGGCGAGACGCTCGACGACGCGGCCGGCGAAGCGTTCGACAAGACGGCGAAGCTGATCGGCCTCGGCTATCCGGGCGGCCCGGAAGTGTCGAAGCTCGCGGAAACAGGCACGCCGGGTGCGGTCGTGCTGCCGCGCCCGATGCTGCATTCGGGCGACCTCGACTTCAGCTTCAGCGGCCTGAAAACGGCCGTGCTCACGCAGATGAAGAAATTCGAGGCGGCGAAGCTGGAAGGCGAAGCGCTCGAGCGCGCGAAGGCCGACCTCGCGCGCGGCTTCGTCGATGCGGCCGTCGACGTGCTCGTCGCGAAGTCACTCGCCGCGCTCAAGCAGACGAAACTCAAGCGCCTGGTCGTCGCGGGCGGCGTCGGCGCGAACCGCCAGTTGCGCGCGGCGCTGTCGGCCGCGGCGGCCAAGCACGGCTTCGACGTGCACTATCCCGATCTCGCGCTCTGCACCGACAACGGCGCGATGATCGCGCTCGCCGGCGCATTGCGGCTCGGCCGCTGGCCCGAGCAGGCGAATGCCGACTACGCGTTCACGGTGAAGCCGCGCTGGGATCTCGCGTCGCTCGCACGCTGATTCGCGCCACGCGACACCCTACGCACCAGCACACGCCCGGAAAACAAAATGGCCGCTCGACGAGCGGCCATTTTTCATTGCAGCGGCAAAACGACGCAGCGTTACGCGGCGTGTCGCTTGTCGCGCTCGATCAGTGCATACGCGCTGTGATTGTGGATCGACTCGAAGTTCTCGGCTTCGAGCACGTACGCAACCACGCGCTCGTCCGCATCGAGACGCTGCGCGACGTCGCGCACCAGATCCTCGACGAACTTCGGGTTTTCGTACGCACGCTCCGTGACGAACTTCTCGTCCGGACGCTTCAGCAAGCCCCACAGCTCGCACGACGCCTCTTCTTCCGCGATGCGGATCAGCGCCTCGACCGGCAGGTCGGCCGCGAGCTCGGCGTCGATCGTCACGTGCGAGCGCTGGTTGTGCGCACCGTACTGCGAGATCTTCTTCGAGCACGGACACAGGCTCGTCACCGGCACGAGCACCTTCAGGAACAGGCGCGTTTCGCCATTGCGGCTTTCGCCCGCGAGCGTCACTTCATAGTCGAGCAGGCTCTGCACGCCCGACACCGGCGCCGTCTTGTTCACGAAGTACGGGAACGTGACCTCGATGCGGCCGGCCTCGGCTTCCAGCCTGACGAGCATCGACGCGAGCATCGCGCGGAAGCGCTCGACCGTCAGCGGCTCGCGGCTCTCTTCGAGCAGCGCGACGAAGCGCGACATGTGCGTGCCCTTCTGATCGGCAGGCAGATGCACGTCGAGGTTCCAGACGCCGACGGTCGGCTGCACGTCGCCGCTTTCGGTGCGCACCGTCAACGGATGCCGGACCGCCTTCACGCCCACGCGCTGAATCGGAATCTGGCGGGTATCCACCGTGCTCTGCACGTCGGGCATCACGAAGGCGGGATTCATCTGGTTCATCTTGTTCAATCCTTGTAAGCCGCGCGTTCGACGACGCGCACGCCGCGTCACGCGGCAGCCGGAAAAGCAACATGGGCCCGCAGGCCCATGTTTTCCGCATCAATGTAGACCGGTTGCGCCAGTCGCGCCGACGCCGCCCGCAGGCGGCGCCAGCTTACGCGACGCGCTTCGCCTGATCGGCGACGTCGGCCGCCGGACTCAGGAAGCGTTCGCGAATCGATTTCGCGATGCCCGCGCCGTCGAGGCCGCATTGCGCCAGCAGCTTCGCAGGGTCGCCGTGATCGATGAACTGGTCAGGGAGGCCCAATTGTATTACGGGCCGGATAACCCCACTCTCCATCAGGGCTTCGACGCAGGCCGAACCCGCGCCGCCCATCACGCAGCCTTCCTCGACCGTGACGAGGTAGTCGTGCGTCTCGGCGAGTTCACGCACGAGCGCCGCATCGACCGGCTTCACGAAGCGCATGTTCGCGACCGTGGCGTCGAGCTCCTCGCCCGCCGCGAGCGACGGCGCGACCATCGTGCCGAACGCGAGAATCGCGACGCGCTTGCCTTCCGGCTGCGACGTACGGCGACGCACTTCGCCCTTGCCGAGCGGGATCTCGGTGAACTCCTTCACCGTCGCCACGCCCGTGCCCGCGCCGCGCGGATAACGCACCGCGGTCGGGTTCGGCTGCTGAAGCGCCGTGTGCAGCATCTGGCGGCACTCGTTCTCGTCGGACGCGGCCATGATCGTCATGTTCGGGATGCAGCGCATGAACGCGAGATCGTACGCGCCCGCGTGCGTCGCACCGTCGGCGCCGACGAGGCCCGCGCGGTCGATCGCGAACACGACCGGCAGGTTCTGCAGCGCGACGTCGTGGATCAGCTGGTCGTACGCACGCTGCAGGAACGTCGAGTAGATCGCGACGACGGGCTTCAGCCCTTCGGTCGCCAGGCCGCCCGCGAACGTCACCGCGTGCTGCTCGGCGATACCGACGTCGTAGTAGCGATCCTTGAAGCGCTTCTCGAACTCGACCATGCCCGAGCCTTCGCGCATTGCCGGCGTGATGCCGACGACGCGCGAATCGCGCTCGGCTTCGTCGCACAGCCATTCGCCGAACACCTGCGTGTAGGTCTTCTTCGCGGGCGTGGGCGACGGCTTGATGCCTTCGGCCGGGTTGAACTTGCCGGGGCCGTGATAGAGCACGGGATCCGCTTCGGCGAGCTTGTAGCCCTGGCCTTTCTTCGTCACCACGTGCAGGAATTGCGGGCCGCGCAGCTCGCGAATGTTCTGCAGCGTCGGGATCAGCGAATCGAGATCGTGACCGTCGATCGGGCCGATGTAGTTGAAGCCGAACTCTTCGAACAGCGTAGCCGGCACGACCATGCCCTTCGCGTGCTCCTCGAGCTTGCGCGCGAGTTCGAGCACCGGCGGCGCCACGCTCAGCACGCGCTCGACGCCGGCACGCGCGGCCGCGTAGAAGCGGCCCGACATCAGGCGCGCGAGATGGCGGTTCAGCGCGCCCACCGGCGGCGAAATCGACATGTCGTTGTCGTTGAGGATCACGAGCAGTTTCGCATCCTCCGACACGCCCGCGTTGTTCATCGCCTCGAACGCCATGCCGGCCGTCATCGCGCCGTCGCCGATCACCGCGATCGAGAAGCGGTCGTCGCCGTTCAGCCGGCTGCCGATCGCCATCCCGAGCGCCGCCGAAATCGACGTGCTCGAATGCGCGGTGCCGAACGTGTCGTATTCGGACTCGCTGCGGCGCGGGAAACCCGAGATGCCGTCGTACTGGCGCAGCGAATGCATCTGGTCGCGGCGACCCGTCAGGATCTTGTGCGGGTAGGTCTGGTGCCCCACGTCCCAGACGATCCGGTCGTTCGGCGTGTTGAACACGTAGTGCAACGCGATCGTCAGCTCGACCGTCCCGAGGTTGGACGACAAATGGCCGCCCGTCTTCGACACGCTGTCGAGCACGAACGCGCGCAGTTCATCCGCGAGCGGTTGGAGTTGGCGACGATCGAGGCGGCGCAGATCCGCCGGGTCGTCGATGGTTTTCAGCAAGTCGTACATCGTCGTTCCATTGTAGGAAATCAAACGCGCCCGCATTCTATTGCACGCACCGTAAGCGTGTGCGCAGCGGCGGGCTTCGCGTCAGCTGACCCGGTTCACCACCAGGTCGGCAAGTTCGGCGAGACGCTGTGCGCGTGCGCCGAACGGTTTCAGCGCATCGTGTGCTTCCGCGCGCAGCTGGGCTGCGAGCTCACGCGATGCGTCGAGGCCGAGGATCGATACGTAGGTCGGCTTGTCGTTTGCCGCATCCTTGCCGGCCGTCTTGCCGAGCGTCGCCGAATCGGTCGTGACGTCGAGAATGTCGTCGACGACCTGGAAGGCCAGGCCCACGGCCGCTGCGTAGACGTCGAGCGCGGCCAGCGTTTCCGCCGACGGCGTGTCGCCGGCCAGCGCGCCCATCCGCACGGCCGCGCGCAGCAGCGCACCCGTCTTCATCCGGTGCATCTTCTCGAGCTGCTCGCGCGTCAGCTTCAGGCCGACGCTCGCCAGGTCGATCGCCTGCCCGCCGGCCATGCCGATCGAGCCGCTCGCGAGCGCCAGCTCGCGCACGAGCGCGGCCTGCTGCACCGGCGACAGCGCATCGACGTCGGTCAGCGCGACGAATGCCTGCGACTGCAGCGCGTCGCCGACCAGCAACGCCGTCGGCTCGTCGTACTGCACGTGCACGGTCGGCTTGCCGCGACGCAGCGCGTCGTCGTCCATGCACGGCATGTCGTCGTGCACGAGCGAATAGACGTGGATCATCTCCAGCGCCGCCGCCGCCGCATTGCGCGCCGCTTCCGTCGCACCGGTCAGTTCGCCGGCTGCATGGCACAGCAGCGGGCGAACGCGCTTGCCGCCGCCGAGGACCGCGTAGCGCATCGCCTCGTGGAGTTGCGTGGGCACCACGTTTTCGGCCGGCAAATAGTGGCCGAGTGCGTCCTCGACACGGTCAAGCACGGACCGCATCCATTGTTCGAATGTCATAGATCGTCGTCTTCGCCGTCCGTGGCGGCCGTTCCGGACGAAAGCGGCTTCAGCGTCGCGCCGTCGAGCACGCGAACCTGCTGTTCCACTTTCTCGAGCTGCTGTTGGCAAAACGCAACGAGGTTCGCGCCGCGGCGATACGCGGCGAGCGAATCCTCGAGGCTCAACGCGCCGCCTTCCATCCGGGCAACCAGCGTCTCGAGTTCCGCGAGCGCCATTTCGTAATTGTCCGGCAACGGTTCGGTGCCATTGTCGGGCGGCGTGGCGCCTGGGGATGCGGTTTTCGCCATGGACGAGGGTGTCAAATTTCAAAACAAGTCGGACATTCTACGGCAAAAGAGAATTCTCCGATCTGCCGACTTGGCCGGCCCGGCACAATTCCGGCCCCATCTTCGACGCACAGTGTGCGCCTTCCGATTGTCTCCCGACAAAAAATTGACACAAATCAGGCACTTAATCCTAGCCTTGCGGGGCGAACCGGGTATAATTGTCCGTTTCCCTAAATCGATTTTTCGATGGTTGGGTTGTTCACTGCTTTCACGCTAACACCGGGAGTGGGAATGTCCAATCTGAGCGACGCGCTTCAGTTGAAGTCGGCTCACAGCCAGCTTCCAGTCACTGCATATTTCGATGAGGCGCTACTCGAGCGCGAGATCGAAACCCTCTTCAAGAAAGGACCTCGTTACGTCGGGCACGAGTTGATGGTGCCCGAGGCGGGGGATTATTTCGCGCTGCCGTCCGAGCAGGAAGGCCGCGTGCTGGTCCGCAACCAGACGAACCAGATCGAACTGCTGTCGAACGTGTGCCGGCACCGGCAAGCGATCATGCTCAACGGGCGCGGCCATGCGCAGAACATCGTGTGCCCGCTGCACCGCTGGACATACGATCTGGAAGGCCAGTTGCTCGGCGCCCCGCACTTCCCCGACAAACCGTGCCTGAATCTCGGCAAGAGCCCGCTGCAGAACTGGCAGGGGCTGCTGTTCGAGGCCGAAGGCCGCAACGTTGCGCGCGATCTCGAGAACCTCGGCACGAAGCATCACTTCGACTTCTCCGAATACCAGTTCGATCACGTCGAAGTGCACGAGTGCGATTACAACTGGAAGACGTTCATCGAGGTCTACCTCGAGGATTACCACGTCGCCCCGTTCCACCCGGGTCTCGGCAGCTTCGTGTCGTGCGACGATCTCAAGTGGGAGTTCGGCGACTGGTACAGCGTGCAGACGGTCGGCGTGCACAACGCGCTCGCGAAACCGGGCAGCGCGACCTACCAGAAGTGGCACGAGCAGGTGCTCAAGTTCCGCAACGGCGTGCCGCCGGAATTCGGCGCGATCTGGATGGTCTATTACCCGGGCCTGATGATCGAGTGGTATCCGCACGTGCTCGTCGTGTCGTGGCTGATTCCGCGCGGCCCGCAGAAGACGACCAACATCGTCGAGTTCTACTACCCCGAGGAAATCGCGCTGTTCGAACGCGAGTTCGTCGAAGCCGAGCGCGCCGCCTACATGGAGACAGCCGTCGAGGACGACGAAATCGCGATGCGGATGGACGCCGGCCGCCGTGCACTGATGGCACGCGGCGAATCGCAGGTCGGCCCGTACCAGAGCCCGATGGAAGACGGCATGCAGCACTTCCACGAGTTCCTGCGCCGCCATCTCGGCGATCTCTGAACGTGCGCGGCGCGCTCGGCGCCGCATCGCATTCGGCATATGAAAAGACGGGTTTCGCCCCGTCTTTTTTTGTTTAGACTTGGAGTATCAGGCCAGTTCGCACTCCAGGGAGCCGTCATGCCACACACCCACTACACCACGCTCATCTCCGCAGCCAATCTCGCCGAACGTCTGGCCGCGGCGCCGGGCAGCGTCGCCGTATTCGACTGCCGCTTCGATCTCGCCGATCCGGCCGCGGGCGAAGCCGCCTATGCGGCCGGGCACATCCCCGGCGCGCAGTATCTTCATCTCGACCGCGACCTGTCCGGCCGCAAGACCGGCACCAACGGCCGCCATCCGCTGCCGACCCGCGACGCATTCGCGACGCTGATGGCCAGCCGCGGCGTCAAGCAGGGCCAGCAGGTGGTCGCGTATGACGCACACGGCGGCGCGTATGCCGCGCGCCTGTGGTGGCTGCTGCGCTGGCTCGGGCACGACTCGATCGCGGTGCTCGACGGCGGCCTGCAGGCATGGGAAGCGGCCGGCCAGCCGTTGACCACCGACGCGCCGCACCCGCCTGCCGGCGACTTCCGGGCGGCAGCGCCGCTCGAATCGACGGTCGACGCAGCAGCCGTGCTCGCGAACGTGACGTCGGCCCAGCGCGTCGTGATCGATGCGCGCGCGCCCGACCGCTATCGCGGTGAAAACGAAACGATCGATCGTGTCGGCGGCCATATCCCCGGCGCACGCAACCGGTTCTTCAAGGACAACCTGAACGCCGACGGCCGCTTCAAGACCGGCCACGAACTGCGCGAGACATTCACCACGCTGCTGGCCGGCACCGAACCGAACAGCGTGATCCTGCAATGCGGGTCCGGCGTGACCGCCTGCCACAACGCGCTCGCGCTCGAAGTCGCGGGGCTGCATGGCGCATCGCTGTATCCGGGCTCGTGGAGCGAATGGAGCGCCGATCCGTCGCGGCCGATCGCGACCGGCCCGACGCCGTAA
>Ga0207667_10009196_pt1 | contig 11672 bp, 10 predicted proteins | sample KBSCornC52_FD_184301 | JGI IMG/M metagenome (GOLD analysis project Ga0207667, IMG submission 184301) | Corn rhizosphere microbial communities from Kellogg Biological Station, Michigan, USA - KBS Corn C5-2 (SPAdes) (version 2) | ecosystem: Host-associated > Plants > Roots > Rhizosphere > Soil ...
ATCCACCAGTTTTACGATAAGGGTTTAGCCCATGCATCTTACGCTGTGATCAGGCTAGGCAAAATGATCGTTGTCGATCCTGCCCGCGACCCGCAGCCTTATTACGACTTTGCCGAAGTGAATAATGCCGATGTAGTTGGCGTTATTGAAACCCACCCGCATGCCGATTTTGTAAGTTCTCATTTAGAAATACATCAAACTACCGGAGCAACTATTTATGTCAGCAAATTACTAGGCGCCGAATATCCTCACGAAGGTTTTGACGATGGCGATGCTATTCATCTGGCTGATATTAAACTAAAAGCACTAAACACCCCCGGCCACTCACCTGATTCGATCTGCATTTTAGTGCAGGATGAAAACGGAAATGACAAAGCCATTTTTACAGGTGATACCTTATTTGTGGGCGATGTTGGGCGTCCTGATTTGCGTGAGAACGCAGGCAACATCACTGCTGCTAAGGAAAAGCTCGCTCGCCAAATGTATCATTCAACCCGTGAAAAAATAATGACGCTTCCACATAGCATTGTTGTCTATCCTGCGCACGGTCCGGGTTCTTTATGCGGCAAAAATCTCAGCCCTGACCTGCAAACTACCATTGGTCGGGAACTGCGTGAGAACTATGCTTTGCAATTGATGGACGAACTCACCTTCGTAAATACATTAACCGTCGATCAGCCTTTTATACCGAAATATTTTGGACATGATGTAGATACCAATAAAAAGGGAGCGGAACCATTTGCCGGGAGTGTAGCTGCAGTGCCGAGGATCAATAAGAATTCAATTTTAGAGGAAAATATTTTAGTAGTCGATACTCGTCCAAAAGATCAGTTCAGAAAAGGGCACATAAAAGCTGCTTTCAACATACAGGATGGCGGTAAATTCGAAACATGGCTCGGCTCAATTGTTGGGCCGGATGAGATTTTCTATCTCATAGCTGAGAATGAAGCAGCTATGGATACCCTGATTAAAAAAACAGCAAAAATTGGATACGAGAAAAACATTAAAGGGGCATTGTTGAATCCGGATAATGCGGTTGAAACATTGCCCGAACTGGAAAATTTCACTGCAGAAAACTTTCAACCTGAAAAATATACGATAGTGGACGTAAGGAACTGGGGCGAGATCAACGTGGGCAAGATATTCCCTCATGCTATTGCGATTCCGTTACCTGAACTCCGCGAATGGGGGAATGAGATCCCTGTACACCGGCCTATTGTTGTGCATTGTGCAGCGGGCTATCGCTCGGCAGCTGCCACCAGCATTATAGCTGGCAAGATAACATCTGTGCCTGTATATGATCTGGGTGAAGCGATTACGGAGGTCGGAAGTCAGCGGTCAGAAGCCTGAACTATTCATGAATACTGAACTAAAAATAGTTACTACTGCCGATGGTTCTAATACCATTTATAACAGTGCTGTGGGCGAAAATTATCATTCGCGGCACGGCGCGTTGCAGGAAAGCAAACATGTGTTCTTAAACTCAGGACTGAAATATTATCTTGATAATAATCCTGCGACTTCCGCCAGCATTTTAGAAGTAGGTTTCGGTACCGGGCTCAACTTTTTATTGAGTGCGGATTACTGCGCCGAAAATCAAATCAACCTGAATTATACCGGAATCGAAGCTTATCCGCTAACAGAGAACATAATCGGCCAGACAGGATATGATCAATATATTTCCCAAAAAACATGGAGCAGCTTTTTGAATAATTACGCTGAGGCTTTGAAAACTGCTGTTCAAGTGAACTCTTGCCAACTGCAAATCGCCCACTGCCAATTGCTGGAGTTCAAGAGTCAGGAACAATTTGACATAATCTACTTTGACGCCTTTGCAGCTATCCATCAGCCAGAAATGTGGAATGAGGAAGCCATTGCACATACGGTTCAATTTCTGAAGCCAGGTGGTGTTTTTGTTACCTACGCCATCACCGGCAATTTAAAGCGCATGCTTAAATCATTAGAATTTAAAGTAGAAAAGGCACCCGGTGCACCCGGTAAGCGCGAAATGCTGCGTGCGGTTAAGCTTTAAAACCTGAATCCAACGTTAAATTTCATTGTGAAGCCGTTCGTGGTTGGCAATTCACGCACGGCAAACTCGTTAAAAGCTGGTGTGCTACGGGTAGCATAAATAATAGGGCCGCCGCATACAGTGAATGAGAAACGGGACGCTACTGGTGCAAAGTTTAATGATGGGCCAACCAGTAATCTCGCACCGCCTTCTGCTTCATCGGTTTCCCAAAAGCCTTCCAGGTCCTGCCCTATCGCTTCAATACCACCGAAGACCTGGCCGCTTATCTGTCTGTGTATACCAATACTGCTGATTACGTCAACCCCATCGCGGTCTTTATCAAAAGCCTTTTCAAAACGAATATTGCCTCCAAAACGCCAGTTGATATTCTCATAAGCAGCCGTTACACGGGTTAATGCGACTTTATCATTATTAAATTCTCTCCTGAAACCCAGGCTCGCTCCTAAACGGAACCCGGATGGTGTATTGCCGCCGATGAAATCGCGCAAGGCCTCAATTTGCTGTAAGCTTTTAACATCGCCATTGTTGCCGAAACCAATACCCATGGATGCCAGGAACGTAAATTTAGCTCCGAGATAGCCTTTAACACCGATATTCTGATCTATCCCGTCATATCCCAAAGGCGTTACCGTGCGTTGTCCGTAGCCGCCATTATAGTTTAGGCTCCAGCCACGTGCAGCAGGGTTAAGCGTATTGACTGTGAACAGGAACGGTTGCGGCTGCGTCATAGCAGGAGTTCCAAGTTGCTGGTTAATTGTTTGAGCCTGAATAGTTAGGGGTAAAATAAAGCTCAGGATTACTAAAAGGTAAATGTTCTTTCTCATAAGATTGATAGAATCGTGTTTAAAATTACGACTAATTAACAGAGTTTAAATTAACCCATTATTAATAAATGCGCAAATTTGAAGATATGCAGATGTGCAAATGCGTGGATGTGTAAATACTGAATGACCTGCCAGACCACTCTCAAAAATCTGCACATCTGCATATCCGCACATCTGCACATTAACTACATTTGCACATCAATTACACTTGCACATCAAAAATATGCCACTTACCGCTCCCATAACCTCCAATTCCTCATCCGGCGCTTTTGAACGCCTGTTAACCATCATGAACGACCTGCGTTTGAACTGCCCCTGGGATAAAAAGCAAACGCTCGAAAGTCTGCGGCACCTGACCATAGAGGAAGTTTATGAGCTTTCGGATTCGATACTGGATGGTGATATGCAGGAGATCAAAAAAGAGTTGGGCGATATTATGCTTCACCTGGTGTTTTATGCCCGAATTGCGTCAGAAACTAATGATTTTACAATTACCGATGTTTTAAACAGCATTTGCGACAAGCTAATCAACCGCCATCCGCATATTTATGGCGATATAAGCGTGAATGATGAAGAGGGTGTAAAACGAAACTGGGAGCAGATCAAACTAAAAGAGGGGAACAAATCTGTATTGGCGGGTGTGCCGGCATCCCTGCCCGCGCTGGTAAAAGCCTCGCGCATACAGGAAAAAGCCCGTGGCGTTGGGTTCGATTGGGAAGAAAAAGGTCAGGTATGGGCTAAAGTGGAAGAAGAAATGCAGGAGTTTAAAAATGAATTCAATGCTGAAGATGATAGCAAAATCGACCATGAGAAAGCCGAAAGCGAATTTGGCGACCTACTGTTCTCTTTGATCAATTATGCCCGTTTCATTAATATCAACCCTGAAGATGCACTTGAAAAAACCAACCGGAAGTTTATAAAACGCTTTCAATACCTGGAAAGTAAAGCGAAGGAAACCGGCAAAAACTTACATGATATGAGCCTGGCCGAGATGGACGTGTTTTGGGACGAGGCAAAAAAATTATAAAATAAGGATGATTTTGTAGCGTTTATATATTAACTTACGTACTGGCAAAAAATATATATTGTGAATATGAAACATAAACTGCTTTACTTATTTCTTTTGTTAGTCATTGTTGCTACCGGCTGTATCAAAAGTTCTCCAAAAAACCAACCAGCGCCAACACCGTCCGGGACATTCAAAGGCGAATTTAAAGTTATTCACAGGCATACGAGCACAGCGAACTGGGACAGCGTAAAAACCAACATTACTGTACAATTTAATACACCGGGCTTTACGTATCTTGTCTCCGGCCTGGATACGTCAACGCTTCATGCGACTAGTCAGGGCACTTTCGGGGTAAGCGCGCCTTATATTCACTTTACCGATGCTAATACTACTGGTACAGCAAAAACGTGGCATCTAAATGGTTATTATATCTATAATTATGATGGTACGAACCTGATCATGTATGTATCAAGTGCTGATACCTTAGTTGCAGGATATAACCTGAAGAAAACGTCGAATTAATTAAGCCAATAAAATATTATTAAGGCCGGTAATATTACCGGCTTTTTTATTTTCAGGTTGAAACATCGAATATTTTTTACACTAATTGTAGCGATATTGGTATTTGGTTCGTAACCACTACGAATATCAAATTGATTAAGCATAGGTTGAATAATAATTTTTAATGCATCCACCCCAACGTATTGCCGAAGATGAACTGATAAGGCAATGCAAAGCAGGCAGCTTAAAGTACCAGGAACTGCTTTATAAGCAATTCTACGGCTATGCCATGGGTATTGGCTTACGCTATAGTCTTAATCGGGACGATGCATTAGAGGTTGTAAATGATGCTTTTATAAAAGCGTTCAATTCAATGGGTAATTATGATATCACTAAACCTTTTAAAGCATGGCTGCGAACTATCGTCGTAAATACCGCTATCGACAGACGCCGCAAGGACCTGAAACACCAATTAAATATAGAGTTGGATGGTGCAGGGCCCATTATCAGCCATGTTAATGCTATAGATAGTTTGGGAGTGCAGGATATTTTGAATATGATGAAGGAGTTGCCTGCCATACAAATTACCATATTCAACTTATATGAAATAGACGGTTATAATCACGACGAAATTGCTGATATGCTGAACATACCGGCAAGTTCATCGAGGGTGTATTTAAGCCGTGCAAAAGAAAAATTGAGGAAATTAATTAAAACGGAAACACAAAACCATGGATGACCCGTTGGATAACGACTTGAAAAACCGCATCAGGGAGGTGTTCGATAATTACCATGACGAACGCGCCGATGAGGGCTGGCAGTTGCTTAGGGAGAAATACCCCGAAAAAGCACGCCGCAGTCCTGTTTTATGGCTCTGGTGGGGCTCGGCAGCAGCAGTATTACTACTGTTCCTGGGCATATTATGGCTTAATAAAAGGCCTGAAAAAGAAAACAAATTGGTTGGCAACAAACCGGGTATTCATCACCCTATAAACCCTATCATAAAAAGCATAGAGCCGCAAAAAAACGGCAATGCTATAATTGAAAAGAACGGCGATGCCGATAACGCATCAGCAGATAGCGTTATCAATAGCCTGCAAAGTCAAAAACTCGCTGATAATAAGCAGTTGCCAAAACGGCCGGATAATAAAGCTCATATGGGGAAAGCAAATGGATCGTCTGCAAGTGTTGAGACTTCAAACACAATTGCAAACAATAACAGCGTCGCCCGTGAGAAAGCAGAAAGAAACAATGAGCCGACCGTAAACAAGGCTGAGCCAAGCATCGCCGCCATCACGCCTACAAAAACTATTGAAAAACAAAATGCTACAATAACCAAACCTGATAATACAACAAAGGTTGATTCGTCGGGTAGTGTATCAGCGCAATCAATGGCAGCAGTAAAGCCAAACAATGGCGTTAATATGCTGGATCAATCCAAACAGCCGGGTAAAACTGCTTTTGCTAATAATGAAGTACCCAAGAATAAAAAAGACCTGGGGTACAGAGGGCGGTTAATCAGTTTTGGGGTGTATGCAGCAACTTATGTAAACTACGCCAGCAAGAGCAACAGCCAGGTAAATGAGGGAATCGGCATTAGTTCCGATGTCAGGATCAGCAGAAAATTGAACCTCTCCACAGGCGTAGCCATCGGGCAGAACTCCCTCAGCTATAATGGCCAGTTGCCTCCTGAGCAATCCAAATTATTAGCATCGGCGAACGGCTTAACAAGTAACGCTGCCAGCGGCAAAGAAAGCGCACTGGCAGCTCAGGCCTATAGTGCAAACTCCTTTTATGCTGCTACACCTTCGTTAAAAAACTATACTGCAAGCCTGGTTGGGTTGGAAATACCTATTAATCTGAAATACCATTTCAATCCTGAAAAGACGGCTACTTTTGTTTCAATAGGTGTTAGTTCGGGTACGTTTATTAATGAGACCTATACATCCACCTACGCTTATACAACGCCATTTGCTTCTAATTTGTCGCAAACGACCGATCAGTCACTACAGCAAAAGTTCAATAGTTTTTACTTTGCCAAAACGCTGAACTTTTCATTCGGAACAGGCTACCGTATTTCCGGTAACGACCTGATCGTTGAACCTTTTGTGAAATATCCAATTCAAGGTTTGGGTTCTCAGCAGATCAAGTTCGGCTCGGGTGGCGTGAACCTTAAATTCAATTTCCAGGGAAGACGCAGATGAACACGATTAATGGATTAAGATGATTTTCAAGATCAATCCAGTCAATCTTTAAAATCTTATAATCGTGTTCAAGAATCGTGTTATTTGAAACGGATGGCTTTTACCGGAGATATCTTCGTCACCAATGTAGAAGGTAAGATCAGCACCAATACGCATATCACCAAAGTACCGAGGTTCAATAACACGATATCGAGCCAGTGTATTTCTATCGGCACAAATTTCATGTAATAGGCACCTTCATCCAGCGTAAAGAAATGCGTGGAAGATTGGAAGAATCCAATTCCTAAGCCAAAGACATTACCAAGCAGCAAGCCAATCCCGATTAAATAAGAAGCGTTATACAGGAATATCTTTTGTATCGTCCAGTTACCGGCACCCATTGCTTTGAATATGCCGATCATTGAAGTCCTCTCGAGGATCATGATCAGCAAAGCAGAGATCATATTGATAGTGGCAACAATAAGCATCAGTATCAGCATTACCTGTGCGTTTACGTCCAATAGTTTGAGCCATTCAAAAATAGTCGGGTAAAGATCACCTACTGTATACGATTTTAGCTTTAACGGCATTTTATCGCTCAGAAAGTCGTTTGCTTCGTCAACGCGGTCGAAATCGGTGACGCGAAGCTCGTAGCCCCCTACTTGATCCGGGTTCCAGTTGTTAAGTTTAACGAGTAACGACAAATCGCCTACGACAAAAGTTTTATCAATATCTTCTACCCCAACATCAAATATCCCGACAATAGTAAATGGTCGTCTTTTTAAAGATCCCTGCACAAAATACATCAGAAATTTATCGCCCACTTTCAGGTTTAGTCTGCCTGCTGTATAGCTGGATATCATGATCTGCTTTTGAGCCGAAGTGGTATCGCTAAAGTCGATCACCTTACCGGTGATCAGATTTTTCTTAAAAAAGGTCCAGTCGTAGTTTTTATCAACTCCTTTTACAACTACGCCTTCTATCTCAGTCTGGGTTTTTATGATTCCCGGCGTGGTGGCGATAGGCATAATATGCGTGAATAACGTGCTTGCCTGCACTTTCTTCACAAAGGCGTTATCTATATCAATAGGCGAGTTTTGGTCGGAGTAATTATTATCAAACTTCTGTACCTGTATATCACCTGCAAAACCTCTTACCTTTTGCTTGATCTCTGATTTAAAACCTCTTATCACTGCGATTGTTAGGATCATTACGCCCAAACCCAGCATGATGCCGACTATGGCTATCCGCACGATCAGCTTGGAAAATGTGCGGTTCGACTGGAACGAAATACGGGCAGATATAAATGAGGCGAAACTCAATGCAGAATGATTTTTGTACTTTAGCAAATATGCAGATTTCGGAGCGAAATGCTCCGGCATTATCCGTATTTATGCAGTATATTTTACCAAAAGACTTATCTATGAAACGACTGCTGCTGATCATATTCTTTTCAGTCATGATGTTGTCCGGGTTTGTTCGGGCACAGGACCATTTGCGCACCGGCGCCGACCAGACAGAGCTTTATGTAAACTACCTGAAAAATAAGAACATCGGAATGGTGATCAACCAGACATCGGTGATCGGCAAAAACCAGGTATCCAGCGTTGATAGTTTGGTAAAACTGGGCATTCGAGTTAAAAAGATATTCGGGCCGGAGCATGGATTCAGAGGAACTGCCAGCAACGGTGCCACGGTTGATGACGCCGTTGACCCACAAACCGGCATCCCGGCGATCTCTCTATACGGCAAACATTACAAACCTACTCCTGCAGACTTGGAAGGGTTAAACCTGGTCATATTCGACATTCAGGATGTTGGTACGCGGTTTTACACCTACCTATCTACCCTGCATTATGTGATGGAAGCTTGTGCCGAGAACAACGTAGAGTTGATGATTTTGGACCGCCCTAATCCAAACGGTTTTTATGTTGACGGGCCAATGCTGGACACTGCTTACCGCTCATTTGTCGGGCTTGATGAGTTACCTATAGTTCATGGATTAACGATTGCCGAGTACGCTCAAATGATCAATGGTGAAGGCTGGCTGAAAAATCATGTAAAATGCAAGCTAAAGATCATTAAAGTGGCGGGATACACTCATGATACGCCCTATACTTTGCCAATCAACCCTTCACCCAATTTAAATACACCACGCTCTATTTTGCTTTATCCCAGCATTTGTTTGTTTGAAGGTACTACTTTGAGCCTGGGGCGCGGTACTTTGGTACCTTTCCAAATACTGGGGCATCCTTTATTAAAGGGACAGTTCCGTTTTGCTTTTACTCCGCTCAGCATTCCGGGTATGAGCGAAGATCCGCCTCAAAAAGACAAGCTTTGTTATGGTATCGATCTGCGGGGATATGATGTAAACAAGTTCAGGACGAGCAAAAAAATCGATATATTGTGGTTGAAAAAGCTGTATGACGCATTTCCCGATAAGGAACATTTTTTCAATGCATACTTTACAAAACTGGCCGGCACAACTGACCTGAGAAAACAGATCGAGGCCGGCAAAAGCGAAGAAGCGATACGGAATAGCTGGGAACCGGCATTGAGCAGGTATAAAGAAATGCGCAAAAAATACCTATTGTACAATTAACAGAATCTTACACATTCAGAAAGCATTTATACCTTATGAGAATTGTTTTTATGGGCACCCCCGAATTTGCCGTAGCATCATTGGATGCACTAATTCAATCGGGATGCGATATTGTTGGTGTGGTTACCGCGCCGGATAAACCAGCCGGCCGTGGGCAGCAAATAAATGAAAGCGCTGTTAAGAAATATGCTGTCGAGAATGGCCTCAAGGTACTTCAGCCTGTAAAATTGAAAGACGAGCAATTCCTGGAAGAACTAAAAGCTCTTAATGCCGATTTGCAGGTAGTGGTAGCTTTCCGCATGTTGCCCGAGGTTGTTTGGAATATGCCATCTTCGGGCACTATTAATCTGCATGCTTCTTTGCTGCCTCAATATCGCGGTGCGGCCCCTATCAACTGGGTATTGATCAATGGCGAGAAAGAAAGTGGTGTAACCACTTTTTTCCTAAAACAGGAAATAGATACCGGGGATATATTGTTTACCGAAAAAGTGACTTTGACCGGTCGCGAAACAGCTGGTGATTTGCACGACCGCCTGATGGCCAAAGGCGCGGGGTTATTGGTAAAAACAGTAAAAGCCGTAGAAAGCGGGCGATATACCGAAAATCCACAGGAGCATTTGTCGGAAGGCATGGAATTAAAACACGCACCGAAAATTTTTAAGGAGGATTGCAATATCAAGTGGGATGAACCGTCAGAAATTATATACAATTTTATAAGGGGGCTAAGCCCTTACCCTACCGCTTATACTACCCTAAATGAAAAGATATTAAAAGTATTCGGCGCAGAATATGAGTTAGCTGAAAGCAATGAAAAACCAGGCGAGTTCTTCTCCGATAACCGCACCTTTTTGAAAGTTTCAGCAACTGATGGTTTTGTTCATTTAACCGATGTCCAACTGGAAGGTAAGAAACGGATGGGAATTCAGGAGTTTTTGAGGGGGGTGAGATTGTAATTCTACTTTATTACTGGTTTCTGTTTAAAACTGAAACCACGGATCATGGCAGTCATCAGCAGGCATTCAGTCACAGACTGAAGCCAGTTAGCGATAAAGGCTGTTATTACTTCAGCTTACCTTCGTATTTATCCGCAAGTTTTTTGGTGGTTTTATTCAGAATAGCAGATTCTTTTGCAATAGATTCCACGGCTTTACCATCGGAAAGATGTTTATCCTGGTAATCTTCAATGACAGGTAAAGTCGCAGCGATTTGTAGGGTTACATAGTAATCTTTTGTGCTTTCATCATCGTTAAGCATCTGGTCAATCAGACTGCTATATTTCGAAATCTTACCGGCATACTTTTTTTGGCTGTTTGCCAGTAGTAATCTCAATCGTTGTTTTATCACAGAATCTTTTACTTCATTTAAAGCTCTTGTCGCACTTCCATAATAGTTATCCGATTTATAATCATATTTTTTGAACGCTGCCAGGCTATCTTCATGGCCGTCATTAAAATGACTTCGCATATCTTCTAATTTCTTCAGATCGGCATTCTTATCAGCAAGATCAGCGTAAATATCACGCATAAGATCATCGGCTGACCGTTTACTAATAAAACTGATCTCTTTGTTATCATCCTGTAAGGGTTTAGGCGTTTCTACCTTTTGGGGGTTGTGATGAACAGGTTGAACTTTGTTGCATGAGTAAAAAACAACAAGCAAACAGGTTGAAAATAATAAGGCAAAGGGTTTCATGATTGGTCAGGTTTTATCCATTAACGAAAGATAGTAACCTTTATTTTAAACCAATAAAATCCTACAATTTATTCAACTCCCCTATCAAACCTTTGCTTAGCTGATTGAAATAGCGCTTAACACCAAAACCCATTACCCATTGTATGCCCCTGGTGGCGTTGGTAAGGAAAACTTCGTCGGCTTCATACAGAATATCCGGGTTGATCTGCGCTTCTGTAAATGGAATATTGCTTTGTTTGGCCAGTTTGATCACGATTTGTCGCATCACTCCTTCCACACACCCCTCGCTTAATGCCGGTGTATACAGATGGCTTTTATACCAAACAAAAATATTGGAACTGCTTGCCTCACATAATGACCCGTTTTGATTGAGCAGAAAGGCATCATCCAGCCGGTTTTGACTCTTAAATATCCCGGCTAAAACATATATCAATGAATTACAGGTTTTGATATTCGACAGGATGTTGGTGGGCTTGGTCAATTCGGTGAAAATATCCATGATCAGTCCCTTCTCGTTCAAAAAATACCGTGGCTCGTCCAACGGCTGCATTTCCAGGCAATACGCCATTTTATTTTGCGTCGGTGTATATAGGCCTTCGGCATCGCGAAAAACCGTCAGTCGCAAACGACCGTGCTTAATTTTGTTACGCGCAGCAAGTTGTTCTACTTTGTCTTTCAAAAACCAACTATCCATTTGCGAGTAACCGTCAATTTTCAACACTTTCATTCCTCGTTGAAGACGGTCGGCATGCTGATCTGCAAATTTTAAATGACCTTTCATCAGCCTCATGCTTTCAAACAAGCCATCACCGTACCTGAAAGCACGATT
>Ga0207667_10009197_pt1 | contig 11672 bp, 5 predicted proteins | sample KBSCornC52_FD_184301 | JGI IMG/M metagenome (GOLD analysis project Ga0207667, IMG submission 184301) | Corn rhizosphere microbial communities from Kellogg Biological Station, Michigan, USA - KBS Corn C5-2 (SPAdes) (version 2) | ecosystem: Host-associated > Plants > Roots > Rhizosphere > Soil ...
GCGCGGCTCGACACACACGATCCAACGCCTGCGTGACCAAAAAATGCTCGCGCGCGTCGATGGCGCCGGGCTGCTGCGCGCCGGCGAGTTCGCGCTGACGCGCCTCGCCGCCAGCATCGTCGACTCGTTCCTGCAGGACGAGTCCCTGACCCGCGAAAATCTCACGATTTTGACGCGCACGCTGCGCGCGAGTTTGGGTGACGTGCTCGGCTGCGCAAACCGCGCACAGTCGGCCGCAGAATGGCAGAGTGGCGTCGAAGGGCCCCTGCGCGTGACGGTGGCCGACTTGGTGAGCGGCATCGAACGGCGTCAGCGCAGCCTCGATTTGGAACAACAAGAGTTCCAGACTCAAATCGCGAAACTGCTCGAGTCCGACTGGTTCGGCGCGGTCGATCGTTGCCTCGAGCTGCTCGAGAGCACGAGCCGGACCTTGGCCGAGCTGAACGAAATCCTGCTCCGAGACGCGCACGAGCTCTCGTCCGTGCTGCAAGACATCCAGGAAGTCGCGGTCGCAAAGGGCCGAGAAGCAGCCGAAGCTTCCGTGCAGCGAGTGATGGAACAGGTGGATCGGATCAGCGCCTGGGGCTCGGCGCGGCAACGAGCCTGGTCGGAATATTACCAATACGTGCACCGCTATTTGTGCGACGTGGTGCGGCTCGATCCTTCACGAGCACTGATCGAGCGCCTGCGTGAGCAGCTCTCGCGGCATACCACCCGGCCCTTCGCGTTGTCCGTCGCGGCCGAGCCCGCTCCACGCCTGCTGCGCGAGATCGAGCCGTTCAAGGACGACAAGCCGAAAGTGAGCCGGCCCCGCGCGGAGCGCGAAAAGTCCCCTTCTCTGAGCGACGTTCCCGATCCGCATGCCATCGTTGAAGAACGCGTCAAGAGCGCGCTCGCAGCGGGCTCGAGTGGACTCTGTGAAGTGACGCAACAGGTGAGCGCCGTAACGCCGGAGGCCGAGCAGTTCGTCACTGCGGGGCGGGTCGCGCAGGCCGTCGCTCGACTGGCCCGCACGACGCACGATCGCGATCGTCCGTGGCGCAGCGTGCAAGAGGGGCTCGTGATCGAAGAGTGGACAATCGCAAGTGGCGGACGCCGTGACTGACCAATCTGCCGAGCCACGGAGCGGTGACACGCGCTTCATCTCCCTCGGTGACGTCGTGCTCGACGAGCTGTTTCCGGACGTGGATCTCGCGCTGCGCCGCGGTCGACACGTCGATCGCGACGATCAGCTCTGGTACGCGTTTCTGATCGATGCTCAGGCTCTTTTGGAGACGTTCTACCGCCGGTACGGCTGTGAGCTGATCCACCCGAGCGACGGTTATTTCTACTTGCTCCCCACCGGCGACCGGCTCGGACGCCGCCACCTGTCAGTGCCGGAAATGCTGGTCGGGCAAGCGCTGACCTTGCTCTATCTCGATCCGGCGACGCTTCAGCACGGGGGCGTGGTCACGCGCAGTGATGCGCTCTCACATTTGGCGGCCGTGATGGGAAGTGACGCGCTCACCCGCGCCTTCAATCCGAAACGGAAGCGACTCGACGAGCGCGTGGCACAGGAGACGGTGCGCGCTCGATTCGCCGAAGCCCTCCGCCGACTGGCCACGCTCGGTTTCGTGGATTTGCTGGACGGAGACAATCTTCGACTGCGCCCGGGGCTGATGCGTTTTGCGGAACCGGTCCGCGGACGTGGCTCGCCCGCAGAGGCCCTCGAGCAGCTCGTCGCGCGCGGAGAGCTCGTGCTCGGCGACGGCGAAAGCGACGAGCTCGACGAGGAGGCAAGCGAAACCGAAGACAGCGCCGAGGCCGAGCCGGTCGAAGTCGAGCTCCCGCCCGAGCTTTTGAGCGAGTTCGAAGACTTCGGCGAGGCGCTGCCGCCGGCAGAGCCGAGCTTCCCAGAAGAGCCACTCCCGGCGGAAGAACCGAGCTTTCCGCACGAGCCGAGCTTCCCAGAAGAGCCGCTGCCGCCCACGGAGCCGAGCTTCCCAGAAGAGCCGCTGCCGCCCGCGGAGCCGAGCTTCCCGGAAGAGCCGCTGCCGCCCGCGGAGCCGAGCTTCCCAGAAGAGCCGCTCGCCGACGTCGATGCCGGGATCCCGCTGACCAACCCCGAGTCGCCGGAGGACGAAGCGTGACGCGCGCGCGAGCGGCCGCGCTGGCCCTCGTGAATTGGAAGGGCGTCTTTTACGAGCGTTACCTGCTGGATCCCAACGTCACCGCGCTCGAAGGCGCGAACGGCGCCGGCAAGACCACGGTCATGATCGCCGCCTATGTGGTGCTCATGCCCGACATGTCCAGGTTGCGCTTCACCAACCTCGGTGAGACGGGGGCGACCGGCGGTGACAAGGGCATTTGGGGACGACTCGGCGAGCCGGGCAGCTCTTCCTACACCGCGCTGGAGATCGCTCTACCGGCGGGCGAACGACTGATCGCGGGTGTCGAGCTTTCGCGCAAGAGTGAGCCGAGCGTCGAAGCAGCGCCGTTCTTGATCACGGGGCTGCCGCCCGAGGCGAGGCTTCAGGATCTGCTGCTGCAACGCCGCGACGGACGGGACGAAGTCCCGACCGCCAGTGAACTCGCGGAGAATGCGCGCACGCTCGGTGGAACACTGCAGCGTTTCGGCACGACGAAGGAGTACTTCGCGGCGCTGTTCGAGTGCGGAGTGAGCCCGCTCCGCCTGAGCCTCGACGAAGACCGCAACAAGTTCAACGAGATGCTGCGCACGAGCATGACCGGAGGGATCTCCCGCGCGCTCACGAGTGAGCTTCGCTCATTTCTGCTCCGTGAGGAAACCGGGCTGGGCGATACTTTGTCGCGCATGCGCGGCAACCTGGACGCGTGCCGGCGCACGCGCATCGAGGTAGCCGAAGCCCAGCGCCTCGAGCACGAAATCGCTGGGGTGTACGAGGCCGGCCAGACCATGTTCGGAGCCGCGCTGCTGGCGACGCGCGAGCAGGCTCAGGAGCAGACGCGAGCCGTCGAACGAGCGCGCGAGAGCGAACGCAGCTTGGCAGAAGAGCTCGCCGAGCTCGACTTGGTCGCAGCGGAGCGCAAGGCTCGCCACGCCGCTCTCGCGCAACGACTCGCGGAAAAGCGCGCCGAACTGAAAGCGGCGCTGGAAAATCAGGCGCAGCTTGCTCATGCCCGCTCGCTCCGCGAACAGCGACGAAGCCTCGAAACCGAACGACTAGCGCGAGAACAGGCGGCAGCGGATGCCCTGACCGCGCGCGAGCGAGCCAACGCCGAGCGCAGCGCGCGGATCGCGGATCGCGATCGGGCGCGCGCGGACTACCAGGCGAGCGCGCAGGGGCTCGCTGACGTGCAAAAGGGCCTCGATGAGCTGCACCGGAACGCGCACCGCGAGCGGCGCGCCCAGACGCGGCTGGCGGAAGTCCGAGCGCTGCTCACAGATCCGACATTTTCGGTCGAATCGGCCGCCGCTGCTCTCGAGACGACGCTGCGTGAGCTGACGCGGATCGACAACGAGCGACTGCGCGCGGCACGCGATTTGGATCTGTACGAGCTGCGGCGCGAGGAATATCGCACGGCTGCCCGCGCTTGGTCGAAGATCAGCGGCGAGCCCGAGCAGAACGTCAGCTTCGAGCGCGCCCAAGACGACCTAGTTCGGTTGGCCCGCGGCCAGGCGCAAGGCGCACAGCTCGAGGAGCTCGAGGCGGCGCTCGGTGAGACCGAAGCTTTGGCCGCGCGTCAGGCGAATGCGCGCAGGCGAGCGCAGAGCCTGGGCTTCGATAATAGCGCCGCGCTGAGCGCGGCGACGCTGCACGAAGCACTGACGAGCGCGGAGGCCGAACTCCGTGCAGCCGAAGAAGCCGCGCGCAACGCCGCGGCACAGCTCGAGCGCGCCGACGCCGAACGAGTTGCTGCCGAAAGCGAGCTCCGGGAGCTGGAGCTGCGTTCTGCTCGGCGTTCTGCGGCATGTACCGTGCTCTCCGCGATCGAGCCGAGCACGGAACCGTGGACGATCGAGCGCGCCGAAGAGCTGCTCGATCGCCTGGAGAACGAGGCGGAGGAGCTCAGCCAGACGGACCGAGAGCTCAGCCGCAAGCGCGACGCTTTGCTGGCGGACGCGAGTGCATTCGACGCCCAAGGTGGGCCGTTCCCTGCCGAGCTGTTCCGACTCCGCGACGAACTCGACGCCGAACTCCTCGTGCAACGCTTCGAAGACATCGAGCCAGAGCAAGCGGCGGCACTCGAGGCGCGTCTAGGGCCGCTCGTGAACGCGCTGCTCGTGAGCGACACCAAGCAGGCTGCGGCCCAACTCGCAGGCCGCCCGCGAGAGCTCGAGAGCATCTGGCTCGTGGGGCCCGACGCGAAGCTCGCGGGCGATCTGCCGGATGCGGGCGCCACGGACATGGTCGTCGAGCACGGTTTCGGCCTGCGCGTGACTCGCCTACCCGCGGCGCCTCGGCTCGGACTGAAAGCGCGCCAGGAGCGCGCGCGAAGCCTGCGCGCGGAAGCAGAGGAAATTGGGGTCCGCTTGGAAGGATTGCAGCGCCGGCGCCGCAGACTGGACGCGATGCTGGGCGAACTGCGGCCACTACTCGTGAGCGAGGGCCCGCTCGGCGGTACACCGATCGCTCCGGCGCGCGAGGCTTGCCTCAGCCGGCTCGAAGCGGCGCGTACGCTTCGAAGTGAGGCAGAACTGACGCTCAGCCGCGCCCGTTCGCTGCTCGCGGATCTCGAGCCGCGGGCGGTCGGGCTGCGAGCCTTGCTCGGCGATGCCTTCCTGCTCTCCGGCGTCGACCACGCCGAAGCTTGTCGCACGATCGCGCGCGACATCGCCCGCGCCGAGCTCGCGCGCACGGAGCTCGAGCGTTTCGCAGAAGCACGGCAAGAGCTCGAAAGATCGTTGCAAGCGCTGCGTTTTCCGCAAGCCTCCGAGGCGACCGCCGAAGCCTTGCTGAGCGAGCAGCAGGCGCTCGACCAAGCACGGGATCGTTTTTTCCGCCTGTCCGAGGCGCTGGTCGAGGTGATCGAGCTCCGTGGCGCGTTCGACTCGAACGCGGGGCAACGCGCGCTCGAGAGCGTCGCGCTAATCCCAGCGCTCGAGGAGCAGCACGCGCGTTCCGAGCAGGCGCTCGCCGCCTGCGAGGCACGGCTCGACGAGGCAGAGGCGCTGCGCGAGCAGGCGGCTCTTGTCTGGCAGGGTGCAGACGGCGAGCTGCGCGCGCTGTCCGCGCATTGTGCCCGCCTGGATGCCGAGATCGCGCGGCTCGGACTGCGCGACGACGGCGCTTACGGGCTTCGCACCGAGCGTCAGATCTTGGCCGATCTCGCGAACGAAGAAGAGCACTGCGAGCGCGAGGAGCGCGAGCTCCAAACGAGCCTGGCGCTGCTCGAGGAACGCAGGCGAGAGCTGGCACGAAAAAGCGACGCCGCTTGGCGAACGCTGAGCCAGGCCGAGCAAGAAGCGCAACCGAGTGCCGACAGCTTCCGCGCGCTCTGCGAAAGTGTCACGAGCGGCCCACACGCTCTGCCCCGTGCCGCAACCGCGGCGTTGCTGGAGTCGCCGACACAACTCGCCGGCGCCGAGCTGTGGGCGGACGCGCGCAGCAAGCGCGAGTTGCTCTTGGATCGGCTCGCGGCGTCACGGGCGGGCGCAGAGCTCGTGGGCACCTTGAAGACGCTGCTCGGCGACGACGAACGAAGCGCACGCGGCGACGACTACCTGAAGGCGTGGCTCAAAGTGCGCGAATGGCTGGGCAGCCGCGTCCCCGCCCAAGTCGCCGACGTGCACGACCCGCTCGAGGCGCTGGAGCGGCTGCGCGATCATTTGTCGGCACTCGAACGGCGGCTCGGCCGCCAAGAAGGCGATCTGCGCGGTGCCTCCGAGGACATCGCTCGCAGCATCGAGGTGCAGCTGCGCCGAGCGGGCAACCAAGTGCGGCGCCTGAATCAGGGGCTGGAGCGCATCCACTTTGGCAGTATCCAGGGCATCCGTGTGCGCGCAGAGCGGGTCGAACGCATGACGCAAGTGCTTCGCGCGCTGCGCGAGGGAGATGCCCAAGAGCTCCTCTTCCAACCGACGTTGCCCATCGAGGATGCCTTGAACGAGGTTTTTCGACGCTACGCCGGCGGCCGCGCCGGTGGCCATCGCATCCTCGACTACCGCGAGTACGTCGAGCTCTCGGTCGAGATTTCGCGCCAGGGGTCGGAAAGTTGGGAGCTTGCCAATCCGACCCGTCTTTCGACTGGCGAGGCGATCGGCGTGGGCGCGGCGTTGATGATGGTCGTGCTCACCGAGTGGGAACGCGACGCGAACCTGCTGCGCGGCAAGCGGGACCACGGATCTTTGCGCTTTCTGTTTTTGGACGAGGCCAATCGCCTGTCACCGGACAACCTGGGTGTACTGTTCGATCTTTGCCAATCGCTGGATCTGCAGCTGCTCATCGCGGCGCCCGAGGTCGCCCGCGCCGACGGAAACACGACCTATCGCCTGGTTCGCACCGTGACCGAGGACGGGCGCGAAGAGGTCATCGTCAGCGGGCGGCGAGCCACGATGCCCACCGCCCCGGGTGCCCTTGCCCCGGAGCTCAGCGTGCCTGCCCCCGGCCAGCGCTCGTTCGGCTTCGAATCCTGAACCCGCGCGGCTCTGGCCTGTGATATTTGAGGGGGTTAGGATGGAAACAGCCGGCGACCCTCGTCCCGCACCGAGGCGAGCGCGGTACCTGCCCGCGCTCGACGGGATACGCGCCGTGTCGGTGCTCGCGGTCATCGCCTTTCACGCCGAGCTGCCGGCCATGTCCGGGGGGTTCCTGGGCGTCGAAGTATTCTTCGTCGTCAGCGGCTATTTGATCACCGCGCTGTTGCTCCTCGAGCAGCGCGACACGCGCGCCGTTTCGCTGACCCGCTTCTGGCTCCGCCGCGCACGCCGCCTATTGCCCGCCGTGTTCGCGCTGCTCGTGGCCGTGCAACTCGCCGCCATCTGCTACGCGCCCGACGCGCTCGTTCGAACCCGGGCCGACAGCGTGGCGGCGCTTTTCTACGTCAGCAACTGGTGGCAGCTCGTTCACCACCACTCTTACTTCATGGCCGTCGAGCGGCCGCCGCTTTTGCTCCACCTTTGGTCATTGGCAGTCGAGGAGCAGTTTTATCTATTTTGGCCGCTCGCGATCGTTTTGCTCGGGCGTCGAGCGTCACGCTGGCTCGCGCCCATTTCGCTAGCGCTGGCGCTCGCGTCCGCGCTCTGGATGGCCTGGCTCTTCGACCCGAGCGCCGATCCGACGCGGGCTTACATCGGCACCGATTCGCGCCTCTCGGGTTTACTTTTGGGCTCGACGCTCGCCGCGATCACACGCCCGTCGTTGGTTCAGGCCGAGCTCAGTTCCACGTGGTCGCGATGGTCGCGCGAAGCGCTCGGCGCAGCGGCGCTCGGCGCCTTGGCCTGGGTCTTCGCTCGCTGCACCGGCCACGACTCGTTCACGTATCGCGGCGGTCTCGTGTGCGTGGACATTGCGAGCTGCGCCCTGATTGTGAGCGTCGTAGCTCGGACGCGGATCTCGGCGTGCCTAGCGATACGCCCGCTAGTTTGGCTCGGCCGGCGTTCGTATGGCCTCTACCTTTGGCATTGGCCAATTTTTGCTTTGACGCGGCCCGAGCAGGATCTTTCGCTGAGCGGCGCGCGCCTTTTGGTCCTGCGACTCGCGCTCACGGGCCTCGCGTCCGAGCTTTGCTATCGCTACCTCGAGCTGCCCGTTCGCGCGGGCGCGTTGTCCGGGCTGCTCGCTCGCGCCCGCCAGCGCGGCTTGCTGCTCGGCGCAGGGACGGTCCTGGTCGCGGCCTGTTCGATTGGCGCGCTCGGCCTCTCCAACGCGCGCTCTGCCGCGGCACGTGTAGCCAGCCCTGCGCTGGCGCCAGTAGTCGCGAGCACGACTGCCTTCACCCCCCTCGGGGACGGGCAAGCCTTGGACTCGCCGCTTGTCCAGGAGGCAATCGGTCGCGGCATTCCGCTCGATCCGAGCTGGCCCAAAACCCTCACTCTCCTCACCGACTCCGTGACCCTCGGCGTGAGCAAATCCCTGCCCGCGGCGCTCCCGGGCTGGAGGGTGGAAGTACTCGGGCGCCCAGCCTTGATGGTCAAGCAAGTCGTGCCCGAATTCCTCAATGCCCGAGCGGTTGGCTCGGTCGTCGTGATTGGGCTCGCGTACAATTCGCTGTTCGAAAAAGATCGAAAGAACTACCAGCGCTGGGCTGAAATCTGGGACCGTAGCGCAGAGCACCTATTGTCGGACCTCAAGGCCTGCGGCGCAAAGAAACTGGTCTGGGTCACGTTGCGCGAGCCGTCACCGGAGCTCGTCACCGAGGCCGGGCGCGACCAGTACCGCGAGTACGCCTGGTTCTTTCCGTACGTGAACGAACGCCTGCACGCGCTGGCGCGGCGGCATCCCGAGCTCACCCTGGCGGACTGGCAGAAAGTCTCGAACGTGCCCGAGATCACCAAGGACCTGATTCACTTGAGCCCGCCGGGCGTCACGCTGATGACCCAAACCATCACCCACGCCGTGTTGGGACCAGAACCCGCGCCGTAAAGCGCGTCGAGACTCATCGGCCGTGGCTCGGCGGCGGCCTTGCGTGCTACGCCAAGTGGATGCAGCGCATTGCGGTGATTGGCGGCGGCATCGCCGGATTGACCGTGGCCCTTCGCCGCGCAGCGGCGGGCGACCAAGTGGTGTTGTTCGAAGCTTCGTCCCGGCTGGGCGGGCAGCTCCTGAGTGAGGCGCAGGGCGGCTTCGTGGTCGAGCACGGCGCTGAAGGCTTCGTCGCGCGGAGCGAGGCCGTGCCCACGCTCGCAGCCGATGCCGCCATTGCCGACCAGCTCGTCGATCAACTCCTGCAGCAGTCGTTTCGTTATGATTCGGGCAAGCTGGTCGCGCTGGCTCCCGGTGAAGCGGGGCGTCTGCTCGGTTTTCAAGTCGCGACCGAGGAGCTCGGGCGAGGCATTCGTTCTTTTCGGCGCGGCATGGGTCAGCTGCCAGAAGAGCTTTCACTGAAGCTAACGACGAGCGTGGAGTTCCAACTGTCGACAGCGATAGAACGCATCACGCCCAACGCTTCCGGCGTGACCGTGACGACGACGACCCAGCTGACGCATGATTTTTCCGCCGTCGTGGTGGCAACCACGGCGCGAAGTGCCGCAGCCTTACTCGGCGACGCCTTCGGTGCGGACGCGCGAGCACTCGCCCAGGCCTCACTACTGTCTAGCTTGACGGTAACCTTGGCATTCCGCCGTGAGCACATCGATCATCCGCTCGACGGCACCGGCTTCATCGTCCCAGCCACGGAGCAGCTTGGTGGGGCGCGCGCCGTCACCTTCGCTTCCAGCAAGCTGCCCCATCGCGCGCCGGACGGACATGCGCTCCTGCGCGTTTTTTTCCGGCCGCACCCGGCCGAGCTCGCAGAGCTCTCCGATGCAGCCTGGGCCGAACGGGCCGAACGCGCACTCGGCGAAGCGCTCCCGTTGTCTGGGCCGAGCGAGCGCGCGTGGGTGTCGCGCTGGCCCGACGCGCTTCCGGTTTTCGACGACGCGCACCGCGCGCGCGTGCGAGCACTCGAGCGCGCGCTCGAGCCCCAGCGCATCCGGCTAGCGGGCGCCGCTTTCCACGGTTCCGGCATTGATGCCGCCATTCGTTCCGCCGAAGTCGCCGCGGCGACGCTCGGCGGCTCCTGATCGCGCCCTGCACTCGTGCTACACGTCGTGGCACGATGAGCAGCGGGCTTCTGGAGTTGAAGAGTGAGCCGCTTCTATCCGGGCTCCCATCACTATTTCGATACGCGAATCAGCCGCTGAAACGCTTCGAAGATGCTCGCCATCTTTCGACGCGCGCCACCGCCTTCGAAATCTTCGGCACTTATCATCTGGTTGTCTTCGATCCGGAGCTCATTGAAACGGTGCTCGTCACCGATCACGCATCGTTCGAAAAGGATGCCTTCGTGCGCGACCTCGAGAGCATCTTGGGCAAGGGGCTATTGAGCAGCGAAGGTGAGCAATGGCGCAGGCAGCGAAAGCTCACCGCGCCCTCATTTCAGCGCAACGAGATCGGTGTTTACGCGGGGCAGATGGTCGAGTGCGCAGAGGAATTCTTGCGCAATATCCCGCATGGTCAGGCCATCGACGTCCATGCTGGCATGATGCACCTCACCTTGGATATCCTGGTCAAGACCTTGTTCGGCACCGAGGTGACTCGAATTGCCGAGGTGGAGCAAGCGCTGGACGGCGTGATGCGCGAGTATTCGCCGCTGCGCATCACGCTCCGCACCGGTCTCCCGGAGTGGGTCACGTTCGCGAGCCGGCGGCACATCGCGCGGCTCCGCCGTGCACTCGACTCGGTGCTGCTGGAGCTGATCGCCGCGAAAAAGCGAAGTCCCAGCGCCGGTAGCGACCTGCTCTCTCGGCTCTTGGCCGCGACCGACGCCGAAGGCGGCTTGAGCGATGCCGAGCTCCGCGATCAAACCATGACGCTGTTCCTCGCGGGCCACGAGACGACGGCGCTAGCATTGACTTATGCGTTACGCCTGCTCTCGCTTCATCCCGAGGCCCTCGCGCGCGCGCGCCGCGAGGTCGAGCGCGTGGTCGGCGCGCGTTCTCCCAGCCTCCAAGATCTGCCCGAGCTGACCTTCACCCGCGCAGTGCTCGACGAAACCTTGCGGCTGTTTCCACCTGCGTGGGCGCTCGCGCGGGTCGCGCTGAAAGATCGCGCACTCGGTGAGCTTTCATGCCGAGCGGGGACCGAGGTCATCATTGCGCCCTGGGTCATGCATCGCGATCAACGCTTCTTCGCGCAGCCCGAGTTGTTTACGCCGGAGCGCTGGCTGAGTAGACCCGAGCTTCCACGCGGCGTTTATCTACCCTTCGGTGCTGGACCGCGGATCTGCATTGGCAATCACTTTGCCTTGACCGAAGCGCTACTCGTGCTCGCGGTCGTCCTCGGCACCGGCGATTTTCAGCTGCAAAATGGTGCGCTACTAAAGCTCGCGCCGGCCGTAACGCTCAGGCCGAGCGGGCCCGTGTCAATGCGCTTCACGCGACACTGACATCCTGCCCGAGCAGCGTCTTCCGCCGCGCACCCATCCGGTGCTATGGCGATTTCCATGCTCCACTACCGATCCCTATTCAGTGTTGGCCTATTGACTGCAACGTTCGGCTGCGCGAGCCCGCCGCCGCCCCCCGCCGAACAATCACCGCCGCCAGCCCCCTCATCGCTCCCCCCGGCGAACGTGGAAGCCACGCAATCGCCGCCAGCAGACGCGAAAAAGAGCGAGGCGCCAAAAGAAGAAAAGGCGCCCGCGCCGACGCCGGTGTTTCGTGTCACTGACGGCATCGCGACTCCCGAAAGCGTGCTGTACGACGAAGCGAACGATCGCTATCTGGTATCGAACATCAACGGTAAGCCGGACGCGGCCGACAACAACGGTTACATCACCGAGATTTCGCCGGACGGCAAAGTCGTGAAGCCGAAGTTCATCGCTGGCGGCGTCGATAAAGTGAAGCTCGACGCACCCAAGGGAACGGGCATCGCCGGCGGCATTCTGTACGTCTCGGACATCAGCGTCGTGCGCAAGTTCGACGCCAAGACTGGCGCGCCGAAGGGCGAGATCCCGGTTCCCGGCGCGACGTTCCTGAACGATCTCGCGATCGCCAAGGACGGCCGCGTGTTCGT
>Ga0207667_10009202_pt1 | contig 11668 bp, 11 predicted proteins | sample KBSCornC52_FD_184301 | JGI IMG/M metagenome (GOLD analysis project Ga0207667, IMG submission 184301) | Corn rhizosphere microbial communities from Kellogg Biological Station, Michigan, USA - KBS Corn C5-2 (SPAdes) (version 2) | ecosystem: Host-associated > Plants > Roots > Rhizosphere > Soil ...
CAGGAAGCCGCTGCGCTAAGCGAAGCTGCCTACGATGAGCAGGCATGGAGCGCAATGGAAAAGCTGCTGGATGAAAAAATGCCTCAAAACAAAAAGGATAATAAAAAACTTTTTTGGTGGTTTCTGTTGCTGTGCATTGTGATATCGGGGCTTTGGCTAACGTTGAGGCCTGGAGAAAACCTGCAGGTCGCAACAATTCCTGAAAAAGCAACAGGAGCAGATACATTAACAAACGACGCTAATTATGTTTTGAAAAATAAAAAATTATCGACTCCCCAAAAAGAAAATGAAACCATAATTACTCCACACCAGGCTTCGAAATTCCAACCCAGAAAATCTTTTTCTGAAAAAAAACCGGGGATTACATTTTCAATAAATCATACGGATCAAATAAATAACATAAATGAAATAAATCATAAAGATGAAATCAATCATGTGGATGGTAAAAGTGTTGGCGGTAGAAAACAAAATCCTTCCAGGCCGGATGGGATGACAACAACTGAAAATAATTCTCCTGGTAGTGCTCAATCTGATAACCGGAAAAACAATACGGGCGCAACAAATTCTCTAAAACTTGCAAATGAAGAAAATCATTCAGACGACCAGGTTGAAAATAAAAATGCTCCGGTGATTGCCAATGAAAAACATGATTCAATAATCATTAAAAAAAATCCGCACCCTATCGCCAAGAGAAATAAAGATTCCGCCAGCAGAAATCAATTTAGAAAATCTTTTCTAATCAGCGTTTCTGCCGGCCCCGATATAAGCGCAGTAAACATAAATAATTTAGGCAGAACCGAACTTGTATACGGAGCAGGCATTGGATATATAGTCAATAAAAGATGGTCGGTAAGAGCCGGATTTTATGTAGCAAAAAAAGGATATGGGGCCAGATCTTCAGACTATCATCCACCTGCCAGATTTTGGAATTATTATCCTGACCTTACATCTATTGATGCAAATTGTAAGATATATGAAGTGCCGCTGCTGGTTAATTATAGCTTTAGCCGCAATGCAAAACATCATTGGTTTGTTTCTGCAGGCCTGGCTTCCTATTTTATGAAGAAGGAAGATTACGATTATATTTCAAAATCGCCTTCGGGGGAAATCAGTTATAACAACTATACAGTCCGTAATGAAAACAAACATTACTTCTCTTCATTGAAATTATCCGCCGGATATGAAAAAAAATTAAGTAGTAAAATTTCTCTAACAACAGAACCTTATTTCAATGTTCCACTGACTGGAATCGGCTATGGGAAGGTAAAACTCTACAGCGCAGGAATCCTGTTTTCTCTTGATGTAAAACCGTTTTCAAAAAATAATTAGTCCGCAGCTTCAGAAAAATAATTTGTGAATTTAAATGAATGAGGCAACCGGCAAGATGAATTGCCCGATTTAATAAATGAAGTGGGATATGAAATTCAAAGAAAATCCGGCGATGCATTTTGTTGCATTCATCAAAACCTTATTCTTAAACTCAAATTATTTTTATGAAACTCAAAAGAATTCTTATGCTGGCCATCAGCGTGATTATTGTCAGCTTACTTTCATGTTCCAAATCTCAAAATAATTATGGCAGCCAGCCACCTCCCGGCGCAAACGGCGATGGAACTTATAATATTTTCAACATGGCTTTCCCGGCTAAGATAACTGTGAAAAAAGGCGCTACGGTCAAGTGGTTTAACAAGGATGGATATGCACATACAGTAACTTCTGATGACGGCACTACTTTCGACAGCGGCAACCTGGCTGCGGGAGCCACTTTTTCTTATACGGCCAATACCGTAGGCACTTTTGATTATCACTGCAAACTACATTCAAATATGAAAGGGACTTTGGTAGTTACCGAATAATAAGAAGTAAAATCATTTCTGATGCAAAGAAAATCAAAAAGAAAAATAGTCGTTTTCGTTGCTTTACTGGTGGCTTTATCGGCATTCGTTGGTTACGGGATCTGGAACAAGCCACATCGCGATGTCAGAAATGCAACACCTGTAAAAGTCAATGCTGCTACACTTTATAAAATTCTTTCCGGAAAAAATTCTTCTGATAAATCAAATTTTAATAACAAAGTATTATCGGTGTCAGGAACAGTAAAGCAGGTGCTGGAAAATCATCTCAGGCAGCAGGTAATTCTTCTAAAAACAGATATCGAGGAAGGCGCAGTGAATTGCACCATGGAAGAAAAATTTGAAAACGTAAAAGCAGGAGATTCTGTTTTGATAAAAGGAATTTGTATCGGATACAATGCCGGCGATTTAGACCTGCCGGGCGATGTTTTTTTAATCAGATGCTATCATGCCGACTAAAATAAAAGCCAACTAAAATAAAAATTATGAATATAAGAAACGCTCTCCTTGTACTGCTTATTTTTTCTGTGAAACCCACGTTCCTGGCGGCACAGGTCTATTTCACAAAAAATGGAAGCGTTTCTTTTTTTTCAAAAACCATCCTGGAAAATATTACAGCTACTAACAACGAAACGATCAGCATTTTAAATAGCCAAACCGGCGAAATCCAATTTTCGCTGCTTAACAACGGGTTTCATTTTCCTAAAGCAAAAATGGAAGAAGACTTTAATGAGGACTATATGGAAAGTGAAAAATATCCCCGCTCCACATTCAAAGGCATCATAAGTGACATCAATAAAATTGATTTTAACAACGATGGAACGTGGGCAGTGACAGTTACCGGCGATTTGCAGATACATGGCATCACCAAAACGATTTCCGTTCCCGGAAAAATCAGTATTATAAATGGAAAAATCAATGCCGCAGCTACTTTCACCGTTCCGATTAAAGATTATAATATTAAAATTCCTTCCATTGTTTCGAATAAAATTTCAGAGAAGATTACCATTTCAGTCAACTGTTTGTATCAAAAAAAATAAAAAATATTTTATGCGCTTCGTGAAAATAACAGCAATTATTTTTTTATACCTCATTATTTTTCCTGCAAAAATTTTTGCACAAGACACTTCAAATCTTATCAATCAATTAGAGAATGAATCGGTGAAAAACCGAACCTTTTATGCCGCTGCTACTTTTAAAACTACGCGGATTGTAGACGGGCAATCTGTAGAAAGTTTGCCGAAAAAAGTTTTAGATGTGAGGATCTCTCACCGCTTCGGCCCTGTAAGCAGCGGCATTTATAATTTATTTGGGTTAGATAATGCCACGATGCGCCTGGGTTTTGATTATGGAATCAATAATAACCTTATGATTGGAGTTGGCCACAGCACCTATCAAAAAACGTATGATGCATTTTTAAAATTCAGGATACTGCGTCAGTCAACGGGGACTGTAAACATGCCTCTTTCAGTGTCTTTTGTGCCGGTGATTGCGGTCAATACATTAAAGCAGTTTGATTCTTTAAAAACCAATTTTAATGACCGCATTTCTATGGTGTATCAATTATTAATCGCAAGAAAATTTTCTGAAAATTTGGCTTTGCAAATTATGCCCACTCTCATCCATGCTGATAAAATCTCATTCAATCATGTAGATCAAACCATCTTCGCCGTGGGAATTGGAGGCAGGCAAAGGCTTTCAAAAAGAGTAAATCTGAATGCCGAATATTATTATCAATTGCCCGGGACAAAGGCACCCGGCTCTCATAACGTATTTTCCTTCGGTGTAGATATCGGAACCGGCGGCCACGTATTTCAACTGGACTTTACCAATTCCGCGGGCCTCACTGAAAAATCTTTTATCTCCGAAACAACGGGCCGGTGGGATAAAAGCAACATCATGTTCGGCTTCAATATTTCAAGAGTTTTTCAATTGGGTAAAAAAAATAAATAAAAGTTTTCGATTGAATATCTTTTATATACGATAAAATAAAAATCTTTGATATTTCTTCGTTTACTGTAAATAATTCCGTCTGCATAAGGCTTATCCTGTTTCCAATTCATTTGTTTAAGTTTGAATATTCATAGCTATTCAAAAAATAATAAATGAAGAAGATTTTTTTACTGCCACTCTTTTTGGTTTTCATAATAACATCCTTCGCTCAACAAAAACGTACCTTCGAAATAAAAGATGGCAATTTTTTGTATGATGGTAAACCGATTCAGATTCATTCCGGTGAAATGCATTTTGCAAGAGTGCCAAAACCGTATTGGAAACATCGTCTGCAGATGATGAAAGCCATGGGATTAAACACTGTGGCCACTTATGTTTTCTGGAATTACCAGGAGCCATCGCCCGGGGTTTGGGATTGGAAAACAGGCAACCATAATATTGCTGAATTCATAAAGACGGCGCAGAAAGTGGGTTTATTTGTAATTCTCAGGCCTGGCCCGTATGCCTGCGCTGAATGGGAATTTGGCGGTTATCCGTGGTGGCTGCAGAAAGAAAAAGATTTGGTGATTCGTTCATATAACAAACCATTTTTAGATTCATGCAAAACGTATATCAATCACCTTGCCGCGCAGGTAAAAGATTTACAAATTACGAATGGCGGCCCCATCATTATGGTGCAGGTTGAAAATGAATTCGGCTCTTATGTGGCGCAGAGAAAAGATATTCCGCTGGAAGAACATAAAAAATACAGCGCAGCCATTAAACAGGAATTATTAGATGCGGGTTTTAATGTTCCTCTTTTTACGTCGGACGGTTCATGGCTGTTCAAAGGTGGAACCATTGCAGGCGCTTTGCCCACAGCCAACGGCGAGGATAATATTGACAATTTAAAAAAGGTGGTGAATGAATATCATAACGGCGAAGGCCCTTATATGGTAGCAGAATTTTATCCCGGCTGGCTGGACCATTGGGCGGAGCCTTTTCAGAAAGTATCCACGGAAAGCGTGGCAGCGCAGACTGAAAAATATTTAAAAGCGGGAGTTTCCTTCAATTTTTATATGGTGCATGGCGGCACCAATTTTGCATTTACCAGCGGCGCTAATTATGATAACAAGCATGACATACAGCCGGATATAACCAGCTACGATTATGATGCGCCAATCAGCGAAGCAGGCTGGGCTACGCCAAAATATCTTGCACTGAGAAAATTATTTCAACAAAATGTATCTTATAAAATTCCTTCGATACCGGCACAAATTCCGGTTATTGAAATTCCTTCAATCAAACTAAATAAAGCAGTTGACCTTTTTGCAATAAAAGAAAAAATGAAACCTGTCGTGAGCGATACGCCACAAACATTTGAAGATTTGAACCAGGGTTATGGTTATGTCTTCTACTGCAAACATTTTACGCAACCTGTTAATGGGAAATTAGAAATAAAAGGATTGAGAGATTATGCGCTTGTGTATGTGAACGGAAAAAAGGTTGCTGAGTTGAATCGAAACACAAACACTTATTCATGCGATATTGATATTCCTTTCAATGCTACGCTGGATATTTTTGTAGAAAACATGGGACGTATCAATTACGGCGCGGAAATAGTACACAATTTAAAAGGCATCATTAGCCCGGTAACAATTGATGGCAATATAATCACAGGCAATTGGAATATGTATCAATTCCCTATGGATCATGAGCCGGATCTGCAGCACAACAGTAATGCGTACACGAAAAACCATCCGGTAATTTATGAAGGCAATTTCACATTGGAAAAAACGGGCGATACTTATCTAGACATGGCCAAATGGGGAAAAGGTATTGTTTTTGTAAACGGGCACCACCTGGGCCGCTATTGGAATGTTGGCCCACAGCAAACTTTGTATTTGCCTGGCTGCTGGCTAAAAAAAGGTAAAAATAAAATCACCGTTTTTGAACAACTGAATACTCAACAGCAAGATGAAATACACGGGGTAAAAACGCCGGTTTTGGATGAGTTAAGAAAGGATCTGAAATTGTGAAGAAGTATCTCGGAGCTGGCGCAGGCCTGCAGCCTTTCGGTTTATTTGTTACTTGTTGGCGAATGAGATAACGTCCATACGTGATTAATTTAATTTAAATTTGAAAGTATAAATAATTACTTATGGAAACTCTTACGATAGATAATAAAAAGTTTGTGGTGATTGAGCAAAAAAAGTTTGAAAAGATTCAGCTGATAGCTGCACAAAAATTACCACCGGCAAAAAAACTCTCTTTGGCAGCAGGTAAAAAACATGCTTATAAACTTATTGATACATGGTCAGAAGAAAGGTAAGCATTCTGGAACCCGCTGCTACAGCTGTGGCGGAGATAGCATGGTTTATCGAAAGCAAGGGTATGCCGCAAACTGCTAAAAAATTTGTGGACGAAGCCTTTCTGTTCTTTGAAAAACTTTCTGACAAGAGAATCCTGCACAGACCTTGTAATTACAACAGATGGGAAACATTGGGTTACCGATGTGCGCCTTTTAAAAAAAAATATATAATTGCTTATTTGAACCTGGATGAAGAAATTGTTATCTGTGATTTTGTTAGCTCAAAATTGTTAGTCTGACGCAGGTCTCTATCCAAAAGTTCCGATAATTGAAAAATATTTACTGCGTCACCCCGCCCATCCTTCCCTATCGAGGCTGCGATATTGAATGGCTTCAGCAAGATGTTCCGGCTTTATTTCATCGGTACCTGCAAGGTCGGCAATAGTTCTGCTCACTTTCAAAATACGATCGTAAGCACGCGCAGAAAGATTTAATTTTTCCATCGCTACTTTTAGCAGATTGGATCCTACCTGTGAAATCACACAAATTTCTTTAAGCATTTTGCTGCTCATTTGCGCGTTACAGTATACGCCGGGATTGTCTTTATATCTTTCCGCCTGCTTTTCCCTCGCTTTAACCACGCGCTCACGAATGCTTTCAGATTTTTCGAAATTTTGAGTAGACGACAATTCGCTGAATGCAACAGGAGTTACTTCTACATGCAAATCAATCCTGTCCAACAGCGGCCCGGAAATTTTATTCAGGTATTTTTGAACAGCGCCCGGCGGGCAGCTACATTCTTTTTCCGGATGATTGTAATAGCCGCACGGGCATGGATTCATCGAAGCGATCAGCATAAAGCTGGAGGGAAAATCCAGCGCCACTTTTGCCCGCGATATCGTTACTCTCCTTTCTTCCATCGGCTGGCGCATCACCTCCAAAACGGTTCTTTTAAATTCAGGCAATTCATCTAAAAACAAAACGCCGTTATGTGCAAGAGAAATTTCGCCGGGCTGAGGCATTCCGCCGCCGCCCACCAAAGCCACATCAGAAATGGTATGATGCGGCGACCGAAACGGGCGCTTGGAAATTAAGGTAGCATCTTCAGGAAGTTTGCCGGCCACGCTATGAATTTTAGTTGTCTCCAAAGCTTCCTGCAAAGTAAGCGGAGGAAGGATAGTCGGCAAACGCTTTGCCAGCATGGTTTTGCCAGCACCCGGCGGCCCGATTAAAATTGCATTGTGCCCTCCGGCTGCTGCTATTTCCAATGCACGCTTGATGTTTTCCTGCCCTTTTACATCACAAAAATCTATGTCAAAATCACTTTGCGCATTGGCAAATTCTTCGCGCGTATTGACTACAGTTGGCTGAATAGAATTTTCATCAATAAAAAAATCAATTACCTGACTGATATGACTAACGCCATATATATTCAGGCGGTTCACCATTGCAGCTTCGCGAGCATTTTCTTTTGGAAGAATTAATCCCTTAAAATTTTCTTTTCTCGCTTGTATCGCAATAGGCAAGGCACCTTTTATGGGGCGAATAACGCCATCAAGGCTTAACTCGCCCATGATGACATAATCAGTAAGTTTTTCGGCGTTTTCCAATTGCTCGCTGGCGCCAAGCGTAGCCATCGCAATGGGCAAATCAAATGCGGTTCCGCTTTTGCGGATGTCTGCCGGCGCAAGGTTGACCACTACCTTTGTTCTCGGGAAATGATAGCCGTTTGTTTTGATAGCGCTTTCCATTCGCTCCAAACTTTCCTTTACTGCATTATCTGCGAGGCCGACAATAGTTGTATATTTTCCGCCACTCACATTTACTTCTACTGTGATAGTAATAGCTTCTACCCCATAAACAGCGCTGCCGAAAGTTTTGACTAACATGTGAGAGATTGATTAAAGAAAATGAAATTACAGAAAAAATAATTTCATAAAGAAAGAGAATTTAAAAAGCTAAAGGCTTTCGAGTAAATCAATTACTTTTTCTCTTTTCAAAATCAGGTATCCAAGCCTGTCGCTGCTCACGCCATTTTTTAAATTATAATTAAAGACGAGTTTGTCATCAGTAACTTCGGTTTCAAAATATTTGAAATCAATGTTAGGATATCCTTTCAGGTTTTCACTTATTTCATAAAGATGTGTAGACAGAATGAACAAGGAGCGCTTTATTTTGATAAGGCCCTCTACCACCACTGTGCTGCATTTCATTGCATCCTGCACATTGGTTCCTTTAAATAATTCATCAATCAGGATGAGCCATTTTCTTTTATCATTTACCTTGATGATGGTATTTTTTACACGTTGCACTTCGTTATAAAAAAAACTTTCGCCTTTTGAAATATTATCTATTACGTTGATGTTGCTCAGCAAACCGTCAAACAGAGAAAGCCGCATCGATTCTGCGGGCACGCCCATACCAATGTGCGCCAGGAAAACCGCGCTGCCCACGGCCTTTATAAAAGTACTTTTGCCGGCCATGTTAGCGCCGGTCAAAAAAATAAAATTTTTATTTTGATTTAATGTCACATCATAAGCTACCGGTTCTTTCAATAAAATATGATACAAATTTTTTGCATCCAGCGCGGGTTCTTCAGAAGAAACAAAAACAGGAAATGATAATTTTAACTCGTTTACTGCCATCGCCATTCCATACCAGGCGTCTAATTGCGAATAAATATCTATCAGTTCAAAAAAATTTTGCTTGTAATGATAACGAACATAATACGCTAACGCAAGCATCTGGCTGTTGTTCATATCTTCCGCTTTTTCTTTTTCAAAAACAATTTGAAACTGATACCTTTCAATCAGCACGCTTGCTTTTTCCAATGCCCTCTTTAAATTTGAAGGAGCCTCTTCCCGCAAAAAAACAGAACAGATTTGTTTTATTCCTTTTAAAAAATCAAAAACATGGCCTATAGAGTATTTTACAAGCGAATAATCAGGGCCATGAAACAGTTTGTATGCGTAGGCGGAAAGAGGCGAGGGCCTGGAAGGGGGTTCATCGATAGAACTTTCATAAAATTTATAAATCATCATTACAGACCCATTGCTCACCGAAAGCGGCCACTGCTGCTGATCACGGATAATTAGCTTCAAAGTTTCGTGCACGTTTTGGATGGATTCAATGTTATCCAAAGAATGGTTAAAAATATAACGCAGTCTTTCGCGGCCGCCCGTTGTGCGGGTAAGATTTAATTTATTAAAAACCGAAAATTCTTCCTCGCTGTTAAAAATAGAAAGGTCATTTAACGTGGTTTTGTCTGTTTCCATCCTATCTGAATTTTGATAAAGCCGCTATTCAAAATAAAAATTCCGGATATTTATTGCTTTACTGTAAAAAGTAATTTAAAAATTGAACAACAATCTTTCGCCCTTGTTAGATTCATCAAAAGTGACATTCCATAAACCGTTCTCATCCCCGTTATTTGTAAACACACAATTTCCGTTTACGAAAGTATTCGTAATTGTTGCAGGAAATGTGCTTCCTTCCAAAGGACTCCAGCCGCATTTATATAAAATATTTTCTTTTTTTACAGAAAAATTTTGATTCAGGTTCACCATCACCAAATCAGCAAAATATCCTTCCCGGATATAGCCACGTTCTTTTATATTAAAACAATCTGCAACAGCGTGGCTCATTTTTTCGGCGATTTTCTCTAACGACAATTTTCCTTGTTTATAATAAGACAACATCAAAAGCAACGGATGCTGAACCAACGGCAATCCCGCTTTTGCATTTTCATAGGGGCCTTGTTTTTCTTCCCACCTATGGGGCGCATGGTCTGTAGCAATTACGTCCAAACGGTTATCCAGCAAGCCTTTCCAGAGCGCTTCTTTATTTTCTGCTGATTTGATTGCCGGATTACATTTTATCAAATAGCCAAGATTTTCATAATCATCAGCAGTAAAATGCAGATGATGCACGCATACTTCTGCAGTAATTCTTTTTTGTTTTAAAGGAATTTCATTGGTGAATAATTCCAGTTCTTTTGCAGTAGTGATGTGAAGAATATGTAAGCGGCTGTTGTATTTTTTCGCCAGTGATGCTGCAAAAGATGAGGAAGTATAGCAGGCATTTACATCCCTGATAACGGGATGGTCTGATGGCCGAAGATCCGGCTTTATTGCTTTAAGATTTTTGTAGTTTTCTTTGATGATTTTTTCGTCTTCGCAATGCGTAGCGATCAGCAATTCGCTTTCACTAAAAATTTTATGCAATGTTGGTTCGCTATCTACCAGCATATTTCCTGTGCTGGAACCCATAAAAATTTTAACTCCGCAAACATCCTTCTTTCTTCTGTTCATTTTTAATACCTCATCAGCATTGTCATTGCTCACACCCATAAAAAATGAATAATTGGCTAAAGACGTTTGTTTAGCGATGTTGTATTTATTTTCCAGAAGTTCATGGGTAAGCGCATTCGGAATGGTGTTGGGCATTTCCATGAATGAGGTGACGCCGCCCGCCACAGCCGCTTTGCTTTCGGTGTAGATATTGGCTTTGTGTGTTAACCCAGGTTCACGAAAATGAACCTGGTCGTCTATCACTCCGGGAAACAAATGCCGTCCTTCGCCATTTATTTCTGAGACTTTTTCTTTTACCGAAATAGCGTTGTCAATTCTTTCTATCCGCCCGTTTTTTATATAAACATCCTTTTCAGAAATGTTGTTTTCATTTATAATGGATATATTTTTAAAAAGATAATTTTGCATACCTTGAAATTTAATCAATAATACTTAACCCGATGCAAAATATAAAAAGAGTCATAACTCTGTCTCTATTTTTTTATCCCGCTTTTATTTTCGCTCAAACCACGTACCTGCCAGAAGGCTCAAAACAATATCACATTCTTGACCGTCTTGAAATTAAAAATGGCCAAAATACCCAATTGAATTTTTCAGCTCAAAAGCCCTACAGCCGCCGATCTGTAGTACAGGAAGCCGAGTATATTGATAGTGTTAATAAAGAAATGAACTCAAAAATTAACCTGACGCATGTTGATGAATACAATCTTCATTCGCTTTTGATGGATAATTCAGAATGGGTAACAGGTTCTAAAGAAAGTTTTCAGAGTAAAAAATCTTTGTGGAATACTTTTTATACTACCAAACCTAACCTGCTGGAAGTAGATACAAAAGACTTTTTCCTCGCGGTGAATCCTGTGCTGGACCTGCAAATCGGTGGAGAATCAGGGAACTCACAAAGCCTTTACTATAACAAACGTGGCGTTACTTTGCGCGGCCGCATCGCCAACAAAATCGGGTTTTCTACAACGATAACGGATAACCAGGAGCGCGGTCCTTCTTTTTTTCAAAATCGTGTGGACGAGTTTAATGCCGTCCCCGGAGTTGGCTTTTATAAAAAATTTAAAAACAATGGGTTTGACTATTTTGATGGAAGAGGCTATCTCACTTTCAATGTGACCAAATACATTGATGTTCAATTTGGCTATGATAAAAATTTTATCGGTAATGGATACCGAAGTCTTTTCCTGAGCGACTTTGGCGATAGTTATTTATTCCTGAAACTAAATACAAAAATCTGGAAGTTCGAGTATGAAAATCTT
>Ga0207667_10009206_pt1 | contig 11665 bp, 11 predicted proteins | sample KBSCornC52_FD_184301 | JGI IMG/M metagenome (GOLD analysis project Ga0207667, IMG submission 184301) | Corn rhizosphere microbial communities from Kellogg Biological Station, Michigan, USA - KBS Corn C5-2 (SPAdes) (version 2) | ecosystem: Host-associated > Plants > Roots > Rhizosphere > Soil ...
GAATTTATTAAGTGTTCGAGGCTGGGTAACCTCATTAAATTTTATCTTTGATGATGGCAGAGTATTTAATACCACCTCAAACAATAATGATATCGGGCATTTTGATAAATCCAATGCATTAGGATATTTATCAGATGAACATGGCAATCCATTCTTTCAGGGCAAATTAATCACCAATGCTCCAACGTATTTAGGTGGCAATGTATTATTAGGAGCCACGCAAGGATTAGCAGATGCTTACGCACAAAAAGAAACAACCAATCAAACGTCACCCTTTGGCAATAACAACAGCACTGTGACAGGATCATCCACAAAGTTTCTTTTGGGAAAAACAGGTGCAGATGCAGCCAACGAAGCACAACAATGGTGGCACGATAGGCAAGAAAATTCGTTTGATGCCATCTATGTACCCTCTGGTGAAAAAATTGTCGTCAACTTTGCCAAAGAAATTGATATTGATTACAACCCTATCGGGAGAAAGATTGATTATGCGCAATCACAAAATGCCAACATGCAATCTCATTTGGATTAGTTTTTTTACGCTATTATCTTTAAATGCGTGTAGTACAGTTTCAGGGAATGTCGTGCCAAAGTCTGGGCCGAAAATGGAACAGGTTTATGATAGTATGCAAGAAGATAAATCTGATACTCCATTGAACAATCAAGAAACTAAAAAACTCAGTGATATTCGAATAGAAGTCAGCAAACAAGTACCAAAGCCATCAGAGTATAATTTGTTAAAATATCAGCAATCCAGTGTGAGAGGTTTTAAAAAGCTACCAAATCCTGAATTATCTCTGTATGTCTACCCACATTTTGCCGGGCAAGATCAAGTGCCTGTGCCGGGATATTTTACGGGGTTTAGTGTGTATGAGAGAGATAACTACGAGTTAAACACTTAAATATAAACTTAAGGTTTTTTTAAGGTTAATGTGATAAAGTTACACATACAACGTCTTGAAGTATAAGCTATCGAAAAGGGGGATAAACATGGGTGCCAATAAACAACAAACAAATAAAGCCAATCAACCATACCTTCTATTACAGCACAAAAGTTTGCCCTTTTTTAGTTATTCTAAAATGGAAAGAAATAAAATTAATGAACTTCTTGAACTTCGGGCTAATATCGTTTCCTTTTTGAATTCTATTCAATCTGATCCTTTATTAAGTAATATTGTTGACGGTGATAGCCAAATTTTATCGTTTGAAGCTCTATCGCCAAAATCACAGAAAAAAATACAACAATTTCAGCAATATATTGAACAGTTTGATACTCTATTAAACGAGTTTCCACTGTTGAAACAAACCTTTGTTTCTGAGACCGATAATCTTTTCAATACCCCCGGTAGATTTTATTACAATCAACAGTTTCAGAACACATACGATCAAGCGAAAGCAGATCGTAATGCCGAAGAAATAATGGCAGATCGTTCAATAAAAGAATTACAAGATAACTATAACGAAAGAGTGGGAAAATTGTCATTCGAAACTGTCGGAGAAGTTGGGTCAAGAAAATTTACTATTAGCGGTTCTGGCTACAATGGTGGATATGCCGCTGCAATTTATGCATCTTTAATTGTCATTGGATTACCACTGGCGCCTGTTATTGCATTAGGTACAGCTATTATGCATGCAATTGATAAATTGTGTACACATATAAAAATTAATTCGCTGAAATCGGCTCCCAACGAAAAATTCAATAAGGCTATTATAGCAATAGAAGATGAATTATTATCAGATGCACAATCAACAACTGAACAAGTAATTTTTGATACCCAAAAAGTGTTAAAAGAAAATGAGCATGCGAAAAAGCTCTGTGCTTTTTTCCAATCAAATGAATGCAACTATAGTCCGTCCGTCATAAATGATAAGACTGTAACTAAAAACTCAATTGACCTGGATTCACAATTAAATAAAACAGCATACAGTCCTGGTTAAAATTGCACTCGTTAATGCATTTTATTTAAATAAACCTTAAAAATGTAAATATGCTTTCAACATCTATTTTTAGTCTTTTAAAAAAGTCACATTATTTTTATGCCAAAAAAAATTAATATGGAAGACATGGAAAAAATCTACGACCAAAATCCGAACTTATCCAAGAGATTGCCTTGGACAGATTACAACACCGAGCATAAATTATTTTTACTGGAAGACAAAAAAACTTTAGCCACAGGGTTTCACATCATACCGATTGCCTGCGAAGCAAAACCCAGTGAAATGATGCAAGCAATATCGACTGCATTAGCGGATGCATTAAAAAACAGTATTCCTTGCGAAAAAGACAACCCTTGGATATTACAGTTTTTTACACAGCGACAATCTGAGTTATCGGATGTTTATCATAAAATTGAAAATTCTTGTAAGAAATACAAAGATACGAAATTTACTCAAGCTTATTTAAAAACCATAAAACAGCATTTAGACTATGTTTCAAACCCTGAAGGATTATTTTTTGATCAGACGGTTACTCAACAGATATTTAAAGGCGGACAATTAGAAGTTCGTGCCTTTTTATATAGAAAAATTCGAGATGACAAAAATGCTCCTGATAGAAAAAACTTATTGGATGAAATATTAAAAGTCTCACGTAAGTTTTCTGATCAACTAATCTCTTGTGGATTACAAGTAAATATTCTGACAGGTGCTGATTTTTACAATTGGATGATACACTGGTTTAATCCTAAACTTAAGAAAATTCCAAATGAGTTTAATCAAAACAAAAAACCTTATGGCTGGGATTTAACAGAAAATCTCTTTTTTAAAACACCAACATCATTTGAAGATGGCTGGGTATTTGATGATGTTTTGCATAAAGTCATTACGGTTCAACATATCACTGTGACTCCTGAGATTGGACATATCAGCGCAGAAAGAAAAAGAGCGGTTTCGGATAAAGTTTTTAATTTAATTGATCATTTACCTGAAGGCAGTATTTTAAGTCAGTCAGTTGTTTTTCAATCACCGAGCGAAGTCGAGCTGCATTTAAAAACAATTCATGACAGTGCAGTTGGTCACCATGCATTTGCCATGAAAGTGAAATCAGAAATTGAAACAGCTTTTGAAGAAATGGCTAACGGTAATCCACTCTTTCCTTTTGTGATGACAGTTTACATTCAAGGCAAAGATATCGCTGAATTAAAATCAAGAGAATCCAGCATTGAAGTATTATTCAACAGCAATGGGTTTAAAGTGATTGGAGATTGTGAATTATTTCCCATTGATGCTTATCTTAGATATTTGCCCATGTGTTATGACTTTCATTTTGATCAAAAAAATATGTATCGATCCAATTATGTACTGCTGAGTGATATTGTTAATTTATTGCCTTTTTATGGCAGAAGCCAAGGAACAGAGAATCCCGGATTTATAGCATTTAATCGAGGTGGAGAACCATGGTTTTATGAGTTTTATAAAGACCGTAGTAAAAATGCACACATGTTATTATTGGGAGAGACGGGAACCGGAAAATCAAATTTCTCACGGACAAAATCCTTATCAAGATTGGGCAACTATTTCTGTCGGAAATTCCTGGAAGAAACATTTGTCTTTAACTTCCTCTGGATCTGAAGATATCAATGATGCTAAAAAAGATATCGATGCCAATGCAGGTAATGACGGCGTACCTTGGATTAATGGCAATAAAGCTGAGTCAGGATTTTTAGCAGGCGGATTAAATCAACCGCCGATTCATGTGGTTTCTGATACAGTCAAAGCAGGATATAACGCTATTTTAATGCGAGATTTAAACGATGATTCAGCTGCATCAGTCGATGGTGAATTAGCCAAACAATTCCCTAATCCCAAAGATGCTCAAAACTGGATTACCAATGTCGTTGGCGATCAAATTATTACGACTTGTAATGATAAAAGTTGTCAAAAAAATCAAGGCGGAATTTCAGGACGAGGGTTATTGCCATGGATTACCAATTGTAGCGACAGTAATCAATCGTATTGCGCGGATAATATCCAAAAAAATATTAATCAATTAGTATCAGACCAGTTAGAAATCAATAAAAAAAATATTGAATTGGTTTCAGCCAATGGCTTAGTGATGAGCCCTCAAGTGATTTCAGCGATTAGAAATATGGATTCAACTCAGCAGAGTATTATCACAGCAAAATTATCTCAAGAAGTTGCCACACAAAAAGTAGTCGATAGAGCCTTGATTGCGCGAAATATTTTACAAACTGGCAGCCAAGTACCTGTAATCGCATCCAATCAACCAGCACTGAAAAACATTCAGCATTCAATTGAAATATTAGATAAAGATATTCAATCTATCGCATTTGAATCTCAAATTAGAAAACAAATGATGTCGAATACAATTAATAATATTTTAAATGCGCAAAATAATGATCAACAAAAAGCGGTTAATGCTCCGGCGGTGATTAAAAATACTACTCTAATACAAAATAGTGCGTTACCTTCAAATAATTCTAAATAGATTTAGTCTTTAGAGCCAAGCTTTTTGTAAATTAAAAGTGGGATCAAATAATAGCATCTATTTGTTACTGAATATACATAGTATATAATTGAATTTATTTTAGTACATAATAGAGGAGATAATATGGACGATCAAAAAATAGATATTGTAGGTAATTTGCCAAATGATCTAAGTAATGAATTACTGATTAATAATTTTTCTTTGAAACAACTATTCTTATTGCGCTGTGTTTCTACTTTATGGAAAGGAAAATCACAAGAAGCCATTACCAAAAATAATGAAGTGAATACTTGGTTATCGCCTATATGCAGCGTGATGACTGTTCCAGAGCCTCTATTTTTTTATGCCAAAACAAAATTTATGGCAAGGGATATCATAGAAAAAATAAAAAGTGATAAGTATTTAAAAGAACATTCAATTAGAAAATGCTTAAAAAACAATGATTGCGGATTGACTCACGAATTTTTGGTGAAAAAAATATTTTCAGTTAAAAATCCAATTGAAAACAAGAAAATGTTTGGTCATCGTGGCGGCAGTATAACGACGCTGAAACAGTATAATATCATTTATTATTGCTGGAAAGCCTATATTAAAAAAAAGAATAAATGTTCGAACACAGAGAGTATTTATAAGCTGATTAAATTATTATTTTTACATCAAGCCAGTCCGCTGTCGCCGTTACCCTGTATTATAAAAACGCAAGAGCATTCAATTTCTGCTCAAGTCGCAGTCAAAGAAAGCGTGAAGAATTACACTGAGTATAAAGATGCACATGCAAATAAAAGAACAGGGGGAAAGAAAATTCTTGCATTGATTTATATTGGAAAGGCGGAGCATTACTTAAGCTTAACAAAACCAGAACAAGCAAAAATATGTTATGAAAAAAGTATTCAACTTTGCCCCGAAGTAATTTACCATGATTATACGCCTTGGGTTAAAAATAATAAAAAAGGTTTTAATTTAAATTGTTCTGATAATTTAATTTATTCAGTGTGTAAGCAAATAAACATGCAAGCACAAAAGATAGAGTCTAATCAAATTTCAAAACTGCACACTGTAAGCAAGCATTCGTAAATAATGAATTGAAACATAGCCTCTTACATCCCCACCAAGCGGCGAAAAGGCGCGAGATTGGATCTGGCTCTTTTTCGTCATGTTTCGCATTTTCAATAACCTTACTTTTGTTTTTGTGTATTTAAAAAAATTTGAGTTAAAAACATGAACATCGGTGTCCAATCCTTCCCTGAATTATATACAACGCTGATGGGCTGGCATTTGTATGATCAACTGTTGGAGTTAATCACTCAAACAGGATTAGCATTTTTGCCGTTTATTGGAATGCTAATAAAAAATATTGCAGAGCCGTATGCATCTCAAGAGACAAAAGATGCAGTCAGTACCTCTTTGCGAAGAATGGAATTGAATACACTTGGAATGTTAGCGCTTATCTTTTTTGGCGTTTCTCCAATACTACAACTTACCCCTGCGGTATTATCCTATACGCCCGTATGTCAATTGCAAGGGCAACACAATAGTTATCATCCAGGCGATACGGAGTCCACTTGGGATAATGCCTTTGCAATACCTACAGAGGACGTTCGTGTACCTTTGTGGTGGGCAGCGGTGATATCTGTCAGTGAAGGATTTGCCTCAGCTGCAAATACCATGGTGAGATGTGTGCCAGATTTAAGAAAGATGGTCACAGAAGTCGATACTGCACAAATAACCGATCCCGCACTTAAACAAGAATTACAGCAATTTGAAACCAATTGTTATATACCTGCAAGAACCCAATATTTACAAGATTCTCATACAAATTCAGACAATATCAATACCATTAATCAACAAAGAAAAACTTACGGAGATGATGATACTGACTGGTTTGGCTCTCATGGATTTCAAACAACCTACTATCAAAACTTAAAAGCCCAAGAGCAAGTGAAAGGATTTGCCTATAACCCCAATGAGGATATCAACTCAGATATTCATAAAGACAATCCACCTGCTTATGGAAACCCTAACTGTAATGACTGGTGGAATGATGCTGATCATGGATTAAAGGCAAGATTATACTCAGCTCTACCTAAAAGCTTTAGTGATGAGTTTCAGGATTTCTTTAAGACCGATGATAAAAACATCTTAAAAGACAATGTGATTAAAAAGATTATTACTAATGCAGATACAGGCTATCAACCTGCTGTTAATACAGGGAATAGTTATCTCTATTCACATGTTGCTACAACAATCGGAGCAGAGGTAAGTCAATTAAGTACCTATCCTAAAATTTATGCGGCACTACAAGCAGCACCTATCATTCAAGCATTACTGTTATTGATGATATACACCTTCTTGCCATTTGCATTAGTGTTTACCAGTTACAGAGCTTCGTCATTTATTACAGGCGGTATTATTATTTTTTCAGTGATATTTTGGAGTTTTATATGGCATTTAGTCAGTTTTGTGGATACAACTTTGATGCAAGCTTTATATACAGACAGTTGGTTTTCACAACATACCTCAGCTGCAGTTATTGCAGATATGATTACAGCTTCATTAATTCTCATCGCACCTTTATTTTGGTTTAGCTTCATGGGAGCCATGGGCGTTGCAGCTGGAGAGGTAATGCTAAGAACTATTGGAGGAATGAATAGTTCTGCTGATAGCGCTGCAAGTGCAGGGTCAAGTTTAGCAAAAACAGCGGCTTCTTCTGCACTATCTGCCGGAATGCCTGTAGCAGGTGCTGCAATAAAAACGGCTTCAGGAAATGCTTCACGCCAACCAGATAATACTTATAAGTACTTATAACATGCTCAAGCTATTTAAAAAAAGTTTTCAAAAATTTCTGAAAATAATTTTCTTTTCGATAGTGTTGATAACCCCAATATTTATTTTGGAAATCTACTATCCAAACTTAATCATCAATCTTAAAAAATTTACAGACAATAACACTCTGGCATTAATCATTTTCAGATGGAGCATCATATTAATGCTCCTGATGACATGGAATATCTGGATCTATAAAATTGCTAATAAATACCAATGGTCAGGCGACAAGAGAAGATATTGGCTATCGCAGCGATGGAAAATTACTGGTTGGTTAATCATCTTTGAATTAGTTATCTGTGAAAATATTTTGTCGTTTTTGATATAATTTTGTTTTTCTACCTTGGAGATAAAATATGCATGAGAAAGTTAAAATGAATGAAACCGAAAAGATGCTATTTGATACAATTAATAATCCAGCCATAACTGACGAAATGGCTAGCGCATCGGTGGGATTGTTTGCAGCTCCAGATAAAGTAAAGGAACCTGATGCCCAAACGCCTAATTTAGACATAAAAGATGAGAGTGGATTGACGTTATTGCATCATGCGGTTAGACGTGGTTTTAGCGCGACGGTTTCGCGTTTATTGGAAAAAGGCGCTTCTGTTGATATAAAAGACAAAAACAGAAATACAGCTCTCGTTCACGCCATGAAAAAACTTCCCGAAAGAAATATTAATGATCCTAATATTAATGCTTCGCTTCAATCTGATGAGACTAAGATAGTAGAAAAATTGGTTATGTATAGCGCCGATGTTCAAGCTACTGATTATAAAAGCTTGTCTAAAACATGCCTCCACTTGGCGGTAAAGAAAAATCACTACCCTGCACTGAAAGCACTACTACAAAAACAAACAAATCCTTCAAAATGTCTTGAAATAACAGATAGCATGGGTCAAACCCCACTTCATCGTGCAATCGTTTATGGTGATCAATTTATTGTGGGATATTTATTAAATGAAGCAAAAGCAAATCCAAATTATGTAAGCCTTCAATCCGGCCTTGCTTCCCTCCACTATGCGGCACTTCATGACAAAGCACAGATTGTTCCGGTACTTATAAAGGCAGGTGCTGATTCAAACATGAAATCAAAAAACAAGACCGCACAAAAAACCCCTTTAGAAATAGCACAACAGAAAAATCATCATGCCTTTATTAAGGCGCTTGATGAAGAAGTGAAAGTGGTTGCTCATCAATCACAAAACAGTAATAGCAGCATAAATTATTCACCTGCATATTATTAACACTCATTAAGATTAATGATCAAATGATATGATAAATCGACAAATACAGTATGGAACATACCAGCACTATAAAAACCAACAGCTTTATGAAGTTATAGGAATTGCGCTTCACAGTGAAACACAAGAAGAAATGGTGATTTATAAAGCCTTGTACGTTTGTGATAAATCTGGTGGTAATCAAGTATGGGTAAGATCTAAAAAAATTTTTTTAGATCAGGTTGAGCATAACGGCAATATTGTTCCACGATTTAAATATATCGCTGAATAATAAAAGCGTAGTCATTAAAATTTTATGTCACTTCAAGCACCCTTCGAAGGTCTATTACGTCCACCGATTGAATGGTATAGCAGCTTTATAAGTATTACTGCGATTTTTTTATTAATGTCAGAAAAAAACTGGTTTTATATTTCAAATAATATTTTAATCATTTTAGTGTTATTAATTTCAATCGTTGGAATCATACGATTTAAACAGGGATACAGAATATTTCGCTATCAAAATAATTTAAAGAAAATGCCAATCTATAAAATGAATTCAAAAGAGTTGCCTGTAAATAAAAAGAAACTATTTTTAGGCAAAGGTTTTTTATGGACAACGATTCATACACAAAGACTTCGCGATTTAGATCTGAGCTACAATCTGCATTATGCTAAGTCCAAAGACTTTGATATCGGCGGTAAACCTTGTATTCATGGTGTAGGTGACAATAAAGACTCTGATATTTATCTGAATTTAATCGAACGAGCAGGTCATGTGTCTGTTATTGGTACCACTGGCGTCGGCAAAACTCGCTTTGCAGAATTATTAATCTCACAAGATATTCATCGCGGTGATGTTGTTATTGTTTTAGATCCTAAAGGGGATAAAGAATTATTAAATCGAATTAAAATGGAAGCTAAAAATGCGAATCGAGAATCTGATGTGATGATTCTGCATTTAGGATTTCCCAAAGAGTCATGTAGATATAATCCAATAGGCCATTTTACCAAAGTTACACAAGTTGCAACTCGAATCACCAATGCACTGCCATCAACAAGAGAATCAGCAGCGTTTAAAGAATTAGCCTGGAAATATGTGAATCTTGTCACAAGAGCTTTAGTTGCGATGGAGATTAAGCCAACCTATCAAATTATTCAATTTTATATCACTCGATTAGATGATTTACTACAGCATTATTGTGAAACAGTCATGACAAAAATAGATAGTAATTATGAAAACACTATCGAATCTATCACCGCATTAAACACCAAAGTGAATAAAAAAACAGGCGATATTAAAAAACCCTCGCGGCGACAAGCCATTTTTATGTATGCCAATCAATATGCTGAAAACTTAAGCCAGAATAGAGAGATTAAACCTGATTTATTATCTGATTTAGTCCACGCAAGCTATATGGATAAAACATATTATACAAAAATCACAGCCTCTTTAGGCCCATTACTAGAAAAATTGTGTACAGGAGACATCGCAGAGTTATTGTCACCGAATGAAAATAACAAGAATGATCATCGGCCAACATTAGATTGGCTATCAGTCATAAAAGAGAAAAAAATTGTTTATGTCGGAATGGATGCCATGACTGATCAAGTTGTATCAGCTGCTGTCGGTAATGCCATGTTAAGTGATTTAGTGTCTGTGGCAGGTTATTTATATAATTTTGGATTAGATGATCTCAATAACGCACTTCCAAGAATTTGTCTGCATGCTGATGAATTTAATGAAATTATTGGCGATGAATTTATTCCATTATTAAATAAAGCCAGAGGTGTTGGTTTTAATGTGGTGACATATACTCAAACTTGGTCAGATGTCGAAGCACGCTTATTGTCAACCGCCAAAGCTGGACAAGTCGCAGGTAACTTAAATGTGGTCATCATGTTTAGAACAAAAGAAGCCAAAACCGTGGATATGTTATTAAACCAATTACCCACTATTCCCATTCTAAGAGTCATTCCGGCATCCAGTAGCTCTGACAGTGCACAAGGTGAGGATGGCAAATATTACAGTTCTACCAATGAAGACAGACTTGCTCATGCTGATATGAAGCTAATTGATCAAAACGATGTGTTAAGTTTACCTATAGGGCATGCATTTTGCTTGTTGGAGGGCGGGAGGCTTTTAAGATTAGGATGCCGTTATCAACAAAAATAAAAATTCATTTCTAAAATAAAGGCTTGTAAAATCCAAAGTTATTATCATGGTCTATACTTCAAAATAGAGTTAATTAAATTAGGAGTATTACTATGATTAATACTAATGTAAAAAGGCGCAAATTTTTAATAGAAGTAGAAAACTGGTTTGCGGTACATCCTAACAAACCAGGTGATTGGATTTGTTACAGAACAGTTATCTGTAATGCTTTGTTAAAATTTCTGCCATATATTGACATGAACAAACTGAAAGCAATCACGATAATAAATGAAATGCATGAAAAATTTAATAATAATGAAATTTTTAGAAGCAAGAATTTTTTACATTTATTTCCTTTTAAAATTTCTTCTAAGCCTAAAGTTTCTTATCTTTTGGTTGATAAATCACGCGGATCCTATCCGATTGTTGCTTATAACATTATCAAAAGTGGTTCAAAATCAAGCAGATATCAAGCACTGAAAAATTCAATAGAGGATATCAACAAAAATTCTGGTCAGATCATAGATATGTTACTAACTTTTCATGAGAAGTTAGACGAAGAAAAACAAAAAAAATTGCAATTACTTTTTCATTATGAAGATTAATAACTTTTATTGTTTATGCTCGTATTGATTTAGTCTCTTCCGCAAGACTCAAAACACGCAGGTGAAGTTCGAGATAAATGCGTGAAGACTCGAACGCAATTGTAATATTGTGCGCATGCTGTAACCCTTTGGGAAAATATTTCCCTAAGGGGAATGGTTTTTCTAAAGGTTTTGTTTTTTCAACTTAATCTAGGAGAAATCATTATGTCGTACCTCAATGAAGTTCAATTGCTTGGTAATCTCGGCGAAAACCCTGTCATTCTCAAAGATTGGATGAAAGAAAACTATGAAGATGATGAGCTTAGAGATATTGCAAGATACGGTGCTCAAAGTGGTTTTCATGGGATGATCTATTATCATGAAACATCCAAATTATATGACAAATATCACCAAGATATTTGGACTATGATAAATG
>Ga0207667_10009210_pt1 | contig 11659 bp, 11 predicted proteins | sample KBSCornC52_FD_184301 | JGI IMG/M metagenome (GOLD analysis project Ga0207667, IMG submission 184301) | Corn rhizosphere microbial communities from Kellogg Biological Station, Michigan, USA - KBS Corn C5-2 (SPAdes) (version 2) | ecosystem: Host-associated > Plants > Roots > Rhizosphere > Soil ...
AGCGTGGATATTCCTCTGGGCGTCATGACTTGCGTTACCGGCGTCTCGGGCTCAGGTAAATCGACGCTCGTGAACGACACGCTGTATCTACAAGTCGCCGGCAAGTTGAACGACACGAATTACGCGCCGGCACCGTGCGATGGCATCGAAGGACTGGATCACATCGATCGCGTCATCGACATCGATCAAAGTCCCATCGGTAGAACGCCGCGCTCGAATCCCGCGACTTACACGGGTCTCTTCTCTCCTATTCGCGACATCTTCGCGGCTGTTCCGGAAGCGCGCGCACGCGGTTATGAAGCCGGACGTTTCAGCTTCAATGTCAAAGGCGGTCGCTGCGAAGCGTGTCAAGGCGACGGCGTCATCAAAGTCGAAATGCATTTTCTGCCCGACGTGTACGTGGCTTGCGACGTGTGCAAAGGCAAGCGCTACAACCGCGAAACGCTGGAGGTGCGTTATAAAGGCAAGAGCATTGCCGAGATCCTCGATATGACGGTGGAAGATGCGTTCGCTTTCTTCCGCAACGTGCCTGCAGTCGCTTCCAAACTGCAAACGCTCATGGACGTCGGGCTTGCGTATATTCGCTTAGGGCAGAACGCGACCACGCTTTCGGGCGGCGAAGCGCAACGCGTGAAACTCGCCAAGGAATTGTCGAAGCGTTCTACAGGACGCACGCTCTACATTCTCGATGAGCCCACGACCGGCCTGCACTTCTTCGACATCGAACAGCTTTTAAGCGTGCTGCACCGCTTGCGCGATGAAGGCAACACCATCGTGGTCATCGAACACAACCTCGATGTGATCAAGACCGCGGATTGGATCATCGATTTGGGCCCGGAAGGCGGTAGCGGCGGCGGGCACATCGTTGCGGTAGGCACACCTGAAGACATCGCTCGACATCCGCGCTCTCACACCGGTAGGTATTTGCGGCCGCTGCTCGGCAAGTCCGTGCCAGGCAAAGCGAGAACGGGTTAGTCGTTGATGTAACAGAGTGCCACGTGAGAATCCGGAACGGCGCATTTACAGCATTGACGGCTGCCGGACTTTTCGGAGCAAGTACGCCGGTCGCCAAACTCTTGTTGGGCAACATCGATCCGTGGCTGCTCGCCGGACTGTTATATGCCGGCGCGGGTATCGGCATGGGTGCCCTCGTATTGCGAGAAGGCGTGCAGAGCCGAATCGCGCGCAGCGAACTTGCGTGGCTCGTCGCTGCCGTGATTTCCGGCGGCATGATTGCGCCGGTTCTTTTGATGTACGGATTGGCTCGCATCAACGCATCGAGCGCATCGCTGCTGCTCAATACCGAATCGGTGTTCACGGCGATACTGGCATGGTTCGTGTTTCGCGAACACTTTCACTCGCGAATCGCATGCGGCCTCGCCATGATCGTCGCGGGCGCCGTGACAATGAGTTGGACACGCGATCAACTCTCTTTCGACCCGATTGCCATGCTCGCTATTTTGGGTGCGTGTCTCGGCTGGGCCGTCGACAACAATCTCACTCGTAAAGTGTCTCTCGCCGGCGGGCGCGTCATTGCTGCGATCAAGGGCGTGGCGTCCGGTGCCGTGAATATCACGATTGCACTCGCGCTGGGCGCGCACTGGCCTGCGTGGTCACATATCACGCTAGCGCTTATCACAGGGTGGGTGTGCTATGGCGTCAGTCTCTCACTGTTCGTGGTTGCATTGCGTTTGATCGGAACGTCGCGCACCGGCGCCTATTTTTCCGTCGCACCCTTCTTCGGTGCCGTGCTATCTCTAATATTACTGCGCGAGCCGCCCACGACGCCGCTTGTAATCGCGGGCGTGCTAATGGGCATCGGCGTGTGGCTGCATCTCACCGAAAAACACACTCATGCGCACGCTCACGAAGCATTGGAACATTCGCACGAGCACGAACACGACGAACATCATCGGCACGAACATGCTCATGGCGAAGGCGGCGCTCACAAACACACGCACTGGCACCGCCACTCGCCCCTAACGCATGCACATCCGCATTTCCCGGATGTGCATCATAGGCATGGGCATTGAGCTCACTCGCCCAGCACCACGCCACTCCCTCCCATCTCCGCCGGAACGTCTTTCATTTTCGGCAGACCGTCTTTGATAGGCAGGACGGTTTCCTGGTAGTGCACGTGTACGCCTGGCTTGTATTGGAAATCGTCGATGACGGCGGCATACACATCGATCAAATTCAAGTGCGGATGATCGGTGAAGAGATGTCCGCCGCAGCTCTTGCACCACTTGCGGGCGCTGGCCGGCGTCTTGTTATAGGTGCCGATGTTGTCAGCGCCGCGCGTGATCTTCACGGACTGAGGATTCCACAGCGTGAACGCATTGACCGGTCCTGCCGACCAGTGACGGCACGAATCGCAATGGCAATAACCCATCGCCGCAGGTTCGCCTTGAACCGTGAATTGCACTGCGCCGCAGAAGCAGCTTCCAGAATACATCTTGTCGCTCATGACACACCTCTTTCGGAAGTTTTATGACCCAGAGTTTTACGATCCAGAGTCGTCGAATGCCGCTTGAATGGCGAAGGTAACAGCATGCCCACTTGCTGCCTGTACCGCAGATATCGATCGCCGAAGTGGCTGATCAGATCGCGCTCTTCGAACCAGATGCCGATGAGGATATAGCCGGTGGTGCCGATTGCGAACAGTAGATGTCCGGCACTCATCGCGGGTGTCGCCCAGAACGCGAGCAGAAAGCCGAGATACAACGGGTGGCGTACCCACCGATAGAACAACGGCGTTCTAAACGTGGGATGCGGCAGTGTGCGGCCCATCAGCTTGGCAAATACTTGGCGCAAACCGAAGAGCTCGAAATGATTGATGAGAAACGTACTCGAGAGCACGATCGCCCAACCCGTCCAAAACACCCCGTGCAACAGCTGTACGAAGACTGGATCGGTCACATGCCACATCGACATTGTGAGCGGCCGCCACTGCCAATAGAGAAGCAGTAACGCTGCGCTCGCAAATAGCACGTAAGTACTACGCTCCACCGAGTGCGGCACGAAGCGCGTCCACCAACGCTTGAACGCTGGCCGCGCCATCACGCTGTGCTGAACTGCGAACACGCCCAGCAAACACAAATCGACGGCGAGTGCTGCGACGACCGAACCGCCCGCACCGGAATCAATGGTTTTAGGAACGGCGAAGTTGCCCACGAAAGCAACTGCATACAAGAACGTGCCCAAGAACACGACGTACGCGGCTGCGCCATACAAGACTGCGATGATGCCTCCCATAACGACCTCCACTGCTTGAGAAATACCGACTCGCTCGACTGACGCGAAGAAGGTAGGCCGCAGGCGTGGGAGCCGGCATGGGAGTAAGCGTTGGAATGGGCGTGGAATCGGCGAACCGGCCGACGAAATTCAGTTTCCGTTCAAAGTCGCGTGTCGCGCGAGTTCCGAGCTCTGGCGCCAGTCGCGCGAACCTTTCCTGTGTTCGTTACCGCTGGCGATTTGCGGATGGCTCTCTCGTCTGCCGAACTCTTGACCCACTCCGCGGCCATGAAATCGACGAATGAGCGCACAGTCGGCGACAGATAACGGTGGCTCGGATAAATGGCATAGATCCCCATCCCGGGTGTCTCCCATTCTGTGAGGAGCGCGACCAGCGCGCCGCTGCGCAATTCATCGGCCAACATATATGCGGGAAGCCGGGTGATTCCTTGACCCGCAATCGCCGTATGGCGCAGTACCGCAGCATCGTTGGTGCGCAGATCACCATGCAAGTCGACTTCTGTGATATCGCCCGCCGCATTAGCGAATGTCCACCGATCCACCTGGTCGGCATAAGTCGAAGTCATGCAATTGTGACGAACCAGATCTGCCGGTGTGTGCGGCATGCCGTGCCTCTCGATGTATTTCGGTGCGGCACACACGATCAACCGTAACGCTGCAAGCTTGCGGGCGACTTTGGTTTCACTCGGAGGGAAACCAATGTGGATCGCGACGTCATACCGGTCTCCGAGCGTCTCGCTGGAGCGCGAAGATACGGTGAGCTCGATACTGACGTCGGGATGCAGCGCCTGAAAACGTGGCAGCAAATCGTGAATGCGATTGCATCCAAAGATGGATGGCGCGTGTAGCCGCAGCGTCCCGCCCGGTTTGCTCGTCGCCGCCAGCATCGAGTCTTCCGTGCGGCGAATCTCTTCGATGATTTTGCAACACTGCTGGTAGTAAATGGTCCCGGCGTCGGTGAGATCCACGCGCCGGGTTGTGCGTTGCAATAGTCTTATCCCGAACGAGTCTTCGAGTTGTGCTACGAGCCGTGACACCGCAGTCGTGGAGACTTCCAGACGTCGGGCCGCTTCCACAAAGCTCCTCGCATCGACCACTGCGACGAAAGCTTGCATCGCTTGGAGTTTGTTCATTGTCCCGAATAGTGCAACAAACCGTTTCCGCCGCGCTAGTTTACGAGTGCTGTCAGGTATCTAAAAATTTATTTAGTCGGGCGGGCATCGGTGAAATCGTGCCGGCCTGAATACCGGCATCATCGACTATGGCGAACCGCGCACCTACGGCGGCTCAGTGACATACGAGTTCTAAGCATGAACACACCGCTTCTAACGAACACTTTCGGCATCGAAGGCCGCGTCGCGCTGGTAACGGACAGCGGCGGCCTTGCAAGCATCGACGTGGCCCCGCTGCTCGCAGCAGCGGGCGCCACCGTCATCGTTGCCGATCGTGATCCCGAAGCGGTCCGCGCGCTCGTGGCTAAAATCACGAGCGCCGGCGGACGGGCCGCGGCGATTCCCACCGATGTCGAATCCGAAAGTTCGGTGAAGGCGCTGTTCGCACAGGTCGAACGCGAATACGAACGCTTCGATATTCTCGTGAACTGCGCGGGCGTGAACGCGAATCAACCGTTCGTGGACACTACGCTCGAACAGTTCGATCAAGTGAATTCAGTAAACCTTCGCTCGACATTCTTGGCCATGCGCGAAGGCGTACGGTTGATGTTGGCGAAAGGGAACGGCGGCAGAATCGTCAACATCACGACTATGGGTGCATTGCATCCCGTGCTCAAAGACAATGCCATCTACTGCGCCACGCGCTCGGCGGTGACCATGCTCACGAGAAGTGTCGCCTCGGACTACGCAAAGGATCGCATACTCGTCAACTTAGTGATGCCCGGTGCCGTCGTGGGCAAGACGCGTTTCCACGAAAGCACGCTCGCAGCCATGCAACAGGGACGTAAGCTCAAAGGTCCCGGCGTAGATACAGAAAGACGTCAGCCGCTGGGCATGGGAACGGGCCAAGATATCGCCAGTGCCGTGCTCTACCTCGTCGGTCCCGCCGGCGGCTATATCACAGGACAAGCAATCATTTTGGACGGCGGTTTCCTCTGTAGCTAATGCAATAGAACCATGCCCATGGAAAATCAGATCAGCGCACGCCTCGCGAGCATCTACGGACTGGCGGGAAAGGTTGCAGTCATCACCGGTGCAGCTCAAGGCCTTGGATTCGCCACGGCAAGTTTGTTTGCCGAAGTTGGCGCCAGCGTCGCCGTTGCCGACTTGAATCTCGAAGCAGCGCAACGTGCAGCTCGCGAGCTGCAAGCCAAAGGCGCAACGGCGATTGCCTGCAAAGTCGATATCGCCGACGAATCATCGGTGAAGGCACTCTTTGCGGCTGTCGATGCGGAATTCGGCCGCGTCGATATCTTGGTGAACAATGCCGCGTACCGCGGCAAAGCCGAATTCTTCGACATGCCCGTGCAGGAATGGGACAAGATGTTCAGCGTCACCCTGCGCGGCACTTTCCTTTGCTGTCGCGAAGCCATCGCTCGCATGCGCGCTGCCGGCAAGGGCGGTTCCATCGTGAATATTTCATCGGTGAGCGCCGTTCGCACCACGCTGTGGGGCATCAATGCGCACTACGATGCAGCCAAGGCCGGCATCGACAGCCTGACGCGCGTATTGAGCGGTGAGTTTGCCGCGGACAACATTCGCGTGAATTCCGTTCTGCCGGGAGGAATGGCGAGCGAAGGCGGCAAGAACATCAGCTCGTCTTACAACATCCGCGGTCCCATCACGCTTGCCGGCAGAATTCCGATGAAGCGTACGGCGAATCCGTTGGAAGTCGCGCAAGCCGTGTTGTTCCTGGCGAGCCCTGCTTCGAGCTACATCACCGGTCAGTTGCTCGCCGCGGACGGCGGCTTCATGGTGAGTTGATTTCGCCCCCCACCGACGCCCGACCCGTCTTCTTCCGGAACATCTTCGCGTCTGTCGGTTCTACGTAGTGTCGTTCGTCTTCAAGTACCGACGCCCGAGCCGGCGTGGGTCGCTGATCGTCACATCACACGCGGAGCAGACACATGAAACAGTTCCTTGCCATCTACACCGGCACGCCATCATCGCTCGAGAGATCGAAGTGGAACTCGATGGACGAAGCAAAGCGCAAAGAAACGGAACGGGCTGGAATCGCCGCTTGGGGCGCTTGGATGAAGAAACACGAAAAATCTGTGGTCGTCGCAGGCGGCCCGCTAGGAAAGACCAAGCGCATCGCCCCGGACGGCATCACCGACATCAAGAACAATATGGCCGGATACGTGGTCGTTCAAGCCGAATCGCATCAGGCGGCCGCACAGATGTTTCTCGATCATCCGCACTTCACGATTTTTCCGGGCGATTCGGTCGAGATCATGGAGTGCTTACCGATTCCTGGTCAGTAGCTTTAGCGGGGAGGGTTAGGGCGGGGGGCTAAGGCGCCGGCCAACGCATGATGGGCACGGAACTGATCGAGTTCTTCGGGCTGCCTTCGATGAGACGATCGCTGTAGGAGACGTACACGAGCACATTGCGCTGGCGATCGTAGAAACGCATCACGTGCAGTTGCTTGAAGAGCACACTGCGGCGCTCGTCGAACACCTCGGCGCCGTCTTTGAGATCGCTCGGCAGTTCGATCGGACCGATTTGTCTGCAGGCAATGGCGGCATCGCTCGAATCTTCCGCCAGTCTCAACCCGCCCTTGATGCCGCCTGTCACGGCGCGACTGATGTGACAGGCGACACCCTTCACATCGGGATCATCGAAGCCATCGACGACGATGCGATCGTTCGGGCCGAGCCAGCGGAAGCGCGTGCTCATTTGTCCCGTCGTGCCGCGCTCGGGCCGGCTCCAAACCCAAACGAGCAATGCGAGCACGAGCAGCGCGGCGATTGCGCCGAGGATGAGACCGATGCGTTTGAGCACATGAACCCCTTTTCCGCCGGCGCCGTCATTACAACTTTATGAACGCCAGCAGATCTTTGTTGATGACTTCGGGATGCGTCGAGCACATGCCGTGCGGAAATCCTTTGTACACCTTGAGCGTGCCGTGCTTCACGAGTTTGCTCGATAGCAAGGCGGAATCCGCGATCGGCACGATCTGATCGTCGTCGCCGTGCAGGATGAGCACCGGCACTTCGATGTGCTTGAGATCCTCGGTGAAGTCTGTTTCCGAGAATGCTTTGATGCAATCGTACTGTGCTTTGGCGCCGCCGATCATGCCTTGACGCCACCAATTGTCCTTGAGCCCTTCGGAAGCTTTCGCACCCGGACGGTTGTAGCCGTAAAACGGTATCGGCACTTCTTTGTAGAACTGGGCGCGGTTTGCCGCGAGTTGCGCCCGGAAGCCGTCGAATACGTCTTTAGGCAAACCGCCTGGGTTGGCTTCGCTTTTGAGCATGATGGGCGGCACGGCACTAATCAGCACCGCCTTGGCCACGTGACCGGCGCCATACTTCGCCACATATCGCGTCACTTCGCCCCCGCCAGTCGAATGTCCCACGTGGATGGCGTTCTTGAGATCGAGATGCGCCACCAATGCGGCGACATCAGCTGCATAAGTGTCCATGTCGTTGCCGGCTGCCGTTTGCGACGACCGACCATGACCGCGACGGTCGTGCGCGATGACACGATATCCTTGCGCCGCGAAAAACATCATCTGCGCATCCCAATCATCGGCCGAGAGCGGCCAGCCGTGATGGAAAACGATGGGTTGGCCGCTGCCCCAGTCTTTGTAAAAGATCTGCGTGCCGTCCTTGGTCGTGATAGTCGACGACGACTGCCCGGCCCTCGAGGCGCCCGCTTCGCCCGCTGCTGCCGCCCTAGTCGGCGACGCTGCCGTTTGTATCGTTGCAAATGCCGCAGCGCTGGCGAGCCAATGACGTCGAGTCACATTCGATTGTGTGTTCTCAAAGCGCATCATGAGGTACTCCTACGGTCGCGAACCGCGACAGGGTGACAGGTTGGAAGTCGTCAGAAAGGGCGCGCTGCGGATGTGCCTGGACTGGAGCGCAGCGCGTTCACAATAACCATTCCCCACGGCTGCGTGTTCCTTACGGCCGAAGTGCCGTTGCGGTGTTTTCACGCCTCATGCTTGCCTCTACTACGTAAAGGATTCCACGCCGGCTCGCACGGAGGTAGCATCGCTGTCGAGGCCGCAGGTGCAGCGCCTCGACACCAACAACAACAGGGGGTCGATCATGTTTGCGAAGTTGGCAGCGGAATTCATCGGCACGTTTTGGCTCGTGCTCGGCGGCTGCGGCAGCGCTGTGCTCGCGGCCGCATTTCCTCATGTCGGCATTGGACTGCTAGGCGTCTCTTTAGCGTTCGGGCTCACCGTCGTCACGGGTGCTTACGCGCTGGGTCCGATATCGGGCGGACACTTCAATCCGGCAGTCTCCGTCGGACTTTGGGCCGGCGGACGTTTCCCAGGTTCGCAGCTCGTGCCTTACATCATCGTGCAAGTCGCCGGTGCGATCGTCGGCGCGGGAGTGTTGTATCTCATCGCGAGCGGCAAATCCGATTTCAGTGTGGCCGGCGGATTTGCATCCAACGGCTACGGCGAACACTCACCGGGCGGCTACTCGCTCATGGCGAGCTGCGTGAGCGAGATCGTGATGACATTCATGTTCTTGATCGTCATTCTCGGCGCGACTCACAAACGCGCACCCGTAGGCTTCGCCGGGATTGCCATCGGCTTGGCGCTCACTTTGATTCACTTGATCAGCATTCCTGTCACCAACACCTCGGTGAATCCTGCGCGTAGCACCGGGCCAGCCCTCTTCGTCGGAGGTTGGGCGCTCGAACAACTCTGGTTGTTTTGGGTGGCGCCGATCGTCGGCGCAGCGCTGGCAGGCTTTGTATACAAAGCTGTGCTCGAAGGTCCGGCCGAGGCGCCGCCGGTGACAGGCCGGTAAGACTAGAGGGGCATTGGGTGTTGGGTGGTTGGGCTTTGGCCAGAGAAAAACTACGACGCTATTTCCGGCCAAGGGCCCACTGCCCAATGCCCCACGCCCACTTGTGACACCCGTCACTGCCGGCCGATCCGCAGCCAAGCACCATCGCCCCAATTTTGGCGCCTGGCGATGAATTCACTGTGAGGCTTCTGATCCTACTCTGTGTCGTGCTTGCGCCTTGCGTTACGCAAGCGCAGATCTATACCTGCATGGCCGAGGACGGATCGCGCGTCTACTCCAATCAGAAGTGCGGTGCGGACGCGACGATCGTGAAAGGCTACGAACACGTCAAACAATCTCGCACGAAGCCGAATCTCAATAAACAGAAGTCGGCCGTCAAACAGCCCACCCTCAAGCCTCCGCCCAAATCACCCGAAGAACTGGCCGCGTTGCTGCAAACGTGTAATGCCGGCGACAACACAGCTTGCTCTCAATGGTCTCTCGGCGGCGGCCCGAACGCGTTACATATGGCAGAAGAGAAAGCCGAGCGCGACTGCGAAGCCGGATCGTTGAGTGCCTGCGAGGAACGCTATTGCAAGGAAGGCGCGAACGAAGATTGCCGCCAAAGCGTGCTACGCACCGCGCTTCTGAGCGGTGACACGTGGTATCTACACGAAGAACAAGCACGTGGCAGCAACGGCGCCGCAGCGTTCGTCATTCGTTGCATTCACAAAGGCGTTCTCACCACGCGAGATATCAACTTCACTTGCGCACGCGCCGGACGCAAGTGCGGCAACGAGCAGGGAACGGCGAAGTTCGAGCGCCTGGCCGATGCGGCCACGAGTTACTGCGCACGCTAGGTAGGGAATCTCTCGTCGTTTACGTCCACCTTTCACGGGCCTGTCCAGAACCGGCCTTGCTGCTCGCGTAGTGCAGATATGAAAGGAGACGCCAATGCCGATTCGCCTCGCTATAAAGATATTCATTGTATCCGCGGCCGCAACCGCCGCTGCTGCCGCACAAGCTGCCGGCTTCCATTTAGAAGAAGCGAGCATCGACAGTATTCAAAGCGGCATTCGCTCGGGAGACGTGACTTGCAAACAGGTCGTCGAGTCTTACATCGCCCGCGCCCGCGCCTATAACGGCATTTGCTCCAAGCTCGTCACCAAAGACGGCGCAAAGATTCCGGCCGCCACCGGCGCGGTGCGCGCAGGTGCTGCGATCAAGTTTCCCACCGAGACAGCCGCGATCGGTCAACTCGTGCCGGACTTCAACAAATACACGGGACTTCTACCGGATTACGGCCGTATGGAAGCCACGCAATCCGATCCCACCGTCAAACAACAGTACGGCATGGTCGTGGGCATTCCCAACGCCAAACAAGTGAACGCACTCGAAGTGCTGAACATTCGCGGCGAACGCTCGGTCACCTGCAAAGGTAAATTCGACGCACCACCCGGGACGCCGTTACCTGCAGGCGCTCCGCCCGAGTGTGAAAAATTCCGCCAACAACCCGATGCCCTCGAGCGCGCAGCCGAACTCGACAAAATGTACGGCAGGAATCCGGATACGAAAGCGATGCCGCTCTACTGCACACCCATGTCGTTCAAAGCGGTTTACGACACAGCCGACATGCGCTCGACCGGCGGCGGCGATGTGAGCTACAACACCGACTTCGCACCCAAAGATTCGACTCTCGTGAGCCGACTACGCGCATCCGGCGCGATTATTTATGCGCACGCTCACAACTCGGAATACAACGGCGGCAGCGGCGATCCAGGCGGCGCATCGAAAGTAGAGAATCCATACATCGGTGCCGGCGGCTCACGCGAAAGCTGGGGCGGCATGACCTGCAATCCTTACGACACTGAGCGCGTGACAGCAGGCTCGAGCGGCGGCTCAGGTGTTTCCGTCGCGACCAATCTCGTCGTGTGTTCGATTTGCGAAACCACCGGCGGCTCGTGCCGCAGTCCTGCCAACTACAACGGTGTGGCGCTCACAGTACCCACCAAAGGCATGATTTCGTTCGAGGGCACGATCGGCGCGAATCCTTATCAAGACCGTCCGGGCATCATGTGCCGCACTCTCAAAGATACGGCGACCGTGCTCGATGCTTTCAGAGACAAGAACACCGGCAGTTATTTCGATGCCGGCGATCCCTACACGGCGCTGCCACGGGTCATTGCATCGAAGACTCCGTATGTGAATGCGCTCACTCCAGCCGGCAAGTCGAAGCCGTTGGCGGGCGTACGCATCGGCATCATTCGCGAGCTCATGGTCAAAGACAGTCCCGGCGATGCGGCAGTGAGCGACGGCATCAACCGCGAACTCAAAGTGCTCAAAGACTTGGGCGCGGAACTGGTCGAAGACATCGATCCGAAATATCCGGACGATCCTGCGATCCCGAACATGGCCTATACCTTCAACGATGCGATTGCCGAACTCCTGCCGTTTCACATGCCCGAAGTCTTCGCCTGG
>Ga0207667_10009212_pt1 | contig 11656 bp, 21 predicted proteins | sample KBSCornC52_FD_184301 | JGI IMG/M metagenome (GOLD analysis project Ga0207667, IMG submission 184301) | Corn rhizosphere microbial communities from Kellogg Biological Station, Michigan, USA - KBS Corn C5-2 (SPAdes) (version 2) | ecosystem: Host-associated > Plants > Roots > Rhizosphere > Soil ...
ATACGATGGGACAGAAAATTCATCCGACTGGCTTCCGTCTGGCCGTCAGCCGCAATTGGGCGTCGCGTTGGTACGCGAACAACAACAATTTCGCGGCGATGCTCCAGGAAGACATCGGTGTTCGTGAATACCTCAAGAAGAAGCTGAAGAACGCTTCGGTCGGCCGCGTCATCATCGAGCGTCCTGCGAAAAACGCACGCATCACGATTTTCAGCTCGCGTCCGGGCGTCGTCATCGGCAAGAAGGGTGAGGACATCGAACTGCTGAAGTTGGAGCTGCAAAAGCGCATGGGCGTGCCTGTGCACGTGAACATCGAGGAAATCCGCAAGCCGGAAACCGATGCGCAGCTGATCGCCGATTCGATCACGCAACAGCTCGAGCGCCGGATCATGTTCCGCCGCGCGATGAAGCGTGCGATGCAAAACGCGATGCGTCTGGGTGCGCAAGGCATCAAGATCATGAGCGCCGGCCGTCTGAACGGTATCGAAATCGCTCGTACGGAATGGTATCGCGAAGGTCGCGTGCCCCTCCATACGCTGCGTGCCGACATCGATTACGCAACGTCGGAAGCAAAGACGACGTACGGCATCATCGGCGTGAAGGTGTGGGTCTATAAGGGCGACACGCTGGGCCGCAACGATGCGCCCGTCGTCGAGGAAACGCCGGAAGACAAGCGTCCGCGCCGCAACGCGCGCCCGGGCGATCGCCGTCCGCGCCGTGACGGTGAAGGTGGCGCGCCTGCGGGTGCTCGCCGTGGTGCGCCGCGTCGCGGCGCCGCCGGCGGCAAGCCCGAAGGCGACGGCAAGACTGGAGAATAACGATGCTGCAACCGAAACGCAGGAAGTATCGCAAAGAGCAGAAGGGTCGTAACACCGGAATCGCGACGCGCGGCAACGCCGTGTCGTTCGGTGAGTTCGGCCTGAAGGCTATCGGTCGCGGCCGCCTGACCGCACGTCAAATCGAAGCGGCGCGTCGTGCCATGACGCGTCACATCAAGCGCGGCGGCCGCATCTGGATTCGCATTTTCCCGGACAAGCCGATTTCGCAAAAGCCGGCTGAAGTACGGATGGGTAACGGTAAAGGTAACCCTGAGTACTACGTCGCAGAGATTCAGCCGGGCAAGATGCTGTACGAAATGGATGGCGTAACAGAAGAGTTGGCGCGCGAAGCGTTCCGTCTGGCCGCAGCGAAGCTGCCGCTGAAGACGACGTTCATCGTCCGCCAGCTCGGCGCCTAAGGAGCAAACGATGAAGGCTTCCGAACTTCACCAGAAAGACAATGCCGCGCTCAACAAGGAGCTGTCGGACTTGTTGAAAGCGCAATTCGGCCTGCGCATGCAACTCGCGACTCAGCAGCTCACGAACACGAGCCAGCTGAAGAAGGTCCGTCGCGACATCGCACGTGTGCGGACCGTCCTGACTGAGAAGGCGAACCAGAAATGAACGATAGCGTGAAAACCTCGCTCAAGCGGACGCTGGTCGGCAAGGTCGTCAGCAACAAGATGGACAAGACGGTCACCGTGCTCGTCGAGCACCGCGTGAAGCACCCGATCTACGGCAAGTACGTTGTGCGCTCGAAGAAGTACCACGCGCATGACGATGCGAACGTGTACAACGAGGGCGACCTCGTCGAAATCCAGGAAACGCGTCCGATCTCGAAGACGAAAGCCTGGACCGTGTCCCGCTTGGTCGAAGCAGCGCGTGTCATCTAAGGTGATCGCGCAGCAGAAGTTGTTGAAATTGCGGTAGATTGCGCTTGCAAGGCCGAGATTGTTTGATATAATCTCGGTCTTCCCTCTTTGTGGGATCCGTTGCGGACGAAGTGGAAGGGAAGCGGAAGGGCGCCAGCTCGCTCCGAACGAATCACTCGATTGCGATGGCGGTTTCGTTGCCGTCGCTGCTGTTCCAACCCAAGCAGCCACGCAGCCAGGCAGTAACAGCGGCGCGGCTGACGGGACCAAGACTGACCGGCTGAACCATGGTGGTGCAGGCGGATTAAGTTGGGAAAGATAAACCATGATCCAGACCGAATCTCGGCTTGAAGTGGCCGATAACACAGGTGCGCGTGAAGTCATGTGCATCAAGGTGCTCGGCGGCTCGAAGCGTCGTTATGCCAACATCGGCGACATCATCAAGGTGACCGTCAAAGAGGCAACGCCGCGCGGGCGCGTGAAGAAAGGCGAAATCTACAATGCCGTGGTGGTTCGCACCGCCAAGGGCGTGCGTCGCCAAGACGGCTCGCTGATCAAATTCGACGGCAATGCCGCCGTCCTCTTGAATACCAAGCTCGAGCCTATCGGCACCCGTATTTTTGGGCCGGTCACGCGTGAGTTGCGTAGCGAACGGTTTATGAAGATCGTTTCGCTCGCGCCGGAAGTGCTGTAAGGAGTCGCGATGAACAAGATTCGCAAGGGTGACGAAGTCGTCGTCATCACCGGCAAGGACAAGGGCAAGCGCGGTGTCGTGCTGGCCGTCGGTGAAGATAGCGTGACGGTGGAAGGCATCAATCTCGTGAAGAAACACGTCAAGCCGAACCCGATGAAGGGTACGACCGGTGGCGTGGAAGCGAAGACGATGCCGTTGAACATTTCGAACGTCGCGCTCGTCGACGCGAACGGCAAAGCCTCGCGTGTGGGCATCAAGGTCGAGGATGGCAAGAAAGTGCGCTTCCTGAAAACGACCGGTGTCGTGCTGAGCGCCTGACGCTGCGGAGTATAAAAATGACTCGTTTGCAAGAGTTTTACAAAGAGAAGGTCGTTCCCGGCCTTATCGAGAAGTTCGGCTACCAGTCGGTCATGGAAGTGCCGCGCATCACCAAGATCACGTTGAACATGGGTCTTGGCGAAGCCGTCGCTGACAAGAAGATCATCGAAAACGCCGTGGGCGATCTGACGAAGATCGCAGGTCAAAAGCCGGTGGTGACGAAGGCTCGCAAAGCAATCGCGGGCTTCAAGATCCGTCAAGGCTATCCGATCGGTGCGATGGTCACGCTGCGCGGCCGCGCGATGTACGAATTCCTCGATCGTTTCGTCACGGTGGCGTTGCCGCGCGTGCGCGATTTCCGGGGTGTGTCGGGTCGTGCGTTCGACGGTCGCGGCAACTACAACATCGGTGTGAAAGAGCAGATCATTTTCCCCGAAATCGACTACGACAAAATCGACGCGCTGCGTGGGCTGAATGTCAGCATCACCACGACCGCGAAGACCGACGAAGAAGCCAAGGCACTGCTCGCCAGCTTCAAGTTCCCGTTCAGAAACTGAGGTTACCGTGGCTAAACTGGCACTGATCGAACGTGAAAAGAAGCGCGCCCGCCTGGCGGCGAAGTTCGCCCCGAAGCGCGAAGCGCTGAAGGCGACCATCGACGACCAATCGAAGTCGGAAGAAGAGCGCTACGCAGCTCGTCTCGAGCTGCAACAATTGCCCCGTAACGCGAACCCGACGCGCAAGCGCAATCGCTGCGCGATCACGGGTCGTCCGCGTGGTACGTTCCGCAAGTTCGGACTCGCGCGCAACAAGATTCGCGAAATCGCTTTCCGCGGCGAGATCCCCGGCCTGACCAAGGCGAGCTGGTAATAGGAGAAACATAAATGAGCATGAGTGATCCTATCGCCGATATGCTGACTCGCATCCGCAACGCGCAGATGGTCGAGAAGGTAACGGTGACGATGCCCTCGTCGAAGGTCAAGGTGGCGATTGCCCAAGTCCTGAAGGACGAAGGCTATATCGACGGCTTCGCCGTGAAGTCCGAAGGCGCCAAGTCGGAACTGAATATCGCGTTGAAGTACTACGCCGGCCGTCCGGTCATCGAGCGCCTCGAGCGTGTCTCGAAGCCCGGTCTGCGCGTGTACCGCGGTCGCAACGACATTCCGCAGGTCATGAACGGCCTCGGCGTGGCGATTGTTTCGACGCCCAAGGGTGTGATGACTGACCGCAAGGCTCGCGCCACTGGCGTCGGCGGCGAAGTCATCTGCTACGTCGCTTAACGCCGAAAGAGGAGAAGAAAATGTCTCGAGTAGGTAAAAACCCGGTCGCGCTCGCTGGCGCCGAAGTGAAGATCGAGAACGGTCTCATTACGGTGAAGGGCGCGCTCGGTACGATTTCCCAGGCTTCAAACAAGCTCGTGAACATCGTTGTCGACGGCACGTTCCTGAAATTCGAACCGGTCGACGACAGCCGCGAAGCAAACGCCATGTCCGGCACGATGCGCGCGATTGTCGCGAACATGGTGCACGGTGCAACGAAGGGTTTCGAGCGCAAGCTCGCCCTCGTCGGCGTGGGCTATCGTGCGCAAGCGCAAGGCGACAAGCTGAACCTGTCGCTGGGTTTCTCGCACCCGGTGGTGCACCAGATGCCGGAAGGCGTGAAGGCTGAAACCCCGTCGCAAACCGAAATCGTGATCAAGGGGATCGACAAGCAGCAAGTCGGCCAAGTCGCTGCCGAAGTGCGCGGCTATCGTCCGCCGGAGCCCTACAAGGGTAAGGGCGTGCGTTATGCCGACGAGGTGGTGATCCTCAAAGAAACGAAGAAGAAGTAAGGGTGCGCAATCATGGATAAGACTCAATCTCGCCTGCGCCGCGCTCGTCAGACGCGTGTCAAGATCGCCGAACTGCAGGTCGCGCGCCTTGCCGTGCACCGCACGAACACGCATATCTATGCGCAAGTGTTCTCGCCCTGCGGCACCAAGGTGCTCGCCAGCGCGTCGACGCTCGAAGCTGAAGTGCGTGCGCAGCTCGCCGACCAATCGGGCAAGGGCGGCAACGTCGCTGCCGCCACGCTGATCGGCAAGCGTATCGCTGAAAAAGCCAAGGCTGCCGGCGTCGAATCCGTCGCCTTTGATCGCTCGGGCTTTCGCTACCACGGCCGCGTGAAAGCGCTGGCCGATGCGGCGCGCGAAGCCGGGCTCAAGTTCTAAGGAAGGAATTCGTCATGGCAAAGATGCAAGCGAAAGTTCAGGCTGACGAACGCGACGACGGCCTCCGCGAAAAGATGATTTCGGTCAACCGCGTGACCAAGGTGGTGAAGGGTGGCCGTATTCTCGGCTTCGCCGCACTGACCGTGGTCGGCGACGGCGATGGCCGCGTGGGCATGGGCAAGGGTAAGGCGAAGGAAGTGCCTGTCGCCGTGCAAAAGGCGATGGAACAAGCGCGCCGCAACATGTTCAAGGTGCCGCTCAAGAACGGTACGCTGCAGCATGAAGTGCACGGCAAGCATGGCGCGTCGGTCGTTCTGCTCGCACCCGCGAAAGGCGGTACCGGCGTGATCGCCGGCGGCCCGATGCGCGCGGTGTTCGACGTGATGGGCGTGCAGAACGTCGTCGCGAAGAGCCACGGTTCGACGAACCCGTACAACCTCGTTCGTGCGACGCTCGACGGGCTGCGTAAGCAGTCGACGCCGGGGGATATCGCGGCGAAGCGCGGGAAGTCGGTCGAAGAAATTTTGGGCTAACGCCTAGGTGGTCACCATGTCTGAAAAAACTGTCAAGGTTCAGCTCGTCAAGAGCCTGATTGGGACCCGCGAATCGCACCGTGCCACGGTGCGTGGCCTGGGTCTGCGCCGACTCAACTCGGTAAGCGAACTGCAAGACACGCCCGCCGTGCGCGGTATGATCAACAAGGTCTCGTACCTTGTTAAGGTCGTCGCCTAACACGGCCCGGGACTCGAGGAGTTGAATATGGAATTGAATAACCTGAAGCCGGCTGATGGTGCGAAGCACGCGAAGCGCCGCGTCGGCCGCGGTATCGGCTCCGGCCTCGGCAAGACGGCCGGCCGCGGTCACAAGGGTCAGAAATCGCGTTCGGGCGGCTTTCATAAGGTCGGTTTCGAAGGCGGTCAAATGCCGCTGCAACGCCGTCTGCCCAAGCGTGGCTTCACGTCGCTGACGAAGGAATTCGTCGGTGAAGTGCGTCTTCGCGATCTGCAAGCGCTGCCTGTCGACGAAATCGATCTGCTCGCGCTCAAGCAAGCGGGTCTGATCGGTGAACTCACGAAGAGCGTCAAGATCATCGCCACGGGCGAGATCTCGCGTAAGGTCGTCGTGAAGGGCCTCGGTGCGACGAAGGGCGCACGCGCCGCGATCGAAGCGGCCGGCGGCTCGTTCGCCGAGTAAGTAAGTGGCTTTCGATCGCGTGAAAGGCCGATTGCGGTCAATGGCATTTGCATCGGAGAAGGTACTTGGCTAACAGCCCGAGTCTCGCAAAAACCGGTCGAAGCACGGCGAAGTTCGGCGACCTGCGTCGGCGGGCAGTATTCCTGCTGCTGGCGCTCGTCGTCTATCGTATCGGCGCGCATATTCCGGTGCCGGGCATCGACCCGGATCAGTTGGCGAAGCTTTTCCAGAGCCAATCGGGCGGCATCCTGGGCATGTTCAACATGTTCTCGGGTGGCGCACTGTCGCGCTTCACGATTTTCGCGTTGGGGATCATGCCGTACATCTCCTCGTCGATCATCATGCAGCTGCTCGCGATCGTATCGCCTCAGCTGGAAGCGCTGAAGAAGGAAGGGCAGGCCGGACAACGCAAGATTACGCAGTACACGCGGCTCTTCACGGTCGTGCTGGCGACGTTCCAAGCGTTCGGCATCGCCGTCGCGCTCGAGAACCAGCCGGGGCTCGTGATCGATCCAGGTATGGTGTTTCGCCTGACGACGGTTGTGACGCTCGTGACGGGGACGATGTTCTTGATGTGGCTGGGTGAGCAGATCACGGAACGCGGCCTTGGCAACGGGATCTCGATCATCATCTTCGGCGGCATTGCAGCGGGCTTCCCGAATGCGGTGGGCGGACTCGTCTCGCTCGTGCAGTCCGGGTCGATGCATCCGTTCACGGCCATCATCGTGGTGGCGCTAATTGGTGCGGTGACGTACGTCGTCGTCTTCATCGAGCGCGGCCAACGCAAGATTCTCGTGAACTACGCGAAGCGTCAGGTTGGTAACAAGATCTACGGCGGGCAGTCGTCGCATCTGCCCCTTAAGCTGAACATGTCGGGCGTGATTCCGCCGATCTTCGCATCGTCGATCATCCTGTTCCCGGCAACGATCCTGAATTGGTTCAGTTCGGGCACGCGCGGCAGTTGGCTCACCGACACGCTGCACAACGTGGCGGAGGCATTGAAACCCGGCCAGCCGGTGTACGTGTTGCTGTATGCGTTGGCGATCGTATTTTTCTGCTTCTTTTACACCGCGCTGGTGTTCAACAGCAGGGAAACGGCCGACAACCTGAAGAAGAGCGGTGCGTTCGTTCCGGGTATCCGTCCCGGCGATCAGACCGCACGCTATATCGACCGCATCCTCACGCGTCTCACGCTGGCCGGTGCGATCTATATCGTGTTCGTCTGCTTGTTGCCCGAGTTTTTGGTGCTGCGCTGGAACGTACCGTTTTATTTTGGCGGAACGTCGCTACTGATCATCGTTGTCGTCACGATGGACTTCATGGCACAGGTGCAGTCGTACGTTATGTCGCAACAGTATGAGTCGTTGCTCAAGAAGGCGAACTTCAAGGGCAGTAACCTCCCGATGCGTTGAAAGGACACATGGCCAAGGACGATGTAATCCAGATGCAGGGTGAGGTCATTGAAAACCTTCCCAATGCTACCTTCCGCGTGAAGCTGGAAAACGGCCATGTCGTGTTGGGGCATATCTCGGGCAAGATGCGCATGCACTACATCCGCATCTTGCCGGGCGACAGGGTGACGGTTGAATTGACGCCTTACGATTTGTCGCGTGCGCGGATCGTGTTTCGGGCGAAGTGATTTGAAAAAAGGGTAATATCATGAAAGTGATGGCATCGGTTAAGCGCATTTGCCGCAATTGCAAGATCATCAAGCGCAAGGGCGTCGTGCGCGTGATTTGCAGCTCTGATCCGCGCCACAAACAGCGCCAAGGCTGAACGCCGCGCTTTTGCTTGCGCTTTTTGTTTGAGGAAAAACAATGGCTCGTATTGCAGGGGTGAACATCCCGAACCACCAGCACGCCGTGATCGGTCTGACGGCGATCTACGGGATCGGCCGTACGCGTTCGCAACATATTTGCGAATCGGCTGGCGTCGCTGTGAACAAGAAGGTCAAGGACCTGACGGACGCAGATCTCGAAAAGCTGCGTGAAGAAGTCGGCAAGCTCGTCGTCGAAGGCGACTTGCGCCGTGAAGTGACGATGAACATCAAGCGTTTGATGGACCTCGGCTGCTATCGCGGTGTGCGTCATCGTAAGGGCCTGCCCCTGCGTGGCCAACGTACGCGCACGAACGCCCGTACGCGCAAGGGTCCGCGCCGCGCTGCCCAATCGCTGAAGAAATAAGCGCGACTGACAGTTACAGGAAAATGTAATGGCTAAGGCTTCGAACAACACCGCGGCGCAACGCGTTCGCAAGAAGGTCAAGAAGAACGTCGCCGAGGGCGTGGTTCACGTTCACGCGTCGTTCAACAACACCATCATCACGATCACCGACCGCCAAGGCAATGCACTCGCTTGGGCGACGTCGGGCGGCCAGGGCTTCAAGGGTTCGCGCAAATCGACGCCGTTTGCGGCGCAGGTTGCGGCTGAATCGGCCGGTCGCGTGGCGATGGAATACGGCGTGAAGAACCTCGAAGTGCGGATCAAGGGTCCCGGCCCGGGTCGCGAGTCGGCAGTGCGTGCACTGCATGGTCTTGGCATCAAGATCACCGCGATCTCGGACGTGACGCCGGTTCCGCACAACGGCTGCCGTCCGCCGAAGCGCCGCCGTATCTAAGGCGAGCGAAAGTACGACGCCTGTTGGCGCTTCATCGCGCCAGCAGGCTGTTTGCATCTCGATATCCTAAGCCCACCGTTCGGACCGACGAGTCCGGACTAGCGCGGAAAGTTTTCATGTCCGCGTGATCAAACCCAGAAGGAACGCAAAGTGGCACGCTATACCGGCCCCAAAGCCAAGCTGTCTCGCCGTGAAGGCACCGATCTCTTCCTGAAGAGCGCGCGTCGCTCGCTCGCCGACAAGTGCAAGCTGGACAGCAAGCCCGGCCAGCACGGTCGCACTTCCGGCGCACGTACGTCGGACTATGGCACCCAGCTGCGCGAAAAGCAAAAAGTGAAGCGCATGTACGGCGTGCTCGAGCGCCAATTCCGCCGCTACTTCGCGGAAGCGGATCGTCGCAAGGGCAACACGGGTGAAAACCTGTTGCAATTGCTCGAGTCGCGCCTCGATAACGTCGTCTATCGCATGGGCTTCGGCTCCACGCGCGCGGAAGCGCGCCAGCTCGTGAGCCACAAGGCCATCACGATCAATGGCCAAGTCGCGAACATCCCTTCGCTGCAAGTGAAGGCCGGTGACATCGTCGCGGTGCGCGAGCAGGCCAAGAAGCAGGCTCGCATTCTCGAAGCCGTTTCGCTCGCCGAGCAAAGCGGTCTGCCGAGCTGGGTCGCGGTCGATACCAAGAAGTACGAAGGTACGTTCAAGCAGATGCCCGAGCGCGCCGACATTGGTGGCGATATCAACGAAAGCCTGATCGTCGAATTGTATTCGCGCTAATCGGATTTACGGCCGGGGTACCCCGATTGCGTCAGGCAAGGGGGCGCCTCGGCTGTTCATTTTCAGGTTGTTACCGGTCAGCCTTATCGGTGTAACGAGCCGAGGGTATTGAAAAGGAAAACCTATGCAAACCAGTTTGTTGAAGCCCAAGATCATCGCCGTGGAATCGCTTGGCGAGAACCACGCGAAAGTGGTCATGGAACCGTTTGAACGCGGTTACGGCCACACGTTGGGCAACGCGCTTCGGCGCGTACTGCTGTCGTCGATGATCGGCTACGCGCCGACCGAAGTGACGATCGCAGGCGTCGTGCATGAGTATTCGACGCTCGATGGTGTGCAAGAGGACGTCGTCAATCTGCTGCTGAACTTGAAGGGTGTCGTATTCAAGCTGCACAACCGGGATGAAGTGACGGTCACGCTGCGCAAGGAAGGCGAAGGTCTCGTGACGGCGCGCGATATCGAATTGCCGCACGACTGCGAAGTGATCAATCCCGACCATGTGGTTGCCCACCTCTCGAAGGGCGGCAAGCTCGACGTGCAGATCAAGGTCGAAAAGGGCCGCGGCTATGTGCCCGGCAACGTGCGCCGGTATGGCGAGGAAACGGCGAAGATCATCGGCCGCATCGTGCTCGACGCATCGTTCTCTCCGGTTCGCCGTGTGAGCTATGCGGTCGAGAGCGCGCGTGTCGAGCAACGTACGGACCTCGACAAGCTCGTGATGAACATCGAAACCAACGGCGTGATTTCGCCCGAGGAAGCGATTCGTCAATCGGCTCGCATTCTGGTCGACCAGCTTGCCGTCTTCGCTGCGCTGGAAGGAACGGAAGCTGCGGCCGAAGCGCCGTCGCGTGCGCCGCAGATCGATCCGATCCTGCTGCGTCCGGTGGACGATCTCGAACTGACGGTGCGTTCCGCGAACTGCCTGAAGGCCGAGAACATCTACTACATCGGCGATCTGATTCAGCGTACCGAAAACGAGCTGCTCAAGACCCCGAACCTTGGTCGCAAGTCGCTCAACGAGATCAAGGAAGTGCTCGCGTCGCGCGGTCTCACGCTCGGCATGAAGCTCGAAAACTGGCCGCCGGCCGGTCTCGACAAGTAAGCTGACTGGCAACGACGCGGATTTTCCTTTAAAATCCGCGTCTTGCTTTTTCATACCGGCCCGTGTCCCAGGCTTTTCCTTCAGGAAAGCCGCGACGATAGAAGAGCTGGATCAAAACTTTGAATCAAGGAAACTGAGATGCGTCACCGTCATGGTCTGCGGAAACTGAACCGCACGAGCAGCCACCGTTTGGCAATGCTCCGTAACATGTCCAACTCGCTGATCGAGCACGAAGTCATCAAGACGACGCTGCCGAAAGCGAAAGAACTGCGCAAGGTCGTCGAGCCGCTCATCACGCTCGGCAAGAAGCCTTCGCTCGCCAACCGCCGCCTCGCGTTCAACCGCCTGCGCGACCGCGATTCGGTCACGAAGCTGTTCGACGTGCTCGGTCCGCGCTTCGCGAACCGCCCCGGCGGCTATCTGCGCATCCTGAAGTTCGGGTTCCGCGTCGGCGACAATGCGCCGATGGCGCTCGTCGAACTGCTCGACCGTCCGGAACCGGTGGAAGGCGAAGAAGTGCAAGACGCGGAATAAGGCGTCCGTCAACGCCGCGAAGCTCTTGCGGCAGCGATAAAAGGGGTCAAGCGCAGCTTGGCCCTTTTTTTATCGTGCGCCCGGTGCGACGGACGAGTGTGCGGCGCCGATCGGCGGGTGAATGGCGGCCGATGGTACGATAATGCGAGCATGTATGCCGTTGTTGGAGAGACCGTGTCTGTCGAAATCGTTCTGATGCTGACCACGCTGCCGGACGCCGCATCGGCGCAGGCGCTGGCGGATGCCGTCCTCGATGCGCGGTTGGCTGCGTGCGTTGCCGAATCGGCTCCGCTGCGTTCCCGTTATCGCTGGAAGGGGCAGAAGGAATCGGCTCAGGAAATCCAGTTGCTCTTCAAGACCAGCGTCGCGCGTGCGCTCGAGCTCGAGCAATTCATTGCGGAGCACCATCCCTATGAGACGCCCGAGATCGTATCGTGGCCGGCAAGTGCCTCGACGGCTTACGGGCAATGGGTGGTGGCCGAAACTCATCGTCCAATCCATGTTTAGATCGCCCGGCGCTCATGC
>Ga0207667_10009218_pt1 | contig 11652 bp, 6 predicted proteins | sample KBSCornC52_FD_184301 | JGI IMG/M metagenome (GOLD analysis project Ga0207667, IMG submission 184301) | Corn rhizosphere microbial communities from Kellogg Biological Station, Michigan, USA - KBS Corn C5-2 (SPAdes) (version 2) | ecosystem: Host-associated > Plants > Roots > Rhizosphere > Soil ...
GCGAGCAGTTTTAGGTTGCAGGTGGACGAGCTTGCGCAGCGCAGTGGAGGTCTGTGCCGTGGCGCGGCTCTCCAGTGTGTTGCCGACCAGAATGAGGGCGATGATGAGTATCGCGGCCTCGAAGTACACGTCGGGTGCGACGCCGTGCGCGAGGAAGAAGCCGGGCGCGACGGTGCTCGCGGCAGAGTAGAGGTATGCGGCCCCGGTGCCCAGGGCGATGAGGGTGTTCATGTCCGCGGTTTTGTGCAGAAGCGCGGACCACGCCTTGACGTAGAAATGCCGTCCGGCCCAGACGACGATCAGCGTGGCGAGCGCGAAGAGGGACCAGCGAATGATGCCACCCGGGATGAGATATATCCACGGCATCGCTTTACGCAGAGCTGGATCGACAATGCGCATCGACCAGTTCATGAGTGGGTCGTTCATTCGCGCCATGCCGCTTGTGCCGGTTATGCTCATCAGCGGCATGGAGAACAGCATGGCGATGACGCCGGCAACGAGACTGATGCCTGCCTTCAGCCGCAGGTGTTTGTATTCGAGTTGCTGCTGCCGATCTGCTTCTGCCTGTTCCTCAAGGGCGGACTGGTGTTGACTGGGAACCTCCGCTCCGTAGCCGGTGCCGCGGATTGTCTCGACCAGAGAGTTTGGTGAGGTCATGTTGGGGTCGAAGGTGACGGTGGCGTTGTTCATCATCAGGTTGACCGCTGCGTCGCGCACGCCAGGCTGCGCGGCCAGCGTATTCTGGACGAATGCCTGGCAGGAGGAGCAGGTCATTCCGCTGACGGGAATGGTGATGCGATCAAGTTGCGCTTGTGGCGTTCGGAGTTCGTGCTGTCGTTCCGCGGTGTCGATGGTTCTGGTCATCGCTGGTCCTGAATGCTGGCTTGAAAGCCGATGCGGTTAATTGCCGCAAGGATTCCAGCCGGGGTTGTCTGGACGGGATCGAAGGAGACGCGCGCAGAGCCTACTTCGACCGACTGAGCCTGTACGCCGGGAAGTCCCTGCAAGGCTGTCGTTACACGGTTGACACAGACCCCGCAGTGCATACCGCCGATGGAGAGATGAAGGGTGTTCTGCATCGCTGAATGTCCTCCTGCTTTATTAGATGCAGTATACCCCTGGAGGGTATTCTGTGATTTACAGAGAGTACGTCTGACTCGGCTACATTCTTTGTGCTCAGGGAGATTGGATTAAAACTGAAGGTCAGTTGCGCTCAGAAGGCTGAGGCCTTCGCTTTTTTGGAGAAGCTTCCGGCGCTATTGGCAAAATGCTGGGGTTCTTCGCCACGCTCAGAATGACCGAGGAAAGAGTCACAGACTCTCAGAACGACAACTGTGTTTTGTTTCAGTGCTGAGGGTGTTAGCTATACGGCGGCTTTTTCTTCGCTGTCCGCTTTTGCTTTGCGCAGGTCGTCGCCCAGGAGGATGGCTTCGGCGATCTCGCGCATCGATTTGCGGCGCTGGCGGCTCTCGGTCTGCATCCTGCGATAGGCTTCGTCCTCGGTAATGGAGAGATCGCGCTGGAGGATCCCTTTGGCGCGATCGACTGCCTTGCGAGTTTCGAGCTTGCCGGTGAGCTGCGCGTTTTCGCTTTCGAGCCGCGCGCGCTCGATCTCGGCCCCGACCAGGTAGCCGATGGTGGATAGCAGGCGCACCTCGTTGGGCGTGTGCTGGTAGGAGAGGCGGTGCTGCAGGTTAATGACGCCGACGACTTTGCCGGCGCAGAGAATGGGAGTGCAGAGGATGGCCTCGAAGTGGTCTTCGGGCACGTTTTTGAAGGCCTTGAAGCGCGGATCGTTGGAGGCGTTGGATGCAATGGCGACTGGCTCGCGGTGCTCGGCGGACCAGCCGGTGACGCCCTGGCCCAGCTTGATCCCTAGATGGTCGACGAGGTCGGCGTGCGGGTTCTTCGATGCGCGCAGCACAAGCTTTTCGCCTTCGAGCACGTAGATGAAGCAGGAGTCGCAGGGAATGATGGTGGTGACAAAGTCGACGATGCGGCCCAGCACAACGTGGAAGGAGTCCGAGCCTGCGATGCGGCTCGAGATCTCGTGGAGGAAGTCAATAGGCATCAATGCGTTGCGGAAACCGGCCATGGTTGGGGTGGATGCGGCGACGCGGCGCACGCTGGTCGCGGCCGATTTTGCGTTGGAGGAGGCGGTCTTTGCCTGCGCTGGGCCGGATGTGGGAGCAGCTTTGGCTGGGGCGCGAAGGGCCTCCTTGGCCGCCTCGCCGCTGCGTTTCTGGCGAAGCACCTTGCCTGCGTACTGCGCGGCTTCGTTGACGAGAAAGCCCATCTTTGGGCGCGACGGTTCAAAGTCGGGAGTGAGGCCGTAGTGCGCGAGTTCCTGCGACGTTGTGGGGCCGATGGAGATGACGACCATCGAGCGAAGACCTTCGCGAAGCTCCTGCTGGCAGTTCATGACCTCAGCGACCTGAAAGAGATGGATAATCTGCACGGCGGTCATGAATAGAACGACATCCACATTGCCCTTGGCAATACCCAGGACGCATTCGCGTAAGGGGCCAAGGTCTTCAGGGAGCGCCCACTGATAGACGGGAACTTTTGTTACTTCGCGGCACCGTTCGGTGAGGGCGGAGAGGAACTCCGGGTTGGAGGCGCCGTATTCCTGTACGGCGATGCGCATGTCAGCGAGCGACGCGCCGTATTTGGCATCGAGGCCCTGCATGAGCTCGTGCCATGTTGCAGGCTCCGCCGCGGTGACGGCGACGGGCACTTTGAGCTCTCTGAGGGCTGCCTGCGGCTTGGGTCCGCGCGCGGCGACCTGAATGGAACGAAGCGCCTGCAGAAATTGTTCGCGGTCGTGCCCGGTCTCGACGATGTTGAGCAGAGTACGCACGCCTACGCCTGTGAAGAAGATGACTAGATCGAAGTCGCCCTTGATGAGGTTGTCCGCGAAATCGAGGGCCTGCCGGTTCGAATCGAGCGGGACTTCGCGCATGGCGGGAACGACAAAGGGCTCGCCGCCGTAGGTGCGGATGAGCTTTTCAACCTCTACGGCACGGCGCGACTCCAGTGATAGAACTCGTAGTCCGTCAAAACTCGCGTGTGCCATCGATTCCCCCGTCCCAGCCGGACAGTTCGGATAACTGCATCGTTATCGAATGCTCAACCGGAAAGATACTTCAAAAATAGCTCGCTGCCATGCAGCAAGATCGTGTTGCCCGCTTCAAAGAGATCAGACTGACGCTCACTATTTTACAGGCATTTCCGAGGTATACCTCTGTGACGATGCTTCCCGGTGGTGCTTCGAACTGGAAGCATCGCTTGCAGAGGCGATTAAAAATCAGTCAGCGGCAGCCAAATCATGCGTTCGATTGATACTGCCGGTTAGTTTATGTTGGGCCGCTGAGGAACTCCCCAGCGATAGTTGAGCTCCACGTAGCCAAACTGCGCCGTATTGCCGGTTGTGTAGATGGCTCGCGCCACGCTCTTTCCCCAGGAGTGGGCGTAGTAGAAATTGACATCGAATGGTTTGCTGATGTTCCAGTCGAGGCTGACGTCTGCCACCGACGCAAGACCCGATTTGCCATTGCCGGGGCGGCCGACATAGCCGAAGACCTTGTTGTCAAAGGCGCCGCCGCCCTGGTACCAGAGATCGCTGCCCGAGGTCAGTCGCAGCCAGTGCAGTTCGCTATGCACGGTGACACGCTTTGCAGGCTTGTCGATGAGCTGTACAAACTCATCGGTGTTATTCATCAGGTTATAAAAAGGGAATTGCGCGTAGACGCGGGGCGTGGGCAGGACCTGAAAGAAGGTGTTGTGCTGGTTATCGGAGGCGTTATTGTCGCCGGTGCTACGGAACCAGCCGCCTCGCAGCCAGGGAGTGGTCGCCAGCTTTGTGAAATGGTATCCGCCCTCTACTGCCGCTGCTCCGGCGCGTTGGTCGAGCAGACCCCATTGGCCGTTTTGCAGCGCGCCCCAGGCCAGAAAGTCCAGTTGGCCTGGTCCGGCGGGCACAGCAGCGATGAGGTCTCCGCCGTAGGTGCCGATGCGGATGTTATTGTGGTCCGCCTTTCGTACCGCGAGTGGGCGGTTGTCCGTCTTCGCGACGCCGGTTCGTCCATCGTGGTATCCGAGCGCAAAGCCGCGCAACAGGAGATGTTCGTGCGATGCGGACCTGGTGAAGGCGAGATATTGCAGGTCAACGTTCAGCTCAGGGGTTCCGTTCATATTGAAGACGCCCTGGTCAGCGCGCCCGGACATGGCGGTGATGTCCCATGTGCCGGAGCCATAGTGGGCATCAACGCCATCAAAGCTGCGCTGCGCATTGGAGAAGCCGAAGTTACCCACTAGGCGCTGCGCGATGCGGTTGGATTGTAGCCACGCCAGCGAGGCGTTTTCCGGCTGCGTCTCCTGGCCGTCGAAGAACTCGAACCTGCCTGCGCGCAGAGTTTTGTCTGTGCCGGCAAAGTGGTAGCGCAGAAAGCCTTGTTTCAGAAAGGCCGCGGCAGGATAGGTGTTGTTGCCGTTCGATGCATAGTAGGTGCCGCCTAGTCCGAGCTGCCTCTGGGCCGCGATCGGAGAGACCGCATTGTCAGGCAGGTCGAGCATCGCGGGTTGCGCAAGCTCCAACTGCCAGTCGAGGTGCTGCGTATGTTGAGCGACGCTGATGCGCAGCAGTGACTCGACGTAACCGTAGGTCGCAGCGTCAGGCGTGGCTGTATACCACTGGGTGGAAGCGACGCGCGTCCGGTCAAAGACGGAGATGGAAACGGGAAGGTTGTTCGTATGAGGTGGCGGCGACTGCGCGCTGCAAAAACTCGCAGCAGCAGTGATGAAGAGCGAAGTAAGAAGAGCTTTCAAGAGATGCCTCCAAATGAATCTGCATAGGGGTATGCCGAGGGTCTACGGGTACGAAGACACAGAAGACACAATCGATGCGGGAATGCCCGAAGAGAGATTTACAGTTGGCGCGACGTGCGCGGTTCATGCTCAGGCGGTGAGCAGAGTCATCCGGATAGGCGAGAAGCGCGACACATCAGGGTGTCGCGTAGGGCGGGGAACGGATAACTGGTTTGTAACATAGCGGATTTTTTGAAACAAGAGTGATTGGATTAAAAATCCCTAATCGAAGGCGATAAAACATAACAAAGACGCGGCTTTGAATTTTTTTCTTGCTGAGCGAACTTCTCTCGGGTTAGTATTGGGTTACCGAAAGCGTATTCAAAAATGCTTCCGGCGAAGGGGTGGTTCAAGCACCAAGGTGTGCTGGAGTCAGTCTCCTCCCTTCTTTTGTACCGGTGCTCCGCGAAGAGCCTTGAATCCACTGCGATGTTGCGGTGTTGATTTGGCCAGCGCATTCGATGCATCGGTAGGTAGCCAAGCCAACATTCCAGCTCGCAGCATTCAAGGCTAAACGTTCACTGAAGCGAATGCTCGACCGTGTGCGGTCAGGGATATGGATCATGGTTGCTGAGACTCTCATAAACTCGACCTCGAGTACCGAACAATTCAGCACTGAGCAGAAGAAATATCTGCAAGGCTTCTTCACGGGCGTGGCGCAGAGCATGGCGTTGCCTTTCGTGGGGCATACGGCATCCGGGCTGATTACGAGCGAACCTGCTTCAGGCCTCGTGAACCAGGCGGCTCCAGTGGAAGAGCTTTATTTCGGCACGCCTGTCTCCGACCTGTGCCGCGAAGAGCGCTGGAAGTATGAGCAGAACCCGCTCGATCTGTGGGACAAGCTGCTGGAACATGCCAATGAGAACAAGGCTCCGGCAGCGGAGGATGTCTTCCGCTTCAAGTTCCATGGGCTGTTTCATGTTGCTCCGGCGCAGGACTCGTTCATGCTGCGAATGCGGGTGCCTGGTGGCGCGCTGCGGTCATATCAGTTGCGCGGGCTTGCAGGGCTGGCAACGTCGTATGGGGCAGGCTGCGCAGAGGTGACGACCCGGAGCAATCTGCAGCTCCGTGAATTTCAGCCGAAAGACATCGTTCATGTGCTGACGAAGATCCAGTCGCTGGGAATGTCTTCGCGCGGATCGGGCGCGGACAACGTTCGCAACATCACGGCTTCGCCGGTCTCGGGGATCGATCCCAATGAGTTGTACGATGTGGTCCCGCTGGCTGAGGCGTTGAACACGTACATCATGAACTCCCGCGACATGTATGGCCTGCCGCGCAAGTTCAACGTGGCCTTCGATAACGGCGGCAGCATCAGCGTGCTTGCAGACACCAATGACATCGGCTTCATCGCCGTGCAGGTGGGCGAAGGCCAGGATGTTCCCGCGGGCATTTACTTTCGCGTGCTGCTCTGCGGCATTACGGGGCACAAGCAGTTCGCGAGCGACTGCGGCGTTCTGCTGCGGCCGGACCAGACCGTTGCCGTGGCCGCGGCGATGATCCGCGTGTTTTCGGAGAACGGGGACCGCACGGACCGTAAGAAGGCGCGGCTGAAGTATCTAGTGGACCAATGGGGAGTTGACCGCTTTCTTGCTGAAACGGAGAAGCGCCTAGCCTTCCCGCTGATTCATCTCCCTGCCGAGGCGTGCGAGCCACGTAAGCCGATTAACCGCACGGGCCACATTGGCGTGCATGCGCAGAGTCAGCCTGGACTGAGCTACATTGGCGTGGTCGCTCACGTGGGGCGGCTGCTTGCGGAGCAGATGCTGGCACTGGCCGACATTGTTGAGCGCTTCGGGACAGGAGAGCTTCGGCTTACGGTTTGGCAGAACGTGATTGTTCCGAATGTAAAAGAGGAGAACGTCGAAGCCGCGACGGCGGCCATTCGCGCGGCCGGTCTGAGCATTGCTGCCGGCGGCGTTCTGGGCAACACGGTAGCGTGTACGGGCAACAAGGGCTGCAAGTATGCCGCCACCGATGCGAAGTCACATGCGGTGACGCTGGCCAACTTTCTCGATGAGCGCTTCAAGATTCTTCAGCCTGTCAACCTGCATGTTACCGGGTGCTCGCACTCGTGCGCGCAGCACTACATCGGAGACATTGGCCTGATGGGCGTGAAGGTCAACGGCGAAGAGGGCTATCAGGTCCAGATCGGCGGAGGCGCGGACAGTGACCAGGGCATTGGCCGCGAGCTGATTTCCGCAATCCGGTTTGTAGATTTGCCCGCGACGATGGAGCGGCTCCTCGAGTCTTTCACCCGCGCGCGCAAGCCTGAGGAGACCTTTCTCGAATTTAGCCGCAGGCACAGCATTGAAACGCTGAAGTCGTTCTGCATGGCAAAGGAGGTTGCGTAAGCATGTCGATCACTCCATACATTCCGGAGACCGCACCGTTCTCTGCCGATCAGCGCGCGTGGTTGAATGGGTTTCTGGCGGGCATCTTTATGGATGCGGCCGCGGTCGTGCCTCAGGCAGCAGTCGCGCCGCTGAAGCTCTCCATCTTCTATGCATCGCAAACCGGCACGGGCGAAGGCCTGGCAAGGAAGCTGGCGAAGGAGCTTAAGGCCAAGGGGTATGTGACGACGATCTCCTCACTCGATGTATGTGCGCCCGCGGCGCTTGCCCGGGAAGAGCACGCCGTCATTATTGCCAGCACGTATGGAGACGGCGAGCCGCCGGAGAGTGTCCGCCCGTTTTACGATCAGCTTTGCATGTCGACGGCCCCCCGTTTGGAGAAGCTTTCCTACACGGTTCTTGCGCTGGGCGACAAGACCTATGAGCAGTTCTGCAAGTTCGGCATGGACCTGGACGCTCGCCTTGAGGCGCTTGGAGCCACGCGCATCTGCAATCGAGTGGACTGCGATGTAGATCTGGATGCGCCGTTTTCCCAATGGAAGGCCGAGCTTGTGTCGCGGCTGGACGCGATTGCTTCGGGCAATCATGCTCGCCCTGCCGCAAAGTCTGCCCCCATTGTTTCAGCGGCGGCAAGCACAACCACGCAGCCACATTTGCATACGCGCGACAATCCGTTCAATGCGCCGCTGGTTGAGAAGCGGGCACTGACCAGGGATGTCTCCAGCAAGTTGACGCTGCACCTTGCATTTTCGATTGCAGATTCAGAGCTTTGCTACGAATCGGGTGACGCCTGCGGGGTCATCCCGCAGAACGATCCGCGTCTGGTTGCGGAGATACTCAAAGCGGTACGGCTCGCGGGCAGCGAACGGGTTGAACTGCCCAAGGTGGGCGCGATCACACTGTTTGATGCGCTGCTGCATTCGTTGCAGATTACGCGGCTTAACCGCAAGATCGTTCAGGCCTACGCCACTCAGGGCAATTGTCAGAGACTGCTCGATCTGCTCGTTCCGGAGCAGCAGTCGCACTTCGACCGGTACACCTATGACCGCGGCGTCATCGACCTTGTTACGGAATATCCCGGCGTGATTGGCGCTGCCGCTGAACTGGTCGCTATGCTTCCTAAGCTGGCGCCGCGTCTCTACTCGATCTCGTCCAGTCCGTTTGCGCATGTTGGTGAGATACACACAACGGTGGCTGTGGTCCGTTACCGCGCGCATAACATCGAGCGAGGCGGCGTCTGCTCGACGCTGTTCGCGGACCGCACGGATGTTGGCGACACGCTCCCAATCTATATCCAGCCCAACAAGAAGTTCCGCCTGCCGCAGGCAGCCGACGCACCGATTATCATGATTGGCCCCGGCACCGGCATTGCACCCTTTCGCGCATTTCTTCACGAACGCAGGGTCCTTGGCTCAACCGGGCGCAACTGGCTCTTCTTCGGCGAGCGAAGCGCGACCACGGATTTTCTCTACGGCAATGAGCTGCAATCGATGTTGGCTGACAAGCACTTGACGCGGCTCGACACCGCATTCTCGCGCGACCAGGACCACAAGATCTACGTTCAGGACCGGATGCTTGAACAGGCGCGTACTTTCTGGAGTTGGCTCGAAGACGGTGCAAGCATTTATGTCTGCGGTGACGCGACCCGCATGGCGAAGGATGTCGATGCCGCGCTGCACACCATCGTTGAGAAGCAAGGCAATCTCGATCAGGAAGCTGCAAGGGACTACGTGCAGCGGCTCAAGGACGAGCACCGCTACCACCGCGACGTTTACTAGACAGTACGCCTTCCCCAACCCTGTACCTTCCACGGAACAAGGAGCCACACGTGTCTTTACTTCTCCACGAACGCGCAATAGCCGACAGCACAGACGCTCTTGTGCGCTTGACTGTCGCGGAGATTGCAGAGACCCCCGAGACCGCGGCAAAGCGGCTGATTCCGGAGCGCCCGCTTGCGGAAGGAGAGCAGTACCGTTTTCACTTCAACATGACCAAATGCATCGGGTGCCGTTCTTGCGAGATTGCATGCAATGAACAGAATGGAAATCCGACCGACATTCGCTGGCGGCGCATGGGTGAGATCGAAGGAGGCAAATATCCTGATACGCTACGTCACTATTTGTCGATGGGTTGCAACCACTGTCTGGATGCCGATTGTGTCAAGGGATGCCCCGTCAACGCCTACACGAAAGACCCCGTTACAGGGATTGTGCTGCATTCTGCGGACGCCTGCATCGGCTGCCAGTACTGCGTGTGGAACTGCCCATACAGCGTGCCGCAGTTCAATGCCGAGCGGGGCGTCGTGGGCAAGTGCGACATGTGCCATGGCCGCCTGACTGATGGGCTGGAGCCGTCGTGCGTCAATGCGTGCCCAGAGAGCGCGATCGAGATTGAGATTGTCAACATGGCTTCGTGGCGCGAGAACTATGACGACGCTGAATCTCCCGGTATGCCGGCCGCGGGCCACACGATTTCAACCACGCGTATCACGCTACCGCCGCAGCCTGCCACCACATTGGAGCGCGTTGACCTCGGACGCATTCGCCCCGAACACGCGCATCTCTCGCTCGTCTTTATGACCACGCTAATCCAGATGGTCGCTGGGGCGCTGATTGCAAGCCTTATGTGGAGAGGTGTAAGCGCACCGGTGCTTGCCGTGCTGCTTGCGCTTACTGCGGTTGCACTTAATATCTCGGTCTTTCATCTTGGCCGTCCTGCATATGCGTGGAGAGCGTTGAAGATGTGGCGCCGCTCCTGGCTCAGCAGGGAAGTGCTCTTGTTCGGGATATTCTTTGTAACGCTTGCCGCTGCCACGGCGGCTGCCTGGGCCGGCGGCCATGCGTTCAGCTTCGGTGTGAGGACGTTATGGGGTCTCGCATGGGCAGCAGCGGTCTTTGGAGTGGCGGGAATAATCGCCAGTGCCTTTATCTACCTGGTTCCTGCGCGCCCGGCGTGGAACATGGTTCACACGCCAATCGATTTTCTACTCAGCGCGGCGCTGATTGGGAGCACACTGCCGACGGTGTTGGTGAAGACTGGGGCGTGGCTGTGGCCTGTGCACGCTGCTCCCTCGGCGCTCACAAACGTTGAATATCCAATCTGGCCTGTGGCATTGAGCGCTATGCTGTGGATCGCGAACCAGATGATTCGCCTGGTCCGCCTGAATAGGTCGCGGCTGTTTGAGCATCGCGCCAGCGCTACCTTGCTCAATATGGAAAACCTGCGCGGGATGCTGATTCTCTCTGTTGGACTTGCACTCTGCACCGTGCTCTTTGCACTTATTGGCAGCTATGCCCTCTCGTGCACGGCCGCGATTGGCGCCGTTTTATGCGCGCGCTATCTCTTCTTTGTCTCCGTTGTGCCGCTCAATATGGCGCTTACATTTGCGCGCGCGGGAGAGCAGCTATGAGCGCATTGACATGCATCCGCCGCAAACTAGGTTTCGACACGCGCAAGGAGAAGTATGCATTTGAGAAAGACCCGCAGTTCGGGCACATCTCCGCGGATCGAGTGGCCGATACCTGGGTGAAGACAACCTGCGGCTACTGCTCGGTTGGATGCGGAATGCTGGTCGGCGTGAGAGATGGGAGAGCCGTTACGGTCCGAGGCAATCCTGACCACCCGGTCAATCGCGGCAAGCTATGCCCAAAGGGGCTGAGCGAGCACCATATCCTTACTGCTCCCGGTCGCGCACAGCATCCGCTCCTTCGCAAAAACGGCAGACTCGTTCCCGTCTCATGGGACGAGGCGCTCGGCACCATGGTTGAAAGAATTGGCGAGGTGCAGCAGAAGTATGGCAACAACGCGCTTGGCGTTGTCGGCACCGGCCAGCTTCTCACAGAGGAGTGCTACACGCTGGGTAAGCTGGTTCAGCTCGGCTTCAGAACGCGCAATAACGACGGCAACACCACGCTGTGCATGGCCAGTGCCGTTTCTGGATACAAACTGTCTTTTGGAAGCGATGGACCTCCCGGCTCGTATGAAGACATGGAGAAGGCCGATGTTGTGCTTCTAATAGGCTCCAACATCGCCGATAATCACCCGATTCTCTGCCAACGGCTGGAGCGCGACAAGAGCCGGACGCTGATTGTCGCGGACCCGCGCGTAACGAAGACCGCCATGATGGCAGACATTCATCTGCCCGTAAAACCGCGCAGCGACATCGCCCTCATCAACGGGATTGCGCACATCCTCATCCGCGAGGGCCTTATTGATCGCGGCTACATTGAGCAACACACCTCCGGCTACGAGGAGTTTGCGGCGTTCGTCTCTGCGTTTACGCCTCAGCATGTCTCGCGCGTTACGGGGCTGAGTGAAGAGACGATCATTCGGGTCGCGTTGCTTTACGGCAAAGCCAGAGCGGCATTTATTGGCTGGACCATGGGCGTCAATCATTCGACGCAGGGCACGGTGACGGTCACGGCCATCAACA
>Ga0207667_10009221_pt1 | contig 11651 bp, 9 predicted proteins | sample KBSCornC52_FD_184301 | JGI IMG/M metagenome (GOLD analysis project Ga0207667, IMG submission 184301) | Corn rhizosphere microbial communities from Kellogg Biological Station, Michigan, USA - KBS Corn C5-2 (SPAdes) (version 2) | ecosystem: Host-associated > Plants > Roots > Rhizosphere > Soil ...
ACCCCGCTTTGCCGGGCAGAACACTGCTGGCTGAAGGGAGCTGAGATTGTATTCGGGGTCTGGATCGATAGCCAGGACGTTTGATGTCAATCCGCAGATGGCGGCAAACTATCCGGCTTCGGGCCGCTCCCAACCGCCTGATGTCGCCGATTTGAATGCGGCCTCGATGACGGCCATGTTCTGAATGGCATCGCTCAGCCCCACCGGAACCTCGCCATTTTCTCGAATGGCGCGAGAGAAAAGATCGCCTTGAATCGTGTATTGATCAGTGACAGGGAATGACTCGGTCGTGATCGTCTTTCCCGAAAGATCGCCCCCATCGTCGATAAAAATCCGGCAGGGGCGGTCGTTCGGAGCGTTGAATGGGATTTCGATCTCGATGCGCCCCTTGGTACCAACCAGATGCATCCGCTGATAGTGACTCACCTGCGTACTGCAGGTGAAGATGGAATGGCCCGAGGGAAAGTCAAGAATTACAGAAGCAAGGCGGTCGATCTTCATGTCAGGATCGCGCTCAAGAAGAGATACGACGCGCCTGGGTTCTTCCCCGAAAATAAAGCGTGAAGTCGTGATCGGGTAACAACCGATGTCGTATAACCCTCCGCCTCCTGCCAAATACTTATTGCGAACGTTCTCCGGGTCGCGGTTGAAGTAACTGAAGTAGCCCGCAATCGAACGCAGTTCGCCAATACGCCCGGAGCGTACCAGTTCGCGGGCACGCATCCATTGCGGATTGGTCTTGACCATAAATGCCTCGCCGATCTTTACACCCGCCTTGTTCTGTGCGCGGAGCAATTCTTGCGCTTCGGCGACGGTCACGCTCAAAGGCTTCTCGCAGAGCACGTGCTTCCCGGCTTCTGCTGCCTTGATCGACCACGGCACGTGCAGGTGGTTGGGAAGCGGGTTGTAGATGGCTTCGATCTCGGGATCGCTCAGCAGCTCTTCATAGGAGCCATACGCCTTAGGGATGCCCAGCTTGCGAGCCACTTCTTCCGCGTTTCTTTGATTGCGCGAAGCAATGGCGCGAATCTCACACCATTCGCTTTTCTGCATCGCCGGAATGGTCAGCCTTTGCGCAAAATTTGAGGTGCTGAGCACTCCCCAACGGACTTTGTCTGGCATGGGCGACTTAGCCTCCTGAGGTCAACCATCATAAACGCTGCGCCGGTTCCCTGGCACCAGGTTGCGCTTTTCAGCGCGGAGCAGGGACAATTGCTGCACCAGTGCTGATCTTGCTCCTTTACCTGTTACGTTGGCTTTCGGCAACCGCTGCGGCTGCAAGTATCGCCTATTGTCTGATCGCAACGTTTGCCGGCATGCGATTTGTGCGGCGGAGACGCGTGCCGTCTTCCTCGACAGATCTTCCTCGGGTTTCTATTTTGAAGCCACTCAAAGGCGATGACCCCGGGATGTACGCCGCGCTGCGCTCGCATTGCGTGCAAGACTATCCCCAATACGAGATCTTGCTCGGCGTAACCGATGCTGAAGATCCTGCCGTGCCTGTGGTCAGGAGACTCATGCAAGAATTTCCGGCCCCAACCATCCGCCTGGTTTTCACGGAGAAGCGGATGGGGGCGAATGGAAAAGTCAGCAGCCTGATTCAGCTGGCCGAAGCCGCGAATGGGGAATATCTGCTGGTCAACGACAGCGATATCCGCGTTGAGACCGACTACTTGAAAACTGTGATGGGCGAACTTCGGCAGCCGAATGTGGGTATGGTCACCTGCCTTTATCGGGGGCTTCCCGGTGCTTCGGTCGGTTCACGACTGGAGGCACTCGGCATCAATACTGATTTCGTCCCCGGAGTTCTTTCCGCAGACTTGCTCGAAGGAGGGCTGCAGTTCGGTCTGGGTTCAACCCTCGCCTTCCGAAGATCCGATCTGAAGGCAGCCGGCGGATTCGAGGCGATCGTCGACTACCTGGCAGACGATTACGAACTCGGGAATCGCATCGCCAAACTGGGCCGCAAGATCGAGCTGTCGAGGACCATTGTCGAAACGAATCTGCCGATGTATGACTTCGCCGGATTCTGGGCTCACCAACTGCGGTGGGCCCGAACCATTCGGGCCTCGCGCCCGGGCGGCTACACCGGGCTCCTGCTGACGTACACCTTGCCATGGGCGCTCGCAACGCTGCTCTTCTCAGAAGGCACTCGGTGGGCCTGGGAGCTTACTGGCGTTGCATTCCTTGCAAGGATGATCCTCGCACTGCAGACATCGCGTTTCGTGCTCGGCGACAAGACCTGGCCCTCGCTTCTGTTATTTCCCGTGCGCGACCTGGTTGCAGTCCCAGTCTGGTTCGCTGGCTGGTTGGGTAGCTCGATCGAGTGGCGCGGCGAGCGGTTCGTCCTGAAAGATGGGAAGATAATCCAGCGTACAAACCGGCTTCAGCCCTGAGAGGTTCCGCTTTTCCGCTGAACCAGCGTTCGTTTCTACGCAGGTAGAGCAGCGCGGGACGGTCTATCCCGCGACACGATTTTCCCTTCCGCGGTGAATGTGTAGCGTTCGCCGCGCCAATAGAAATTATGGCTCAAGTAGCTTGCCGCCCAGACTGCAAATCCTTGCAGATCTCTGAGGGGATACAACCACGATAGGCTGACAGCCTGCCGATCCTTCAGCAGGCCCCAACCAACGGCCAGAGACTGTATGACGCGATTAAGAAAACCCGCAGCAAACAATCCCCAGGCTAGCGCTGGATTCCCGAGCGCATAGCCCGCCCCGAGTCCGAGCAGAGCGAATGGCATGGCAAAAGTGAGCCCGGTTCCGAGATGCCCCCAAGGCCGCGAATGGCGCGTGCTCTTCATCCAGCGCAGTTGGTCGCCGAACGTCCTTCGGAACCTCCGCGGCGTGAGCACGTGATGAATGACGTAATGAGAGAAGATCACCTTGTATCCCGCGCGCCAGATTTTTTCGCCGAGAACATAATCGTCCGAGTAGTAATCGGCTGTGGCCGCGATGCCGCCGATCGCATCGAGCGCATCGCGTCGGAACGCCACCGCCGGACCAAGCGCAAAGCGAATGCCCTCCATCATGTCAGCTACAACCACGCCTGAAGGCATTTCAACCGAATTCCCGAGGGCTTCGAGACGGGACCAGAAATCATTGCAAGGATCGCCCTGATAGAGGCATGTGACTAATCCTAGTTTCTTGTCAACGAGGGGCGGAATTACATTGCGTAGGAAGTCGGATCCGACCCGGACATCGCTGTCGCTGGTAACCAAGTACTCATTGCTTGACTGCGCGATCATCTTGTCAAGCGTGAAGACCTTGGCATTCGGCCATGCTGGGGGGCCGGAGAACATTAGGCGGCACTTCACATGCGGGTACTCGGCCTGAAGCTTGCGGGCAACGGTCATGGAAGGGTCGTCCGGGGTTCTCGCCCCAATAAAAATTTCGAACTCTGGATAGTCCTGTTCAAAGAAACTGCGCAGGTTTTCTTCGAGCCTGGCCTCTAGCCCGTGGACCGGCTTGAAGATCGAGACGGGAGGAAGGGACTTGAGGTTCGTGTTTGCCGCCAGGCGTATGTAGGCCTTGGAGTTTCGCTTGAAACGCGCGGTAGCGATCAAAACCAGCGCCAGGAAGATGGTAGAAGTCAGAAGTCCAAAAACAGCAACTCCGAGGCCGATCTGGAGCACCCCAAGCTTGAAGGAAGTGGCCAGTAACAAGGCGGGGACGAGCGCCGCTAAAGCCACGGCACATCCGCTGGGGAAGAGTTCTTAGGGGTGCAAAGGCTTGATAAGCCGGTCGAGATTCGAAGGGCGTAAGTCATGCAATTCCCCAATCCAGGGCGTTCACGTTGAGCACCCATTGAAGGTGCGTATACAAACCTACACCATGGCATTTTACAAACAGCGCCAGTTCCTAGTGCAGGTCGCGATTCGTAAAAATCGATTTGCCGCCGCTGCGCGCCAGCAGGTAGTGCGGCAATCCCTGAAGCTGTCTGGGATGGTCGTTGTCGGTCCAGACGAAGACGGTTGACTGGCTTGCCCAGAGTTGGGGAAAGGACTCCGGCGTTTCGAACACGCGCGGCGCGTCAGGGAATTTCGAGCCGTACCAGAGATTACCGCTGGGCTCGTGGAGCACGCGCACCCGAGTCTCAAGATAAAAATTCAGGGTTGAGGCCTCATGATACTGGCCGTCGATGACCACCACATCCCCTGGCGAATAGTATTTTGAAATGGCCACCGCGAGCTGCTTGGAGGAGAGAATCGGGGAGAAGGTCACGAATGCCGAATGCACACAAGCCAGGAGCGCGACCATCATTCCTGCGAGCATGACGTTGGCATGAACCGGCTTGCGCTTGAAGCGTAGCCAAAGATTCAGGCCCGAGCCAATGAAAAGCGAGAGGATTGCCCCGATCAGCTGCGGCCGAAACCGGCCCAGAGCTTCGGGCGTGAGGTCGAGGAAGTGGCCGAGGGAAAAATCATAGTCCTGGGGATTTTTATCGAGTAGATCGGCGAGATCGGCCCCGGGAGCCGGGGGCTTCGAGGAAAGCAGCATTGCCACGCCAATGATGGACCCAACCACCACGATCGCAAACAGGAGCCAAGATCCCATTCTGCCGCTCCGTCCTTCAGTTTCGGGAGAGCATGATTCTTTTGCCAACCATCCGCCGACTAGGAGTGCCAGCGCGGGAACCGCAGGAATCGTGTAGTACTCCTGCCGCGTCGAGAAGGTGAAGAATCCCACGATCACGATGGTCCAAATCGCGAAGAATAGGGTTGCCCTCTGAGTCGGGCTTAGCTGCTCGCGCCATTGGCGAACTTTCCAGGGCACTTGCTGCAGGGCAGGCGGCAAGAAGACCATCCAGGGTGCGAGCCAGAGAATGGTCAGGGCCCAAAAGATCAGCAAGGGAACCGTGTCGTAGCCGGCAGGAACACGCTTGCCGAGATAACGCAGGAACTGCTCGTTCACGAAGTAAAACCAGAGAAAACCTAATTTCGTGCCGTCCGCCGCCATTTGCGGGGGATTCGCAAGGGCGGCCAGGACATGCCAGGGCGCAGCAATCGCCAAGAACACAAGCGTGCTCGAAATCAGCCTCAACTTTAGAATGTGGCCCAGATTCCTGGTGATTAGCAGGTAGAAAAGAATTGCCCCGAAGGGAAATACCAACCCGATCAGGCTTTTGGTCAAAACGTTCAGCGCACAGGTGGCGGCGAATCCCCAACACACCCAACGGGAAGGTCTCTCCTGCTCGAGCGAATGCAAAAAGAAGATTGCGCTCAGCGCCATCCATAGGCCCACCATGACGTCTGGAATCTGGAATCGCGTGAAGATGTAGGGGCCAAGAGAAGTCGCAAGGACAACCGCCGAATACAATCCTCCTCTCTCGCTGAATGCCATCGCGCCCAGGTAGTAGGTGGCAAGCAGAAGCGCGAGCACACCGAGCATCAGGGGCAGCCGGGTGCTCCATTCGCTAATGCCGAAGATCTTGTAGCTGGCGGCCACGCCCCAATACATCAAGGGCGCTTTTTCGAGATAACGGACCCCGTCGGTGTAGAGCGTGACCCAGTCGTGGCGAAGGACCATCTCCCGCGCGGCTTCGGCATGGATGGTGTCAACGTCATCCAGCAACGCCGGGCTGAAAATGCTGGCGAAGTAGATGGCCACCCAAAGCAGCAGAATCATGGAGAGAGACAAGATGCGCAGCGGAACCCCGGCCGGGGGGGCCGGAGATGCGATTTGGTTTTGCGCAACATCGCTGCGCGATTCAGAAACGTCCATGCTGGAAAGTCATTATACGAGAGGTGTTCCGCTACAGCGCCGATTCCTCAGGGCGGGTCTGTTTCTAGGAAGGTGACCCGCAGGCTTCTCGTGAAATCGTCAGGAGTTTTTGCAAGGGATTGCTTGGGGAATTGCGATCATTGACGGGCCCCAGGACGGGCCCCAGGTTGGCGCGGCTGGAACTCGCTGGCATTCTGTTTCCCCCGGATGCGAAGCCAGGATGTGACTCGCGGTTTTGGTACGATGAACTGCGTTTCTTACCTATCGTGGAGATCTCTCCGAACCTGCTTTCCGGCATCAGCATCTTGGCCGCTTACGTCATTTTTGGCGGCAGCTACCTTGTGTTCGCGCTGGGGAAGTTTCCGGGGCTGAAAATCGATCGCCCGGCGGCAGCAATTATCGGCGCCGTGGCCATGGTGGCATTCCGAATCGTGCCCGCGCAAGGGACGCTGCGGGTGATCGACTTCCCGACGATCGTGCTGCTGTTCTCGATGATGGTGATCGTCGGCGGTCTCCACCTGGCGGGCTTCTTTGAGTGGAGTGCCGAACAGGTCTTGACGCATCTCCCACTCCGGTCATTTCTTCCCGCCGTGATTTTTACCTCGGGAGTATTGTCGGCCTTTCTGGTGAATGACATCGTTTGCCTGGTCATGGTTCCGTTCGTGCTGAAGCTCACGGAAAGAATGCGGCTTCCCCCTCTTCCATTTCTATTGGCAGTGGCGACCGGGTCGAACATCGGCAGCGTGGCAACCATTACGGGAAATCCGCAGAACATGCTGATCGGTTCCTATTCCGGAATCTCCTATCGTGAGTTCCTTTTGCGGCTAGGCCCGGTGGCAGTCGCAGGATTGTTCCTCGACTGGGCCATCCTCTATTGGCTGTTTCGCAGGGAATTTCGAGACGCAGTGGCTCCTCCTGCTTCCGAGCTCACCCCCGTCAGACTGACTGGTATTTGGAAACCTGCTCTCGTCATGGCGGCGGTGATCACAGGATTTCTGGCGGGCGCATCCCCGGCGCTCGCCGCCGCACTGGGCGCAGCGGCCCTTCTGATCAGCCGCAGCACCGATCCGCGCAAGCTCTACGGCGAGGTCGATTGGGGGCTGCTGGTATTTTTCGTGGGCCTGTTTCTGATTGTGAGTGGCGCAGAAAACGCCGGGATCATCCGCAAGTTTCTTCTGGCAAGCCGCTACGTGAACCTCGATGGGCCTGCGGCCTTTTCGCTGGCTACGGCTGCGCTGAGCAATCTGGTCAGCAATGTCCCCGCCGTGATGCTACTGAAGTCTCTCGTGCCGGCATTTCCCAATCCCAGAAACGCGTGGTTCCTGCTCGGAATGGCATCGACCTTCGCGGGGAATCTGACCATCACCGGAAGCGTTGCCAACATTATTGTCGTCGAAACGGCCAAGCCGGTCATGCACATCGGGTTCCGCCAATACTTTCGTGCAGGGCTGCCGATTACGGTGGGAACGTTGGCACTGGGGTGGATGTGGCTGAGGTGGGTTGGATAGCTCGCCAGAATCGGGCAATGGCAACTCCTTATGATGTGACCTTTGGTCATCGGCGAACGCTTCTTTCTTGACACCGCAAATTTGCGCACGCGACACTTCGAATCAGCATGTCACCGGACAATACAGCCCTTGTGATCCTGCCCGCCGAAGCAGGCAATTCGCTTCTGGCAGCGGCAGAAATGGAGTTTCAGGCAACCTTGCAGCTGCTGGCGGATCGCGCTTGCTGGGTTTGTGGCGCTCGTTCGGGAGAGATTGTGCTCGAGGATGAGGGAGAATTGAGATATGCAGCGGTTTCAGGAGATTCCGAACACGAGCCTGGGACCAAAATTGCGAGCGGCGAGCAGCGATTCTCCGAGGGCCGGACCAGGCAGTTCACCATCCACAGCGGAATGAATAATGAGGCTAGGTTTCGCCTGACCGCACCGGTTACGCAAGACAGCAAGGCGCTCGGATTCATCGCTCTGACCTCCTACAACGAGTTCGCCAAGGAGAACGAGGCGGTTCTATCGGGAATCGCGAAGCTAGTCTCTGTCGCCCGCGAGCATCGGGATGCTGCCGAACGGGCGGAAAAGCTTGAGTTCAGAGACAACGAGCTGGAACTGCCGACCCACTGGTCTGCACCTGAATACGCGGAACCCAAGAGACGAGTGGCCGAGACGCAGGAGATTGCTACCAAGTCCACCACCGAGGTCGGAACTTGTAAGGTCTGTGGATTCCCGATTTCTCCGCTCAGGACTCTGTGTGTGGAATGCGAACTGAAGCCAGAAGCCGGAGCCGCCGCTCCCCATCTGTTTAAATCCGAACCAGAAGAGAGTTGGCTCAGCGCTCACGGATACACGATTGCCAGCCTGGTTGTGACTGCGCTAACGGCCGCGATCCTCTTGTGGCTGCGGCACTAATCCAACAAATCTATTGCGGAGTATCGGCATCGCGCGGAAACGAACGGAATTCTACTTCCCGTTTCTGCACCGTGCCCTTGTTGTCCGGCGCAGTGTCCTCGCGGGTGAGTGTACCGCGCAAAATGTAGTAGCCCTCATCCTGAGGTTTTTTCCCGGGGCCGCGTTCGAATGTACCCGCGAAGGAGTAACGAACCCCGTGGATGCTTTCGGTGGTGAAGCTAACTTGGTTGCCATTGGATGATCCGGACTTTATGAACTGGTCAAGAAAAGTGCCCTGGTTGTTTTCAGAATCGCCGTAGCGCGATATGAAGCCGCTTACCTTTCCTTTGTCCTCGAGCGTGATCTGCATGAACTCGCCTTCTTTCAGGAAGGAGTACATGCCGGAGTAGTCCGGCCCCTCCGCAGTAGGCGGAGCGGCCGGGGTTTGAGCCGCTGCGGGAAAGCTTGACATTAAGAGCATCACGGAAAGGCTAAGGATCGGAAGCAACCTCATGAGACGAGAGTACAACAATGGCCCCGGAACCGTCGCCAGCTGGCTTAGGAACTCCCTCTTCGAAGGCTCTGACCGTTCGCGGGGAGGGGGTTTTTGGCAGGAGGGAGGACTCCAGGCTATTTGCGAAATGTGTGCGCAGCTGCCATTTTCCGGGGTGAACCGAGGTTCTTTCCTTGACAAATTCTGAGTAGCTGCATAAAGTTCGATCAATCGCTTTCTCTTATTTTTCATTAAGGTGCCGAGTATGAAAAATGTTTATGAGGTTCTGAGGCAGAAGGAACTAGAGCTGGCTCGTCTCGAAAAAGAAGTCGAGGCCTTGCGAGTAGCCGCTCCGCTGCTTTCCGACGAAAAGGAAACTGTCGCCGACACCGCCATCGCGAAGCCGACCCTCGCCGCGGCAGCGGCCGCCCCGCAGCAACCGATTCGGATTCCGCAACCGGCAGTGAGCCAGGCGCCGACCGCTCGGGCAGCCGGGTGGGAAGACACTGCCAAGCGCTGGCCATAAAGAGCCGTATCCTCGCGAAGTTTTCCGCCCTGGGCATTGCGCCCGGGGCATTCTGTTTTTTGCGATAATGTGGTCGTCCCGATTGAAAGCCAGATTGTTTCCAGCTCGGGAGGTCCCATGCATCCCCGGCTTCTTCTTGCCCGCATTCTGATCCTCTTTGCAGTAAACCTGACTCTTGCCCAAGCGGCCGGCAATAACGAGAACTCATTCACTGTCTCAGGTGCCGAGACCTGGCTCGATACCGGGATCGATATCGCCCCCGGGGACTCAGTTTCTATCGCTGCCGACCGAAAGCCGGAGTCTGATACCTCCTGCAGCCCCAGTGGAACGCAAGGTAGTGCCGCGGGAGAGAAGGCGCCTTTGCCCTTAGAGGCCAAGGGCGCACTGATTGCTAGATCTGGCGAGCAAAGCGCGGCTGTCATGATCGGCAAGAGCGGACAAATGAACCCGGGTTCGGAAGGGCGGTTGTTTCTCGGAATCAATCAGAATTCGCCTTCCACTTGTGTTTTCATCGCAAAAGTTAAGGTCGAACATCAGCCGGCGGCGACAACCAAGTCTGAGACCGGAATCGGGGGCAAGCTTTCTTCGGCGGCCCAGGTTTTCATGAAGGCCCAGCTAGGCGGGAAGGAATCCTCCGAGCAAGGCGAGTCCAACGGTGCGGTCACCGGAAACGCGGCCATCTCCGGCGGCGGAAACGGCGCCAGCGGGGGACTGAAGCTTCCGTCGGTTATTCTCGATGCCGACCTGCGCAAAAACATCGACGGGCTCCCCCGGCGAGTTCACGATCACCTTGGCAACATGGGAGACATGGTGAATTTTGTATTCGTCGGTACTCAGGAGAAAGTTCAGGCGGCACTCGCTGCCGCCGACTGGCACCTGGCCGATGTGGACAGCAAGGAAGCCGGGCTGAAGGCGGTCCTGAATACGTATCAGAAGAAGGACTACCTCGAAATGCCCATGAGTCACCTTTACCTGTTCGACCGCATGCAAGATTTTGGCTATGAGCAGGCGGAGGCATTCTCGGTGGTCGCCACGCGGCATCACTTCCGGATGTGGAAGGCGCCATTTACCTCGAATGGCGAGACGGTGTGGGTGGGTGCAGCGACGCACGACACCGGATTTGAAAAGGATGTCCGAACCGGTAAGCTCACGCACAAAATCGATCCCAACGTCGATGACGAGCGCGATAGCCTTGGCCACGGCTTAGAGAAGACCGGCAAGGCGAAGAGCATGACTTACTATCTGCCGTCGAATCCCGTGCAGGATGCGAAGAACGCGAGCGGAGGCAGTTATCACTCGGATGGGCGCATGCTGGTAGTTTTCCTCAACTAATTGGCAATCTTCTTTCCTAACCTGAGGCGCCATCAGCCCTTGTGCGCGGAACCAGGTATCTTCCTTCCCACCAACCAGTCTCTGCAATTTGTTCGGCATTTTACTTCGCGCTAACACGGCGTCTCCTAGGATTCTTCGAGCACAGTGAACTCACGCCCGGCCTGTTGACCCGCAATGTGCAGGGTTCAGCTCAGAGGACGGCCGAAAGATCCACCCCCAACCACTGGAGATTAAGTTATGACCAACAAAAAGAGTTCCTACGCCAGAAGACTGCTGTCGTTAGTACTAGCTGCGACGGTTGCGCTTGGACCAGCCATCACACCGGCTTTCGCGGAAGGGGCCGCGAAGGGAAAGGACAATTCCTCGACCGCTTCGCGGATCAAGCATGTGATCGTAATTGTCGGCGAGAACCGCTCGTTCGACCACCTGTTTGCCACTTACGTTCCGAAACCGGGCGAAACCGTGAACAACTTGTTGTCGGAAGGAATCGTAAAAGCGGATGGGACGCCGGGAGCGAACTATTCAAAGGCTCTGCAGAGCTCTGCTGATGTCACCAGCAGCGCTACTTTTCAAGTGAGTCCCACAACGAAGGCGGCCTATCTCAGCCTGCCCGCGCCCCTCAACGGCGGGCCTACCGATGCCTGCACCAGCAACGGCATGTGCAATCTCGGAGATGCCCGGTCCTCCGAGGACGGACTCCCGGATCACCCACTCACTTACTACGAATCGTTGCTGAAGGGCGGCAGCGGACTTACCGGCAAAGTGCCAGACTCGCGTATTTCAGGCATTCACAGTTCCTCTCCTTACTCAACTCTGGCACCGGGGCCGTTCCAGCTTACAAATTCGACCACGTTCCCCTACAACTCCTATGCCAACAGCCCAGTGCACCGGTTCTACCAGATGTGGCAGCAGGAAGACTGCAGCGCCGCACACGCCACGACGGCGAACCCCAGCGGCTGCCTGGCGGACCTGTTCACATGGACCGAAGTAACAGTCGGTTCGAACGTGAACGGAAAGGCGCAACCACAACCGTTCTGCACCGACTACGCACCTGGTTGCAATACTACCGGCGAAGGCGCGACGGCAATGGGTTTCTACAACATGCAGAACGGCGATGCTTCCTACACCAAGTATCTGGCCGACCACTATGCGATTGAGCGACAACTACCACCAGCCGTCGATGGGCGGAAC
>Ga0207667_10009222_pt1 | contig 11650 bp, 20 predicted proteins | sample KBSCornC52_FD_184301 | JGI IMG/M metagenome (GOLD analysis project Ga0207667, IMG submission 184301) | Corn rhizosphere microbial communities from Kellogg Biological Station, Michigan, USA - KBS Corn C5-2 (SPAdes) (version 2) | ecosystem: Host-associated > Plants > Roots > Rhizosphere > Soil ...
GGCCGGTTTCGGCGAGGCGCAATCGCCGCTCGCGGCGCTCGCGGTACCCGGCGTGTTCCTAGCGCTGCACATCATCGAAAGCTGGATTTTCACGCCGCTGTTCGTCGGCCGGCGTCTGGCGCTCGATCCCGTTGTCGTGTTCGTCGCGCTGCTCGCGCTCGGCGCAATGTGGGGCGTGGCCGGGCTGCTGCTGGCGATGCCGCTGCTGACCTGCGTGAAGATCATCGCCGAACACGTGCCGCAATTCGCGGCGTTGGCGCAGCTGCTCAGCCGCAATCAGGGGACCTTGGTGTACTCGCAAAGTCCAAGCGTGGCGTCGGAAATATCCGAATAATTGGCGCTCGTGCATTTCCACTCCACGGCGAAATCGTCACTGTTCTTCGGCATGCTCGGAGTCAGCACGATGACGCCGCCGTCGTCACCGGAGCTGGCGGTCAGCGTCACGTTGACGATCCCGCCTTGACTGATCGCGACCTGACGCACATCGGGATTCTTGTAGATATCCGGCGGTTGCAAGCCGGCTTCCAGATTGCTCGAGGGGAAATCGTCATGGTGGCGACGGTACGATTCCACAGCCTCCTTGAACGGCGCGGCCGTGGTCAAGGCCTTATTGATCGCCAGATAGTGCCGCTGCTTGTCTGCGGCGCTCGGTGTTTCCACTGGCGCAGCTCTCGCCGCCGCAAACGCCAACAGCAGCGCTGCTGGCAGGAAAACCGCACGAACGCTGGCATTCATGAGCGATCCTCGCGTCATCCTTTGCCCAGCTGCTCGCAAGCTGCATGCCAGCAATGCAGCGGGGGCATCGTCAGCGCGCGGGCTTCGTGCAACGCGCAACATGACTTCAAGCGCGAGTTGCAGGTTGCACGCATTGCGCCGGTGCGTTTGCGGCCCACGCACGGTGCCAGCATCGAAATGTCTGTTGGCATATTGTTTGTAGCAATGCCCGCGCAGCGCGCGCTGGATAATGCGCGCTGTTTCACTTCGGTCACTGGAGGATAAGCCGCATGAAAAACCTACTTGCAAGCATGCTCGGGCTCGCGCTGTTCGCCGTCGGCGCCGCACAGGCCACCGACAATCCGAACGCACGGACGCCGGCGACGACTTCGAACCCGCCGAGCAGCAGCCGTGCAGTCGCCAACGATCAATCGTCACAGCCCGGCTCGGACGGCTGGATCACGACGAAAGTCAAGGCGCAGCTGATGACGACCAAAGACATTCCGTCGACCGACATCAGCGTGACGACGACCAACGGCGTGGTGACGCTTTCCGGCGTGCTCGACAGCAAGGCGCAGGTGCAGAAATCCGTCGCGGTCGCCAAGGCCGTCAAGGGCGTGCACCGCGTCGATTCGTCGGCGCTGACGTCGCGCAACTGAAATATCCGCAGCAAAGGAGTGCTCGCGATGAATACGGATCGCATAGCCGGCCAGTGGAAGCAGTTGTCGGGCAGGATCAAACAGCAGTGGGGCAAGCTCACCGAAGACGATTTGAAATTCACTGAAGGCGGCAGCGAATATCTCGCCGGGAAAATCCAGGAGCGTTATGGCATCGCGCGGGAAGCGGCCGAGCAACAGGTCCGCGATTTCCAGAAACATTTGTGAGTGCGGCCGGCGTAGCCATCGTGGAGGCTGCGCCGGTCCTTATTTTGCAACGCTTCCGCCGCGCGAGCGGGTGATTTGCAATAAAAACTTTCCTGCTGACGTGCTGTGCGCGAGATCGCGGAACGCGCATCGATGTGGCACGCACGTTGCGATATTTCAGCGGGCTTTGCCCGCCCATGCCAAGGAGATGAGGATATGAAAGGACGACTGTTAGCCATTTTTTCGGCCGCGGCGATACTGAATCTGGCCGGCTGCACGCAAGCTCCGGATCAGGCGCAGGTGCAGAAGGATGTCGAGAAGGCGCAGGCCGAGGGACAGAAGAAAATCGCCGATGCCCAGGCCAAGCTCCAACAGGTGACCGCGGAAAATCGCAAGGACATCGTCGACGCCCGAGTGGACAATTCCGCGCCGGCGACGAACGGCACGACCCCGTCGACGACGGCCGAGCCGGGCACCGCGGCGAACACCGCCAACAAGGACGTGGCCGACGCGCAGCAAAAGGCTGCGAAGAAGACCGCGGACGCGCAATACGACGTGGACAAGGCCAGTGCCGAGGCCAAATACGATGTCTCGGTCGCGCGCTGCAAAGGACAGACGGGCGATGCGGCCAAATCGTGCAAGGACAACGCGAAGAGCACGTACGATTCGGAGATCAATCAGGCCAAGGCGAAGAACAACAGTGCCAACCAGCGTGGTTGAGTTGTCCAGAACACCGACCATTCGGGACCCGCGCGCACAAGGATTCGTGCAGACCGACGTTGTCAGCAACGGCGAGCGATGGCAAGCTTCAGGACCACGCGGCAGCTGTCCGCCGATCCTGCAAAACGCTGCCATGCCCAAATCGCGCGGCATCCCGGATATTCCCGATCACCTGGAACTCGGCGAATTCGTGCGCGGCCTCGCGCACGACATCGCCAATCCGCTCAACGCGATGGCGATGAACGCCGAGTTGACCAAGGTGCTGCTCGAACGCGGCGACGCCGCTGGTGCGCGCGAGGTGATGCAGCGCCTGCTGGCCGACTGTGCGCGTTGCGGCCGGCTCATACAGAGCTTCCAGCGCTTCGGCGGCGCGTTGCAGGCGAGCGCGCACGAGCGCGTGACGGTCGCCAGTCTGTTGCAGGATTCGATCACGCAGATGCAGGGCGAACTGCCCGATTCCGGTTTGGAATTCCATGTCGACGGCGCGACGGACGCACAGCTGAACGTCGATGCTCCCGCGTTCGTGCGTGCCGTCGCCGGCGTTCTGCGCAACGCCGCCGAAGCCGGCGCGACGACGGTGGATCTGCACGCCGCGATGCAAACAGATCACATCGTGATCAGCATTGCCGACAATGGCAGCGGCATTGAAGCACGCTGGCTGCCACGCGTGAGCGAGCCATTCTTTTCAACGCGGCGCACGCATGGCGCAAGTGGCCTCGGGCTGACACTGGCGCAGGAAATCGTGCGCCGGCATGGGGGAAGCATGGAAATCTCCTCCGTGCAGGGCACGGGCACGACGGTGACGCTGCGGCTGCCCGCATCCTGAACCGCCTTGGCACGACGGCTGCTTGGCGGGAAACATCCCTAGCCATGGTGCTGACATGCTCACTCCCGACCGCATCAACGAAATCCGCCAGCACACCGGCGTCTCCGCCATCGACGCGATCCACGCGCTCGCCACCGCCTCGGGCGATGTCAAACGCGCCATCGACGACTTGAACAGCCCCACGCGCTCGGGCAATCGCGCAATCATCGCCTCCACGCGCGACACTGCGCAGCGTATCGCGAGCGCGCTGGTCGATGCCGGCGTCTGGTTCGAATGCGAACTCACCGCCGAAGCCCACTGGCGTTTTTCGGTTGCGCTCGGCGCTTATGCGAAACTGCTTGCGGTGAGTGGTGCGACGCACGGGGAAGCCGTCGCGGCGTAGCGGACGCGTTAATCCACCAATGATCGCAACGTCTTGCGCAGTTCTTCCGCGCCGAATGGTTTGAGCAGCAACGCATCCGGCCTTGCATGGCCGGCATCCTCCTGCAGTGGCATCGCAGCGGTCGAGCTGATCAGCGGCATCTGCGGATAGCGCCGGCGCAATTGCGCGAGCAGCGGCGAAGAAGGACTGTTGTCGACGAGATAGTCGACGATTGCCACGGCGTACGGGCCGCCGTCGATCGCGCTGAGCGCCTGCTCGTGATCCTGCGCGACAACCAGTTCGTAGCCCATATCCTCGAGCATGTAGCGCAGCGCCAGCACCAGGCTCGGGTCGTCCTCGATCAGCAGGATTTTCTTGCGTTCCATTCCAACCCCTCGCGCGGCATGCGCACGCGTCTAGATTAGAATCTCCTCGATCACTTTTCCAGAAAAGCGTCCGCATGCGCGCAACTTGCATCGCGCACATGCGACGCACCGCACCAGCGGTTGCTCAGATGCGACCGAGCAGGAACAAGATCAGCACGATGACGAGGACCAGGCCCAACCCGCCCGCCGGGTAGTAGCCCCAACCGGAGCTGTACGGCCACGTCGGCAATGCGCCGAGCAACAAGAGAACGACGATGATCAGTACGATCGTACCAACTGACATTGCTAGCTCCTTCTAATCCGCGCACAACGCGCGGTTTCCAGTTCGTTGCCTTCTACAAAGTGGCAATGCCCATGCCAAGCAGAAAACCGGGGCGCGCAACAACATCGTGTAGTGCGAATTGCGCGATCACCGCAGCGCACCTTTGCGACTTGCACGAGAGACGGCTTGTTTCACACGCGCGCGGGTGATCGCAGACAGCGCAACCGCCCGCACGAGTGCGGCCGACAGTTGGGCGCCCGCGCGAACGAGCGAGCGCCAGCGCATCGCAAAGGACATTCCGGCGATACCGCCGCCGACGATGCCAAGCGCCACGCGATGCCGGTATGCTCGCGCACGCCACACCGCAACGGTTTCGGCGATCGCCCGCGACAGCCGTTCGAGCTGTTCGCCGCGTTCGGAAAGACGCTCAGCGAGCTGCGCTGGCGCGATCAGTTTCATGCAGACGTTGCATCAGATGACGCAAGGCGCGGCGGCTGCGCGGCAAGCTCAGATTCCGCCACCAGGCGCGCATCGCCAGCAGCAAGGCGACCAGAACGATGAAATTGAGCAGCAACGTCAGCGCGATCGCGCTGGCCCAATCGGCCAGCCAGCGCTCGAGCAAAGCTGCCGTCAGCACGTTGCCGGTGACGACGATGCCGAACACGAGGAAGCACGTCCACACCGCGGCGAGCAGCAGCCGATTGACGCACACGCGCGCCAGTTGCGCCTCGCCGGCGAACAATTCGCTCCAGGCGCGTACGTAGTCGCCCGTGTAATGCGCCAGATCGCCGAGTCCATGCGCGACGCCGGCACCGAGCGCAGGCTGCTCCGGCGCGGCGTTCACATCACCGCCGCAGCACGCGCGCCAGCGTGATTCCGGCGAGGAAGGCGAACCCGCAGGCTGCCAGCGGATGCAGCCGTACGTGGTGGCTCGTCACATCGCCGATTTCCTTGGCGCTGGTCAGGAAATCCTCGTATCCCTGGAACAGCCTGGATTCGATTTCGGCGAACCGCGCCGCTGCGCCCTCGCCGTCGCCAGGCAGTGTTTCCGCGTTGCTGGCTTCCGTTCTTTCGCTATCGGCATCCACATTGATCTCCTAGGAATCCAGATCCTCGGGTTTCAGCTTGCGCTCGCGCCGCACGCGTTCGCGCACGCTGCGTTCGCGTACCTCGCGGTCATGACCGATCGCACGCAGCGTGTCGAAATCGTCGTCGCTGAGATTGCGCCAGTTGTAGAGCGTGTGATTCCGAACCGCCGTCCAATATTGTTCACCGTGAAACTTGCTCATGTGTCTCTCTCGAAGGGGTGGCGAGCGCCGCGCCACGCGCCAGTAACGGTTGCGTGGCTTTGTGTTGTCCCGGCACTCCAGCTGGGCTATCAACCGTCGTGCCAAGCGCCGCGGCGGCGGCGTTGCGTCTTTCGAAGGCCATCACAGTCGCGCGCAGCTTGCAGGCTGCATGATGAACCCGGCGCCACCCGTGCACCGCGCCATTACGCGGGCTTAACCTTTTCCATTGTGTAGTGCACGATTCTTGCAGCGCGGCGCTTCCAAGTAGCCGCGCGGAGTCCGTTCCGTGCGGTGCCGTGTCCGCTAACGTTCGAGGATGATGGAAAATGCACAGTGCCGTTGCTAGGGAAATGCCCAAGGACACCACGCGTATGGTCGAGTCCACGGATGCCAGATCGCGCATTCTGCTGATTGACGACGAGCAGAACATTCTGCGCACGTTTCGTTACTGCCTCGAGGACGCCGGTCATCGCGTCGCCACGGCGACGGATCCGGAGCAGGCCGAGCAGATCGTGCAGAGTGACGTATTCGATGTGTGTTTCCTCGACCTGCGTCTCGGCAACGTGTCCGGTCTCGACCTGCTGCCGAAGCTGCGCCAATACGCGCCGTGGATGCGCGTCGTCATCGTCACCGCGCACTCTTCGATCGACAGCGCGCTGGAAGCCATGCGTGCCGGCGCAGTCGATTACCTCGTCAAGCCCTGCTCGCCCGACCAGCTGCGCATGGCGGCGACCAAGCAGGTGCAGGCGCGGCGCCTCGAACAGCGTGTGGAACTGCTGGAGAAGGACGACAGCGCGCTCCCCGCCACGGAGCTCGAGAGCGAAAGTCCGGCGATGAAGATGGTGTTGCAGACGTTGCGCCAGGTCGCCGACACCGACGCTACCGTGCTGCTGCTCGGCGAAAGCGGCACCGGCAAAGGCATGGCGGCCCGCGCGATCCATCGCGCCAGCCCGCGCGCGAACGCGAATTTTGCCACCGTAAGCTGCCCTTCCCTTTCCGCCGAGTTGCTGGAAAGCGAATTGTTCGGCCACAAAAAAGGCGCGTTCACCGGCGCCGTCGAAAACAAGCTCGGCCGCGTCGACCAGGCCGAAGGCGGCACGCTGTTCCTCGATGAAGTCGGCGATGTGCCGCTGGCGTTGCAGCCGAAACTGTTGCGCTTCATCCACGATCGCGAGTACGAACGCGTCGGTGATCCGGTCACCCGCCGCGCCAACGTGCGTATCGTTGCGGCGACCAATCGCGATCTGAAGGAAATGGTGAAGAACGGACTGTTCCGCGAGGATCTTTTGTACCGCGTCAATGTGATCACGGTCCACATGCCGGCGCTCAGGGAACGCCTCGAAGATCTGCCCGTGCTGGCGGAACGCTTCTTGCTGCGCTACGCGGCGAATTATCGTCGGCCCGCTCGCGCGTACACGCCGGCGGCGATCGAGGCGATCCGTGCGTACGGGTGGCCGGGCAATATCCGCGAGCTGCAGAACGTGATCGAACGCGCCGTGATTCTGTGTTCGAGCGAGGAGATCGACGTCGATCTTCTGTCGATAGCGGACTCCGCCGAACGCAAGGCGCGGCCGCGCATCGGCGATCCGCTGAGCCTGGAAGAGGTCGAGCGCTCGCACATCCGCGGCGTCATGGCGAACAGCCCTTCGTTGGATGCTGCGGCGAAAACCCTGGGTATCGACGTGTCGACCCTGTATCGGAAACGCAAGGAATACGGGTTGTAAGGACAAAGAATTGTAGTGAGCAGCATTCGAAAACGACGTACACCGGCGGTACGCAAGCCGATTGCGGGCGAGCAGAGCCGGATCGCAGCAATACTTGGCAGTGTCCAGGACGGACTCGTGATCCTCGACGACGAGGGCAATATCGAGTCGATGAATGGTGTTGCCGAGCGGCAGCTTGGCATCAGCTCCGCGCAAGCCTCCGGACAGTCGCTGGCTACATTGGGCGTGCCCACCGTCAGCGATGCCGTGCATGCCGTACTGCACGGCGAGGATGCGCACGGACCCGTCGAGGTGCATGTTCATCACGACGGTGACGCTTCCATACTGGCTTGCTCGATGCAAATGTTCTCGGCCGGCGTCGATCATCGGCGCGGGATCGCGCTTGCGCTGCGCGATGTCACTGTGCAGCGCGAATTCGACAAGATGTGCGGCGAATTCGTCTTGCGCGCATCGCACGAATTGCGCACGCCGATCGCGAGCGTCCGCATGGGGCTGGGCCTGCTCGGCGAAAAGCTCGATTTCCCGGAAGGCTCACGCGACCGCGAGCTCTACGACACCGTGCAGCACGAACTCACGCGCATGGTGGATCTGCTCAGCGATCTGCTCGATCTGTCGCGCTTGCGCATGGGCGAGCGCATGGAGTTCGTGCAGATGGATATCGCGGACGTGCTCGGCGACGTCCATCAACGTTTCGCTGCGGCGGCCGAAAAAGCGCAGATCCAGTGGACGACCGACATCGAAACCGGTTTGCCGATGCTGCCGATCAGCCGGGAGGCAATCGATCGCGTCTGCAACAACCTCGTGAACAACGCGATGAGCCATACGCCGGTCGGTGGCCATGTCACGCTGGGTGCCCGACGCGAACGGGCCAACGTGGTGATCACGATTTCCGACAATGGCCTCGGCATTTCACAGGCACGCCAGAGCGTCGCGTTCGAACCGTTCGCGCATGCCGCCAAGCCGATAGGCGCAGGGCTCGGCCTGGCGATCTGTCGCGAGATCGTGCACCGCCATGGCGGCGAAATCGAAATCCATTCGCGGCCGCGCCACGGCACGCGCTTTACGATCACGCTGCCGGTGGTGAATGCCGAAATCGCGCCCGCGCGCGGCCCGCGCTGATCACGGCGCGGGCGCGGCAATCGCTCGGATTTTCAGTGTACGCGAGCGGCGCGCGTCGCCGCGCGGGTGCCGCGTGCCGCCGCCCGGCCGGTCTTGCGCGCGCTTGCCGACACCTTCGAGGCCGCACTACGCGCGCGACCTGCCGCGCGACGTCGGCCAGCTGCGCAGACGGCTGGCCGCAAACAGACAGGCCCCGGCGACAAGCGAAATCACCACATAGCGGTTCGCAAGCATCCGCACCGTTTTCGGGGGATGCCGCATCAGTGCACGCGCTTTGTCGCTCGCTTCGTGATAACCGCTCTGGAGGCCGCTTTGAAGGCTTTCAACATAAGGAACGATTGCGGCACGCGAGTCGCGCAACGGAGCAAGAACCTTATCCAGCGTTTGCATTGCCATTCTCCAATCGGTTAGCCCTGTGAGATTTTGACCGCACGCTTGGACGTTCGCTCCCCGCGTTCAGTGTTCCAATCAGCTGGGATTAATGCAGCCGCATGCGCCTTTTGGCCGCGAGTACCTCGGCCAGGATGACCGAATACGCCACCGTCAGCACGACGGCTGGCACAGCGACAATCCATGTGATCAAGGTCATTGCCATCTCCTTAGCGAATGGCCCGGTAGCCGCCGGGCACTCCATTCGGACTCTGCACAATCTGCCACAACTGGTTGCGCCGGGCGCGGAATACCGCCGCTGACGCTGACAGGTAGAACCGCCACATGCGGTAGAATCTTTCGTCGTAGGCCGCGCGCAGACGCGGCCACGCGCGTTCGAAATTGCTGCGCCACGCCATCAGCGTCGGATCGTAATCGGCGCCGAAGTTCTGCCAGTCCTCGATGACAAACAACCCCTCGCAGGCCGCACCGATCTGGGCCGCGGACGGCAGCATCGAATTCGGAAAAATGTACTTGGCGATCCACGGATCGGCATGATTCGTCGACGTGTTGCTGCCGATGCAGTGCAGCAACGCCAGCCCATCGTCCGCGAGGCAATGCCGCACGATCTGGAAATAGGTCGCGTAGTTCTTCATGCCGACGTGTTCGAACATGCCGATCGACAGCACGCGGTCGAAGCGCTCGTTGACGTCGCGGTAATCCTGCACACGGATTTCGATCGGCAGACCTTGACACAGATCCAGAGCGAACTGCGCCTGTTCCTGTGACACGGTCACGCCGACGCCGCTGACGCCGTAGTTCTCCGCGGCGTATTTCAGGGTCTCGCCCCAACCGCAGCCGATGTCGAGCACGCGCATTCCCGGCTGCAGGCCGAGCTTGCGGCAGATCAGGTCGAGCTTTGCCAGTTGCGCGTCGTCCAGATTGTCGGCGTTTTTCCAGTACGCGCAGCTGTAGACCAGGCGTTGGCCGAGCATGGCGCGGAACAGGTCGTTGCCCAGATCGTAGTGCGCCTTGCCGATCTCGAACGCGCGGCGGCCGCGCTGCAGGTTCAGCAACGTCGAGCGCAGATACAGCGCGGTGTCTTCGAGATTGCCGATCTGTTCGTCGATGTGCGCGCGCAGCAACCGGTAGAGAAACTCGTCGAGGTCATCGGCGTCCCACCAGCCGTCCATGTAGGCTTCGCCAAGACCCAGTGAGCCGTGCGCGATCGCACGCGCATACAGGCGTCCATCGCGCACCTGCATGTCCGAAGGCAGGTCGCCATCGATGTGGACGCCGGTTCCGTCCAGCAAGGTTTCCACACGTTTGCGCGCAGCTGCCAAAGTCATGCCGGCCGCTCTGCAATCGTTGTGCCGCAACGGCGGCGCGCAGGAATATGTTGCGCTCGCCTGCGCATGTCGGAAGCGGCCGCTGTGTGACGTCGGCCTCGGCCGGCTCGGACACGACGCAATTCCATCCGTGCTGGCAGATCGCCGACATTGCGCCTGCCGCGCCGGGTACTTTGCAACGCAGATCCCGTTCAAAGACCAGTCAAGCGGCCCGCGTACACTCTGATTCGTATGAACAACAAGAAACTGTTTACGCGTGCAACCGAGTGGGCGGCGCGCAGCAGCGGGCATCCGATAGCGACCTGCCTGGCGTTCCTCATCATCGTGGCGTGGGCCTGCAGCGGGCCGTTGTTCCACTACAGCGACACCTGGCAGCTCGTGATCAACACGGTGACGACGCTGGTGACGTTCCTCATGGTCTTCCTGATCCAGGGCTCGCAGAACCGCGATACCGCCGCGCTGCAGATCAAGCTCGACGAAATCATCCGCGTCATCAGCAAAGCCGACAATTCGCTGCTGAGCCTCGAACAACTCGATGAACCCGAACTTGATCGCATTCGTGCGCGCTACGACAAGCTTGCGCAGCGCGCGCGCGCATCGAGCCAGCGTCGGGAGGACGACACGTGACGGCTGCAAAACCCGCCAAGCGACTTGCCGACGCACGCGCGCATGAGCGCAACGCGCTGCGCGCGACCGCGCGCAAGGATTTTGTGGCAATCGGCTCGTTCGTGTCCGCCGCGCCGCGCTCGCAGTTGCTCGGCGCGCTCAAGCGACTCAAGCCGCATCTGACCACGCGCTTGCGCGCGAGCGGACACGCGCAGCCAGGCGAGCGCTACGAGGTCGAAGTCGAAACCGGCGACTTGCAGCGCAGTCACCTGATCGACGTATGGCTCGGCATCAAGGGCGCGCTGACTACCGCTTTCCCCGCTCACAAAGCAGGCGCTGTCAGAAGGATGGAACCATGATCCGCAAACTTAAATCCGGGCAATACCGGCTGTACTCTCGCAAGATTGATCCGCATACGGGGCGGCGTCGGAATCTTGGCACGTTCGACACACGCAAGGCTGCGGAGCAGCACGAGCGAGAGGTGCAGTTTTTCAAACGGAAATGACGGCAGCCGGAGCTTCCACTCCGGCGAGCAGGTCGCCTTGCTTCGCACGGCCCGGCCGCACAGAGGTCCTGTTCTCAGGGACAAGCCGTCATCCCGCTCGCGCGGGAATGACGGTTGTCTGAAATAAAGACGGGCCGGTCGAGCACCGGCCCGTCGCTTTGGCGAATGAGTTTTTGTCACCCGCCGCGCATTGGCCCATCCTGGCCTTTGAACTTGCGGTGCTCACGCACGGCACTTCCTTTTCGTTGGCTGAGATGTGGGGAAGACATCTCGGCAACGCGTATCGCAACGGTCGTGCCAACTTTCCCGCCTCGCCAACTTTCGGGTTCATGCGGTTTGTGAGGTTTGTTGCCGTGCATTGCGCCAGCTGAACGATTTCCGGCAATTGCACATCGCCCGCGGGTCACGCGCCAATGGCATCTGGCGGAAGTGGCAAGCGGATGTTCGGACGACCGCAGCGGAGGGCAAATTGCAAATCGAAATTGCGCTGCACATGCAATTCGCACGACGCGTTGGAGAGAAAACCCCTTTTTGGCAGTTTGGGAAACTGGCATAAC
>Ga0207667_10009225_pt1 | contig 11648 bp, 12 predicted proteins | sample KBSCornC52_FD_184301 | JGI IMG/M metagenome (GOLD analysis project Ga0207667, IMG submission 184301) | Corn rhizosphere microbial communities from Kellogg Biological Station, Michigan, USA - KBS Corn C5-2 (SPAdes) (version 2) | ecosystem: Host-associated > Plants > Roots > Rhizosphere > Soil ...
GGCGGGGGCGAGCTGGGCGGCAAGCCGCCGGGCGGCCGCCTCGTGCCGCTGCCAGAGCAGGCCGTAGGCCGCGTCGTCGCCGTCGGCGACGGCGCGCAGCAGCTCGGCGTCCGAGCGCTCGGCCGGTAACACGAGCGCAGCGTAAGTCGGCGTTGATCTTTGCGCGCGTCGAGAACGGGCAAAACGGAATCTTCGCGGAACCGCGACACGATCGGCCGGGTCGTCCGTCTCTCCTACGTGCGGACGGAAACGACCACCGGGATAGTCCCCGGTCTGGCCCGCCGCGTGCGTTGGGGGACGCGCGCGGGGCGGACGGTCGGCTCCGCCGGCGCGCTCCGGGATCGGTGGTCGGCGCGCTCGCTCGCCTCGGTGTGGCCCGCAACGGCCGCCGAGTGGGAGTGCCCGGCCGTCGATGCGGTGTGCGAGGGCCTGGTCGAATCGGGGGCGGCCAGGCCCCACCTCCCCGGCGCGGCCCGCTGCTTGGGCGAGCAGCGGGCCGCGATCGGCACCCACCTCTACGAGGCGCGGGCCGACCTGGCCATCGCCCTCGACCTCGCCCGCAGCGGTACGCGCCGGCGCCTGACCGTGCTCGACGCGCTCACGATCGGGTGGGCCGAGGTCGGGGTCGAGCGGCTGGCCGCCGTCCCCCTCGTGGACGAACGCGCCGACATGGCCTCGCTCGGCTACCTGCGGCTGCGACTGCGAGAGCTGTACCGCGAGGCGTCCCTCACCGGCCGGGACGTCGCCACTGACCACCTGCTCGTCGTCGTCGAGACCGAACCCGTCGACGGCGCGCACACCGGGCAACGGCTCGTTGCCGAGACCCGGCTCACCACACTCCACTCGGCCCTGGAGTACGCGTTCGTGGGCGGCGAGTCGATCGTGGCGGTAACCCCGCGCCGCGCGCTCGCACTCGCCGCCCGCGACGAACCCCGACTGACCGACTCGCTGGCCCGGCTGCGCGGCGAGTTGCGGCTCGCGCTGGAGGAGGGGCGGCTGCCGTCCGTCCGTTGCTGGCGGCAGGCGCTGCCGCGCCGGGCGGACGAGCTGTCCCTGACCCTGCTCGGCGTCATCGACTGAGGCCGGGCGTAGCGTCCTTGACGTGAGCGAGCTTGCGAGCGAACCAAAGCAGCGCAGGGCTTCGCCGGCCGAACGGAGTGAGGCCGTGGCAATTACCAGGCCGAGGGTGGGGCACATCCAGTTCTTGAACTGCCTGCCCATCTACTGGGGCCTGGTGCGGGACGGCGCGCTGCTCGACGTCGAGCTCACCAAGGACACCCCGGACCGGCTCAGCGAACTGCTCGTCGCCGGCGACCTCGACATCGGTCCGATCTCGCTCGTCGAGTACCTGCGCCATGCCGACCAGCTCGCCCTGCTGCCCGACATCGCGATCGGGTCGGACGGCCCGGTCCTCTCGGTGAACCTGGTTGCGCAACGACCGCTGTCCGAGCTCGAGGGCCGCCGAGTGGCGCTCGGCTCCACGTCCCGCACGTCCGTCCTGCTCGCCCGCATGTGGCTGGAGCAGGTCCACGGCGTGCGGCCGGAGTACTTCACCTGCCCGCCCGACCTCACGACGATGCTGCTCGAGGCGGACGCGGCCGTCCTCATCGGCGACGCCGCGCTGCGGGCCACCTACGACGCGCCCCGCCGCGGGTTGGCCGTGCACGACCTCGGGGCCGCGTGGCGCGACTGGTCGGGGCTGCCGATGGTGTTCGCGGTCTGGGCGGCCCGGCGCGAGTACGCGGCGGCCCATCCGGGGTTGGTGAAGGACGTCCACGCCGCGTTCGTCCGCAGCCGGGACGACGCGCTGGCCCACGTCGAGGACGTCGCCGCCACCGCCGCCCGCTGGGAGGTCTTCGACCCCGACACGTTGGCCACGTACTTCCGCACGCTCGACTTCTCCCTCGGCCCGCGCCAGGTCGCCGGCCTGCAGGAGTTCGCGCGCCGCGCGGGGTGGCCGGTCGAGCCGGTGTTCGTCGAAGTCTGAGCAGCGTCCATGATGCGGGGGTGGAACTCGACCCCGACCTGGCCCGCTGGCTCGCCGACGAGAACACCCGAGAGGCGCCGGCCACCATCGAGGAGGCCCGCGCGCAGCTGCGCGAGCGCAACGCCGAGGCGCTGGCCCGGCTCGATCCGCGGCTGACGCCGGCCAGCGAGCTCGCCGGCGAGATCCCGGCCGGGGACGGCGGGCCGGCACTGCCCATCCGCGTGCTGCGTCCGGCGAGTTCACCGGGGAGCGAGCAGCCGCTGGCCGGCCCGCTGCCGACGGTCGTCTACTTCCACGGCGGCGGCTGGGTCGTCGGCGACATCGACACCCACCTCGGCCACGCCCGGCGCATCAGCGCGCAGGTGCCGGCCGTCGTCGTGTCGGTCGGGTACCGCCGGGCGCCCGAGCACCGCTTTCCGGCCGCCTTCGAGGACGCCGTGCGGGCGACGTCCTGGGTGGCGGCCCGGCTCGACGAACTCGGCGGCACCGACACCCTGGTGGTGGCCGGCGACAGCGCCGGCGGGCAGCTCGCCGCGTCGGTCGCGATCGCCCGCCGCGACGCCGGGCAGCCGCTCAGCGCCCAGCTGCTGCTCTACCCGATCACCGACGTCGCCGGCCGGTACGCCGACCCGGAGGTCAACGCCGGCTACATGTCGCGCGGCTCGATGTACCAGCGGTTCGGGCTGACGCTCGATGCGATGGTCGCGTTCGCGAATGCCTACGTCGACGACGCGGACTCGGCCGACTGGCGGGTCTCGCCGAAGCGGTGCGCCGACCTGCACGGCGTCGCGCCGGCGGTGATCCACACCTCGACGCTGGACGTCCTGCGCACCGAGGGCAACTTCTACGGCGACGCGCTCGCGGCGGCCGGCGTTCGGGTCATCGCCCGCGAGCACCCGTCCCTCAACCACTCGTACTTCGGGATGGGCGGCGTCTCGGCGGTGGCCGACGCGGCGGCGGCGCAGGCGGCCGAGGACCTGCGCTCGATCCTGGGCCTGTAGCGGCTCTAGCGCTTCAGCCCGGGGTGGCTGCGGGCGAGGATCGGCACGAGCAGCGAGCGCGGCGTCATCTGGGCCAGCACCGAGGCGGCCCGGTTCGCCGCGCCCGGGATGACCACCATCCGTCCCTTGTCCATGCCGTCCACCGCGGCCTTCGCGACCTTCGCGGCGTCCACCCACATGATCGGCGGCAGCGAGCCCTTCGCCTCCTCGTCGGTGAACCCGGCGGTCTCGCCGAAGGCGGTCTCGACCGGGCCGGGACACAGCGCCGTCGCGCTCACCCCGCTGCCGCGCAGCTCGCCGGCCAGGCTCTGCGTGTACGAGAGGACGAACGCCTTCCCGGCGGCGTAGCCGGCCTGGCCGGGCAGCGGCTGGAACGCGGCGGTCGAGGCGACGTTGAGGACGGCCCCGCGCCCGCGCTCGACCATCCCGGGCAGGAACCGGCTGCACAGGTCGACGACGGCGACGACGTCCACCTCGACCATGTTCATCTCGGCATCGGGGTCGGACTTCGCGACCGGGCCCATCGTCGACAGGCCGGCGTTGTTGACCAGCGCGTGCGGCGTGAGGCCGAGCGCGGTGACGGCGTCGAGGAGCCCCGCCCGCGCGGTGCGGTCGCTCAGGTCGGTGGGCAGGACGTGCGCCCCGTCGCCGAGTTCGGCGGCCAGCTGCTCGAGCTTGCCGACCGAGCGGGCCACGAGCACGACCTGGTGGCCGCGGCGGTGCAGCTCGCGAGCCATCTCCAGCCCGATGCCCGAGGAGGCTCCGGTGACGACGGCGGCGCGGTCGGGCGCGGGCGGCGGCAGGCTCATGCCCTCACGCTAGGTCCTGCCCCGCGAGTGGTCACTTTCGGGTGCGAGTGGTCGCGAATTCGTGACCACTCGGGGGTGAAAGTGACCACTCGCGGGGGAGAGCGGGACGGGGGGCTGGCGTCGCTTAGCCGGGTTCGAAGTCGGCCACCACCTGCCGGGCGACGGCGCGCAGGTGGCGCAGGACGCGCTTGACGACGACCCGCTCCGCGCGGTCCGGGCGCAGCAGGGCGTCCACCTCCCGGCTGGCCCGCACCCCTTCGAGCGGACGCAACGCGAACCGCCGGCCGCCGCGGTGGTCGGCTGTGTAGCGCGGCAGCAGCGCGATGCCGTGCCCGGCCGCCACGATCGCCTCGGTGAGGGCGAAGTCGTTGATGCGATGCCGGACGTCCAGGGGCGCGCCCGACCGCTCGGCGATCACCCGCACCACGTCGGCGACCGGGAAGTGCTCGCGCACGGTGATCCACGGCTGGCCGACCAGATCGGCCGGCCGCAGCGCGGCCCGTTCGGCCAGCGGGTGGCCGGGCGGCAGGGCGATGTCGAGCGGCTCGCGCAGCAAGTTCACCACCCGGGTTCCGGCGCCGCCCCACTCGTAGCCGCGGTCGGGACGGTGGCCGATCACGATGTCGTACTCGCCGGTCAGGGGGACGAACGCGGGCTGCGGGACGTCCTGCTCACCGCACTCGACCGCGACGCCCTCGTCGGCGGCGACCGCGGCCAGCAGCCGGGGCAGGAACATCTTGCCGGCGCTCTGGAACGCCGCCACCCGGACCGTTCCGGTCGGGCGATGCGTGAACCGGGCGCAAGCGGCCGCGGCCCGCTCGAGGGCCAGCGCGACGTCCACTGCGCTGCGCGCGAGCTCCTGGCCGGCCGGCGTGATCCGGATGCCGCGCCCGACCCGCTCGACCAGCGGGGTGCCGGCCCGCGCTTCGAGCGCCTTCACCTGCTGCGAGACGGCCGACGGCGTGCAGTGCAACACCTGGGCGGCGCCGGTGATGCTGCCCTGCTCGGCCACTTCCCGCAGTACCGCCAGCTGCTGAGCGTCCATGTAGAAACGCTACAACGATATTGAAGAACTATTCGCTGGTGCTTCAATCCGAACAGGCCGCAGGCTGGTCCGGTGACACCGCGCGACCGACTCCTCGCCATCGCCGTGGCGGCGTGCTGGGGCCTCAACTTCCCGGCCACCCACGTCGCCCTGGAGCACTTCCCGCCGCTGTTCATGGTGGCGGTGCGCTTCACCCTGCTCGCGGTGCCGACCCTGCTGCTCGTGCCGCGTCCGGCCGTGCCGCTGCGCTGGCTGCTCGGGTACGGGGCCGGGTTCGGCATCCTGCAATTCGCGTTCCTGTACCTGGGCATGGAGCACGGCATGCCGGCCGGCCTCGCCTCACTGGTGCTGCAGTCCTCGGCACCGTTCACCGTCGTGCTGGGCGCGGCGCTGCTGCACGAACGGCTCACCGCCCGGCAGGTCGGCGGCGTGCTGGTGGCGGTCGCCGGGCTGGCCGGCATCGCCGTCCATCGCTCGCTGCAGGCCGGGCTGCTGCCGATCGTCCTCACCCTCTGCGGCGGGCTCGGCTGGGCGCTCGGCAACCTGGCCAGCCGGCAGGCCCGGCCCCCGAAGCCGCTGCACCTCACGCTGTGGATGGCCGTCGTGCCGCCGCTGCCGATGCTGGCCCTCTCGGCCGCGGTCGAGGGCCCGTCGGCCCAGTGGCACGCGCTGGCGACGGTTACCAGCGGGAACGGGCCCCGTGCCTGCCTCGGGTTGCTCTACGTCGTGCTGGTCGCCACCGTGCTCGGCTCCGGGGCGTGGACGGCCCTGATGAGCCGCTACCCGGCCGGCGTCGTCGCGCCGTTCTCCATGCTGGTGCCGGTGTTCGGCATCGGCAGCTCGTGGCTGCTGCTCGGCGAGACCACCGACCGGGTCGAGCTGTCCTGCGGCGCCCTGGTCGTCGGGGGCGTGCTGTACGCGGTGCGGACGAGCCACCGCCCGGCCCGTCGGCCGAAGCCCGCGATACCGGCCGAAGCCGTCCCCGTACCCTGAATCGCATGAGCATCCAGGCGATCCTCGACCGAGCCGCGGACGGCGGCCGCATCACCCCCGACGAGGCGCTGCTGCTCTACACCGATGCACCGCTGCACGCGCTCGGCCAGGCGGCCGACGCGGTGCGCCGCCGCCGCTACCCGGACAACGTGGCGACGTACATCATCGACCGCAACATCAACTACACGAACACGTGCGTCACCGCGTGCAAGTTCTGCGCCTTCTACCGCGCGCCCAAGCACGAGGAGGGCTGGACCCACTCGCTCGAGGAGATCCTGCGCCGCTGCGGCGAGGCGGTCGAGCTCGGCGCCACGCAGATCATGTTGCAGGGCGGCCACTCACCCGAGCTGGGCATCGAGTGGTACGAGCAGACGTTCTCGGCGATCAAGCAGAACTACCCGCAGCTGACGCTGCACAGCCTGGGTGCCTCGGAGGTCGTCCACATCGGGCGGACGTCCGACCTCGATCACGCGACCGTGATCAGCCGGCTGCACGCGGCCGGCCTCGACTCGTTCGCCGGCGCGGGGGCGGAGATCCTCGTCGAGCGCCCGCGCACCGCGATCGCCACGCTCAAGGAGAAGGGCGAGGTCTGGCTGCAGGTCATGGAGACCGCGCACGAGCTGGGCGTCGAGTCGACGGCCACGTTCATGATGGGGACGGGCGAGACCAACGCCGAACGGATCGAGCACCTGCGCATGATCCGGGACGTCCAGGACCGCACCGGCGGCTTCCGCAGCTTCATCCCGTGGACCTACCAGCCGGAGAACAACCACCTGAAGGGACGGACGCAGGCGACGTCCCTGGAGTACCTGCGCATGGTCGCGGTGGCCCGGCTGTTCTTCGACAACGTCAACCACCTGCAGGGCTCGTGGCTCACGACCGGCAAGGACATCGGCCAGCTGACGCTGCACTTCGGCGCCGATGACCTCGGCAGCGTGATGCTCGAGGAGAACGTGGTCTCTTCGGCCGGGGCGAAGCACCGCAGCAACCGCACCGAGCTGATCGAGCTGATCCGCGGCGCCGGCCGCATCCCGGCCCAGCGGGACACGCTGTACAACCACCTCGTCGTCCACCACGACCCGAAGGACGACCCCAAGGACGAGCGCGTCCACTCGCACTTCAGCTCGACCGCGATCAAGCTGCTGCCGGTGGCCAGCGCGAGTTGATCGATCGGGCTTGACCCTGACCCTGCGTCAGGGTTGCAAGCTCGCCGCATGACCACGACAGCGGCGATTCACATCGCCGGACTCACCAAGTCCTACGGACCGAACGAGGTGCTGCGGGGCGTCGACCTGACCGTCCCCGCCGGCACCGTCTACGCCCTGCTCGGCTCGAACGGCGCCGGCAAGACGACCACGGTGCGCATCCTCGCCACCCTGCTGAAGGCCGACGGCGGGACGGCCGTCCTCAACGGCTTCGACGTCGCCACCCAGCCCGCGAGGGTGCGCGAATCGATCAGCCTCACCGGGCAGTTCGCCGCCGTCGACGAGGTGCTGACGGGACGGGAGAACCTCGAGCTGATCGCCGAACTGCGCCGGTTGCCCGGCCCGCGCCGGATCGCCGACGAACTGCTCGAGCGGTTCGGCCTGACCGAGGCCGGCGACCGCAAGGCCGGCACCTACTCCGGCGGCATGCGGCGCCGCCTCGACATCGCGATGAGCCTGATCGGCCGGCCGGCCGTCCTCTTCTTGGACGAGCCGACCACCGGGCTCGACCCGCAAGCGCGCCTCGAGGTGTGGCGGACGGTGCGCGAGCTCGCCCACGGCGGCACCACCGTTCTGCTCACCACCCAGTACCTGGACGAGGCCGAGCACCTCGCCGACCGGATCGCGATCCTGCACGAGGGACGCATCATCGCCGACGGCACACTGGCCGAGCTCAAGGCGCTGTTGCCACCGGCGACCGTCGAGTACGTCGAGAAGCAACCCAGCCTCGAAGAGGTCTTCCTCGCGATCGTCGGGAGCGCGGCATGATCCACGACACCGTGGTGCTGTCGAAGCGCTCGCTGCGGCACGTCCTGCGCAGCCCGGACACGATCATCACCACCGCCATCACGCCCATCGCGATGCTGCTGCTGTTCGTCTACGTGTTCGGCAGCGCGATCCACACCGGGGGCGGGCGCTACGTCGACTACCTCCTGCCCGGCATCCTGCTGGTCACCGTCGCCTCCGGCATCGCGTACACCGCTTTCCGGCTGTTCACGGACGTCTCCGGCGGCCTCTTCGAACGGCTGCAGTCGATGCCGATCGCTCGCTCGGCCGTGCTGTGGGGGCACGTCCTCACCTCGGTCGTGGCGAACCTGGTGTCGCTGGTGCTGGTCGTCCTGGTCGCGGTGGCGATGGGGTTCCGGACGGGCGCCGGCGTCCTCGCGTGGCTGGCCGTCGCCGGCATCCTGGTGCTGTTCACGCTGGCGCTGACCTGGCTGGCGGTCATCCCCGGCCTCACCGCGAAGTCGGTGGACGGGGTGAGCGGTTTCTCCTACCCGCTGATCTTCCTGCCGTTCGTCAGCTCGGCGTTCGTCCCCACCAAGGGCATGCCCGGACCGGTGCGCTGGTTCGCGCAGCACCAGCCGGTGACCTCGATCGTGAACACGATCCGCAACCTGTACGCCGAGCACCCGGTCGGCGGCGATGCCTGGGTCGCCATCGGCTGGTGCGGCGGCCTGCTGGTCGTGGCGTATGCGCTGGCCCTGCGCACCTACCGCCGCAAGATCGCGTAAGGATTGCCCCATGCTCTCGATCGGCCAGCTCGCGTCGTACGCCGGCGTGACGGTGCGCACGGTGCGGCACTACCACGCCAAGGGGCTGCTGCCCGAGCCCGAACGCGACCACTCCGGCTACCGGCGCTACGACGCGGCGGCGGTCGTCGACCTGGTGAAGATCCGCACGCTCGCCAACGCCGGCGTGCCGCTCTCGCGAGTGCACGAACTGCTCGCGGCCGACCCGGAGGAGTTCGCGGGGGCGGTCGAGCAGATCGACCGCCGCCTGCGGGCCGAGATCCGCGAGCGGCAGCAGGCCCGCGACCGCATCGCCCAACTCGCCGCCGGCGACAGCCTCACCCTGCCGCCGGAGGCCGTCGCCTACCTCGACCGGATGCGCGAGTTCGGGTTCCCCGAGCGGTTGATCGAGATCGAGCGGGACAGCTGGATCATCCTCGCTGCGCAGGCACCGGACGACGTGCCGGCATTGATGGCGATCAAGCACGCGCAGATCGAGGACGAGCCGTTGCGGCGCCTCTACCTCGATATGGGCGAGTTCGTCGACTGCGAACCGGACGATCCCCGGCTGCCGCAGCTCGCCGACCTGGTGGTCGCGTTCCTCGAGGCGGCGGTGGCGAAGGTCGAGGACGTCCCGGATGAGCACCCGATCAGCGCCGACCTGATCGCGTTGCTCGATCAGGCCTTCATCGAGTACTTCCCGTGGGCCCGGCGGCTGCTCGCGATGCTCGAAGAGCGCGGGTGGACGGGCTGGACGAACATCCGGCGGGCCGTGGTCGTCCCGGACGCGGGCTAGGCCCGGCGCGGTTGCGGTGGTGGTTCCTTGATCGGCACCGTCGCCACGGCCGGCCGGCAGACCCAGCGGCACTCAGTGAAGTCCCAGTAGCAGCGGCGCGTGTGCGACCCGTCCTGGCAGCCCTCGCTCATGTCGTCCCCCCGAACTCGTGTGCCGATGATTCGCCCGCCGGCGCCCGGCAGATCACTCGGGGACGACCTCGCTTCCCGCCGGTTCCGCCCGTCCCTATCTCGCCTTCCCCCTAGCTGCGCGTGGTCGGAAGCGCTTTCGACCATCGTTAGCTAGGGGGAAGACGTTTCGCAGGGGCCGATCTGGGTCCGGCCGCGTGTTCTGCCCCGCCTTCCCCCGAGACCCGGTTGATCGGAAGCGTTTCCGATCAACGAACTCTCGGGGGAAGGCGGGTGTCGGGGGAAGGCGGGTCTCGGGGCTAGGGGGAAGGCGCATTTTGGGCCGCTTCGAGTGAGGTGGCGCGGAGCCGGATTCCGGGCCGCCCAGGGGCGCCTCGATAGGCTCGACCGGTGTCGTTGTGGCTGGGCATACCGCTGGGCGTGAGTGCGTCCGTCGTGTACGGCACCTCCATCGTCGTCCAGCACCGGACGGCCCAACAACACGCCGACGAGGGCGGCGAAACCAGCGCCTCGAGCCTGCTTCGCCTCGCCCGCAACCCCCTCTGGCTGATCGCGGTCATCAGCGACTTCGCCGGGTTCCTGCTACAAGCGGCGGCGCTGTCGGCCGGCTCGGTGGTGGTGATCCAACCGCTGGTCGTATTGATGCTGCCGGTCGCGCTCGGGGTGAGTTTCCTGATGGGTGGCCACCGCCCGCGGCTGGGCGACTACCTTGGCTGCGTCGCGATCCTCGGCGGTCTGGGGCTGTTCCTGATCCTGATCGGCAAGCCGGGCGAGCCGCACGTGCCCCGGCCGCGCACGTTGGCCTGCGCGGTGGCGCTGGTGATCATCGTCGGCGTCCTGTTGTGCTTCGTCGTCTGGAAGCAGAACCGGACCATCCGCGGCGCGGTCTACGGCGCCGTCGCCGGCGCGTACTTCGGGACGCTCGCGGTGATGGTCGACGCCGCCTCGGACGAAGCCGGCCGCCACGGGGTGAAGGCCCTCGTCACGCACGCCAAGGGCATCGTCCCGCTCATCTGCCTGTGCGTGCTGGGCGTGGCCGGCATCGTCCTGACGCAGATGTCGTTCCAGATCGGCGCGCTCGGGGCGACCCTGCCGGCCAACCTCGCCGCCGACCCGCTGATGGGCGTGCTGCTCGGCGTGGTGCTGCTGAAGGAGCACATCCCGCTCACCCCTGGCCACCTCATCGCGTACGTCGCCTGCCTGGCCGCGGTCGTCCTGGGCGGGGTGCGGCTCGCCGACCCGCACGCCGGCCCCATCGAGCCGGACGAGCTTCCGGCCGCCGCCGCGTAGAACGCGTGCGAGGATGGGATCGATGAGCCGCGCCACGCTGGACAAGGAACCGCGCGATGTCGCGCGCATGTTCGACGGCGTGGCCCGCCGCTACGACCTGACCAACACCGTCCTGTCGTTCGCGCAGGATCGCCGCTGGCGCCGCCGCACGCGGCAGGTGCTCGAAGTCGGGGACGGGGACCGGGTGCTCGACCTCGCCGCCGGCACCGGGGTCTCGACCGTGGAGTTGATCCGCAGCGGGGCGGCGGCGGTCGCGTGCGACTTCTCCCTCGGCATGCTCCGCGCGGGCCGCGGCTCCCGGGGTCGCCGGCACGTCCCGTTCGTCGCCGGGGACGCCACCTGCCTGCCGTTCGCGGACGGCTCCTTCGACGCGGCGACGATCAGCTTCGGGCTGCGCAATGTCTCGGACGTCCCCCGCGCGCTGCGCGAGATGGCGCGGGTCGTGCGCCCCGGCGGCCGGCTGGTCGTGTGCGAGTTCAGCCGCCCGACGTTGCAGCCGTTCCGCGGGTTGTACCTGAACTACCTCATGCGTGCGCTGCCGTGGATCGCCCGCCGGGTCTCTTCGAACGCCGACGCGTACGTCTACCTGGCCGAGTCGATCCGCGCCTGGCCGGCGCAGGACGAGCTGGCCGGCATCATCGCCCGCGCCGGGTGGACGAGCGTGCGCTACCGGAACCTGACCGGCGGCATCGTCGCGCTCCACGTCGCCGAGCGACCGGCGGGTTGAGCGCGGAGCGACCGGCGGCCTGAGCGCGGTCGGGGTAGTCGCTCATTGCCGATCTCACTAGCGTGAGTGGGGACGGCCCGACAACGAGAGGACGACCCATGGACAGCGAGAACACGATCGGTGACGGCGGCGCGGACGGCGCGGCCGACGGTGGCG
>Ga0207667_10009227_pt1 | contig 11646 bp, 5 predicted proteins | sample KBSCornC52_FD_184301 | JGI IMG/M metagenome (GOLD analysis project Ga0207667, IMG submission 184301) | Corn rhizosphere microbial communities from Kellogg Biological Station, Michigan, USA - KBS Corn C5-2 (SPAdes) (version 2) | ecosystem: Host-associated > Plants > Roots > Rhizosphere > Soil ...
GAGTATGGTCATTTCAGTGGGCTCGAAGAAGACGCCCTGTGCCAGAATGGTTTTGGTAAAGCGCTCCTCTTCCGGGACGCGCGGGGTCTTTGCCCTGGCATAATCCAGGTTATTGTTGTCGCCAATGGCATAGCGGATGCCTTCAATCAAGGGGTGGAGGGTAGCCGTGTCCGGGGAACCACCTGCCAGGGAATCTGCGTACCAGGCCCGGCCTCCATCGTACTGGTGGGAGATGGTGGCTTGATGAGCGGTGGTGTCGTCCGATGCTGTCATTCGCCTGTACCAACCCCATTCGTATCGGGAGGTAGTGGCAGACCGTACACCGGCAAAGCCGCCGCCTGCCTGGATGTAACGTTCGAGATCGGCCTGTTCGTGGTTGTTGAGCGTATTTCCGGGCGTATTTAAAAAGACTACTGCTGAATACAATTTGAGGCTGTCTTCTCTGAAATGACCCGGGTCGGATGTCGTATCGGCTGTCCAGCCATTGGAATCTACCAATGAGAGCAGGGGCTGCAGGTCGGGTAGGGTGGATGTTTTGCTGAAGATCAGCAGCCGGGGCCTGCCTTCGCGGCGACTATTGCAACTAAAAAGTGTGAGCAGAGGGAAGAGAAGGGCGGGTAAGAGCAATCGGCGTGTACTGGTCATAAGCGTTATTGACGAGTGTAAAATTATGCATAGATAGGGATTTTTTGTTTTAGCAGACCCTATTTCTCTATCAGAGGCTTTCTGCTTTCATGCATACTCAAATACATGATTAAAAATATTTAATACGTGCTGTCAGAAAGGACTGGAGGCGGCTTTAATCCGGGTCAGGACCGATGATGTTCTTCATTTTGCGATTGATGGCCAGGCGACGGGCATATACCAGCCGGTAGTTACCTGCAGTAATGGTGTATTTATAGTCAAATTCTTTTCCTTGCAATTTTGTGCCGGTGGTGAGCCATGCAAGGCTCAAGCCCCATTTGTTGGTATTGTATCCGGCTGCCAGGCGCAGCATATAATTGGTGGAGAAGCCCGCCCGGTTGGCGCCGATGCCGTTGCCCGTCTCATGGGACAGGCGGAAATTAAAGTTTTCCTCGAAGGAGCCCAGGAGGAAGTAGTGTTTCTGCAGGACCAATGTATAGGCATAGCCAATGCCTGGTCCTATTTCGAATACGTGCAGCTTATGAATATTGCTTTTATAGTAGGCAGAGTCCACGCTATAGGGGACGAAAGAGCTGTCGCCGCCGATGGTTATATAAAACGCCTTGCCTCCTAAGAGGAAAGAGCCTGCAGAGCGCTGCTGCCAGGCATTTTGGGACAGCCCCGCGCCGTAGCAAAACCTTTTTGAGTTCAGCACCCGGTATACGGAGCTGCCTATCATTTTTATTTTTACGTCCGGCCGGACATAATAGTCGTGACTGTCTCCGACCCCCAATCCCCGGGGGTTCAAATAATATCCTCTGTAAAAGGCGGCTACCAGGTCGATGGTCCACTTCCTTTTGTACAGATGCATCTGGAGGTCGGTGCTTTTTGTTGCGCCTTTGTCCTTATTGGATTGTAGAAAGTTCAGGCCTTTGGAGAAGCTGAATGAAAAGGATTTGTACGTAAGGCCCACGCCCAGGCTCAACGGTTTGTTGACAGGATAGCTCATAGGCGGGATGCCTGCCGGAGGTTCCATTTTGAATTGAAGGTAGCTTCTGGAGAGGTAGATCCGGCCGATGATGGTTCCTGAGAAGCTTCGGTAATAAGCGGTATCGTGGTCGACTGCTGCTGTCTGTCCTTTGGACAAGCCTCTTTCAGGGGCTTGGACCTGAGCGTTGGCCCCGCCAACAATCAATAAGCTCAGCAGCAGCAGATAAGGGTTGGGTTTCATAATGAAAATTATGAATTATTCTCATCATGCCGATGCAAGTCTTGTGCCTCAGACAGCGGGGAATGTTGAGTCCAAAGATGCGGGGCCGGATGTTTTCCATATTTATTTACTAGTTTTAGCCTTGGTTTTGGCTCCACTCCAGGAACCGCCGGAGGTGGTTCGTCCGAAAGGGCAGACATTTGCGATATGCGGGAACTGGGCTATTTTTTGGGGAAGGCCAATTGCCGCACTTATCATGAACAAGGCAAAAGAGGTTACCATTTACGACATTGCGGAAAAGCTGCAGCTTTCCGTCGCGACTGTAAGTCGTGGGTTAAAGAACAGTGAGACGGTGAACAAGCGGACCAGGAAGAGGATCTTAGACCTGGCCGAAAAAATGGGATACCGGTCAAACCATTTTGCCAGGAACCTGCGACAGCAGCAGACCAATACCATCGGCGTTATCGTACATGAGCTGAACAGCAATTTTATGACTTCCGTCCTCACGGGTATTGAAAAAATCACGGCAGAGGCGGGCTATGATATCATCATCGCGCATTCGTCGGAAAGTTTTGCCAAAGAAGCCGCGAATGCAAAAAATCTTTTTCATAAAAGAGTAGACGGGCTGATCGCTTCGTTGTCCTTCGATACGGAGAACCTCGATCATTTTTTGCCGTATGCGAAGAAAAAGATCCCTGTCATATTTTTCGATCGTGTGGAACAGAATGGCAACAACAGCGTTGTTATCATCGACAATTACAAGTGTGGCTATCAGGCCACCCGGCATTTGATCGAGCAGGGATGTAAGAGGATAGTGCATGTCACTTCGAGCCTGAACCGGAATGTGTATGAGCAGCGGTTTAAAGGTTATCTGGCGGCCTTGTCGGATAGTGGGATCGCATTTGACGAAAGCTGGTTGATGGTAAAAGACCTAAGCAAGCAGGCCGGTGTTGAATCGGCCCGGGAGATACTTGCTATGAGGCCGTTGCCGGACGGCATTTTTTTCACCAATGATTTTGTCGCGTCTGTCTGTATGCGGATCCTCAAAGCGGAGGGGGTGGCGATACCCGACGATATTGCCATCGTTGGGTTTAACAATGATGCCATCAGCGATCTGATGGAGCCTGCGCTGACCACGATCAATTATCCGGGGAGGGACATGGGGGAGATCGCCGCCAAAAATCTGATCAACCACCTGAAGGGGGTCTACGATATCCATCAAACAAACTGCATTATAGTGCGCGCTGAGCTGATCATCAGGCAATCATCCTTAAAGAATCATGTAAATCGTTGAGCCGCGGAAGGCGGCCCGTCTCTTTTGGCTATCCTCTCGCTCCTGGAGGGTAGTGATACTTTTTTAACCGAAAATGAGCAAAAAACGACCTTTTTTAAGTAATCCGTTACATTTTTTTGCAACTTTTAGCTGCTATATTGAAAAGTAGATAAAACCATTTTGCAATTGATTATTAGATAATAAAACAATTGTATAATAACACATATGAGACAATTTTTATTTAAACTTCTGCAAATTGTTTAAATTTTATGCAATCGGTTTATTTTCTTAGTTTTAACCTAGTCTTTTATTTCAGCAACCAAATTCTCTATTACACTTTTTAATTGTTTGCTTATGAGAAAATACCAAAAGGGCTTTGCACAGCTTGCAAAGCATTCCTTCTTTCTAACTGCTTTTCTCCTTTTTTCATTCGGACTGCTGGCTCAGGGACCTGTCAAGGGCAGGGTGCTCGACAATAGCGGCAATCCATTAAGCGGCGCCTCTGTCATTGTGAAAGGGACTTCCAGGGGCACCAGCACCGATGCGTCCGGTGCGTTTACTATCAATGCAAGTCCCGGCGAGGTGCTGGAGTTTTCCATGGTTGGATATCAGCCAGGCTCTGCGAGGGTGGCGGCCGGCAAAGACATCAGCATTCAGCTGCAGGCGAAGCTGAGCACTGTCGAGGAGGTGATCGTCATTGGTTATGGTACGCAAAAGCGTGCTAATGTGACGGGCGCGATCTCAAGTGTGAACAGCAAGACTATAAACGAGCTGCCTGTGCCCAGTGTGTCGCAGGCGTTGCAGGGACGTGTTCCCGGTGTGCAGGTGACTAATAACGGTAGCCCAGGCACGGACCCCCTCGTACGCATCAGGGGTATCAGCTCCATCTCTTATGCCTCCAACCCCTTGTATGTAATAGATGGTCTTCCCACGGGTGACCTGTCTACCATCGACACAAGGGATATAGAGACGGTGGATGTTCTCAAGGACGCCTCTGCCGCTGCCATCTATGGATCCCGGGCTACCAATGGCGTCATCATGATCACCACTAAAAAAGGTAAAAGCGGGAAACTGCGTATCAGTCTGGATTCCTATGTCGGTACGTCGGACGTAACGAAAAGACTGAGTCTGCTGAACACGGCGCAGTTCCAGCAATATGCCATCGCCTACAGGGGCAGCAATGTGCAGAGGCTGCTTGCTCCGTGGGTCAACACCCCCATCTACCAGGGTACTTCTCAAACGTATGGTCAAACCAATACGAACTGGCAGGATGCTTATTTCAAGCACGGCGCCATGACGCAGCATAATATCGGCCTTAGCGGGGGCAATGAGATATCCAAATTCTACGCCTCTATTGGTTTTTTCGACCAGACGGGGATAGCTCCAAAGGTAGGCTACAAGCGCTTCAACTTCCGGATAAATTCGGAGCACAATATCAGCAAGCTGTTCACTTTTGGAGAGAATCTGTATATCGCATCGGGTGAGCAGGCGTACGATAATAATGAGGCGGGCTCCCGTACGAACCTCGTGAATGTCATCCGGATGATGCCTCATATGCCTGTTTATGACCCCACCACCACGGATGGTTACAGAGGTGTAAATTCGGTGCTGGACGGCGGTGACCCGACCAACCCGGTAGAAGATGCCAATGTGAAAAATCCCGGCACCCGCACTACGGCGAAGATCCTGGGTACGGCATATGTGGAATTGAGCTTTACCAAGTGGCTGAAATTCCGCAGCACATTCGGCATCGACTATGCCAATGGGCTGGACAACCGCTTCTCCCCCATCTTCAATGACAGCGGTACTGTCGCTGGCTCGAGCGCGATACTGGCTACCATTACCAACAACCGCAGCCTTTCTACCGTGCAATTGTATACGCAGCAGCTGACTTTCGACAAGACCTTCGGCGAGCACCACATCAATGCCGTTGCCGTATACGAATACCTGCAGCAAAAGGTGCGTGCGGAGAATGCCAGCGGCAACCAGGCTTCGAACAACCTCAAGGTCCTGAACAATGCTTCGAATGTTTCCGTTACACAAACGACCAATGAGGGCGATCTGATATCTTATGTGGGCAGGCTTAGCTATGACTATAAAGGAAAATACCTGTTGAGCGGCGCTGTCCGCCGGGACGGTCTTTCAGTCTGGGCGCCCGGAAAGAAATGGAAGGTCTTTCCTTCGGGCAGCGTAGGCTGGCGTATGGATCAGGAGCAGTTCATGCAGAGCCAGACAAGTATCTCCGAGCTGAAGCTTAGGGCTGGTTATGGCATCACCGGTCTGAATGGTTTTGCGTTAGGGTGGACGCCCTGGCAGGCCAGCATAAGCTCCAACAGCGCCTATTATCCGTTTGGAAATGTGTTCAACAATGGCCCGTCCTCTTCGCTCCAGTCGCTGGCCAATCCCGACCTGGAATGGGAGACGACCAAATCGCTGAACTTTGGCGTGGACCTGGGATTATTGAACAATGCGGTCACTGTTTCTGCCGAGTATTTCCGCCGTAAGACGGACAATCTGATCCTGGCTGTTCCTCTGCCTTCGTCGCTGGGTTATCTGACATCCACAGTGCCTATAAATGTAGCGGGCATGACGAACAACGGCTTCGAGCTGCAGCTGGGCTATAACAAGAGGAGCGGTGATTTCAAATGGAACGCCAGCGCCCTTATCAGCGTCATCACCAACAACGTGACGAAGCTGGCTCCGGGTGTCACGAGCATCGAAGCGGGCAGCGACGCAGACCTGAGTGAAGGATATAATGTAACCAATACAATGGTAGGTCATCCCATTCAATCCTTTTATGGCTGGCAGGTAGAGGGTATCTTCAAGGATACGGCGGAGATCTCGAAGCATGCGACGCAGGTCGGCGGAGCCAACGGCACAGCTCCCGGCGATCTTAAATTCAAGGATGTGAACGGCGATGGCAAGATCGACAACACCGACCGTACATTCCTGGGCAGCTTTATTCCCAAGTTTACCTATTCCTTTAATTTCGGAGCAAACTACCATGGATTCGATGCATCCGCATTCTTCCAGGGCGTGCAAGGCAATAAGATCTACAATGCTACCCGTACGATCTCCGAAGGGATGGTGCGCTTCTTCAATTCGAGCACGAAGGTGCTGGACGCCTGGCGGCCGGACCACACCAATACGAGTGTTCCCCGCGCCATTTCTTCCGATCCGAACCAGAATGCAAGGCCTTCCACAAGATTTCTCGAAGATGGGTCCTACCTGCGTCTGAAGAATGTGATGATAGGGTATACTATTCCGCTGAACTCTCTGCAGTCCTTGTCAAGGGGCGTGGTCAAGAGCTTCAGGGTCTATGTATCGGCTCAAAATGTCCTGACCTTCACCAAATACTCGGGCTATGATCCTGAAGTGGGTAACAGGACTGTCAATACATCTGCACTGACCAATGGTATCGACGCCGCCGTATATCCACAGCCCAAGTCTTACCAGGTAGGGATACAGGCGAATTTCTAACATCAAGCAACTCTTGTAAAACAAAAAAATATGAGGCGTAATATAAATATAATGATCGTCGCAGTCATCCTGGTGGTAGCCGCTGTGATTGCGTGTAACAAACGATTGAATGTCTTTGACACCAATAACCCCACCACCACCAGCTATTTCAAGACGGCGGCAGAGCTGCGTAGCGGCGTGAATGCCGTCTATTCCAGCATGCGCGCGGGGAACCTCATCGGAAGGGAGTGGTTCTTTACGCATGATATGCGGGGCGCGGAAACTAATTCGGGTGGTGCGCAGCTGGAGGCGCCCAGGGCCGAATTGCTGAAACAGAATTCTCCGGCCCCCTCCAATTCCGTGATGTCGAGTGTGTGGGCGGGCACGTATCAAATGATCAACAGGGCGAACCTTGTCATCTCCAAGGCTCCCGATGTTAAGGATGATCCTGCCGCAAGGGATGTGATCGTCGGTGAAGCTGAATTTTTAAGGGCGTGGGCCTATTTCGAGCTGGTGTCCATGTGGGGCGATGTGCCGCTGTACACGGAGCCTGTCACTAGCGCTACGGGCTTTAAGGCCCAGTCGCCTGCCGCCGATGTTTATAAACAAATTATCAGCGACCTCACCGATGCTGTCGCCAAGCTGCCTGACGGCCAGTCCAAGGACGGCCATGCTACGAAGGATGCCGCCAATACGCTGCTGGGCAAGGTGAATATGCAGAAGGGTGACTATGCGGCCGCTAAAGCGGCGTTGCTACAGGTATATGGTAAATATAAGCTTGTCGACAACTTCCTGGATAACTTTGACGGGGACGTCGTGGTTGGAAGTGTTGCCCATGCACCTGGGTTTGGTCATGAATTCAACAGCGAGTCCATCTTCGAAGTCGTCTTTGTCGACAAGGGCGACGACAATTTCAACTGGGGCTATACGGGCGAGGGCGCTACGGCCGATGGGAGCATCATGCGCAGCCAGGAGTATGGCCTGGTCTGGGGTAACGTTGTTCCTTCCGATGGGATACTGAACGAATTCGAGGCGGGCGATCCCCGATATAAGATGACCTTCTATGAGTCCGGGGACAGCATATTGACCCGTAGCGTCGCCTCCACAGACCATCCTAAAGCTCTTACGGAAAATGGCATGAACGTGGCCCAAAGCAATCACAACGGCGTCGTTAAGAAAAGGATCTATCGCAAGTATTCGATCCTGGATTGGTCGGACGACGGATTCCATCCCGACGGCATCAACCAGCGCATATTCCGCTATGCCGACGTGCTGCTCATGCTGGCAGAATGCGAGGCGGAAGTAGGGACACCTGTACAGGCGGCCAGCTATATTAATGAAGTACGCGACCGCAAGAGCGTGATGATGCCTCACGTGGTACTAGCCAGCCACGATGCGGCCATCGCTGCCGTGATGCATGAACGGGCTGTCGAATTTGCCGGAGAGGAAATGAGCAATATCGACATCCTGAGATGGAGGGCAAAAAGCTATTATCCGTCCATCCGGCCCGATCCGAAACCGGGGCAGGTGGCTATGTTCCCTATCCCCTCAAGCGAAACTTCGGCTAACCCATTGATAAAATAGAGATCTGTTTAGCTTTATCTTGCGAAAGAGGCTACCTGGTAGCCTCTTTCTTTGTTGAGCCGCAGGGGGTCATTACTACACATTTTTTGTTTATATTAAAGTATGAAAGGAAGATCTTCTTTTGGTGCGCTGTTCGGTATGGGAATGGGGGTGCTCCTTTTGTCGGCTTGTACGCATCTGAAAAAGAATACCTTGTTCACTCAGCTGACGCCGGACCAGTCCGGTATTCATTTCAGCAACCAGGTGAATGATGTGGATAGCGCTACCTCTTTCATCAACGAGTTTGGCTATATGGGCGGGGGCGTGGGGATCGGCGACTTCAACAACGACGGGTTGAAAGATATTTTCTTTTCCGCCAACCAGGTGAGCTGCCGCCTGTATATCAACAAGGGAAACAACCAGTTTGAAGACATATCGGAGCAGGCTGGCATCACGACGAATGTATGGGCTACGGGTGTCAGCATTGTCGATATCAACAATGACGGCTATGACGATATCTATGTTTGCGTGCTGGGGAAGGATCTGCAGCATCCGGCAAAGAACCTTTTGTTTATCAATCAGCACAATCTCACTTTTAAGGAAGAGGCCGAGGAGTATGGGCTGGCTTTTTCGGGCTATTCGACCCAGGCCGTCTTTCTCGACTATGACAAGGACGGCGATCTCGACATGTATCTTGTCAATTATTTATTAGGGAATAACAGCAATTCCATCGTGCCCCGTGACATGAGCGGGCGCTCGCCGGCGAATGATCGATTGTTCAGGAACGATGGTTATTCAGCTGCGAAGGGTCATCCGGTGTTTAGCGACGTATCCATGCAGGCGGGTATCAAAGACGATGGTTTTGGGCTGGGGGTGGCCGTGAGCGACCTGAACGGTGACGGTTGGCCTGATATCTATGTAGCGGATGATTTCATTTCCAATGACCTGCTATGGCTAAACAATCATGACGGCACTTTTACCAATTGCATCGGCAAAGCACTACAGCACCAGAGCTATTCGAGCATGGGGGCGGATGCGGCGGATGTCAATAACGACGGATTGCCGGATCTTGTGACGCTGGACATGCTGCCGGAATACAACCGGAGAAGGAAGGAGTCCTTTTCATTTATGAACTATGACCGGTACCAAGCGGAGCGGGGAATGGGTTATGAGCCGGAGTTCATGCGCAATATGCTGCAGATAAACAATGGCTGTGTTCATTCGGGAGATACGGGCATCCCTTATTTCAGTGAAATAGGGCAGCTGGCCGGCATACAGGCCACGGACTGGAGCTGGAGCGTATTGCTTGCCGACCTCGACAACGACGGATGGAAGGATATTCACGTCACCAATGGTATTGGACGGGATTTTATCAATGCGGATTTTTTGGAGTTCAGCAGTAAAATATTCAATAGTGGGAAAAGCAAGTCCGAACAGCAGGCCTTGATCCGAAAGAGGCTGGCGGAGCTGGATCATGTCAATCTTCCCAATTATTTATTCCTTAACCAGCATGATCATACCTTTAGGGATGTCTCGGCCCAGGCAGGTATTGACGAGCCGTCCATGTCCAATGGCGCGGTGTATGCGGATCTCGATAATGACGGGGACCTGGACCTTGTGGTAAACAATATCAATAAGGAGGCTTTTGTATTCATCAACAATACTGTACAAAAGGGCAAGCCTGTCGAGAATCATTTTGTGAGCCTGGGTCTGGTGGGGGACTCGCTGAACAGGCGTGGCTTTGGCGCTAAAGTTTGTGTATACAGTGGTGGGGTTATGCAAATGCAGGAGGAAAACCCGGTGCGGGGCTATTTTTCTTCCGTGGACAGGCAATTGCTTTTTGGATTAGGGAAAAGCCGTCACATCGACTCTATCACCGTGCTTTGGCCAGATAGCAGCATGCAGGAGATCATGAACATTCATGCGGATACGTTTTTGACATTGTCCTGGCAGGATGCTGCGCGGGGACGTGCACCCTTTCGGCCTGATGTGCAGCCGCTGCTCTCTGATGTGAGCGCTGCTTCGGGTATTGCGTACCGGCACCGGGAAAATATTTTTAATGACTTCGCCATGCAGCGGTTGCTGCCGCATAAGTATTCGCAGCTGGGGCCTTTTATCGCTACGGGTGATATAGATAAGAATGGGACGACGGACTTTTTTATTGGGGGAGCGACGGGGGAGTCGGGGAAGGTCTTTTTGCAGGGTGCGGGGCTGCCGCGGCTGCGGGGTGGGGGGACACTTCTGCGGGGTGCGGAGATGCAGGGCGGCCTGTTTATGTCCCGCAACCTTGTTGACAGTGGCAAAATGGAGGAGGATATGGGATGCGTTTTATTTGATGCCGACGGGGACGGGGTCCTGGACCTGCTGGTCACGGGTGGTGATGTTCAATATGAGGACAGCTCTGTTTACTACAAACCCCGGCTGTACATGGGGGATGGGAAGGGGAATTTTACCCTGCGAGTGGATGCCATACCGGATGGGGTGAGAACTGTTGCCGGCTGCATAGCAGCCGGAGACCTGGATGGCGACGGTGATCCGGATGTTTTTATCGGCGGTCGGGTGTCGGGGCAGTATCCTTTGTCTCCCCGCAGCTATATCCTGAGGAACAATAAGGGGATTTTTACCGACGTCACAGCACAGGTTTGTCCCGCCCTGCAAAAGGGTGGCATGATAACGTCTGCTGTATGGGCGGATATCGATAATGACAAGCAAGTGGACCTGGTAGTCGCCGGCGAGTGGATGCCTGTCCGGCTGTTTAAAAATGACCGGGGTATCCTGCATGAGCGGACGGATTCCATGGGGCTGACTGGCATGCATGGCATGTGGAGAAGCCTTATTGCAACGGACATCGACAACGACGGCGACATAGACCTTGTAGCGGGTAATCTTGGTTTGAACTGTGACTATCGTGTCAGTGCGGCGGAACCTATGGAGCTGTTTGCGGCGGACATCGATGGCAATGGACGGATAGATCCGGTGATGTTCTATTATATAAAGGATGTGGATGGGGTCCGGCGTTCCTATCCGTCATTCAGCAGGGCGCAGCTTGCCATGCAGGCGCCTGGTGTGAAGAAAAAATTCCTTCTTAATGACGATTATGCCAGGGCGGGTTTTGAAGATATCTTCTCCGGAAAGTCGAGGGCGGATGTATTACATTATTATTGTGATGAGACCCGAAGCTGCTGGTTCGAGAATGTGGGAAATGGGCGGTTCGTGAAGCACCCGCTGCCTGTAGAGGCGCAGTTTGCACCTGTCAACGCTGTCATATGCGAGGACATCGATCATGACGGTTATAAGGACCTGCTGCTGGCAGGAAATGATTATCAGACGGATGTCATCACGGGGAGGTATGATGCATCCTATGGCTGTCTGCTTCGGGGTGGCAATAAAGGGGAGTTTACATGGGTGGCGCCGGAAAAGAGTGGTTTTGTATTAAAGGGGGATGTAAAGGATATGGCCCTTATCCGGCTGGCGAATGGGAAGCGGATAGTCGTCGCTGCTGTCAATGACGATAGTG
>Ga0207667_10009229_pt1 | contig 11644 bp, 9 predicted proteins | sample KBSCornC52_FD_184301 | JGI IMG/M metagenome (GOLD analysis project Ga0207667, IMG submission 184301) | Corn rhizosphere microbial communities from Kellogg Biological Station, Michigan, USA - KBS Corn C5-2 (SPAdes) (version 2) | ecosystem: Host-associated > Plants > Roots > Rhizosphere > Soil ...
TGATCCGTCCAGGTTCATCAGGTTCCTCACGACGTTTGGTCCCCAATACCCGTATCCGATTACTCCGAAATTCATGCCTTCTCAAGGCCTCTAGGTGTGAATGAAACCTAGCAAGCTCCAGTACCTTTGATAACGGCTATTGGTGTTCGTATTAGGATCTTGGCATCCATCCAAGGGGACCAGGAAGCTGCATATCGGAGGTCGAGTCGAACCATCTCGTCGAAGATGACGCGGCTGCGACCGGTCACCTGCCACAGCCCCGTGATTCCGGGCTTCACTTCCAGTACTCGACGACGATGCCAAGTTTTGTAGGCAACCACTTCATAGAAAATCGGCGGTCGAGGACCTACAAGCGACATCTCTCCCCTCAGCACGTTGAAGAACTGTGGAAGTTCGTCGAGACTCGTTTTTCTGAGCAATCTGCCGACGGGTGTCACTCGCATATCGTTTGATAGCTTGTAGATCGGTCCGCCGTTCGCATTTGCCGTAACAGCCTTGTCTCCACCTGTTATGAAATCAGTAACAAAGGCCTTGTGAGCAGCCACGTCATTATCGGCGTACATGGATCTGAACTTGAGAAACGTAAACATCCTGCCAAACTGGCCGACCCTCTGTTGTCGGAACAGGATGGGCCCTTTGGAAGAGAGCCGAATGGCTACTGCAATCACCAGAAACAAAGGCGCACAGAGGGCCAGCATCAGAAGGCTGCCGAGAATATCCATCGAACGCTTTATAACCAATGCAGATCGCCTTTCTTTGCCGGTACCGAACAAATCCGGATACAAAGTATCGTCGCTGGGAGGGGGCGAGTCGCTGTCCTCCCAGCGGTCGGGGAAAAAATGGAACGAAATGCTGACTCTTGCAAATTGATCGGCTGTCAATTGCTCCGAAAGTTTCGCACTCACTTTGCTCAGAATTATGCTGAGAATTGCATGTTTTTCGTGAGGCACGAGATCGGTAAAGATGATCCCAACGGTCGTTTTGGTCAGGTACCAACCGATTACGTCCGTTTCTCTGGTGCATGTCAACAGGCTCGACAACATCCTATTGATGATTCTGTCGTTATCCTGAGCGGGATGGTGGCTGCCGGAGATCTCGAACAGTGTAAGCAGAAACCGCTTCTGAGATCGTTCTGTCCTCTTACGCTCGATAGCGATGGCACGCCTGAAGAGTTCTTCGGAGAGAACGTCTCGTACTCCGGGCACCCACGCGGGTCGGGACTCGCCGCTGCTTGGGCTCTTTTCTATCCTTAGCTGTATCAAGCTGGGGACTTCCTTTCACCGATATCGCTGCGCGACCCCGTTCCTGCCCCTCTTACCTCCGGGGAACAGGAGTGGCGAAGCGTAGCTGCTGGAGACCCACTTCGAACAGAAATAGCAATTATGCCGATAGGCAAGAATCGCAGAAGGTCATGCGACGAGCGCAGGTGCGCCCACTACGTGCATGCCTTCACCGTGTGATGGGGGCTACGCGCCCGAGGCGCTGGTGGTATCGGGCCCGTAGTAGTAATAACCATCCGAAGAATGTTGTGAACTGTTCACAATCGCCCCAACTACCTTTTTTGGCTCGAGTGCTTCTAAGCCCCGCTGGAGCTGGCGTTTTTCTGTGGTCCCTGGACGAACCACAAGAAGGATCCCATCCGCGAGGCGCATCCAAACGCTGGTATCAGCTAGAGGCAGCACTGGAGGCGAATCGATGACAATCCAATCGAAGAGCGCAGTCAGCTGCTTAGCCAGAATGGAGACTCTTCCCGATTGCAAAAGCTCGAGTGCTCTGCTCGGAGCGCTGCCGGACGGAAGCATCCAGATACCCGGACTGCTCAAGAAATAGATGCTTTCGATCAAGTCTCGGTCACCCTGCAGATAATCCGAAAGGCCGCGATTGCGGCCTAACCCAAATGTATTCGACAACGATGGGCGTCGCAGGTCACCCTCCAGAAGAAGAACTCGCTGTTGAGTGCTTTGGGCAAGCGCGCAGGCCAGGTTGGCCGCGATCATGCTCTTGCCCTCTTGAGGGATTGTGCTCGTCACCAGGAGAGTCTTCAACGCTCGCGTTCGTGCGAGATGACGCAACCGAACACTCAGCAATCGGAACGCTTCCGCCACTGGGCTTCCGTTGTCGTTGAGACAGGCGAGCCGGCTTTGAGGCGTTGCGGAAACTGGCAACGCTGTGAACTCCGGAAAGCACTTTGCCGCTGTTCCAGTGCTGGCGGATGCTGCCGTAGCTTGGTCAGCATAGCTCGTGACCGCAGGGGCGGGCGCAGCAGTCTCATTCGGCAGCTGGTCATCGGGCACAACACCGGACTCCCAGCGCGATACAACCCTGGACTCCGATTGTTTCAGAAGTTCCGTTACTCCTAGAAGGGTGGACGCATGATTTCCTGTACGTTCGGCTTCCAACCGTCGCAGTCCGTCGAAGATTTGGCTCATGCTTGCTCGCTTCCACGGCCGGGCTTATCCAGAGCTGAATCGCCCGCGATTACCGTTTGTCTTTTAGGGTAAAGATCTAACAGCAACTTTATCGCTCGTTGAATCTCTTCCTTGCTGCTGTCGGCCGAATCCGCTTCAGCCTGTTCAATTATTCCCAGACGAAACTCAGCCGCGACATCGTCGATGACATTCGGAGTGACCACCGACAAGTGTCGCGCATAAGCAGTAATCAGACCGTTTTCGCAGAGGGTGTTGATGAGCCTGGGAAGACCGCGAGAGTGACGATATACCCGGAGAACTGCTTCCTCCGTGATGAGCGAGCATGCATTCTTATCCGCACCTGCGATCACCAGCCTGCGTTCGATGTATCGCTGGGTCTCCTCCGCGTCCAGAGGACCCAATTTCGTTCGCACTGCGATCCGCTGTTTTAGCTGTCGCAGGCACACGTTATCCAGCTTTGCGTCCAGTTCAGGTTGTCCAACCAGCACGATTTGTAAAAGCTTATTATCAGTAGTCTCGAGGTTTGCAAGAAGACGAACTTCTTCCAAAATGTCCTCAGATAAGTGATGTGCCTCGTCCACTATGAGAACTGTGGTTTGATTCTTTGAGCCTCTCTCGATGACAAATTGCGCCAGATCGAACAAGAGCTCAGCTTTGCTCTTCCCGGAGATTGGGAGCCCGAAATCTGCAAGGATATACTGCAGGAATTCGGTTGAGGTAAGCCTGGCGTTGAATAAGTATGCAAAGACAATATCTTTACTCTCTTTGAAGAGTCCGAGCAGGCACCGAAGAAGTAGAGTCTTCCCCGTGCCGACCTCGCCTGTAACCACGACGAATCCCTTGTGCTGGCGTATGCCGTAGTACAGCACCGACAGAGCTTCGTCGTGACGCTTAGTCGAAACAAAGCAACGCGGGTCCGGCGTTAGGTCGAACGGATTACGACTCAAATGAAAGAAAGAATGGTACATTGGCAGCCTGAATTTAACCGTGAAGAAAACTAAAAGCCGATCCCGCCAGGATCGCCACGAGGACTATTCCTGTCATCGCCCATTTCCAAACCAGTTGGTTCTTGCTCTTCCGCTCATCGCCAGGTTGTACAACCTCAGGAATTTCTCCGATCACAGGAGCTGCCAACATCTCCGTGATCTTGGCTTCATCGTAGATTCGGTCATCAATTGCCTCCGATGCCGCCACGACTGCGAGTCCCAGTATCAGACCAACTCCGACACCTATTCCGCAGAAATTAAGGTGGTTCGGAAAATCGGGCTTCGCTGGAAGACTAGGCGGATCAAGCATGGTGAACCGCTCACCCTGCTGCATCTGTTCCATGCTGGTCGCCATCTCTGAATCGTTCTTCTTTTTCAACAGCTCATCGAAGTTTGCCTTGGATTGCTCATATCCACGGGTCAAGTCCGCAAGTTGTTGCTCGCGGGTGGGCTCTTCATTCAGACGTGACTGGTAATCGCTAATCCGGGCCTTCAGATCGGCGATACCCCGCTCTCGATTGATAATCTCCGCCTGGTTGGCCTTGAGTTGGCTTTGAAGCTGGAGCGGTATGGCACCCTGCGAAGCATCCGCCGCACCACTACCCGAGGGCTGCTTTCCACTATTACCCGCCGTTGATCTTGTCACAACGTCATCACGCATCTTTTCGGTCCTGGCAATCTGAGCCTTCAGGGCCTCCACTGCGGGGTGCTGATCCGTGTAATGAGTGGTTAGATTAGTCAATTTGGACCTTAGGCCAGTGAGCTCCGAGTCGATGGCTGCTAAATCTGTCGGACTTCCGTCAGCCGCCCGAGGCACTCCGCGCAGGGAACGATATTGTTCGATCAGAGTTTGAAGGTACACCGTCTGCTGCCTCGCTGAATTGAGGCTCCCCTGCTCGTTTTGCAGCTCCGACTGAAGCCCGCTCAGGATTTGAAGGTTGGTTGCTTGCTGAGCTGGTAACGCACCAACGTGGGCGCCTTCGAACTCTCGGACTTTGGCCTCTTGCTCAGCGAGGGTCGTTCGCGCGTTCTCCAACTGATTCGCAATAAACGTAGTCGTGTCCTGCGACTGCTGTTGGCGTACCTTCAGATTTTCGTTGATAAAGAGATCCGTCAGTTCACTTGTAACCTGTTGTGCTGTATGTGCGTCATGGGCTGAATAGTAGATTTTGAAGGCGGTGATAGGCGCGGCCTCAGCAGCGCGCACAAGTTCAATCTCGATACCCTTGCGCATCAAGTCAACCTTCTGGTCGGCCGTCTTTTCCGGGCTTCCCCCGTAGAGATGCAGCTTATCGATGATAAGGAGAAGCCGCGTGCGACTTAGAATCTGTTGCTGGATACTTGCCATGCGGGCTTGCAAATCCTCGCTTACGTTCGGCTGTACATAGTTTTTCGGCATTGTGGGTTGTTCAACCAAGATTACGGTGCTGGACTTATACCGGACAGGCAGCACCCAGCTAACTCCCCAGACGACTAGCCAGCCTAGAAGCAAAGGAATAAGAAACAGAATGTATCTGCGTCGTATTACTTGCAGGTATCGTTCTAAACCCAAGTCTTCGGGCCGCTGCTCTTCAAACGTTTCTTCCATAATTACCTCCCCAATGGCCGGGAAAGATGATACGAGATGGAAACGAATGCACTGTTCGCATCGGGATTTGCTTCAATTGCCTGGACGCTTTCGTACGCCTGGTGCAGACGCTGGTATCCGATTTGCGCTAGGAACCGATCGTTTAAGCGGTGATCCAGGGAGATAGATCCGGCGGTTGAATTCCCTCCCCGACTGGACAGATCAAAGCTCGGGGTTACGTTCTTGTACGTCGCGTAGCTGAAAGCGGATGCAAGGCTCCATGCCCGTGCGACCTGCCATTGTGCAGAGGCACCAATCGCACTCGAGCTCAAGGCTCCAAGCTGTCCCGCTCCTCCAACAACAGAACGCGAGAAGTTGGTCGCGAACGCGGTATGCAGTCCCTGCCACGAAGCGCTTACGGTGACAGCCTGGGTTAGTGAGTGCGACGCAGGCAATCGTGACTGGGCGTAGTTATAAAATTGCGGCCCAATGGCAGCCGAAACGGTGAGGCGCTGATCAAGAGTTATGCCGTAGGTAAAGAACAGGGTATGCGTGTCGATCTGGAGGTTACCATTCGCTGGTTGGCCAAGAATCTTCAGGTATCGATAGGTAAGCCCGGCGTACTGTGCGCCAAGCAGGCGTCTATTGTAGAAGACGGATGCACCCCTTGAAGTGGAGTTATAGAGGCCGGCGTCTTCAGGCTGATTTCGATATTGAAGGGTCGACGCATTTCCGCCACCGCCCGCGATCTGATTCTTGCTGAATTGGTAGGCAATCTCTGCGCCCGCAGTATTTGTGAGCTGCCCTGCATACGGAGCAATGACATTTACAGGCGAACTCGGTGGAGCACCGGATATCGGTCCTACTCCTAACGAATACCCCTGATCGAATACGTTGGAACTCTTTTCAAAGATGTCATGACCGCTGACGGTGAGATGGGGGCTCAACCGGTACTGAATATCGAGTGCTGCGCTTTGGTCCGCGTCGTTTCGCGCGCTCGTCTCTCGATAGAACAAGAACGAGGAGCGATACGCCCATGACTCATGCAGCCGCGGCGTCAATTGATTGAACTCCACTTCTGGAGCGATGGAAAAGCCTTCATCGGCGATTGGCCTGCTGGATGTTCCCGCCAGCAAATTGTCGTAATAGGACGTTTGGAATGCCAGCGCCAGGTCAAGATAGTTGGATCGGGTCCCGGACAGTCCTGAGGCTGGAAACGGTTCGCTGCTCGCAACTGGGGGAACCGGCATGCGATATTCGTCCTGGGGTAGATCCGGGTCCGCTGTCGCCGTTGGTATCGCTTGAGATAGGGCAGGTACGGCTGCGATCAAAGCGATACTAAGGCAAGCGCGAGTAAGCATAATTGACCGTCATGGCACCAAAATAGTGTCGTTGGGCTTAACCTGTATGTTCTGACTGGTGTTCTTGCCTTTGACAACTTCTTTGTAATTGAATGGAAGGCGTGACTCGTCGCCATTCGGATTGTGACGCAGGACATAGATGTTCTTCTGCTTGGCGAAGTCACGAAACCCTCCCGCCTTCGCAATTGCGTCAAGTACGGTCGTTGGGGACGTGAGAGGATAGGATCCAGGTTTCGCTACTTGTCCAAGGATGTTGAATTTCTGACTATTGATCTGCTCTACGATTACCGTGACTTCTGGCTTGGTGAGATAGCTCAGCAGCTTAGCGGCAATATCATGCTCAAGTTCAGCTGGCGTTCGCCCTGCGGCTTGCACTTCACCTGCGAGTGGAAGCGATATTTTCCCGTCTGATCGCACAGGAACAGAGCGTGAAATCTCCGGCTCACTCCAGACATTGATCATCAGGTGGTCGTCATTGCCGATCACAAAAGTGTCGTGCGCATTATCCGCTGCCGCCGGCGAGGAATTGGCAGACTCGGCCGCACCATGCGGTGCAGTTGAAGAGCGTTGGATCGCTCCTGAGCCGCCTGACGCAGCTTGCGCACCGAGCTGGCACGAAAGCACTACCAAAACAATCACAGTAGCAGTCGCGAATTGGACTCTATATTTCATAACCGCATTTTCGGGTCCCAGGGATTTACCGGTACGCCATCTCTAACTTGCCCGGACCGACTGCCTCAACGTCAGAGGCATCGATCTCGACGGCCGCTGACTGCGCCATCATCTCAACCGAAAGCACGAGTCGAAACACATTTTTCTTTCGAACCAGAATTCCTTCGAGCCCTTCAAGAGCCCCCCGTATTACGCGAACTCGTTCTCCACATTTCAGGTAAGGGTGCGGTTCCAAGCGGGAAGGTCCTTCCACCGCTCTTCGAATCGCCTCTATCTCGCACTCTGGAATGATTGCAACGCGTTCACCATGTAACACAATGGAGTGAATACCCGGCGTGGTTATCAGATCCAACCGGCGATGCATTCCGCTGCGCACGAAGACGTAGCATGGGAACAAAGGCAAACTGATGAGTACTTTTCGGTCCGACCAGCAGCGGACGGCCTGATAGAGCGGCAGGAAGACCTCGAAATTTTTCGCTGTCAGCATGGCAGCGACTGCCTTTTCGTGCCGGGAACGCGTATAGATTGCAGACCAGCCCGAGCCGGTCGCGACGATACCATCGATATCGCTCAAGCTCTGCAAAACTTGCCTGCTTTTTCGTGCGAAATTACGAGAACTCGGAATGTAAGCGTAGCTTCGCCCTGCAGGTCACATATTCCCATTTTCGGGAGTGTGTGTGACCGATTCCGGAGCGAATGCCTCTCGGGTGAGCTCCATTAGTAGCAATCGATCTGCCATAATGCTCAAGGGGCGATCAGGGGGGCTGCGACCCCGTAAATCTTTGTAATTGCCGCACTTGAGCACCGAATCACCTGAAACGCTCACCGGTCGACGTGGGTAAATCTTTGGCACATGTTTGCAAGACCGTGCAATGCATTGCCCAAGCAATCGCTATTTTGTGCGTGCAAGACCGCGGCGGCTCATGAAGAAGTCATAATAAAGGGGCTGCGGCGAGTCGGAACAGGACCGAAGAACACACAACCGCGGCATTCAGAGGGCACTTAAACCGGGAATTCTCGAAACTCGGGCGATAATAAGGCGCGGATCTTCGCCATCATCTCGACGAGCCTATCTCCGGCTGCGTCTTATCCTGCACGGGGACCTGCGAACATCTACCCGGAGCGAGATGATGCTGCTGAATCTTGTAAAGTAGGCCACGGTAGCTGATTTTGAGATTCTGGGCGGCCCGTCGGCGGTTCCAACCGGAGGCTTCCAGTGCTCGCCTGATCATCGCGACCTCTGTCCGGCTTATAGAGTCACGTCTCAGTGCCCGTAAGTCAGTGACGCGATCCACTTCACTAACGCATGCAGGAACCGCATTCACATTCGAAGACTCGGCAATCTTCTCTTCCAACTCCGCGCATGAGGCATCCCAGTCCCTCATAACAATCGCCCGCGTTACAAAGTTATACAGCTCACGGACATTCCCTCTCCATTCATAGAGTAGGGCCGAGTCCATTACGCGACTAGGGATGCTATGTATTCCACCGCCTTTAATGTTGGCCGGCATTCTACGGATTATCTCTTCCATCAGGAAGGGTATCTCTTCGCGTCGCTCACGGAGCGGCGGTATTTGAATGGTGAAGACGCTGAGACGATAGTAGAGATCTTCGCGGAATGCTTTTGACTTTAGTGCAGTTTCCATCTGAACGTTAGTGGCCGCAATGACCCGAACGTTAACTCGGATGACGTCCTCGCCGCCCAGACGGCAGAATTGACCGTCCTGAAGAACCTGTAGAAACTTCGACTGCATGTACCCGCTAATTTCACCGATCTCATCCAGCAGCAAGGTCCCTAGATGAGCCTGCTCAAACTTGCCCATCCTATCCCGCGTCGCTCCGGTAAATGCCCCTTGCCGATGTCCGAACAACTCACTCTCCAGCAGCGGCTCCGGCAAGGCGGCACAATTGATTTTGTGCATCCTGCTCCGCGCGCGGCGTGAATGTTTGTGGATCAGGCGTGCAATGATCTCCTTGCCGGTTCCACTCTCACCAAGAATCAAGACGTTGACATCGGCGGCAGCGAGCAGTTTAGCCTTACGGTGAATCTCCAGCATCTTCGGACTGCCGGCCAGGAAGAAACTATTATCGCCCAGTTCTTCCAGCTGGATGATGTTCGGGGGCGCCATTCGAGCGAGAGCGGGAGCGGGGTTCTGGGCAAACGTGATTTCGCTATCGCCTTCGAGTGTCTGCTCGCTGGAGCGACATAGCCCTTCAACCATCAGCTCAAGATCGCGGCGAGTCATTGGCCTTGTGAGGACGTTTTCAATCCCAAATTCCGCGGCCTCTGCGCGCAGGCCGGATTCTCCGATGCCTAGGATTACGCAGGTTTTTGCAGCAGGCGCTCGCTTTAGAAGAAGCCTGAGAGACGCAGCTTCAGTTGAGTTAATAAGAGTTGAATCAATGAGCAGCAGATCGGGTTCAAGCCCATTATCGAGGAGCAGGCCGGCCTGAAGATAGCCTCCTGACTCGATCAACCTATGGCCGGGACCTCCGACTACTGCCTTAACCAAGGATCGAATTTCTGGATTTCGAACAACGGCAACAGCTACAATGAACGGACTCATCACAAACCCCCTGGGAAAGATTTAGCGGTTTGTTCTGCTCTGAAATCGGCGGCTCTAACGGCCCGACCTGATCGAATTTTGGATGAAAGGCAACTGGTACTGGTGTGACAAGAGATTGACCAGCGTAGGGCAGAATCTCGGTTTGGTCAATCCTTTTCCAATATTTTTTAATCCTGAACACTCTGTGGAGTCCGTCCGATCACGGCGGGAGACCCCGAGACGTGTTTCCGCCCACGAATCCACTCATGGCAGGCCGGTCCGACGGGCTAGATACGTTCGAGGCACTTCTGCCCCGATCGTCCGACTAGGCCAATTGAACGCCCCCTTCCACCCGCATCTTGCTTTGTTGGCCGCGAAAATGTGGAGCGCCGAACGAGCGGCTGGCCGCATGGCCGGAGCTGGTGGTGGGGCGCGAGGCGGTGAATCCGGTGCTGGCGCGTTGTGGCGGGCGGAGGAGGGGTGGGGAAGGCGGTTGTTGTATCGGAGGGAGAAAGCAAGAAGCCCCATCCGCGAGGATGGGGCTTCTGGATTATGCCGGCGATCACCTAATCTCCCACACACTTTCGCGTGCAGTACCATCGGCCCAGTGAGGCTTAACTTCCGTGTTCGGGATGGGAACGGGTGTGACCCTCACGGTAAACTCACCGGCAAAGTTGTGAAATTTCGCTCGTGGCGATCTCTCATGACTGAATAGATTGAGTAAGGGATGTTCGCTAGAAACATCCGTTGGATAACTACAGGCTTGTGTTGAATGTATCTCAGGACAGTAGCGGACTACTGCGCAGAGTAAATTCTATGGACAAGCCGAACGGGCGATTAGTACTGGTAAGCTTCACGCATTACTGCGCTTGAACGTCCAGCCTATCAACCTGGTGGTCTTCCAGGGCCCTTCATTACCCTTAAGGGTTGGGAGATCTCATCTTAGGGCGTGCTTCCCGCTTATATGCATTCAGCGGTTATCACAACCGAACTTCGCTACCCAGCCGTGCCATTGGCATGACAACTGGAACACAAGAGGTTCGTCCATCCCGGTCCTCTCGTACTAAGGACAGCCCTCTTCAAATCTCCTACGCCCACAGCAGATAGAGACCGAACTGTCTCGCGACGTTCTGAACCCAGCTCACGTACCACTTTAATAGGCGAACAGCCTAACCCTTGGAACCTTCTACAGCTCCAGGATGTGATGAGCCGACATCGAGGTGCCAAACCGCTGCGTCGATATGAACTCTTGGCAGCGATCAGCCTGTTATCCCCGGCGTACCTTTTATCCGTTGAGCGATGGCCATTCCATACAGAACCACCGGATCACTAAGGCCTGCTTTCGCATCTGCTCGACTTGTAGGTCTCGCAGTTAACCACACTTATGCCTTTGCACTCGACGGCCGATTTCCAAACGGCCTGAGTGTAGCTTCGCGCGCCTCCGTTACAATTTAGGAGGCGACCGCCCCAGTCAAACTACCCGTCTTACTATGTCCCTCTCCCGGATCACGGGAGCAGGTTAGAATCACAACACTCGCAGGGTGGTATCTCACCGTTGGCTCCACCGAACCCAAAAGTCCGGTATCAAAGCCTCCCACCTATCCTGCGCAGCAAGAGCCGTAACTCATAGTAAAAGTATAGTAAAGGTGCACGGGGTCTTTTCGTCTAGCTGCGGGTAACCGGCATCTTCACCGGTACTACAAGTTCGCCGAGCAACTCGTTAAGACAGTCGAACGATCGTTACTCCATTCGTGCAGGTCGGAACTTACCCGACAAGGAATTTCGCTACCTTAGGACCGTTATAGTTACGGCCGCCGTTCACCGGGGCTTCAGTTCGAAGCTTCGAGCTTGCGCCCTAACCTCTCCCTTTAACCTTCCGGCACCGGGCAGGAGTCAGCCCCTATACGTCGTTTTTGACTTTGCAGAGACCTGTGTTTTTGTTAAACAGTCGCCGTTCGCGTTTCACTGCGGCCCACCCGGGCTTGCACCCAGGGGGCGACCCTTCTCCCGAAGTTACGGGTCTAATTTGCCGAGTTCCTTAACAAGCTTTCACTCGAGCGCCTTTGGATATTCTCCTCGTCTA
>Ga0207667_10009230_pt1 | contig 11644 bp, 9 predicted proteins | sample KBSCornC52_FD_184301 | JGI IMG/M metagenome (GOLD analysis project Ga0207667, IMG submission 184301) | Corn rhizosphere microbial communities from Kellogg Biological Station, Michigan, USA - KBS Corn C5-2 (SPAdes) (version 2) | ecosystem: Host-associated > Plants > Roots > Rhizosphere > Soil ...
CGCATGACTGCCCTCGTCGACTCCGTAGAGCGCCGGCGCACCTTCGCCATCATTTCGCACCCCGACGCGGGCAAAACCACGCTCACGGAGAAGCTGCTCCTGTTCGGCGGAGCGATTCAGCTGGCCGGTGCGGTCAAAGCGCGCGGGGAGCAGCGCCGCGCGCGCTCGGATTGGATGAAGGTCGAGCGCGAGCGCGGCATTTCCGTGAGCGCGTCCGCCATGACGTTCGACTACGGGAACAACACCTTCAACCTACTCGATACGCCCGGCCATCAAGATTTCAGCGAGGACACCTATCGTACGTTGACCGCCGTCGACAGCGCGATCATGGTCATCGATGCCGCGCGCGGTATCGAAGAGCAAACCTTGAAGCTGTTCGAGGTCTGCCGTCTGCGCGACGTGCCGATCATCACCTTCGTCAACAAGCTGGATCGCGAAGGCCGCGATCCCTTCGACTTGATGGACGAAATCGAGCAGAAGCTCGCGCTCGACGTGACGCCGGCGAGCTGGCCGATCGGCATGGGCCGTCGCTTCCTCGGCTGCTACGACCTGCTCCACGATCACCTAGTGCTGCTCGAGCGCGTCAAAGATCGCATCGGCGTGCAAGGCGAGCAGTGCGAAGGCCTGAGCGACCCCAAACTCGACCAGATGCTGCCCGAAGACGCAGTGCGCACGCTGCGTGAAGAAGTCGAAATGGCGCGCGGCCTGTGCCCCGACTTCGACCTCCAGGCTTATCGCGGTGGGCACATGACACCGGTCTTTTTCGGCAGCGCCATCAGCAACTTCGGCGTGCGCGAGCTATTGCACGGGATTGCGGAGCTTGCGCCCTCGCCGCGCCCGCAACCGACGCGCGAACGGCTGATCGAGCCGCTCGAAAACAAGGTGACCGGCTTCGTCTTCAAAGTGCAAGCCAACATGGACGCCAAGCACCGCGATCGCGTGGCCTTCGTGCGCCTGTGCTCGGGTCATTTCCGCCGCGGCATGAAGCTGCATCACGTGCGCAGCGACACACCGCTCGCCGTGCACAACCCCGTGCTCTTTCTGGCTCAAGATCGCGAGCTCGCCGATGAAGCCTTTGCCGGCGACATCATCGGCATCCCGAACCACGGCAAGCTCGGCATCGGCGACGCGCTCACCGAGGGCGAAACGCTGCACTTCAAGGGCATTCCGAGCTTTGCTCCCGAGCTCTTGCAGCGCGTGCGCCCGACCGATCCGATGCGCGCCAAGCACCTCGGCCGCGCGCTCGAGCAGCTCGCCGAAGAGGGCGCGGCGCGCATCTTCAAGCCGCGCATCGGCGGCAACTGGATTGTGGGCGTGGTCGGCTCGCTGCAGTTCGACGTGCTCGCCGATCGCATCAAATCCGAATACGAGATCCCGGTCGTGTTCGAGGCTTCGGGCCTGTACACCGCGCGCTGGGTCGAGTGCGACGACCAGCCCTTGATGAAGAAATTCCTGAACGGCAACGAAGGCTACATGGCCGACGACCACGTCGGCGCGCCCGTCTTCTTGGCCCGCAACTCCTGGCACTTGGAAACGACCGCCAAAGATTGGCCCGGCATCAAGTTCCAGAAGACCAAAGACGCAGGCTGACGCGTCTCGCGCATCGAGCACGCGGGCGCTCTAACGAGCGCTGCGGACCGTCTTTTGGGGTGATTGGGTTGGTGGTCACGCGGCCGTCCCGAGACGGCGCAGCCTTCGGCGTCGCGGACGATTTCCGCGGATCTGCCCAGCAAAGTCACTCGTGAAGGGCGCTGTGCTCCTCCCGCGCGAAGGACTGACGGTGGTTATTTGGCATGGCCTCCATCGGAGCTTCGTGATTCGACAAGGACTCTTCGCTTGGGTTCGGGTTCCGATCGTTCGTCACAGCGCGAGTCGCTCGCACGGGCGTCACGGATTTTTTGCCGTCACGAGCCACGCGCTGGACGGACCCCACACGCCGTCCGGGCGCTCGAATGCGCGCAGCGTTTCGGCGAGCTCGGCCCGCACTTTGGCGTTCAAGGCCTCGCTGGTCTCGCCAGCGAGGCGCAAGATTTCGCCGGCAGGGCCGAGCGCCAAGGCAAATTCGACGGCCTCGCGCAAATCCTTGCCGATGCAGACTGGGCGATCGAGGCGCTCGAAGCCGATCTCCTCGAAGCCGGCGCTGAGCAGCAACTGACTCACGAGGTCTGCGCTGGCCATCGAGAACGGGCCCGGGCCGCAATGGGCCTGATCGGTCTCTTCATGTGAAACGACCGGTACCCAGCGCTTCACGCATTGCTCGGCCTCGTACAGCCAACCGTTGTCTTCGCGGCGTCGCCACACGATCAGCGCGAGCGTGCCGCCCGGTGCGAGGCAGCGGCGGAGGTTCCGGAGCGCGGCGCCCGGTGCACTGAAGAACATCGTGCCAAAACGCGAGAAGATGTGCTCGTAGGGTCCGCCCAGGTCCGCTGTCTGGGCATCCGCGACGCGGAACGAGACGTTCGCGAACCGCGTCGCAGCCGCGTCCTTGCGCCCGAGCTCGATGAAGCGCTCGGAGCAATCAACGCCGACCGCGCTGCCGGCTTTCCCCACGAGCTCGGCGATCTGCAGCGTGGTGTCGCCGAAGCCACAGCCCACGTCGAGCACCCGCGCGCCCTGCGCAAACGGAGCACGCCGAAAAAAGGCGTCGCTGTGCGCGGACAAGCCGGTGCTCACCAGGTGGCGAAAGCGCAGGAATTTCTCGAACAGCACCGTGTTCCAGGCCTGAATGACGCGCGCGCTATCGTCGCTTCCGCTCAGCGCCACTCGTTGCCCCACGTTTCTGAATCCAGGATTCGGTTCATGACCACCTCGACCTCAAACGTGCACCGGGCGCGGCCTCGAGAGTAGTAAATTGTTTGTACTGCGCGCGATCAGCGCGCGACGTCGGCTTCGGACGACAAGTACGCGCGCACGCCGTAAACGCTGCCGTAAACTCAATGAATCCGAGCGCGCTACTCCGCGGGCAACTCCGAGAGGCCGACCCCGAGCACGTGCTTGGCGAGCGCGTCGAGCGCCGCTTTGGGACCACTGAAGTGATAGGTCTGCTGCTCGTGGCTCGCGGTTTCACCGGGCTTGAGCGCGAGCGCGGGCGAGCTCGACTCAATTTCGTAGAAGCCGCCGAGTGACGGCTTGCCCGGGGCGGGCGGCCCGTCGTTGTAGCTGTTGATCACGTCGCCGCCGTACGGATTTTTTTGCGTTTCCCACATGCTATTGACGTAGCGCGTGGCCCGCGCGGGCTGGTCGTAGAGCACGAGCGTCAGGAGCTCGGCCGGCTCGCTGTAGCTACCGAGCGCGCCCTTGGCCCGCGCCGGGCCGAGCCCGATTTTACTGCGATATTGACCGTCGGCTTTGAAGAGCAAGAGGCCGCGCTGAGTGTCGACGAGCAAACGATCGGCGGGCACTTTGCCGAAATAGCGATCGTTGACGATCTCGCCCGGCGCTTTGGTGTCGAAGGGGATGATCACGCGCGTGCCGGGGACGGGCGCGAACATGCCCAAAATCCAGATGCTGAGTAGGCCGCTCGCTTCGCTCCAGGCATCCGTGCCCTCGTTGCGCAGGCGATTCATGCTCGAAAAGCCGACCCAATGCAGGCCGTCCGGGATCGCCATGCCGAGCCGCTGCTGCGCTTGCTCCGGCGTGAGCAGCGACACCTTGCGCTCGACCTGCACTTGGAACGCGCGCTTCGCGTAATTGGAAAGCGAGATGTTGTGCCCGAACGTGACGCTCGTCGGTGTCTCGGCGGTGACCAGCCAGGCGCCCTCTTGGAGTTCGTGCGGCGTCTGCCATTGGTCGAAGGAAAACGGCTTTTGTGCTGGGAAATACAGCCCATATTGGCCACCCTCAGGGCCGAGCCAAAAGCGATCTTCTCCGCCGTAGTTGTCGAACTGCGTGCCCGTTTTGCCGTCTTCGATGAACTTGCGATTGATGAAGCCGAGGCTGCGCGAGCCTGCGCCGAGCGCGCTGGTCATCACGCGCGCTTGGTACGCGCCGGAGACCGCGATACGCGCGCCATTGGGCGCGCTCAACACCTTGACCGCGCCGTGTTTGCCGAGGAACGCGAGATCGTCGTCGAAGGTCGTGCTCATGGCGTCTCCCGTCGCTATTGGACTGGTTGCCGGCGCGGCGCTCAGCGCGGGCGCTGCGCTCGACGGCAGTGCCGGCGGCGCGCTCGACTGCGCGGGCGCCGCCGCGGGCTCATGGCACGCCGCGACCGCCAGCGCACTCAGCGCCAAGCAGCTCAATCGCAATCTGCCACTGTGCCCGGTTCGCTCCGCTCCGCTCATGGCCGAAGCTTACTCTCAGCGCGCGCGCCATGCGCCGGCCGATTGCAGCAGCACCTGCGAGGGCCCTGGGTGCGAGCCACAGACCCAGCCCAAAAGCCCGAAACCGAACGAAGCGTCGACCACGGTGGCCGCGTTTTGGCCATTGAGAACCACCTGAAACACCGAATCGGAGAAGCGCAGCTCGACCTCGTTGACCGTGCCGACGCCGCCGATGAGCGGCGAAAATTCCCAATCGACGAGCGGGCTCACGTGCGTGGCTTTGCTCACCCACGCCTCCCGGCGCAGCCGCCACGAGCGAAACGCTGGGTAAATTTTGAGCTGATAAGCGGCCTTGGCGTCGCCCTGCGCGTGCATGCGCGCGTACACACCGAAATCGCCGCTCGCGTCGAGCGCCACGCCGCGCACGGCAATGCACGCGTCGCGGAGCTTCGGCTCGAAGCTGCCCCAGCGTTCCCAGTTCTCCTTTTCCACCGGCACGAGCGAGCCATCGTGGCGCGTCTGAGCGACGGAGCTGCCGGGCAGTTTGTCGTGGCGGAAGTCGCGGAAGAAGAACTGCTCGCCGCGTTCGATCGCGACGTGCCGCCCCCAGTGCAAAGGTCGTCGGCAATAGGCGCAGAACGGCGCGCCGTAGCTCAGCGGGCCACCGCAGTTCTCACAGCTCAGCTGCTTCGAGCTCACGGCGCAACCTCGCGCACTTCGAGCCAACGGATCAGCGTGCGCTGCGGGCGCTTGCTCGCCGAAAAAGTGCCGACGCCAATCGCCACGCCGCCAATCCCGAGCGCGGCATCGTGCACGGCGCACACTTTGGTGCCGTTGATCCAGGCCTCCAGCGTCGGCCCTTGCACGCGCAGCTCGAGCAAATTGTTGCCGCGCGCAAGCACTGCCGGGTGCGCGCTCGGTCCGCTCAGGTTCGTGTTGTCGCTCTGCTCGGGTGCGGTAAATAGCCGCGCGAGCCGATAGTTTTGGTCGTGCGGCGTGACCGCGAGCTCGTACCAAAGCGAAGCGTCGCCGAGCGATTGTTTGCGAGCGACCACGCGTGCGCGGAGCTCCGTGTCGTAGACGTCGAAGCTTGCGCGCACGCAGGTGTCGCGAATGCGCAAAAACGGCTGATTGAACCAACGCATGCCGCTCAAGAGCGTGAGCACGATGCCTTGATCGGTCCCTTGCATGCTGTCGCCGTCGTCCCAGTTCTTGCTGCGCGTGGTGCAGCCGGGCAGGGGCACCTGCCTGAAATCATGCACCGCGAGCACGTTGCCCGGCACAATCGTGGGCAGCACCGTAAACGGTTTACCTTGCCCGTCGTAGCCGAGCCGCACTGCACACGCATCGCACTCGAGCACGCTCGGTCGAATCGCCTGGGCGCAAGCAGGGCAAGCAATCATCGGCGCAATCGGCAGCGAGCTTAAACTAGCCGCGCTCGCTCGCCAAGCCGCGCGCTCCGTGCCCTGGCAACGCGGGCGCAACTCTTCCGACGCGGCGGCACCGAAGCCATGAACGGGCGAGCGCGCGGTCATGCGCGGTCATGCGCGGCGGACGACGGTGCCTGAACGAGCGGGCGAGCTCCGAGCCGTCACCGATCCCGCGTGAGCGTCGGGCGGCACGATGCGCTGCCGTTCGCCGCAATCGGTCCAGCTTGCCCGCGCCGCTCGCGGTTTCCTGTTTGCCGCAACTCGCCCACGCCCCCCCCAAAAAAACTCGCTCTTCGTCTTGCCAGTGGTTTGATGGTCACGCAGCACGGCGCGCCGCGGCCCAGCCTTCGGCGGCGGATTTCGCCCGCCCCGCCAGTGCACGCGCTAAAGGTCGTGATCAGCGCTCGCGCGCTATTCCGCGCGCTTCGTCACGGGAACCGGCTTGACGAGCCCGGTGCATTCGGGCGCGAGCACGCCATTTCTTTTCGCCACGCAGCGTCCGGCATCACAGCTGGCCGCGAAGCCCTTCGCGGCGCAGCCGTCTTCGCACGCTTCGCCACTCGGGAGTGCGGCGTGGTACCAATTGCCATTCACCGCGCCGTACGTGCAAGACAGGAGGCAGTCGGCGTCCCGGTTGCAGCGGTGGCGACGACGAGCGCCCGTGTCCACGGCGTCTCCTGAGCTGACCTCCGAGCGCGGCGGCGGGCGTTCGAGCAGCGATGGGCCGGCGTGCGGCGCGGTGCTGTCGATGTTGCGCGCCGGAGGCGGATCGTGGCGCGAGCACCCGAGCGCGAGTAGCGTCAAGGTGTAGGCGGGGACGAGCAGCGCGGTTCGTGGCGACATGCTTGGAGCGCGCTCAGTGCTTCGGTTCTTCACGCAGCCCGAGCGTGATTTCCGGCTTGCTGCCATCGACCAGGACTTTGCGTGTGATGTGCCCGGGGAGCCACACTTCGTAAGCCCGCTTTTCGCCGGCGGGCAGATCGATCACGAATGGTGCCGTGCCGACCTCTTTGCCGAAATGGAAGAATTTGGCTTTCGGCGGCGTGGTGTTGATCGTGATGCGCTGCGTGCCGGCCGCGGGTGCCTCGGTCGGCGCGGCGGCTGAAGCGCTCGGGGCGGCCGGTGGCGTGTCGAGCGGAGGCGGTGGTGCGGCGGGAAAATCCGCGGCCGTGGCGCTGGCTGCCGGCTCGCGCACCGCGGTGAGCTCCGGTGCCGGCGCGGGCTCTGCGCTCGGGCTTGCCGCGGCGGGGGAATTGAGTACGGGCGCGGCGGGCAGCGCGGTCAGATCGGGTCGCGGGCGCGCGCGGTGCGCGAAGCGATAGCCGAGCACGCCGATCGCGAGCCCCGCCGCGGCCAGCAGCACGAAGCTGAGGCCTGAGCGTTTGGGGCGTAGCGCGGCGGCTTCGTCCTCGGCAGACTCGGCGGTGATCACCGGGCGCGCAGTGCTCGACGGTTGCGCCTCGCTGACGATCGGCGCGGACGGACGCGCGAAGGCCACGTCGGGAGTGGCTAGGCTGGCTGCGGGCGGGGGATTACTGGGCGCGGCCTCGCTGGGCGCGCTGGCCGCAGGCGGAGGCTTGCTGGGCGCGGCCTCGCTGGGCGCGCTGGCCGCGGGCGGAGGCTGGCTGGGCGCGGCTTCAGGCGCGCTGCTCGACGCGGCCTCGGGCGCGCTGCTCGACGCGGCCTCGGGCGCGCTGCTCGATGCCGCGAGCGCGTTGTCCGTCGCTGGCGCCAATGGCGGGGTGCTGGGCGCCGCTGCGGGCGGTGCAAAGGGCGTCGCCATGCCGATCAGGGTTTGGGAGCGCAGTGAGTTGGAACGCGCCACCGGGGCCGCGGGCGGCTGCGACGCACGCGGCGCGCTGGCCACCGGAGCTGGCGGCTGCGACGCGCGCGGCGGCGCGGCAACCGAAGCCGGCGGTGGCGCCGAAGAGCGCGCGGGCACCGGCGCGGCAATGCCCATCAGCGTCTTCGAGCGCAGCGGGCTCGTCAGGTTGGGGCGCGCGCCCGGCATGGGCGTCGCGAGCGGCGACGCGGAGGGCCGAGCGATCGGCGTGCTGGTCGCCGAGGGCGGCGCAGACGCGCGCGCTGCCGGCGCGACCGACGCTGGCGCGGCAGGCTGCGGCGCGGCAGACAGCGGTGCGGCAGGCGGCACCGAGGGCTCGGCCGCGGCCGCTATTGGCGGCGTAGGCGCACTCGGCGCACCCCAATCCGTGTCGATGTCGTCAGTGGACGGCGGGATCGACGGCGGGGTCGACGGCAAGGGCGTGCGCGGAAGCTCGCTCGAAGCGGGCCGGGGCGGCACAGATGACGTGCGTCCTTGAGCGCCTGCGCGCTCTCCTTCCTCCTTACTCACGACAACTTCAGGTCTCACACACGCTCGCGCCGGTCAAGTCAGCCGTCATGATCGCCGTCGATCCGTGACGGACCGTGGCGGAGGGCTCAGCCATGCGTGGAACCTTCTTTTCTGAATGCAATCGCGCGGCTGGCATGCACCCTGAAGTCGCGCGCGCCGGTCAACTCGGGGGCGTCGCCAGGATGAGCACTTTCGGCTCGGTGAACTCTTGGACGGCAAAGGCAACTCCTTCACGGCCAATGCCGGAATCCTTCATGCCGCCGTATGGATAATTGTCCACGCGCAGCATGGGCGTATCGTTGATCAGCACTGCGCCGTAGCGGAGCGTGCGAAACGCCTTCAGCGCGTGCCCGACATCGGGCGTGAAAATGCCGGCTTGCAGCCCGAAGCGCGAACGATTGCAGGCCGCGAGCGCATCATCGAAAGAATCGACCGCCTCCACGACCGCGACCGGTCCAAACACCTCGTCTCGGCAGACTCGCATGCTCTCGGTCGTGCTCGTCAGAATGGTCGGATAAACGACTTGGCCCTCGGCATAGCCGCCGAGCAAGAGCTGCGCGCCGCCGTCGCGCGCCTCGCGCACCCAGTCGAGCACGCGCTCTACGTGCCGCGCCTCGATCATCGGCCCGACCACGGTTTCTTCGCGCAGCGGATCGCCACACACCACGCGCTCGCTGTATTTTACGAACTGCTCGACGAAATCCGCGAACAGCGCGCGGTGCACGAACACTCGTTGCGCCTTGATGCAGACCTGGCCGGCGTTGGCCCAGCACGCTTCGGCGATTTTCGGGATCACCGCGCCGAGCTCGACGCCGCGATCGACGACGCAGGGCGCGTTGCCGCCGAGCTCGAGCAGCACCTGCTTTTTGCCGGCGATGCTCTTCAAGCGATAGCCGAGGCTGTCACTGCCGGTGAACGAAAGCAGCGCGATGCGCTCGTCGGTGACGAGCTTTTCGGCGACCTCTGGCTGCATGTGCAGCACGCTCAAGAGCGGGCCGGGCATGCCGCATTCGAGCAGCCATTGTCCGAGCGCGTGCGCGGTGAGCGGGCTTTGCTGCGCCGGCTTCAGCACGGTCGGCGCGCCGATGGCGAGCGCGGGTGAGAGCTTGTGCGCGACGAGATTGATCGGGAAATTGAAGGGTGAAATGGCCGCCACCGGGCCGCGCGGCACGCGCTCGAACAAGCACAGCTTGCCCTCGCTGCCCGGCAGCTGATCGATGGGCAGCACCTCTCCCCCTACACGCCGGCTCTCGCCTGCGCCGAGCGTGAAGGTGAGCACGGCACGCGCGACCTCCGCCCGCGCGTAGCGCACGGGCTTGCCGCTCTCGCGCGCGATCAGCTCGGTGAGCTGACCCGAGCGCTCCCGCAGCACGCGCGCGATCGCTTCGAGTAAATCTGCGCGCTGGTGGGTGGCAGGCCTTTTCCCGTGCTCGAAAAATTCGTGCGCGCGTGCGAGCGCGAGTTCGAGATCGCTCGCGCTTGCTTGCCCAACCTCTGCGACGGGCTCGCCATCGAACGGACTTCGCACGATTTCCACGTGCTCGGTCTCACGAAGCTCGCCCGCGATTTGAGTCCGATAGCGCTGAAACATTCCAGTGTCCTCCGTGTTTCTGTGACTGTTCGGTGTGCGTCCGAGCGCGATAAGCCATGAGTTTTACCGTGCAACGCACGCGCCACACATACATGTAGGCCACGGCGAGTCGCAATTCTTGCGCCTTTTTGCAGCGACGAATCGCTCAATTCGACTTTACAGCTCCGAAGCCGTGCCCGTATAACAAACACACGCATGAGGATATTGGCGGCACTGGTCCTCGGGTACTTCTTCGTCGTCGGCAAAGTCGGCGCGGGGCTCGGGGCCGATCCGGCGAAGCCTGAGACTCTTCACGCGGGCCTCACACGTGCGGCGCGCGGCAACCTCGATGAGGCACTGAGCCTCTCGCTGACGGAGCCAGCGGCGCCTTTCGATACGGCACTCGATACGCCCAAGCGCAGTGTCGCAGCCGTCAATCCCGGCACGCGCGTGATCTCGCTGCCGTTCGGCTGTCGCTCCGTGTCGAAGCCGTATGATTTGTTGGTCCACTTCCACGGCGCACCGGCGGTGATGGAGACGGCCTTCGAGCGCTCCGGCATCGATGGCGCGCTCGTGATCTATAACCTCGGCATCGGCTCTGGCGCGTACGAGACCCCGTACTCCGAGCCCGCCTCCTACGACCGCATGCTCGAGAGCGTGCGCGTGGCCGTGCGGGAGCTCTGCCCCAAGGCTGCTGCGCCGAAGCGCGTGGCACTCAGCGGCTGGAGCGCCGGTTACGGCGCCATCTTGCACATCATCGATCGCGCAAAGGACGCCGCGCGCGTCGACGCGGTGCTGCTCGCGGATGGCATGCACGTCGGCTTCGAGCCGGAAGGCAACCGCAAGGTGAACGCCATCTCGATGGCGCCGTTCACGCTATTCGCAGACGAAGCGATCGCGGGGCACAAGCTCTTTGCCATCACGCACTCCTCGATCCAAACGCCCTACGCGAGCACGACCGAGACCGCGGAGTTCTTGCTCGATACCGAAGGCCTGCCGGTCGATCGCCGTGAGGTGGCCGGCCCGCGCCCAGGCATGATGCAAACTTCCCGCGCCGATCGCGAAGGCTTTCACCTGCGTGGTTACTCCGGCGACGACAAAGCCGCCCACTGCGATCACCTATTCGCTTTCGGTGAGCTGCTCTTGACCCCGCTGCGCGAGCGCTGGGAAAAGTAGTTCCGGGCGGCTAAAGCCAACGTCGAGCCCGAAAATCGCCGGGTCTCGTTGTGCTCAAGATAGCGGGTGTGCAGATGGCGCCCGCGCGCCGCCCTAGGGGTCACTTGCAGGGGATGAACGTGCTGCCGCACTTCTTCTTCGGCGCCGTCGTGGTCGCGGCCGCCTTGCTCGTGCCGGTCGTGGGCGCCTTGCTGGACGGAGCCGTCGCGGGCTTGGTCGTCGCTGGCGCCGCCGCCTTCGTGCTTGCGCTGGCCGCGGTCTTGGCTGACGCGATCGGCTTGGGTGTCGGTGTGACCGCGATGGGTGAGGTCGGGGTCAGCGTAAACTCGAGGGTCTGAGTCTCGCCCGCTTTGGCCGTGAACTTGAACGCCTTGGCCGCGAAGCCCACGCGCGACACGCTGCAGGAGTGCTCGCCGGGCGCGAGCTCGACCGGACCGTCGCTGGCGCCGGGCAGCGATTTGCCGTCGCACACCACTGCCTCGCACGCTTGCGGCTGGCATTGAAAGAGCGCGCGTGCGCGCGTCGCATCTTCGGATGCCGAGGGCGCGGCGGCGCTCGGATTCAGAGCGGGTGGAGCGCTCGGCGCGGCAGCCGCGAGCGCTGCGGCGCTGGCGCTCGCTTGCGCCGCAGCAGCCAGCGCAGATGCACTGGCCGCCGCTTCGGCCGCACCCTCGCGATTTCGATACAGCGCTACGGCGCCGACTGCGGTCAGCGCAAAGCACAAGATTGCTCCGCCGATGAAGAACGGCGCGGCAGAGCGCTTGGATAGGCCCGGGATCTCGCTCTGCTGCGCGTTCTGCGCGGCCACGGCCTGTGCAGACTGTGGGCGAGAGGGCGGATCCACCGGGCGCGG
>Ga0207667_10009233_pt1 | contig 11641 bp, 11 predicted proteins | sample KBSCornC52_FD_184301 | JGI IMG/M metagenome (GOLD analysis project Ga0207667, IMG submission 184301) | Corn rhizosphere microbial communities from Kellogg Biological Station, Michigan, USA - KBS Corn C5-2 (SPAdes) (version 2) | ecosystem: Host-associated > Plants > Roots > Rhizosphere > Soil ...
TCCGTAGGGCAAAACAGATTAGCAGATATTAACCCTGCCGATATTGACCATATCGAAGTATTAAATGGCGCCGCCGCGGCAGCTATTTACGGTTCTCGCGCCAACACAGGAGTAATACAGATCTTTACCAAACGCGGAAGTTCAGGCGTTCCTGTTGTTAGTTTTTCAACAGGCATTATGACAAGCCACCTGCGCAAAAAGCTCGATGTAAACGAGGCGCCCACTAAATTCGGCGGACCTACCGACGGTCCCGGCGCATTAACCCAGGACCTGATCACTGCTGTTAGTGGTACATTACCTACCAATACCACACCTGTAACACGATACGATTATCAGGATTATATTTTCCATACCGGATTAGGTACCGATAATAATGTATCAGTAAGCGGAGGAAAAGACAAAACGAAATATTATACCTCTGCATCTTATTTCTACAATCAGGGTATTATCAGAAATACCGATTTTAAACGCTTTAGCTTTCGGGTAAATCTCGATCAGGAAATAACTAAATGGGCTTCTTTCAGTGTCGGATTAAATTACATAAACAGCGCTTCTAATGAAAAGCCTGATGGTAATTCATTTTTCTCACCCATGAACTCTGTTACCATCCTCGGCAACTTTCATAACATCTGGCAGCGTGATGCCCTGGGTAATTTACAGGCTGTTGGTGAACGCGGGCGTGTAAACCCCGTATCGGTAATTGAAGATTTTAAACAACGTGAAGAAACAAACCGCCTTATCTCCAGCGCTTCATTAAAACTGCGTCCTGCAAAGGGATTAACGTTCGACTACACCATTGGTATTGACAATTACAGTCAGCGCGGTACTACCTACATGCCCCCATATACTTATAATGTTAGTACTGCTTTCTGGGGTGGTGGTCCCACACTCGATCCTTCACTCAACGGATATGCCAGTTTGGGAACCGATAATTTCTTCCAGATCAATCATGAACTGAATGGTACTTACCAAACAAATATCACCAGTGATCTGGCTTCTACCACTCAGGTAGGTTATCAGGTACAATACGAAAAAAATGGCTACGGAATTTCTCAGGGCAGGGGGCTTGCTCCTTTTATTGAAACCGTAAGCGGCGCCAGCACTGTGTTACCTGCAACAGATAATCGAAGTGAGCTTTCCATTTCAGGAGAATATTTACAGCAGAATTTTAAATTCAGGAATCAGTTATTCTTAACCGGCGCCGTACGTGTTGACGGATCATCGGTTTTTGGCAGCGATAAGCGTACCCAGGTATACACAAAGGGAAGCGCCAGCTATGTTATTTCCGAATCAGAATTCTGGAACAAACTTGCTATGTCAAAATGGTGGAACCTGGCTAAATTAAGAATAGCATATGGTGAGTCGGGTAATATGACCGGTATCGGCGCATACGACCGGTTTAATTTCTATACGCCTACTTCTTTTCTCGGAAGAACCGCTTTGGTTTCAAGTTCCAATCTAGCTAATACCAATGTAGGACCTGAAAGACAAAGAGAACTGGAGTTTGGTACCGACCTTTCATTTTTTAGCAGCCGGCTTGGACTTCAGTTCAACTACTATATTAAGAAAGTGACTGATCTGCTTCTTAGCAGGGTAATTGCTCCCACCAGGGGATTTTCAAGCCTGCTTGACAATTACGGATCATTACAGAATAAAGGCTTTGAGATCGTGTTGAACGGAGCTCCCGTAAAAAATAAAGACTGGAACTGGAATATAACTGCTATATACAACCATAATCGCAACAAAGCGCTGAATATCGGACAGGCGGCTCAGTATTCAACCAATGGAGGCGCTACCATATATCTCATTCAGGATTACCCCATCGGCGTGTTTTACGGAGCTTTCTTTGCTACAGATGCTAATGGTAACCAGATCAAAAATACCGCCGGCCTTCCTCAGGCTGAAAAAGGTATCCAGAATTCTGTTACTTCCTATACTGCTCAGCGGGATGCTAACGGACTCCCTACGGGACAAACCATTTTGCGAAAAGTGATTGGCGACCCCAATCCTAAATACACCGGTTCACTGGTGAATGAAGTAAGCTATAAAAGGATCGGTTTGCGTGTTCAGCTCGATGCGGTACAAGGACTGGATGTGTTTAATGCCGACTTCAGAACCCGTCAGGGTGTTGGTAACGGTAAAGTCGCTGAACAGGAAGATCTTGGTCAGGTACCCCGTGGATACATCAACAGTGTGTACCAGATAGATCAGTGGCGCGTTGAAGATGGTTCATTTGTAAAACTGCGCGAAGTAAGTCTGAGCTACAATTTTGGCAAACTGAAGTTTTTCAATGACCTCACTGTAAGCGCAAGCGGCCGCAATTTGATTTCGTGGGATAATTACAGGGGATATGATCCTGAAGTAAATGCAGGCGGACAAAGTAATCTGCTGAGAGGAATTGATTTTGGTGCAGTTCCTATTCCACGCACTTTTAGTTTTAATGTGGCTGCAAAATTCTAAACACACAAATTTGATTTTATGAAACCAGGCAATATAAAATTTTCTTTCTCTTTACTAATGGCTGCTGTACTCATGTTCACGGCAGCCTGTAAAAAGGATTATACTGATCCATCGAGGGCTACTGAAGATAAAGTTTTTAAATCAGCTACAGGATTAACCGGAGTTGCAGTGGGCGTACAACGTGATTATACCGCTACGAGGGCAGGTTCGTTGTATAACCTGATTACGGCAGATGGTTTTCTCTCTAACGTGTTAAATATTATTAACCAGGGAAATACTGCTGAATATCAGCTGTTCCAGGGCGGTGATAAGGTAGATTTAAACAATACACTGATCCTGTCGTTCTGGACAAATAGCAACAAGGTCATTTACGACGCGAATAATGTGCTTAAATATGCACCCGATCTGGCTGATAAGAATTATGCCAGTGGATTGATCGCATATGCCAGTATTTTTAAAGCACTGGCGCTCGGTAATATGGCTATGTTCTGGGACCATGTGCCCGATACCACGGGCTCCAATGTTAATTTCATAACAAGTGCCGATGCTTTTAATAAAGCCATTGGCGTGTTGGATAATGCACTTGCAACGGTTAGTGCCAATGCAATCAGTACTTCATTTTTATCTAATATTCCGGCAGGTATTGATATTGTGAACACGCTGCATGCTTTAAAAGCGCGTTATTCTTTATTTGCGGGTAACTATGCCGTAGCACTTACAGAGGCCAATGCAGTAAATCTTTCAGCAAAGTCAACTTTCAATTTTGATCTCGTTAATCTGAATCCCATTTTTGAAACTGCCACGTCAACCAATAACGTGTATCAACCAATTGATTCTACCATGGGATTGCCTCCGGCCCTTGCACCGGATCTGTCAGATAAACGCGAACCATTTTACTTAGCTTATAATACTGCCGTAACACGTTTTAAAATGAACGGATTTTGGGCAGCTTCCACCCAGGCTATTCCGGTTTATCTGCCCGGTGAAATGACATTGATCAAGGCAGAAGCTTATGCACGTCAGAATGATCTTCCCGATGCCATAGTGCAGTTAAATGCAATACTCACCAAAAAGCCTGCTAACGATCAGTTTGGCGTTGGCGCTGATCTGCCGCCTTATGCGGGACCTGTAACACAGTCGGCCATACTCGATCAGATCTATCGCAACAGAAGTATTGAGTTATACCTGTCGGGTTTGAAACTCGAAGATGAGCGGCGCTTCAACCGCCCAACAGCTGAACGCAAACGCAACTGGTTGCCTTATCCCTTTGCTGAGCGGGATAATAACACCAATACGCCAACCGACCCCACGTTTTAGTTTTAGGTAATCACTATATCGACCGACGGAGGCTGTCTTCATTATTTTGAAGGCAGCCTTTTTTACTTGAAATCAGCGAACGTCTACATAATAAAATCGCGTCTGCAAATTGAATAATCATTGCAATTGCTCCCAAACCTCCCTGAAATCTTCATCGCCCAATGCTTCACCCAGGTCATAAGCATCGTACCCTCTTGAACGGATGGCGTCTCTGCATTGCAGTAACAGGGTTACACACTTTTGTTTGTTGCCTGTTTTTATCGCAAGCCTTGCCAAAGAGAAGTAAGGGCGTGAATAGTAATCGCCGCCGAGCGCTATGGCTAGTTGCAGTTTTTCTTCTGCGCGGCAGTTAATGGATGGTGATTTGTAATCGTAGGCTAGTCCCGTATAGGCAATAAGGAAATCGCCCCAGTAAAGATTCAGCGTAAAATCTTCTTCGTGTTTATATACCTGCGAAAAAAGTTGTAGTCCGTGTTCAAATGTATTGATCACTTTTTCGTATGCTCCCTGTTCATGATAGATCTGTGCCATGTCTTTCAGGGCATTGGTCGCGTATACGGGAAAGGTCCAGGCTGCAGGTTGCAGCTCATGAGCTTTCGTGAAAAAGTCAGCGGCGGTTTGATAATAATCCAGGCGCAGGTCCTTGTCTGTTGATCTTTTGGCAGTGTCTGCAAATGCTTTACCCAGGCGGTTCAGAAGTTCTGCATCTTCTGAGTAATAACCTTCAAGCGGCTTCAACAGCAAGGCTGTTTGGGCTACCATGGTAGTTTTATATTCAGGATCAATTTCAGGAGAGTCGTGATAGAGAAGGTAATGATATGTCTCTGCCCAGTCGAGGTAAACGAGCAGGTTCTTTTCTGCATGTTGGTGCATAGCGCCTTCAAACTCGCGCAACAGTCGCTGATACCAGTAAACATTTTGCTCGAACGGAAGGAAGCGTACTCTGAAGTTTTGATGGATCAGCGATCTTACAAAGCTTGCATCGTTCAATACCTGTCTGAAAACAGACAATAGTTCAGTGAACGCTTCTATGGTGAACTGCTTAGTGATCTCCATTTTATCGATCATCACTCTCACCATCGACATCTTCATATCATTACTTTCCGGAGCCGTGTTGTAAATATCGAAGGCTTGTTGTTTGTAACGTAGTTTGTCTTCGTAAGCAACTGTATAATCTGCCAGGTACTCATAACAACAGCCGCGTTCCTGGTAATACATCTGATCTGGGAAGAAACGCTGTATGGAGTTAATGATACTGAGCAGGAAAAGGGTAAAGTCTTCCGGACCGCCTACCTTACCGCAATCAAGATCATACAAGCCATAGGAATAAACCATATAATACGCATCAATGATCTCCTGCTTGTTTTCTTCCAGCTGAGTAGCTGAAAGGCTTTCAACAAGACTGTCCATTGCCTCCAGGTCGTAATTATTGGCATGTTCTTGCAGTTTGGGTAAGAAATTCATGCGATAAAAATAATTAAGCCTGTACAATTATCGAAGGGGGGTAGTGGGTATTTATGACTGAATTTACAGAGAATGGGCTTGGCAATTCACCTACGTTCCGTAGAGGCGACTTAAAAATGACCGATATTTCAGCCATTTTCCGTATATTTGACTGAAATATCGGTCATTTTAGTGAAAAGTAAGAAAACCATATTATTACCTACTGCTGAAAAAGTATTAAAAGAATTGGGTGAAAACATCAAGCTGGCCCGTAAACGTCGCCGGTTAACTACAGTTCAGATTGCTGAACGGGCTGGTATTGCACGATCAACACTGCAATTAATAGAAAAGGGTAGCCCTGGAGTTGCTATGAGCGCTTATTTACAAGTTTTATTCGTGCTCGGCCTGGAAAAAGATTTGTTATTGGTAGCAGCAAGTGATCCTTTGGGACGGAAGCTGCAGGATGCCGGCTTGCTTTCAGGCGGTGGTAAATCTTAATAAATGTCAAAATCAACAAACCATAATAAACAAATACTGGTATACGCCGACTGGATTGATTTAAACGGTACCGAATTGATGGGAACCTTGCAAGTTCAACAGGTGCGGGGCAAGGAAGTTTTTTCTTTTTCCTATACAAAGGAATGGCTGGAAAAAGGGCCGGCTTTGATAATGGATCCTGACCTGGGCCTATTTTCAGGTCCTCAATATAGCCGTGATGATAAACCCAATTTCGGACTATTCATGGATTCTTCCCCCGATCGATGGGGTAGAGTTTTAATGGAGCGTAAGGAAGCATTTGCATCAAGGCAGGAAAAACGAAAACCAGGACCATTAATGGAAAGTGATTTTTTGTTGGGTGTATTCGATCAGTACAGAATGGGTGGTCTTAGATTCAAATTAAACGAAGATGGTCCATTTCTGGATGCAAATGATGCTATGGCAGCACCACCCATGACCGCACTGCGCACTCTTGAAGAAGCAAGTCTTCAATTAGAAAAAGACGATGCAATGGAAGATCCTGCCTTTGCAAAATGGCTTAACCTGTTAATCTCTCCCGGTTCTTCATTGGGTGGTGCAAGACCAAAGGCAAGTGTGATAGACCCGAATGGAGAACTATGGATTGCCAAGTTTCCAAGTCGTAAAGATGATCGGGATATTGGAGGGTGGGAAACTGTGGTTAATGAACTGGCGACAAAATCCGGGTTATCAGTTGCTGAAGGAAAAGCAAGGAAGTTTACCCAGAATTACCATACTTTTCTAACCAAACGTTTTGATCGTATAGGAAGCGGCCGAATACATTTTGCATCGGCTATGACTTTGCTTGGACATACTGATGGAGCGGATGGCGCTGCGGGCGTATCTTATCTTCATCTGGCGGAATATATTATGCGATATGGAGTTCAGCCGGATACTGATCTGGAAGAACTTTGGCGGCGAATTGTGTTCAATATATGTGTAAGCAATAGCGATGACCATCTGCGAAATCATGGATTTTTGTTAACGCCTCAGGGATGGATGTTGTCTCCAGCTTTTGATGTTAATCCTATTCCAAAGTCAACAGGGTTAAGTCTAAATATTTCCGAACAAAGCAATGAACTGGATCTTGACCTCGCCAGAGAAGTGGCTGAGAAATTCCGCGTGGATAAAGATAAAAGGGAAGCGATCATTAATAGGGTTATCAAAGCTGTAAGTCACTGGAAAGAAGTGGCTGGGAAGATTGGGATTTCAAGAGGTGAAATTTTGTCTATGGAATCCACATTTATTTAATTAAATTCGTAGAAGTCTATGCCAGCCTATAAGAAAAAAATAAAACCTGGAAAAACTTCCGTTGAAAAAACGGAAAATGAAAAGATTTCTCACTACGCAAAAGCACCCTACTTCAGCGAGAAAGACAAGAAGGCTATGGAGTTTTTGAAAGAGCATCCGGTGCCATCTAAATTCCTTAAATAACTCTCGTTTTTCAAACATTTGAACACTGCCAAATCTGCCCCATGTATGCTTTCCATATGATTCATGTATGGTGCCCATATGATTTTCGTATGAAAACCGTATGAGGAGAGTATGAAGTCCGTATGCCTGAGTAATACCTCCGGAATACCTCAGGCATGGTTCAGGTATGCCGGAGGTATGCCAACAGTATGAAAACCCTATGAAAAGTATATGAAATCCATATGCCGGATATATGAAATTCATATGGCCGGTGTATGAAATCCATATGATGAGTGTATGCAATCCGTATGAAACAATACTAAAACCCATAACCATATATTTTTGTGGCGTAATATAAAGTTCCATTTCGTATCTTTTTCCCTATATGGTCCATCTCGGGAAAGATTTTTTTCTGTAATTGTCTGGCCGCCATGCCGTCATCGATTTTAAAGAATAAATTATCTTTGCATTATAAAATAATTAACCATGTTCGGCGATTTATTAAACAAGTTTCAGGAAGCACAGCAGAAAATGCTCGAAGAAAAACAAAAGCTTGCCAATATAACCTTTGATGGTAATTCGGGAGAAGGAGCTGTTAAGGTTTCTGTTACCGGAAACAGAGAAGTAAAAACCATTTCAATAGACAATCAGTTGCTTGCTCCGGAGCGAAAAGAGGAATTGGAAGATCTGCTGATCATCGCACTGAACCGCGCACTCCAAAATGCCGAAAAAATGTGGGAAGAAGAAATGAAGGGCCTGGCTGGTAACATGCTGGGAGGTGTTGGGTTTTAACCATTCCCATTTGAAGGTGTCTGGAGTCAGCTGATAGAAATCATACGCAATTAAAAAAGCTCCCGGTTATCCGGGAGCTTTTTATATGTAGCCTTATTAGCTTACTGGCATTTATCGCACTTCTGGCAAGAGCCTTTCGGACAGTCCTTTGGACAATCTTTCGGGCAGGTCTTTTCAGTACGTGCTTTTTTATTGCTCTTTGAAGGATTCTTTGGATCACCGTTGGCGAAGGTTACGCCAGTCATAAGCATGGCCATAGTAGCCAATAGAAATAACTTTTTCATATTGAAAATTTAAATGAAATTGAAATTGATTAAAAAGAAATAAACTATCGATATGTTTTAACAGCCATTCGGCGGCCTCCACACGGCAGAATAATACAGGAACAGATAACCCGATTGAAAGAGGGAATATTCCTTTCTGTTTTTACATGAAAGTTTTTCAGTCTGATCTGAAGATGGTGAAGTAAATGTGTAACACAACGGACAATTCAAACAGCAACTCGAAGCATTGCACTCCTTTTGCTGCTTTTTACATGGATGATTTCCCTTTTTGCTCATCATTCTGCAGCACATGCTTTTTTTTGCCGGAGTAACATGAATATGTGAGGGTAACGCTATCATTTCCCCAACATATAGCAGCAGACAAAAGAATAATATGAGCCCTTTACATTTCAAAATAAACCGTTAGTGTTTCTAAAATAATAAAAAAATCAGCGATGCCCAATTGTTTTTTATGAATGGCAGACCCCCATTTCAGAAACTTTTTATCAGCGCAATGCCCGGCCCGTTATTGTAAGTCGGAAAAACAATGGTATGCGAGTCGTGCCGGGAAGAAAACAGCCGTTTGATTTTTGGATAAAGAAAGTACGAGAAGTCAGTAGATAATATCCCTGTACCAGCGCCTGCCAGTACATCACTCAACCAGTGTTTATTATTATACATTCTCAAAAAGCCGGTGGAAGCTGCCAGAACATAACCGTAAACGCCATACCAGGGTGAAACATCTTTGTATTCCAGACGCATAAATTCAGCGCCGGTGAATGCATTAGATGTATGCCCCGAGGGAAACGACTGGTTGCTTTCTCCATTTGGCCGGGTTTCTCCGCTGAATTTTTTAATGGTGGCTACTACAGAACTCTGGATCAATTCGGCCATACCCAATATAACAACGCGTTCAGGAAGATTATGCCGGCCTTTTATTCCTGCAATGCCAAGGGCAAAAGTACTGGCAGCAGGAGCCCACTGCAGATAGTTGTCCAGATGTACCTGCTGATGTGGCGCCTCGGTCCATAGCTCTTCTTTAATGGCTTCATTCCAGTCCTGAAACCAATCTGATCTTAAGGCAATCACACCATAGGTGATCATTGCTGCGGGAATTACCATTGAACGCCAGGTAACAGCAGGCTTAGGGATTATTTCAGTAGAATAGCTACGGGGAAAAGAATCAATAGTTGCAGAAGGTGTGCCGGTCTGCGGATTTTGCGCATGCACAGAAGCATATAACATGGCAATCAGGCTAATCAGGACCAGTCTTTTCATACACATGCCTTAATTTAGCAAATTTTCAATGCAAATTCGTGAATTTTTTGAAATGCATCCACGAATCACCGACCAAAATGCGCATCTGCAATTTTTTGAATGACTTGCTCGGTCAATGGCTTTTCAATGTAGTCGATTACTGCTGTATACGACAAAGCTCTTGCTTTATCTTCTGAGCGTGTCGAAGAAGTGAGCATCACAACTTTCACTCTTTTACAAACATTCATCTGATTAAAATAATCCAGAAAATCAAAACCATCCATGCGTGGCATTCTTATGTCCAAAAAAATAATATCGGGGCAGTTATTTTGTTTAAGCAACTCACAGGCAGCAAGTCCATCACCCGCCACCTGTATTTCGTTGGCAATGGCCAGGTTTCTGAAAGCCAGTTCTGCCAGAAAATTAGTAGCCGCATCGTCGTCGACCAGTAAAACCTTGTTAAAGTGGTGCATTCCCCAAATAAATTTTAAATGTGGTTCCTTCATTAACTTCACTTTCTATCAAAATTTTGCCCCCATAGGATTCTACGATTGAATGGATCATGTGCAGTCCAATGCCCATACCCTCCGTATGTATATGAAAACGCTGAAATAGCCCGAATAGTTTATCTTTATAACGCTCCATGTCAATACCTAAACCGCGGTCCCGTACTTCCAGCACTACAAAATTTTCCCACGATGTTGTTTTGATGTCAATTACCGGCGGGCTGCCTTCCTGCTTATATTTAATAGCATTGGTAAGCAGATTCTGAAAGATGCTTTTAAGATGAACTGCCGGATAGTTTACAAAAGGGCATTTTGAGAAATCTGCAGTGATCAGGGCTCCTGAGGAAATTATCAGATCATAGATCCTTAGTTTAACTTCTTCCAGCGCTTCTGCCAGATCTATTTTCTGCCGTTCTATTTTTAGTGTTTTACGAAACGCAATGATTTCATTGAGGGCATGAATGGTTTTTCGCATTTGGGTGGCAGAATTAAAGGCCAGATCAAAAAGGTGGCGGTGTTCCGGTTTTATCGCATCCTTTTGTTGCATGAGTGTTAATATGCCGACTAAACTGGTTATAGGCGATTTCATATCATGCGAACTGATATAAGCAAACTCTTCCAGTTCCCTGTTAGTGCGTTCCAGCGTCATGGAATAATTTTTAAGGGATTCATTGGTTTCTTTAAGAAACTTTTCCATCTTTTCGATTTGCGTAAGCATGTTATTAAACCCATCGGCCAAAATTCCTATTTCATCACTACCGGTACCATCCACCCGCAAGGCATAATTGCCGGTTTTGGCTACCTCTTTTGTTTTTGAAACAAGCCGTAACAACCGGTACACGATGGAGCGTTGTAAAAATAAGGATATAATGAGCGAAGCTATTATGGCGGTCAGTAAAACCAGTCCGGCAACATTTATATAACTTATGATAATCTTATTCAGGTCATTTAGTTCGGCATGCAATATAACAGTTCCCAGAAATGCTGAATCCTGGTAAAGCGGGTAGCTGACCATAAGCCTCCTGCCTTCAAATTCTGATGTTGCCGGCTTGCTAATATCTACGATCGGGGGAGAACTACTTAATGCCTGATGTTTTATATAGCGGGCAAAAAGCTTTCCGTTTTTATCAAGAACTGCCGCCTGAACAATATCCGGTTCCTTGTTCAGTTTCATCAGTATTTGGGTCGCCGCGTCCTGATCCAAAAAAACAAGGGTCGACGTGGCATTTTCACCAACAATTCTGGCAAGGGAATACATTTTTCGTTTCGCAGAATCTTTAAAGGTTCTGATATCATTAAAAACAAAAAACATGCAACAGACCAGCACCACGATAAATGCTGTCGCAGTTTGAATGATGATCAGCTTGTTTTTAATAGAGTTTCTGGAGCCTGTCATGTTATTTTACAATAATGGCAAGTTTTAATAGTTGTGAGCTTGCCGTAAGTCCGGCAGCATTAATTGCCTTCGTGTTGGCCTCGAATTTCAATTTACTGTTAACAATAACAAAGTTGATAGCTGTTCCCAATCCTGCATATCCGTCCTGTTCGCTGATGATCAGCATGCCTTTCCCATTTGTTTTGGCTAAAATATCCTCCAGTGGAAAACCGGAATTCCGGGAAATAAAAAGTATATGGCAAAAACTGATATCAGCAGGCTTGCTAAAGCGCTTAATG
>Ga0207667_10009238_pt1 | contig 11639 bp, 9 predicted proteins | sample KBSCornC52_FD_184301 | JGI IMG/M metagenome (GOLD analysis project Ga0207667, IMG submission 184301) | Corn rhizosphere microbial communities from Kellogg Biological Station, Michigan, USA - KBS Corn C5-2 (SPAdes) (version 2) | ecosystem: Host-associated > Plants > Roots > Rhizosphere > Soil ...
ACCTCCTCCGTCCTCTCGATTGCCGGTGTCGTCTTTGCGCTCCTTATCACGCAGACGACCTTCAACGTCGCCTCGTTCATGGGCCTGATTATGGTGATTGGCATCGTCGCGAAGAACGGCATCCTGCTCCTCGACGCGGATGAGCGCTTCCGCGCTGCGGGCGCAACGGCACGGGACGCCATGCTGCACGCAGCCCAGCGCCGCCTGCGGCCTATCCTGATGACCGCCATCGCCGCTGTCTGTGGCATGTTGCCGCTCGCCTTCGCGCTGGGAGCCGGCTCGCAGATGCTCCAGCCGCTCGCCATCGCCGTGATTGGAGGGCTTTGCCTCTCCATGCTCCTCAGCCTGATTGTGACGCCGGTCGTCTACTACTTCATGACGCGGGGCAGGGAAGCCGCGTAGAGCAGTTTCACAATAGCTCAACATGGAAATTGTCATCCTGAGCGGAGCCTTTCGCAGCTTCATCGCAAGAGGCGTAGTCGAAGGACCTGCGACTTGCTCTGGACACGCCTTCCGTTGCACCGCTTTCGCAACAGTATTGCCAACACAAAAAGAATCGGCCGGCAATGCGACGAGCATTGCCGGCCGTTCGATCCAATCCACTACTCCCGTCCCACCACCAGAACCGTAAACGAGTCTGGCACAATCGCCGGCCGTGGCCGTGGATTTTGGGTCGTCGCTGCGGGCCTTGGTCCAAACTCCGCCGTCACAAGATAGATGCGTCCGTTGGACGAATCGAACGACATCGTCCGTGCGCCCTGCGCCGTGGCGAGATTCTGAATCACGTTGAACTTGCCCGACGCCGTATCGACTACGGTCAACGTGCCGTCTCCATTGGAGCTGAAGGCCAGTTGATGCGTCGGATCGAAGGCCGCCGCATCCGGCCCATCTCCGATCTCCGGCGTCGCCAGCGACTTCCCGGAGTTGGCATCGGTCACAGCCATCTTCTTGCCGTCGCACACAGAGAACAGCCGCCGATGAACGCGGTCGATCGCGAGTCCCGACGGCGATTCGCAGCCGCTCAACGGCCACGTTGCGGTGGCCTGCAGCGTCTTCGCATCCAGCCGCACAATCTCATTCTTCGTCTCGATATTGACGAAGACGGTGCCCTTGCCATCAGCCACCGGAAACTCCGGCTTGCCGGGCAGCGGGATCGTGCTCACCACCTTCTGCGTCTTGGCGTCGATCACGGTCGCATTGCTGCTGCGCCCGTTGAACGCCCACACCGTCTTCGTCACCGGCTCATAGAGAATGCCGTCGGGATTTGTGCCCGCGGGAATCGAAGCCACCGTCTTGAAGCTGTGGCGGTCGAAGACAACCACCACGTTCGCCCGTCCATCGCTGATGTACCCGTACTTGTCCTGATCGTCGAGCGCAACGCCATGCGTCCCCTGCAACCCGGTAATGCTTCCCACCGCCTTGCCGGATCGCGTATCGACGATCTCCACGCGAGGCCCATGCGCCAGGTAGAGCAGATGGGCCTGCGCATCGGCAGTGACATAGTCCCAGCCGCCATCGCCGCCAATCTTCCACCGTGCTTCGATCTTGTAGGGACCGCTCTGGTCCGCGGCGATAGCTGTGTACACTCCGGCGAGTGGCAGCAGGCAACACGCCGCGATGCTGATACGTTTGCAGACATTGATGAAGCTCATGATCTTCTCCTTGAGATAGCGCAGGCCGTTCGCGATCTAGCCTCCTGCAAGTGTCGAACAACCTAACTGAAGAAATGCTGAACGCATGACTCTAAATCGCAGCCACCGGAGCGGGGCTTACCGCAAGCGGCAAGAGAATCGTCACGGTCGTTCCAATACCAGGCGAGCTTTCAATCGCGATGCTCCCGCCCGCCTGTTCCGCAATTGCCTTACAGATCGCGAGCCCCAGCCCCGCGCCGCCGCTGGCCCGTGAGCGCGACGGATCGCCACGGTAGAAGCGATGAAATACATGTGCCAGCGCATCCGCGGCAATGCCCTGGCCCTGGTCGGCAATGACGCACCGAGCCGTGCGCTCGTCCACCGGCGCCAGCGTCACCCGGACCGTCGAGTGCGCTCCGCTGTACTGAATGGCATTCAGCAGCACATTCGTGCAGAGCGTCTGCCACAACTCCGGCGCAATCGCAGCGGCCAGCGCGGAATGCCCCTGCGCCTCAACGCGCACCTGCATCACCTCGGCGATGGGACGAAGCTGGGCGATCGCACCCTCTACGCCGTCCATCAGAACGGTGGATTGAGCGACCGTGTCCCCGGCCTGTTCCGGTTCGCTGGCCTCAATGCGCGCCAGCGCCAGCATCCGTCCCACCAGTTCCTCCAGGCGGCTGCAATCCACCTCACACCGCAGCACGCCCTCCTTGTACTCCGCAACGCTGCGCGGCCGCATGTTCATCAGTTGCAGAGACGATTTAATCACCGCCACCGCCGTCTTCAGCTCGTGCGCGGCGTCGCCCAGAAACTGGCGCTGTTGCGAGAAAGACTGGTCCAGTCGGTCGACGACCCCTTCGATCGACGTCACCAGTGGCGCAAGCTCCTGCGTCCTGCGCGTCGACTTCGGAGGAACGAAGCTCCACTCCGGAGCCGAGATGCGTCCCGCCTCACGAGCAAGTTCGCCAAGGGGCTGCATGCTGCGTCGCACCAGGAACGAAACCAGCCACGCCGTGAGCAACAGAAGCGCAAGATTGGTCAAGGCAAAAAAGCGCAGCGCGCCGTGGATGGCATCCCACACCCTGCCCGTGGGCGAAGCATAAACGATCGACAACGAGTGGCGCACATTTGCCGTACCGGGATCGATCGTTCGTACGGCCCGCAGCCGAATCCCGTGGTACTCCCGTCCCTCGATCCTCGTGTGGAAGCGTCCCACCGGCCCGACAGCGGGAAGAGCCGATACGTCTTTCAGATTGCTTGACGCACCCAGCACTCTGCCATCCGTATCGCGAACCACAAAAATATCGCCCTTCGGAAAATGCAGATCCTTCGCATCGAGCAGAACATTGTCACCTGCGTCATCCGCGTCCTGAACCGCGCCAAACAGCGAATCCGCCCGTCCTCGCAACGCAATATCCAAAGTATGAAACTGCGCGTGCCGCTCATACAGAAAGGCAAACACGGTCACGCACAGCGCAAGCGCAAGTTGCACCGCAATCACCGCGATCACGATCCGCCGCTCGATGGAATGTGCCTTCATGGTTCCATCGCCATCTCTTCTGGAGACAGCCGATAGCCCCGCCCCCGGTAGGTCTGGATATGGCTGGCGTTCGTCCCCGCGTCCAGCTTCTTTCTCAGGTTGGAGATGTGCGCCTCAATCACGTTCGAGTGCCGCTCCCAGTTGAAGTCGTACAAATGCTCCAGCAGTTCGCGTTTGGAGACGATGCTGTTCGATTTATGCAGCAGATACTCCAGGATGCGGTACTCGGTCGGCGACACGTCCAGCGGTGCGCCCTCCCGGCTCACAGTCCGCATCATCGTATCGACCTCCAGATCGCGCAGCCGCACCGTCGGTGTCGCGACGCCCTTGCCCCTGCGAATCAGCGCCTTCACCCGCGCCATCAGTTCGCCCAGATCGAACGGCTTGCTGAGGTAGTCATCGGCGCCAAGGTTCAGCAACTCGATCACCGACTGGCTGTCGTCTCGCGCCGTCACCACCAGGACGGGAGTGTGGTCCCGACGTGCTCGAATCCACTTCAGCACGGACACGCCATCGGCCTGCGGAAGCATCAGGTCGAGCAGTACCAGGTCGTAGTGTCCATATCCTGCAAGATGTTTGCCCGTCTCCCCATCGTGGGCCATGTCGGTTGCGATCCCGTTCTCGCGCAACGCCGCGGCGACGTTTTCCGCCAGGCGCTTCTCATCTTCAATAATCAAAACACGCATAGAGAGCCAGTCGTTTCGTCCGCAACGCGGAAGAGGCATCGCCTTTCGATTGCAGAATACGCCATTCTCAGGATGCAGGAGCAGACCTTAAGCGAATCTTAAGCCCATCGAATTGTGCGGTGCATGCTGTTAACATAAAGGCGTGCCACCACAACGCTCTCTCCAACTCTCATGCCTCGTCATCGCGCTTCTCTGTGTTGCGGCTTCCGCTCACGCACAGGGCAACTACGAGATTCAGGTCTATGGCGCCGACACTGTTGCACCGAAGACCACCATGGTCGAGCTGCACTCCAACTTCACCCCCAAGGGCCAGCGCGACATCATCGATGGCGTCTATCCCACCAACCATCAGCTTCACGAAACCATCGAGATCACGCAGGGGCTGAATAGTTGGTCGGAACTGGGCTTCTACTTCTTCACCAGCACGCAGAACGGCCATGGCGTGCAATGGGTCGGCGACCACATTCGTCCCCGAGTGCGCGTGCCCGATTCGTGGCATTGGCCCGTCGGTGCAAGTCTTTCAATGGAGATCGGCTATCAGCGCGCCGTCTACTCGCCCGATACCTGGACCTGGGAGATACGTCCTATCGTCGATAAAACAGTGGGGCGCTGGTACTTCGCCGTCAATCCCGCGCTGGAGCGCACCTGGCACGGCCCCGGCGTCGCCGCAGGGCTCGACTTCGCACCCGGCGTCAAGGTCGGCTACGACTTCACAAAGAAGATCAACGCAGGCGTCGAGTATTACGCCGACTACGGCAGGCTCGGACGATTCGACACGCTCCACGATCAGCAGCAGCAGATCTTTGCTGTAACGGATCTGAACGTCTCACCAAAGTGGGAGATCAACTTTGGCGTAGGAATCGGCCCGACCGCATCCACCGATCACCTCATCGTCAAGGGCATCCTCGGACGCCGCTTCAGTTGGGGAAGGCAGCCGACCTCTAACTGATTCGCAAAATAAAAGCGACTTTAGAGGATGCTGAAGAGCTGTCGTTTGCTTAAAGGCACGGCTTCACATGTTGCGAAAAGCTCTCGTTCTGCTTAAGGGCGCGGCTTCAGCCGTGCCACAAGAGCTGCATCTTCAGTGGGGCTTTAGCCCCTGAGGTATGTTTTCCTTTGTGCGACTCATTCCGCGGAGTCGCCAGCGCAATGGGGAAACCGCTCTACTTCTTGCCGCAGCACTTCGCCATGATGGCACTATGCAAGCGCTCGCGAAGCTCCGGAGAGACCTCGTACAGCTCCTTGCCCTTATACACTTCGATGGTCTGGTGCGTCGTGTTGAGAACAACCTTGCAGTGCTGGCACTCTGCAGTGTGGATACGCACCTCTTCGCGCAGCTCTGCGCTGAGGTGTCCATCGAAGTAATCGCCAAGTCGGCTCAGTAGGTCCGTGCAGTTCATGCCGGCTGGCCCTCCTTCTTCTGCCGGAAGTATCGGCTGAGGCGCTCCCGCAACTGGAGCCGCGCCCGCAACAACCTCGATTTCACCGCCGGTACGCTCAAACCTAGTGCCTCCGCAGTCTCTTCCGTGGAGAGATTCTCAATGTCCCGCAGCGTAAAGACCGTGCGAAACCCGGGAGGAAGCCCCTGGATGGTCTTGCGCAGGATATCTCCCAGTTCAGACTGGTTGTAGAGCTGTTCAGGGTTGGGCCGCCACTCGGCAAAGTCGCGCGGAATGGACCCTTCCTCAGTCTGCACATCCTCGTCCATGGAGACGGTCTTGCTTGTCTTGCGCTTGCGCAACCGCATGAGGCTCTCATTGACGGCGATTCGGACCAGCCAGGTCGAAAACTTCGAGTTTCCCTGGAACTGGTCCAGCTTCTCGTAAGCCTTGAGGAAAGCGTCCTGCGTAATGTCTTCTGCGTCTTCACGGTTTTGGGTAATATGCTGAGCCACCCGAAAGATCTGGCGCTCATACTGCCGTACCAACTGCTCGAAAGCAGCCGCGTCCCCGTTTTTAGCGCGGGCAACAAGCGCTACGTCCGGGTGAATCTCTTCCGTAACTGGAGATTGGATGGTGGGCATGGGCAAAAGGTGCGGAAATCCAGACTGAAATTGCCCACGGGATACCGCGGGGGATCAGCGCTTGCACCATAGTAAATGGCGCTTCCACCAAGCGCAAAGCAGGAGTCGGCAGGAGCCTTCCAGTCCAACCTGAAAAGTTCCCGAACCGAGCCTATGTTGCTGATCGGATGGGCCCCAGAATCGCGGTCGTTAAATGAGAAAGCGCCCAGCAAAGTCTCCGTGCTGGGCGCTCGAATTCATTCTCAATTTTCATTCGGCGGCAAACCTACCGCGCGAATCTGCGTCGGACCACTCCCGCAGCACCCAGAAGACCGGTCGCCAGCAGCACAAAGCTTTCCGGCTCAGGCACGGTCGTCACGCCTGCGATCACGAAGTTATCGTCGTTGTAGTCCAGATCGCTGACGCCGAACGGCAGATCTTCCATCCCGATGTAGTAGCCGCTAATGTCGGCCTTCCCGAGCAGCCCTGAAAAAGGAGTGATATATCCGTGATTGATTCCATCTGTGCTCCGGCTCGGGTCCGAAGAGAAGATCGTGCTGTTGCCAAAAGAGGAGTTGGTCAGATCGAACGCGATCATATCCCCCATATTTGCTCCGCTAAAAACGACCGGTACGCCATTCTGCACCGAAGAATGATTGTCTAACTGATACATCGGGGTCAGGTAGCTTCCTGTCGTGACATCGAACACCGAAATCGTGTCATTGTCCCCGGCATTGGACGAGTAAAAGTAGGCAGAGACCGTGCTTCCAGTCGCAAACATCGACGTCGCGGCCGCAACTGACCCGGGGGTCGAGTAGGGAACGAACGAATCCGCCAGCAATGGCGTCGAACCGGCAACAAGTACGGCGGCAAGGGCAAGCAAATGAATGCGCATAAAATCTCCTGAACCGTTCCACAGGCGGAACCGTTATGCGTCAATACCTGCAAGCAGCGCTCCAAAGCGACTATGTGCATTTCCCCGCATATTACCTATTTTCATTACTAAATAAGGTCAGACGTCGCAATATATTGCACGGAAATAAGCAGTATTTTCGCTAGTATCCTCATCATTGAAAAGCCGCCACACCCATTCGCTTCGCCCTCCAGTCCAACCATCTATGGGTGCTCCGTGAACGTACCCCTCATGGTTCGTCCCGGAATCCGCCCGCCGATGCGGGGTAACGCGGCTTAAAGTGGAAGACAAGAAGTAGAAAGACCAGGTTGCAACACAAGCGAGGTACTGTTGAGCAGTTGGATGAAGGCTAGGGTAGCGGTGACGGTAGGTGTTTTGCTGATTGGGATGGTGCCGTTTACGGGTGCAGCCGTAGCCTCGACGCAGAAAACGAAGAAACACGCTACAGCGAAAAAATCGACCGCCAAAACAAGGCAGTCGACGTCAAAAAGAAGTTCCGCAGCAAAGACGAAGGCCGCCTCAGGCAGAAGTACTGAAACGACCAAACATCACGGCGTAGCCTCCAAAGGCAAGAAGCGAGCCGCCGCGAAGAAGCCCACCGCCCAGAGCATCAAGCTCACCAGCGCCTTCCACGCCACCGAGCAGCTCCGTCCCATGGCGCAGCAACTCGCCTCCACGCGCTCGCCCGCCGCCTACCGTGGAGTCGAGGCCTACGCCCGCCAGCATCCCGGCGAAGGCGCTGCCGCCGCCTACCTCGCTCTCGGCCACGCCTACATGCTCGACCACAAGTACGCAGACGCTTTCGATAGCTATGGTCGAGCCAGGTCCAGCGGCAAGGCCCTCGACGACTACGCCGATTACCTCGCCGCGCAGGCTGCTCTCCAGGCCGGACGCGGCGCCGACGCCTACGCTCTGCTCGACCACTTCGCCGACCGCCATCCCGACAGCATCTTCAACGCGAACGCGCCCGTCCTTCTTGCCAACGCCTACATCCAGCAGAACAATCCTTCAGCCGCAGTCAACCTCCTGCAGTCGCTCGCCAACACCGACCTCGCCACCCACAACGACTTCCGCTACGCTCTCGGCCGCGCCTACCAGACCTCCGGCGACACCGCCCACGCCGCGCCGATCTTCCGCAGCCTCTACGTCGACCAGCCGTTAAGCTATGAGGCAACGCAAGCCCGCGCGCAACTCCTCGCCATGCATGTCCCTCTCACGGCGGCCGAGCGCAAAACGCACGCTGACCAGCTCTTCAACGCCCGCCGTTACACCGAAGCCGGCGCCGAGTACCACGCCATCGAGAGCGACAGCGCCGGCCTCAGCGCAGCCGACCGCAACGCTCTCCTCATCTACGACGCCGTCTGCGATATGAAGCTCAAGCGCATCACCCGCCGCCAGGTCGAGCGCCTCCCCGACACCCAGGACGACACCGCCGCGCTCAAGCAGTACATGCTCGCCGAGCTCTCCCGCACCGACGACGACGAGACCACCCACGACGCCATCATCGAGCAGATGGTCAAGCGCTTTCCCACCAGCCGCTGGCTTGAAGAGGCGCTCTACTCCGGCGGAAACATGTACCTGCTCAAGCGCGACGCCAAACAGGCAACCTATCACTACGCTCTTCTGGTCAAGCTCTTTCCCGATAGCACCTACGCGCCCTCGGCCCACTGGCGCACCGCGTGGCTGAACTACCGCCTCCGCAACTACACCGAAGCCGCCCGCCTCATGGACGAGCAGATCCAGCTCTATCCCGCAGGCAATGAGGTCCCCAGCGCCCTCTACTGGCGCGCCCGCATCTACGAAGACGAGGAGCACAACGATGCGCAGGCCGCCAACTACTACCGCCTGCTCGCCTCCACCTACACCAACTTCTACTACGCTGCTCTCGCCCGGCAGCGGCTCAATGTTCTCGCCGGCCACATCGCATCCGTCGCTCCCGCGCCTGCGCTCCGGTTCGTGCCGAAGCGTGAAATCCCGACCCTCACCGACGATCTGCCGGAGAACGAGCCCCACCTCATCAAAGCCAAGCTGCTGGCCAACGCCGCGCTCAACGAGTACATCGGCCCGGAGATTCAGGCCAGCTCCACGGCAAGTGAGTGGGGAGCGCTCGCCCAGGCTGAGATCTTCGCCTCCTACGGCGAATACACCCGCTCGCTCCAGTCGATGAAGCAGAGCGGCCTCTCCTTCTTTGCCCTGCCCATGGACCAGGTCCCGACCATCTACTGGAAGCTGCTCTTTCCGCAGCCCTACTGGACCGAACTCGTCGCCAATTCACAGAAGAACGGTCTGGACCCCTATCTGGTGGCCTCGCTCATCCGGCAGGAATCCGAGTTCAACGCCGGTGCTGTCAGCCGCGCCAACGCCTATGGCCTCATGCAGCTTCTCCCCTCGGTCGGCAAGGCGAACGCCAGAAAGCAGAAGCTTCACAACTTCCAGACCAGCCATCTCCTCAACCCGTCCGTGAATCTCCAGCTTGGCACGGCAAACCTCAAGGCCGTGCTCGATCGCTTTGGCGGTCAGGTCGAATATGCACTGGCCGCCTACAACGCCGGAGACGTTCCCGTCCGCCGATGGATCGCCAGCGGCCCCTACAAGGACATTCCGGAGTTCGTCGAATCCATCCCCTATAGCGAAACCCGCGAGTACGTTCAGGCGATCCTGCGCAACCGCGAGATGTACCGCACCCTCTACCCCCTCCGTTAGGGAGAGTTTGATTAAGTATCACCACGAGTGAGCGAAGTGCCTTTTGTTTGTCATTCCCGAAGGGAATCTGCGTTTCTTCCCGTGCGTCTCCGGTCTTCGGGACTTAGTCAGACCTTCCTTGGAACCTGTCTAATAACCAAGGGCCAAAGGCTAACCCAGGGCAAAAGGCCCGACACATACCAGCCTAGGCCGGACCGGGGTCCCCAAGGGCGCTTTTGCTCCTTGGGACGGGGGAGGCCTAGGTACACGGATGCAAAACGAAGTGAGGGCTGAAAGCCCGACACATACTTCACCGAACTTCAGATCCAACACACGAGTCCGAAGGCCCGTCCCATACCAGGTTATGTGCCATCCCAAAAGTAAGGGCTGAAGAGGGTCCTGAAAAAATCTGTCTTGCTTAAGGGCACGGCTTCAGCCGTGCCGCAAGTCATTTTCGCCATGAGGCGACTCTTTTAGCACCCTGTTGAGCCGCTGGGGCACGTTTTTATACGCAGCACTGCCTTTTCATCACTGTTTTGAGCCGCCTTTAACCCATCCGATCGCAGGAAGGAATCAAGCCAGCGTCTCTCCCAAGATATCCACAATTGACACCACGTCAGAATCCGCTATCCTGTGCACCAGAAGTGATGCACGAGTTCAAGAGTTTCCGCAGCCTGAATAAGACTGGGTGCAGCCAACGTGAGTCGCGAACGAAGACAACGGTGAGAAGAAGAGGCAAGCATGGTAGCGGAGTTAAACTTCCTTGAAGTCTGGATCCCGGAGCAGATGCAGCCGGGTACGTTGTTCATGCTGGAGCAGAATGGGGAACTGGGCAAAGCCGAGAATCCCTACTGGGCCGTCCTCGCCTGTCCCTCCTGCGGCTCGCTCGGACTTATCACGCGACAGCAGTGTGCGGGGTTGGAACCCATGATCTGCGGATCGGATCAATGCTCCGCCGAATACTTCCTTGAAAGCGGCTCCATTCGCTACCGCCCAGCCACCTGACCCGTTACTGCTTAAGCAGTAACGCTATACAGTTTGCTTGTAGCAGCTCGAAGTAACTTGTAAGTCGCTAAGTAGCGAATCGATATAGAAATTGTCATCCTGAGCGGAGTCTCTCGCAGTATGATCGCGAGAGACGCAGTCGAAGGACCTGCGGTTTGCTCGTAGCGTCGACGCTTCCTGCTATTTCCAGCGGATCGTCTGGGATTACGCAAGCTGCGGCAAAGCCCTCTTGCCGACATCGTCAAAAAGATGTCAAGTCCCCGAGCCTGTGGATAACTCCATAACCTGCACATAAAAAACGATCATTTTGTCTTTTGAATTTGGCGGGTTAGTTTTGCTCACCTAACTACAATAGAAGTAGAGATCAGAAAGCCTCGCGATAGAGGGTGCGAAAGAGTCCGTTTTGCTTAAGGGCACGGCTCATAGGTTGCGGAAGGTTCGTTTTTCGGGTGCGGGTGCGTGGGGCTTCAGACGGTACGCAAAAGCCAGATTTGTTTAAGGGCACGGCTTCAGAGCCTGTCCTGAGCGAAGTCGAAGGATGCCGCAAGTCGGTGCATTTGCAATGCGGCTTCAGCCGCTGAGGTACGCTTTTTCGCCCTCGATAGCTGGAGCTTTCCATGAAGGGGAGTTTTCACCATAACTCGTTTGGAAAGACGAATTTACCAATAACCCCTTTGAAATGACGTTTTTACAGACACGTCAAATCATAAACCGCTGAATCTAAATATGTTAACAGGGGGTACCCCCGGGGGGGAGGGGTACCCCTCAAAGGTGTCGGCGTCACTCGTGCCGCAGGGCCTCCACCGGATCCATCCGCGCGGCTCGCATCGCCGGAAGCAGTCCCGAGATGATACCCACCGCAGCCAGGATCACGAACGAGATCAGCATGATCGAGGGTGAGACGCGCAGGAAGATATCGCCCTGGTGATTGGTCGTCTTATAGATGTCCGAGTAGAGCGGCATGGGTGGAATGAGGTAGGACGCCGCGACCGCGACCACCATGCCCGCCGCCCCTGCAAGAAAGGTGAGCGTCAGGCTCTCCAGCAGAAATTGCTTCAGAATGTCGCGCGGACGAGCGCCGAGAGCCTTCAGCAGACCGATCTCTTTGGTCCGCTCCGTCACCGACACCAGCATGATGTTCATCACGCTGGTGTCGGTGACGGAGCGGACCAAAGAG
>Ga0207667_10009239_pt1 | contig 11639 bp, 13 predicted proteins | sample KBSCornC52_FD_184301 | JGI IMG/M metagenome (GOLD analysis project Ga0207667, IMG submission 184301) | Corn rhizosphere microbial communities from Kellogg Biological Station, Michigan, USA - KBS Corn C5-2 (SPAdes) (version 2) | ecosystem: Host-associated > Plants > Roots > Rhizosphere > Soil ...
ATTAGAATAAAAGTCCACCAATTGCCCCCAAAAAAGGCGATACCTGTATATAAAAGTAAGAGGCCTAAATACATTGGGTTGCGGGTAACAGCATAAACGCCATCTGTCTGCAATGAACTTGCTGGTTTTATGGTTATCAAAGTGTTTTCGCTTTTTATAAATTTTACTATTGCCGGTGAGCTAAATATTATACTAAATGCCACAAATAGATAACCTAAAATAGTCGCAATTTGAGTCTTGAAAAATGAAGTAGAAAGTGGAAGCAGCTTTTGAAGCAAAAGTGAAAGTAAAAATATCAATGCGTAAATAACGGGCGGAGGGATATAAACACCGGGATGAGCTTTTTTCGTTTCCATGAGGCTGATTTTCAGGTTAATCAAATGTACCTATTAAATTAGACCTGTGCTCTTTTTATATATTTAGTTTCTCAGCAAACAAAATTCTATTTCCAAAAGAAATGCCCTACTCATTTGAGTGGGGCGTTTCTTGTTTGTGTCATAACGAAAGATATATAAATCATGCTTGTCATGCTGAACGATGACGACGCATCCGTAAAACGTAATAGTCTGAGGTTATTACAATAAGCCCGTAATAGATTTTTCGCTATCATTCACAATGACAATGCACTGGTTAACTGATTAACCGATCACCAATAACCTACTGCTTATTCTCCTTCAATAAATCAACCCCCGCGGCATTGTTTAATTCATCATCCAGGTTCGTATTAAACTGGAACGTATAAATCTTCCAGGCATCTTTAGGTTTGTAGAAAACAAAGACGAAGCGCACAGGCTGCTTATCGTACTTTACGATATAGCTTAAGAGTTTGACAGTATTACCCACGCCTTTTTCGGTGATGGGTTCGTAGCCGTAGTAATCGCCATCCTGGTCGATAGTGGCTTTCAGGTTCTTTTTAATAGCGGTGATGTCGTCGTTTACCTGCTTGTTCTTCTTAACATCGCCAAAAAGCTGGTCAATGGCATCCATTGGTTTGGTGGCGTATAGCTCGAAGAATTTTTTGGAAATGTCAGCAGGTGTTTGTTCCTGGGCATGCGCTTTTTGGGCACAAGCAAGTAAGATCACTGTGCACAGTGATAAAAATATCCTTTTCATTTTGCGTTTGAATAAACTACTAATTTAAAAGATTTTTTGCTGTATTGGAGTATTATAGATGGCTTAATCAGGCGGTAAACTATAAAGGCAAAAGGAGGCACCTACGGAGCCCAAATACATTTTGTGGATATGCTACAAACAGGCGACTCCTATGGAGTCTGTCGTCTTGTTGGTTTTTAGCTCCATAGGAGCTTCCGGTTATAGAAAAATAATTAGTTGTTGTAGGCTCCGTAGGCGCCCCCTTTATACAAGCGATTTCTTCGATGGTATTAATTCGAGACCAAAGTATTGTCGCGCATGTTGCCGATCAGTGGGTCTGATGTGTAGGTAACGCTGAAATAATTTGCGCCGGTTGCAGGTGGCAATACATCCACATCAAATTTGCCTTCTTCAGATATCCAGCGTTTGGCTTCCAGGTGGCAATATTTATCATCAAGTATAGCTTCTACTTTCCGCAGGTCCTCTTTGCCGTAGGTGACAACGTAGGAGCGGCATATACCGTTATGATCAAAATAGAATGTAAAATCACCTATCACTCTTGATTTGGTAAAGCAAATAGCGGTATCACCATTTTCGGCCCTGAACTCCTGTACAAACGAGTAGGGGATATGTTCGCTAAAATAGGTTTTGATCTTAGGCATAGTGCTGCCAAGCGGAAACTGCGCAGCGGCGGTTAGCGACAGGGTAACAAGTAACAGAAGTATAGGTAAGCGCTTCATGCCTAAAGTACGGCAACAACCGCACCACATGAAGCTGAACTTAAAAACAGGTCAATACAGGCCAATCAGGGCCTTTTATTGCCTTAGCAGAAAATAGTTGTAGAAGTGTGGGTTAATTTTGTGGAATTTTTTCCTATAAAATTGTGTATAAGGTACTACAAACAGAACGAAAGTAAATAGTATAGATCCTTATTTACTTCCTTTCATGTCCAATTTATGACCGGTCAGAAATACCTTGCCGCTGTTTGGCTCACGAACGATGGTACTTTCCTTTTTATCGATCTTTAAAGTCTGGGTGATATAGAAACCTTTATAATCCATCATGATATTCAGGCCGTCATTGTTCACACTTAGCTTAAAAGTGCCGCCTATCATGTCTTTGCTTTCGTTATTGGTTAGGGTAAAAGTCCCTTCCTTTTCTGAAGTGAACAGAAATGAAAATTTTTGTCCGTTGATCTCTTCCCCGGACTTTTTTAATACCAGTTCCCTGTACTCTTTGTAGATATCCTCTGGTTTCGACATTGCAGTGTTTCTTTGTTGGTTATTAGTGTGCGTGTTAGGACGTTTATCTACATCCATGGGAATGTTATACGCGAGAGGTACAAAAAAGATGCATAAAAATTTAAGTTTCGGCGGGCGTTGTTTGGGGTTATTTAAATAATTAATTGTTGTTTTAATAGTGAATAAATTAAACTAATTATTAACATCGATATCTAATTCAGAATTTCTACAGTTTTTTATTTGTAGATTGTATCCTCTTTAATTTTCAAACATTGACTGACCCTAATTTTCAGGCAGATATTGATGCAGTAAGTAGCATTCCAATGATGCCAACCTTGCTGGATGTGGTTTGCCGGACCACCGGGATGGGATTTGCTGCTGTGGCGCGAGTAACAGAAGACCGATGGATAACCTGCAGTGTAAGAGACGATATAGCATTTGGTTTGAAACCAGGCGATGAGCTAAAAGTGGAAACTACTATATGTCATGAGATAAGGCAGAGCGGTGACCCGGTGATTATTGATCATGTATCGGAAGATGAGTTTTTCTGCACGCACCACACCCCGGCTATGTATGGCTTCCAGAGTTATATTTCGATGCCGATTTTTCTTAAGGACGGCCGCTTTTTCGGAACGCTATGTTCTATCGACCCAAGACCCGCACGATTAAATACGCCTGAAATAACAGGGATGTTCAAATTGTTTGCGGAGCTGATCTCTTTCCATCTTAGTTCGATGGATGAACTGAGGATTACGCAGGCGCAATTATACCAGGAGCAGGAGAACGCCAAATTGCGCGAACAGTTTATTGCCATTCTCGGCCACGATCTGCGGAACCCGGTAGGGGCAATATTAAGCTCGGCCCAATTGCTGCTGCGCATGCCGGTGGAAGACCGTGTGAAAAGGATTGCCAATATTATGCAAAGCTCGGCCTACCGGATGCGCGGACTGATAGATAATATCCTTGATTTTGCGCAAAGTCATTTGGGCGGCGGGCTTCAATTAAACATCCAGGAAGACCCACCTTTGCCTGAGATATTGAAACATGTAGTTGATGAACTGGCTATGATATCACCAGATCGTTATGTTTCATTTAAACTTAATCTTGAAGATCCGGTCGCCTGTGACGGGAAACGTATAGCGCAATTGTTCTCGAATTTGTTGAGCAATGCTATTACTTATGGTAGGGCAGATACACCGGTACGTGTAAACGCCGTGAGCAAGGACGGGAATTTTACGCTGACAGTTATCAATGCCGGTGAAGATATACCTGATTCCACAATGGCAAACCTGTTTCAACCATTTTCACGCGGAACGACAAAATCCAGCCAGAAGGGCTTGGGTTTAGGACTGTTTATCGCTACAGAAATAGCAAAAGCACATAAAGGACAATTATTTGCCACATCACATGACGGTGAGACGAGCTTTACTTTGCAGATACCTAGTTGTTAAGACGATAAGCCAATACTTTTCCTGACTTTCAATGGCAGCTTTGAGGCAATGAGGCCATATGATTGTTTGATAAAGAACTCCCATTGTTTCTTAGTTAGGCTATTGATATCCCGCGCCAATACCCATTTATACCTAGCAACATAAGGCTGCGGCTCCAACCCTTCCATAGCACTTACCTCTTCAAAATCCTCATCAGGTACCTTAAATGAAGCTGATGGCGGCACGCCATCCGGATGGGTAAACAGGAATGATTTTCCACCCACATTAAAACATAAATGCTCGCCCAGTTTAATATCGTGGGTTACGCCGGGCAGTTGATAGCAGATAGCTTGTAAGTCTTCAATGGTCATAAGATAAAAATAAGCAAATGGATGTAAATGTGCAGATATGCAGATGCGCGAATGTGCAGATGGTTTTAATTCATTTGCACATCCATGGACTGCACATTCAGGCGAAAGTCATAAAAATGCATTTGATCATCCGCACATCTGCACATTTGCATATTTGCACATCCCCACATTCGCACATCTGCACATTAACCCTTATCTTTGCGCACTCAATAATTAACACCTATGCTGAAAGGATTTTTTAACGTGCCTGCACCGCAGAACGAGCCTGTATTAAATTACGGCCCGCGCAGTGTAGAACGTGCTGCCCTCAAAGCCGCTCTGGAAGATGCGCGCTCAAAACAAATCGACATTCCGATGTATATCGGTGGAAAAGAAGTTCGTACCAACAAAAAGTTGGAGATCCGTCCGCCACACGATCATAAACACTTACTGGCCACTTTTTCTGAAGGCGATGCAAGTCATGTTAATGCGGCTATTGACGCTGCATTGGCTGCAAAAGCTGCCTGGGAAGATCTGGCATGGGAACAACGTGCCGCTATCTTTTTGAAAGCTGCCGACCTGATCGCTGGCCCTTATCGCGCTGAAATCAATGCTGCGACTATGCTGGGCCAATCGAAGAATGCTTACCAGGCTGAGATCGATTCGGCTTGTGAACTGATCGATTTCCTGCGTTTCAACGTGTTATACATGACCGAAATATACCAGCAGCAACCACCTATCTCAGGAAAAGGTGTCTGGAACAGGTTAGAGCAACGGCCACTGGAAGGCTTTGTTTTTGCGTTGACTCCATTCAACTTCACAGCGATTGCAGGCAATCTTCCGTCATCAGCAGCTATGATGGGTAACGTAGTGGTTTGGAAACCTGCGTATCCGCAGATATACGCTGCTAATGTGATCATGAAAGTGTTCAAAGAAGCCGGTGTTCCCGATGGTGTGATCAACCTGATCTATGTTGACGGTCCGGTTGCAGGCGAGGTAATATTCAATCACCCTGATTTCGCAGGCATACACTTTACCGGTTCAACCAAAGTATTCCAGAATATCTGGCAAACTATCGGAACCAATATTCATAAATATAAAACCTACCCACGCATTGTTGGCGAAACCGGTGGTAAAGACTTTGTTCTTGCTCACCCAAGCGCCGATGCTGATGTAGTAAGCACGGCATTGGTTCGCGGTGCATTTGAATACCAGGGACAAAAATGTTCTGCTGCTTCAAGGGCTTATATTCCTAAGTCATTGTGGCCCGCAGTAAAAGAAAATATGCAACGCGATGTGGCCAGCTTTAAAATGGGTCCGACTGAAGATTTTGAAAATTTCATTAATGCCGTAATTACCGAAGCTTCATTTGATAAGTTGGCTAAATATATCGATGAAGCAAAAAATGATATCAGTGTAGAGCTGGTGACCGGTGGTAAATACGATAAAACCGCTGGCTGGTTCATTGAACCTACCGTTTTCCGTGTAGATGATCCGCATTATGTAACCATGTGCGAAGAGTTGTTCGGACCGGTACTGACCATTTACGTTTACGAGGATAAAGATTTCAGCAAAGTGATCGACATTGTAGATAAAACTTCGATCTACGCGCTTACGGGCTCCATCATATCACAAGATCGCTATGCCATTGCTGAAGCTACACAACGCTTACGTAATGCCGCAGGTAACTTCTATATCAATGATAAACCTACAGGTGCGGTAGTTGGTCAGCAACCATTTGGCGGTGCAAGGGGATCGGGTACAAACGACAAAGCCGGTTCGATGATCAACCTGCTCCGTTGGGTATCTCCAAGAACTATCAAGGAAACTTTCGATCCGCCGAAGGATTACAGGTATCCGTTTTTAGATAAAGAGCTGTAGCCTCACCCCAACCCCTCTCCAGGGGGAGAGGGGCTTAGATACTTAATATATAATAAAAATGCCCTTTCATAATTTGTGAAAGGGCATTTCTTTTTAGAACCCTCTCCCTTGGAGAGGGCAGGGTGAGGCTTACTTGAACTTAAATACATTATCCAGCTTGTCATTATTGCTGGTGCTTACTTTCATATCATTTATCTTTCCGGTGGCGAGGCTATAAACCCAACCATGAACGTTTAGTTCCTGACCGTTTTTCCATGCGTTTTGCACGATGGATGTTTTGCATAGATTGTAAACGTTTTCTATCACATTCAACTCAACAAGACGGCTGGCGCGTTCGCTTTCGTCAGTTATCGCATCCAGTTCCTTCGCGTGGATACGGTATACGTCTTTAATGTGGCGCAGCCAGTTATCGATCAACCCAAATTCTTTGTTGCTCATTGCGGCAAGTACGCCGCCGCAGCCGTAGTGACCTGTCACGATCACGTGTTTTACATGAAGTACATTCACGGCATAGTCTAATACCGAAAGCATATTCATATCCGTGTGGATCACCATATTGGCAATATTACGGTGTACAAATATCTCGCCCGGGTTGGTATTGGTGATCTGGTTAGCCGGAACACGGCTGTCGGCACAACCTATCCAAAGTACCGGCGGGTTCTGACTGGATAGCTTATTAAAAAAATCCGGATCTGACTTTAAAGCGTTGTCGATGAATTTTTTATTACCCTCAAGAAGGCCCTCGTAGGTGATATGACTCGTGTCGTGGGTTTTAGCGCACATAGGTTGATATATTATTTTGACTGCAAATTTATACTTTTTTAGGCGACGAGAACAGCCGCGCTAGTTTATGTAATGCCACATCCGAAAGATCGTAATATAATATGGTGAGCAAAATTACCGGGATAAAATAGAATATTACGAATCCGTACGCATTGAAAAAGTAGCCGCCTGCCAGTCCGCCTAAAAAATAAAATGCGAGTATGGTTAAGCGTATGTAAATGCGGTGCTTTACAATTTCTTTCTTTTTTGACATCGGGTGCAGCCATTCGGATACATCGCTGCCGAGGTCGGTAAATAGACCGGTTAAGTGTGATGATTTGATCAACCCACCCGATACGGTAGAAACCATACTGTTTTGCAAACCCATAGAAAATATGATGGCGCCGATGATGATCTCCCTTTCAGTTTGAGATTCGGCATAAAATTTATCACCATAAACTGCGACAAATAACAGGACGATGATTTCGAGGATTACAGGCCGGGAGTGCGCCCAATAAGTGCTCTTATTCCACCCTGATCGTATCAGGAAATTAGATACAAAGGCCCCCATAAAAAACAACAGCAGCCAAATGATGAAAAGTATCATCTCGTGCCAGTTATTTTCGGCAACATGACGGGCAAGCGTTGCCACATGCCCCGTGATATTGGTAGTGAATGCCAGGAATGCAATAAACCCAGCCACATTGGTGGCCCCTGATATAAAGGCGGTAGACGAAGCCAGCATCAGGTTTTCTTTAAGGGTGCGTTTGTCTTTTGATACCCTCAGCATATTTTGCGAATTGCATTTTAAATTGCAATCGCCCCAAAAGTAGAAATTATATTATTGGCATCCCCATAAAAAATCCCGGCTGCATTGAAGCAACCGGGACCGAAATTTAATTTAATTCACCGGTTTTAATGAGCTCCGGCGAGCTCCACATCCAGTTCGTACACATATCCCAGCTTTTGCGGGTCGTTGCTACTCACTTTCAGGTCTTTTACCAGGCCGGTGCCGATGTCGATCACCCAGCCATGCACCTCCAGGTCACTACGCTCTTTCCATGCATTTTGTATGATGGTAGTTTTGCACAGGTTGTAGGATTGTTCTATCACGTTCAGCTCCACCAGGCGGTTTACTCTGAGCTGCGGATCACTTATGCGATCGAGCTCATGGCTGTGCAGCCTGTAAACGTCCTTAATATGGCGCAACCAGTTGTCTATCAACCCGAATTGTTTATTGCTTAATGCTGCTGCCACGCCACCGCAGCCATAATGCCCGGCAACAATGACGTGTTTTACTTTCAACACGTTTACGGCATAATCGAGCACGCTAAGCATATTCATATCCGAGTGAGCACAAACGTTGGCGATGTTACGGTGAACAAACACTTCGCCCGGTTTGGTACCGGTGATCTGGTTGGCGGGTACGCGACTGTCTGAACAACCTATCCATAATACTTCCGGGCTCTGTCCCTGTGAAAGTTTTTTAAAATAATCAGGGTCTTCTTTAAGCCGCTGGTCAACCCACTCCCGGTTGCCTGATAATAGGGCGGTATAACTTTCAGCTAACGTAGGTTTCATCTTTTCTGCTGTAAGAATTGGTTTTATGTCGTTTTTCTGATTCTCTGTTTTCATGATCGTTATGATTTATGTTATAAATTACTTCCTTAAGGCGTGGCACATCATACGTTTCGCGTATATGGTCGAGCCTTACAGTGATGCCTTTTGTATAGGCGTTGTTCTTAAAATTGTTAATGATCTCCAGCACATCCGGATCGATGAACCTGGAGTGCGCCCCGTCTATGATTACCACGGAGTCTTTGGGCAAATTGGTGAGCGTAATTTGTATGGCGGCTTTATTTAAAAATGAAACCTCTTCAGCAAGCCGCAGACGGATCATTTTCTTGTCGCCGCTTTCATCAATATGGTAGAAGTAGGGATTACGTAAATTGGTGCGGAGAATATAAAATATACCCACCAGCATACCAATGCCCACGCCAATCAGCAGGTCTGTGAATACCACGGCAACAATGGTCACAACGAATGGTATAAACTGATCGAGCCCTTTGTGCCACATATGCTTAAACAGGCTTATCCGTGCCAATTTGTAACCTGTTATCAAAAGGATAGATGCCAGGCACGATAGCGGAATGTGGTTAATAAGTACAGGGATGAGCAGGAGCGAAAGCAATAACAACGCCCCATGCAGGATGGAACTCATTTTAGTTCGGGCACCTGCATTGATGTTGGCTGATGAACGTACGATCACCGCCGTTAGGGGTAAGCCACCGAGCAAACCGCTTACCAGGTTTCCTGCGCCCTGTGCTACCAGCTCACGGTTGGTAGGAGTGATACGCTTGATCGGGTCAATCTTGTCTGCGGCTTCAATACATAGCAGGGTTTCTAAACTGGCTACTACGGCTATAGTCGCGGCCGTTATCCAAACCTGTTTGCTGCCAATGGACGAGAAATCAGGGCTTTTAAACAAACCGAAAAATTCACCTAAGCTGTCAACAACCGGAAGATTTACCAATTGCTTATCCTTCAATCCAAAGGAGCTTCCGTCGAACAATAAACTCAAGCCAATACCAGCAAGTACCACCAATAACGGTGCAGGTATAATAGCAAACTTTTTTAGCTTTGGCCAGTAGATCATTAGTAATAAAGACACGGCACTAATGATGACCGCTCCGTAATTAACGCGTGACAGCGCAGCAAAAACGCCTGAGAATGTATTGCCATCTTTCGCCTGACTGAAACCTTCGTCGCCTTCAAAATCGGCATCGTAACCTACGGCGTGTGGCAGCTGTTTCATGATCAGGATGATGCCGATGGCTGCCAGCATGCCTTCAATCACTGCTGACGGAAAATAGTTGGCTATTGTTCCTGCTTTGATGATACCCAGCGCTATCTGGATAAGACCTGCCAAAACCACACTGAGTAAGAACACTTCGTATGAACCCAGCCCGGTAATGGCATTCAATACGATAACTGTTAGTCCGGCAGCGGGACCGGCCACACTTAACTGCGAACCACTCAGCGTACCGACAACAATACCGCCGATGATACCTGTTAATATACCGGCAAACAAAGGGGCCCCGGATGCCAGTGCGATGCCAAGACACAACGGCAAAGCCACCAGGAATACAACAATACTTGAAGGAATATCTTTTTTTAGATTTTTAGATAAAAAATACTTTTTGAGATTGAGACCGCCCATAGCAGCCCCATCTTGCTTTAATTGCATAGAAAATAAATTTGATTAAACTTTAAATGAATAATTATTGGCGCAAGGAATGCACCGTAAATTCATTTAAGCGTTCGGAGGTGGGGTGGGTACAGTAGGGTGATAAGCCTGGATGTAGAGAGATTTTTCCAGTTTGTAGAGCACGGTTTGTTCAATCGTATAGTGCTCTTGTTCAAATGAGAACAACAAATGGTCGTCAAAAACTTTCTTCTCTTTAAGATTGTCTTTGCTCACGTCATCTTTGTCGCCTTTTGTTTCGTTTTCCAACTGCATGATAACTGCAGCGGCAGTTTTAGAGTCAATGTTTGAAAATAAAGGTGCAAGCGAAATGCCCATCTTTACCAGGAAGATAAAGAGGAATACTACACTCACCAATAATTTAAAGCCTTTTGAACTCATTGCCGCAAAAATATAAATTTCTTTGGATATGCTTCTGTAAACGCCAATAAAAGGATAATGTTACAATTTAATTACTATTTTTAGCGTGTAGCATATAAACCGGATTGTGAATAAAAAACTTAAAGCACTACAGCATAAACGCGAACAGGCTCAGTTAGGCGGCGGTCACGCGCGGATAGAGAGTCAGCATAAAAAAGGGAAATTAACGGCGCGTGAACGATTGCATTTTTTGCTGGATGAAGGTTCTTTCCAGGAGATCGGGATGCTGGTTACGCACCGTTCTACAGATTTTGGGATGGAAAAAGAGATCTATCCGGGTGATGGTGTAGTAACCGGTTATGGCACTATCAACGGCCGCCTGGTGTATGTTTTTTCGCAGGACTTTACAGTTTTTGGCGGCTCACTTTCTGAAACTCATGCCGAGAAGATATGTAAGATAATGGACCTGGCCATGAAGAACGGCGCACCGGTTGTCGGTTTAAATGACTCGGGCGGGGCAAGGATCCAGGAAGGCGTGGTATCATTAGGTGGTTATGCCGACATCTTTTACCGTAATACCATGGCATCGGGCGTGGTGCCGCAGATATCAGCCATTATGGGGCCATGCGCTGGTGGTGCAGTTTACTCGCCGGCTATTACCGATTTTATATTGATGGTGGAGAATACCTCTTATATGTTCGTTACCGGGCCTAACGTGGTGAAGACCGTTACTCATGAGGTGGTGACGTCTGAAGAGTTAGGTGGTGCGGATACACATGCTACAAAATCCGGTGTTACACATTTTGCGTGTACTAATGAGATTGATGCGATACAGCATATCAAAAAGCTGCTGAGCTATATGCCCCAAAATTGCGAGGAAAGAGCGCCATCAATCCCATACGAAAGTAAGGATGATTTGCGTCCTGAGCTTGCTGACCTGATGCCGGAGAATGCCTCACAACCCTATGATATACGTGATGTAATCAACAATGTGATCGACGCGGATTCCTTTTTGGAAGTACATAAAGGTTTCGCTGAGAATATTGTGGTAGGATTTGCGCGATTGGCAGGTAGGAGCATAGGTATTGTCGCCAATCAGCCTGCATTTTTGGCGGGTGTGCTGGATATTCACTCATCAACAAAAGGCGCACGGTTTGTACGTTTTTGCGATAGCTTTAATATTCCATTGCTGGTATTTGAAGATGTCCCCGGCTTTTTACCCGGTACCGACCAGGAATGGAATGCCATTATCACTAAC
>Ga0207667_10009241_pt1 | contig 11638 bp, 9 predicted proteins | sample KBSCornC52_FD_184301 | JGI IMG/M metagenome (GOLD analysis project Ga0207667, IMG submission 184301) | Corn rhizosphere microbial communities from Kellogg Biological Station, Michigan, USA - KBS Corn C5-2 (SPAdes) (version 2) | ecosystem: Host-associated > Plants > Roots > Rhizosphere > Soil ...
TAAAAAGCCTATCGATATGGTCTCCCTAAACAACAAAAAATAAATACCTAATTCTATTGTCGAATTACTAAACCCTTACAGCAATGACAAGAAAGTAGTTCATTATATCATAAATACAGCTCCAATTCTCCCTTACCCTCACGAATAATCTCAAACTCACCCTGGGTGCAGTCCACAACAGTTGACGGGATATTTCCACCATAGCCACCATCGATCACAATATCCACGTTATCCTCATACTTCTCTTCGATCAATTCGGGATCGGTAGAATATTCAACAATATCATCGTCATCATGAATGGATGTTGATAGAATAGGGTTACCCAATACTCTTACTATTTCCCGGGCTATATCATTGTCGGGAACACGTATGCCCACCGTTTTTTTGTTCGAACTCAATAACTTGGGAACATTGTGGTTCGCATTAAAAATAAAAGTAAACGGACCGGGTAAGGCCTTTTTAAGTACCCTGAATGTAGCGTTATCAATAGGTTTGATATAATCGGAAATATGGCTCAGGTCGTAGCAGATGAAGGAAAAATTTGCCTTTTCTGGTTTTATACGCCTGATCTGGCATATCTTTTCAATAGCTTTCTGATTGGTAATATCACAGCCCAAACCGTAAACCGTATCAGTAGGGTAGATGATCAATCCACCGCGACGAAGTACATCAGCTACCTGTTCAATTGCTTTAGCGTTCGGGTTTTCGGGATATATCTTTATAAGCATAGTGATTTAACAAATATACCGTCTGATAGCTTTAAAAAAGAAAAAGCCACCTGTTTTCACAAATGGCTTATATAAATCATGTAATTCCGAAATCGGCAATCCGATCCGCTGGATAGCGGACGAAATCAAATTACGCCTGTTTTGCAAGCTGTGCGTTGATGGTCAGCTTGATATCTTCGCCAACTACAACTGAACCAGCTTCGGTAACGCCATCCCAGGTTAAACCGAATTCTTTACGGTTGATTTTGCCTGTAATTTCGAAACCTGCTTTAGTGTTACCATAAAAGTCGGTTGCAGCGCCGCCAAATTCAACTTCTAAGGTAACTGGTTTGGTAACGTCCTTAATAGTCAGGTCACCTTTTAATTCATACTCATCATCGCCAGTCTTTTTGAAAGAGGTTGACTGGAATTTAATATGAGGGTATTTTTCAGATTCAAAAAACTCAGGACCTTTCAGGTGCTCATCGCGCATGGTCTGGTTGGTATCGATGCTATTGATATCAATAGAGAAGTTGATTTTCGCGTCCTGGAAATCTTCATTTTCAGATTCTACTGTTCCTTCAAAGCTTTTGAAGAAACCACTTACAGTTGAAATAACAAGATGTTTTACTTTAAACTGTACTTCAGAGTGCATTGGGTCAATTGCCCATTTTGTTGCTGTTTGTGTTTCCATGGTTTTAACTGATTGTTTTATGAATCAAAGGTAATATAATATATGTTTAAACATCTAATTTTTATAAGAAGATTACACTAAGTCGACAAATCGTATAGACTTTAACCTTTAAGCTTTGTTTTTGTTCGTGTATAACATGCAAATCGATTAATAAAACAAATGTTTATTTTAAATATTAGCTGAATATGAAGTCAACAAAAAAAGCCCGTTAAGGGCTTTCTTTTTTAAACTCTAATATCTAAGTTCTAAACTCTAATTAACCGTTTAACTGATTTCTGGTCACCGGTTAACTGATCACTATTTCTTCAATACTTCTTCCACACGCTGAGCAGCTTCTTTTAGCAAAATAGCGGAGTAAACTTTCAACCCTGATTCATCAATCAGTTTTTTTGCTTCTTCCGCATTGGTACCTTGTAAACGAACGATGATAGGAACCTGGATATTTCCCAATTCCTTGTAAGCATCGATAACGCCCTGTGCAACACGGTCGCAACGAACGATACCTCCAAAAATATTGATCAGGATTGCTTTTACGTTCGGATCTTTCAGGATGATGTTGAAAGCTGCTTTTACAGTCTCAGCATTGGCAGTACCACCTACGTCAAGAAAGTTAGCAGGCTCGCCACCTGCCAATTTGATAATATCCATTGTCGCCATTGCCAAACCCGCGCCATTTACCATACAGCCTACGTTACCGTCAAGCTTCACATAGTTCAGGTTTGATTTGCTTGCTTCGACCTCATTTGGATCTTCCTCGTGGAAGTCGCGCAGGTCAGCAAAGTCCGGATGACGGAATAAACCGTTGTCATCCAGGTTTACTTTAGCATCAACCGCTAATATTTTGTTGTCAGATGTTTTTAAAACAGGATTGATCTCAAATAGGGAAGAGTCTGTAGCATCATAAGCCTTATACAATGCGGTTACAAATTTCACCATGTCTTTAAAGGCATCGCCTGAAAGACCAAGGTTGAAGGCGATCTTACGTGCCTGGAAAGGTTGTAAACCAACCTTCGGATCAATTTCTTCTTTAAATATCAGGTGAGGAGTGTGCTCAGCAACGTGTTCGATATCCATACCGCCTTCGGTTGAATACATTACGATGTTGCGGCCTTTTGCACGGTCAAGCAATACGCTGACATACAATTCCTTTGTTTCACTTTCGCCCGGATAATAAACATCCTGTGCTACTAATACCTTATGAACCTTTTTACCTTCGGGACCAGTTTGCGGGGTTACCAGTTGCATACCTAATATAGCTCCAGCTTTTTCCCTAACCTCGTCCATGTTTTTTGCCAGCTTAACACCGCCGCCTTTACCGCGACCGCCGGCATGTATTTGCGCTTTAATTACAACCCAACTTGATCCTAAGTCTCCCTTCAATTTTTGAGCGGCTGCAGCGGCCTGTTCAACAGTATCGGCAACAATGCCTTCCTGCACCCTTACTCCGAAGCTTTTTAAAATGGCTTTACCCTGGTATTCGTGAATATTCATGTTGTGTGAAGAATTTGCGCCAAAGCTAATTCTTTTTGTTGAAATGTTGTAAAGTTGAAAGGTTGAAATGTTGCCCGAGACCGGAATAAGCTGAAAAAATGGATTTACATTAACAAATACAGAAAATTGAGGCAAAAAAAATAACTTTACAACCTTAAAACATTCCAAATTACAACCAACTACCCATGCTCAAAGCGCACGCTATACACAAATCATACGGACAGCTTAAAATATTAAAAGGGGTAGACCTGGAAGTAAAAAAAGGCGAGATCGTAACCATAGTAGGAGCTTCAGGCGCCGGCAAGAGCTCATTATTAAATATACTGGGAACTTTGGATAAAGCAGACTCGGGAAATGTGATTATTGGTAATACTGATGTCAGCAAGCTGAATAATAAAGATCTGAGTGCATTCAGAAATAAGCAGATTGGTTTTGTATTCCAGTTTCACCATTTACTGGTCGAGTTTAACGCGCTGGAGAATGTTTGTATCCCGGCGTTGATAGCAGGCGATAACAGGGTAGTGGCAGAAAAGAAAGCACAGATACTTTTGGAAAGACTAGGCTTAAAGGATCGCATGACCCACAAACCAGGCCAGCTATCTGGTGGTGAGCAGCAAAGGGTAGCAGTAGCGCGTGCGTTGGTGAATAATCCTGCGATGATCTTCGCAGACGAGCCATCGGGTAACTTGGATTCGACTAATGCTAATGAACTGCATCATTTATTCAGAGAGTTGAGAGATGAATTTCATCAAACTTTTATTATAGTGACGCATAATGAGCACCTGGCTGAATTGTCGGACAGGAAAGTGGTAATGAAAGATGGTTTTATTGTTCAATAAATAATAGTGTATACGCTTATTACAGGAGCTGCATCAGCAGAGGCATATCGGTTAAAGAGTGCTTTGAACAGGGAAGAGGTGATATTGGGCGATTATTTAGAATTGCCAGAAGTATTGATACAATCAGGCAAAGTGATTGCCTTGCCAAATCCTAAAAATACAGCTTATACGCACCAGGTGCTCGCCTTGTGCCTGGATTGGAATATAAATAGTGTATTTGTTTTGCGGGCGGAAGAAAAGGAATTGTTACTCCAGGCAAAACAATTATTCGAAGAATACAATATACAAATAGAAGCAGCGGATGATAAAGTATAGCGAGATCGATCCACGGAAAGACGCTTTTATATTTGAGCTGGATAATGTCCTTTATCCCGAGAAAGACTACTTGTATCAAATTTATTATCTGTTTACCTCGTTTTTGGAATATACCGAGATGATTGATGCTAAAGAGGCAACCCCATTAATGGTGGATGCGTATTTAGCAGGAGGGAAGGAGGTTGTTTTTGATCGTTTGAGAGAGAAGTATAATCTTGATGAGAAATACAGGCAAAATTTCAGGCATTTGAATATCAATGCTAAACTCCCGTTAAAACTATTGCTGGACGAGAGTTTGCTTGCCTTTATGCAGGATATTGTTGTAGACCGAAAGCGGATTTTTATACTGACCAATGGCAACCCGGAACAGCAGCTAAACAAAATAAAACAAACGGAATGGCATGGGCTTGAGCCATATCTCACTTGCTACTTTGCTGACGAGATAGCGCCTAAGCCAGAGACTGATAGCTTGGATTTGCTAATTAAAAACCATAACTTACAACGACGAAATATTTTAATGATAGGAAATTCGGAGGTTGACAGACAATGCGCAGATGCTTCCGGTGTAGATTTAATTAAACCAATAGAGTTTTCAGAAGTCTGAGTATAACATATTTCCGTATATTTCGTTAAAGTCACAATATTTTAGAAACAGGTCATAATTGCTTCAATATGAAAAGATTTTTTTACTTAATTGTTGTTTCAGGTGTTTTGATCTTTGCAGCTTGTAAGAGCGCAAAAAAATCCGATCCAACCCCAAATCCCCCTAAACCGACCGATACAACAGTTTCAGTGCTCGATAAGATAAGGGATTCAATATTTTATTATGCGAAAGAAGATTATTTGTGGTACACGTCATTGCCGACATACGCTACCTTTAATCCAAGATCATTTACTGGCGCAGATACACTTACCGCTCTGAATAATGAAGTAAACGCGATTTCGCAGTACGCCATTAACCCGGCAACAAGTCAGCCATATGAATATTATGCAGATGATCCGGGAGTGGCAAAATACTCTTTCATTGATGCGGGCGCCGTCTCTTCTGAGTTAAATGGTGTTCACGGTGATTTTGGCTTTGCTCCATTTTATAATACAGTTTCTGACCTGCGCATAAAATATGTTTATCCTGGCTCACCGGCCGACCAGGCCGGTATTAAGCGTGGGTACCAGATTATCAGTGTTAATGGTAGAACAAGCCTCGATTATGATGGTCCGGGCTATGGGAATAGCGCCAATCTTAATTTTATAATAAATGCCTATTCCAACAGCAATACTATTTCAATGACCTTGAAAAAGCCTGACGGTTCAACATTAACGGTGCCCAGCATGTTGGTATCAGAATATACCATTAATCCGGTTCTTAAAGATTCCATATTTGATCAGGGCAATGGTCATAAGGTAGGTTATATTGTGTTTAATAGCTTTACTTCAGCTGCCAATGCCTATCCCCAATTAGATCCGGTATTTGCCAACTTTGCAGCACAAGGCATTACTGACCTGGTAGTTGATTTACGTTATAATGGAGGTGGTTATGTTTCCACCGCTGAACATATTGATAATTTGATCGTTCCGGCTGCTAAGACTGGTTCTTTGATGTACAATACTTATTATAACGACATTTTGACCAGCGGTCACGAGGTTTTACTAAGTAAACAGTGGCGCAAGGATCAACAAACCGGAATGGATTACAATTACGGGCCACAATTTATAAGCTATGCTGTTGCTGATAATGCTACAAATTTTGCAAAACTGGGTTCATTAAATGTTAATAGGGTGTTCTTCATAATTACCGGTTCTACAGCATCGGCAAGCGAGTTGACAATTAACAACCTTCGCCCGCATATGGATGTTCAATTCATCGGTGAAACCAGCTATGGCAAACCGGTAGGCTTTTTTGATATCGACATCAACAAATACGAAATGTATATCCCTGAGTTTTATACACAAAACTCAGCCGGACAGGGCGGTTATTATAGCGGATTTACGCCAGGAACGGCTGATTATCCGGGATTTGCAGACTATGACGACGTAACCAAAGATTTTGGGGACCCAACCGAAGGCTTATTGGCGCACGCCTTAACTTATGTTAAAACCGGCACTTATGCGGTAAAAGGCCAGTCAATTCAAAGTATGCAGGCTAAGTATGGCACCTTCTCTATTGCTGCACAAACAACAGCTGCCCATAAAATGGACAAGCATAAATTCAGAGGAATGGTGTTTGACAAGATCAAAAAGAAAAGATAAGGCTTTCTAAATGATATAAGAAAGGCGTAAAGATATCTTTACGCCTTTTGTTTTTTAGTCAGCTAGTTCCCTAAGATCGACAGGGACTACTCTTGATATACCTTGCTCAACCATAGTTACGCCGTAGATCACATCTGTGCTGGCTATGGTTCTTTTATTATGAGATACAATGATGAATTGCGATTGCCCGGAAAACTCACGGATGATGTTGTTGAACTTATCGATGTTGGTGTCATCCAAAGGCGCATCCACTTCATCGAAAATACAGAAAGGTGCAGGCTTCAATAGGTAAAGCGAAAACAGTATAGCAGTCGCTGTCAACGTCTTTTCACCACCTGAAAGTTGATTGATAGAAAGTGGTCTCTTGCCTTTCGGGCGTGCAATAATATCAATATCTGATTCCAGCGGATTTTCCGGGTCGGTTAAGATCAGGTCGCAGGAGTCTTGCTCGTTAAATAATGAGCGGAACACTTTGATAAAGTTCTCCCGCACATTGGTAAATGCCGTCATGAATTTCTCACGGGCGGTATCGTCAATTTCCTGTATTGTAGCCAGCAATGATGTTTTTGCCTCAAGCAGGTCCTTCTTTTGCGATTGGATAAACTCAAAACGCTGGTTCATCTCGTTATAGGCTTCAACAGCTAACGGGTTAATAGGTCCGAAATCATCCAATTGCCGTTTTAACTTATCGGTCTTTTCGCGCAGATCACCCTCATCCTCATTTTCCGGCGGTTCAGAATCCAATAACTCGTTGATATCGATATTGAATTCAACGGATAGCCGTTCTTTTAAAGCATTGAGCTCGATTTTCAGATTGTTTTTCTCGTCCTTCAACTCATTTTCAATCACCTCGGCCTGATCCTTTTTGCGGCGTAAGGCAGTGATATCATTTTCTGTTTCGGTAATCTTACCACGCCAGGTATAGTATTCCTGTTCGGCTTGCTGGGTAGCTTTTTCCAGCTCTTCCTTCTGACTGTACATTTCCAGCAGATCGTCATCCGAATGGCCTGCCTGTGCTAAATTTTCGTTGATGGCCTGTTTTACATTCTCCAGTTCGGTACTATTTTGAGCGATGCGGCTTTCGAGGCTCTCTTTCTGTGTCTCTCGATAGTCCATATCTTTCATCAAGCCAGATACCTTATTTTGTTGCTGATGGAAGCGGATATTTTCCTGGTTGTAGCGATTGGATTGTACCGATGTATATTCGTTCAACTCATTAAAAGCCAACTGTTTTTCGTTGAGGAGATCGCTTTGAATATCTTTTTGGGTTTTCAGTTCAGCAAGTTCAGGCTGCAACCGAAGCATGTCTTCTTTAATGCTATTGATCTTTTGTGCAATATCCTCTTTCCGATTACGGCTGTTCTCGATAAATGCCTGGTATTGCTCTTGCCGTGTTTTTACGGTGATGAGTTCTGTATTAAGGCGGTTAAGGTCTTGCTGCTGCTGATTGATCTCGCTGCTTTTTCCGGAAGCTTTAAAGGCTGCCAGTTTACTTTGCAGTTCTTCTGCTTTATGGCGACGATCGATCAGATTGCTATCTATCGATTTGATCTCTTTAGCAAGGTTCTCCAGGTTTTTAGCGCGACCAATACGTTTACCTTCAAACAAACCAACTGAACCGCCGGCCATGGTAAACTTCGACTTGTTGAACTTGCCGCTCTTTCCGATCAACACCATCTCGCCATGCACGGAGGTGTTATTCAGATCATTTTCTGTCGAATCATTTACCAGGTAAACGTTCTTCAACAAATGATTGCAAAGCCCCATGTAGCGCTTTTCAACCTCGACCACACTTAATGCTGGTATTGCATCTGCGATTGGCGCAGGAGCAAAAGGTGAGTTATCGTAATTGCTCAGCACAAAAAACTGAGCTCTTCCCTTGGATGAATTGCTCAATAGGTTGATGGCTGAAATAGCTTCGTCATAATTTTCAACCACGTAGTAGTTCATCAAAGGCTCCAGGTAGTTTTCAATGGCAACACGGTATTCTTCCTGGCAAAAAAGAACATCACTAAAGAGGGGGGCGCTTTTGGCCCAACCTGCTGTCTTTTTCAGGAAACGGATCGACTCAGGAAAACCTTCCAGGCTGTCCACCATGCTTTTGGTCAGGTTGTACTCATTCTGCTTGGCATCCAGTTTACGGCTTTCCTTGACAATGGTATCCTTTACAGTTTCCGATTCAGCTTCTGTGTCCTTTATTTGTTGCTGCAGTTTGTTTTCAAAATCAACGAGTGTTTCCAACTCCTTCTCCATGGATTCAGCGCGGCTCTGCAATTGTGCAACCACCTCATTAAAATGTGAAAGTTCGGCCTCCTTATTGGTTGTGTCTTCGATATTCCGCTGACTTTCCTGTTCCAGCGCCTGCTCTTGTATCTGCAAAATATCAATATCTTTCTCGGTTTTATAGATTTGATTTTGCAGGCGATTATTGATGCTGGTTAGCTCATTCAGTTCTGCTCGTGCTGATGATTGTTGCTCGCGCAGTTCATCAACGGCCAGCCTCAGATCGTTTACCAAAGCCCGTATAACCTCAAGGTTCTCATCCTCCTGGGCCTTTTCTTCGGCAAGACGTTTGATATTATATAAAACGTGATTCAACTGATTACGGTCACGTTCCAGTTCCTCGGTCAACCGGGCTTCCTTGTCATGCTGAAATTTGAGTTGTTCGTTCTTGATCTTTTTCTCGCTTTCATAAGCCCTGATCTTCGAAACATATTCGTTGGTAGCTTTTTGCTGGGTCGACAGGTTTTTCTCTTTAGTCAGGCTATCCAGTTTCTGTTGCTGTAAACCAGCTTCCATACTATCGATTTGCGCTACGATGCTCAACTTTTCACTATGCTGTTTTTGCTCTTGCTCATCAATCTTATTCAACGATTCACTGAAAGAAATGATCTTGAATGAAGCAAGCATAATGCTCAGAGTCTTATACTGCTCCTTGAGTCTGTAGTAACGCTCCGTCTTTTTTGCCTGGTTCTCTAAAGTTTTAAGGTTCTTTTCAATCTCCGACAATAAATCTTCTACACGTTCCAGGTCAGCCTCAGTTTCTTTTAGCTTATTGAAAGTCTGCTTTTTGCGGAGCTTGTATTTGGATATACCCGATGCTTCTTCAAACAAATTACGGCGCGAACCTTCTTTGTTATTGATTATCTCGTCGATCATCTTTAATTCGATGATGGAGTAGGAGTCGGCCCCAACACCGGTATCCAGGAAAAGGTCGGTGATGTCCTTTAAACGGCATTGAACGTCATTCAGCCTGTATTCACTTTCGCCCGCGCGGTATAGCTTGCGCGTTACGGTAACTTGTGAAAATTCTGTTGGAAGTATATTTTTGGTATTATCAAAGGTGAGTGAAACCTCGGCCAAATTAGCCGCCTTGCGGTTTTTGCTGCCGTTGAAAATAATGTTTTCCATCTTTTCAGAACGGAGCATGCGGGTACTCTGCTCACCAAGCACCCACCGGATAGAATCAACAACATTGGATTTACCGCAGCCATTGGGTCCCACAATAGCTGTAACACCCTCATTGAAATTGATCGTAATCTTATCGCCGAAGCTCTTAAATCCCTTAACCTCTAGTTTAGTAAGCTGCATTAATCTGCTTTGTGTATAAAGCTGAAAGCTTAAAGCACAAAGCCAAAAGCTTTTTATATGGCATGTACCAAGTATTAGCTTTCAGCTTTTACCTTTCGGCTTTCAGCTCAAATAAATATTTCTCCTTTTAAATAGGTAACGGCATTACCGCTCATTAGTACGCGGTCGCCTTTGTTTTCGCACCAGAGCTCACCTTTGCGGGGTGATAACTGATAAGCGTGCAATTTATCTTTGCCCAGTTTATTGGCCCAGTAAGGTATCAAATTGCAATGCGCCGAACCCGTTACAGGATCTTCGGGTATTCCTGCTCCGGGAGCGAAGAAACGCGAAACAAAATCGACTGTCTTACCCGGTGCGGTTACAATCACACCCACAGTGTCTAGTTTTGATAAAGCAAAGAAATCAGGTGAGATATCCACGATATCATCCTCTGACTCATAAACAATAAAGTAATCCCTTGAACGATAGGCTGATAACGGGATTTTCTCACCCAGAGCCTCAGCGAGACCATTCGGCATTTCTATCGGGATAGGAGGTCGCGATGGAAAATCCATCGTGTATTTGTCGCCATTCTTATTTATAGTTAATGTGCCTGCTTTTACAGTTTCAAAATGTATGGTATCACCTTTATAGCCCAACTCTGTAAATATGATATGGGCGGACGCGAGGGTAGCATGCCCACACAGATCGATCTCATAAGCAGGGGTAAACCACCTAAGTTTATAACCATCCCCATTCTTTACAAAAAAGGCAGTTTCAGCCAGGTTATTTTCTGCCGCTATCTTTTGCATCGTTTCGTCAGGCAGCCATTCAGTCAGCGGACAAATAGCAGCCGGATTCCCCCCGAAAAGACTATTTGTAAAAGCATCAGCCTGGTAAATAGGGATAGTCATAACAAAAACATTTAGCTGATAAATGTACCTTTTAATTATTAATTATTCAATGTGGGTGAAGCCAAATCAAGCGTTTGGAGCACTAAAAATAACGGAGAATTTGAGCAGCATAGTCGGGGATAGATTTACTCTATCCACAAAACAGAATTACTATTTTCTGAATCATTGTCTTCCCAGTATTTGTTGCCGGGATCGCGTATCCATTTACCGTCTACAATGAATTTGTACAGGTATTTTCCAGGGCTCAGGTAAACGCTGATCGTCCATTCATCACCATTATGTGCCATGGTATATCCGTTTTTATCCCAGTCAATGAATGTACCGGATAGTTTTACTGATTTCGCGTTTTTATATCCTTTCAATTTGAAGGTATAGTTGGGTTTTGCTGCTACAAAAGAATTCTGGACACCTTTTTCAACCATGTAATTCTGGTTCTGCGGGTCAGTGATCCATCTGCCATCCACTATAAATTTATAGCCATAGTTGCCGGGATTAAGTATCATCGGCAATACCCAACCGTCCTGTGTTTTTTTCAAGAATATTTTATTAGGCGCCCAATCATTGAAGTCGCCCGCAACTGACACTTTTCCGGCATCGGTATAGCCTTTTAGCTTGAAGTGCACCAGTTCCCCTATTGTCAGGACGGAATTGATCTTTCCGTCATCTTTTTCTTTGATGGTGTTAGAAGGATCGTTTACTGGTTGATCATCCACTACAAAACGGTATTCATGCTTACCATCACCCAGGTACAACTCTTTTTGCCAGGTGTTACCGTGGCGTTCCATTATCAGTTCATCAGCATTCCATTTGTTGAAATTGCCGGCCACGGTTACTTTATGAGCTGAAGTATATCCATTCAGC
>Ga0207667_10009243_pt1 | contig 11638 bp, 12 predicted proteins | sample KBSCornC52_FD_184301 | JGI IMG/M metagenome (GOLD analysis project Ga0207667, IMG submission 184301) | Corn rhizosphere microbial communities from Kellogg Biological Station, Michigan, USA - KBS Corn C5-2 (SPAdes) (version 2) | ecosystem: Host-associated > Plants > Roots > Rhizosphere > Soil ...
AGCACCCGTTCTTAATGCTTCATGTTCCCTTGACGGGATCGACAAAAATTGTGCTGGACGGTCCCTCAAATTGGAGCTGCACGACGGCTTCCTCGTCCCCTGTCCAAACAAAGTGGGCTTGGTTCGCAGGCACAATGGCAAATGTGCCCACCTCGCCTACCTCTGGGTTTGAAGCATCAAATTGTTCGCCTTCGCCGTAGTACACTTTGCCTTTGAGGATCGTCGTAAATTCCGCGTAAGGATGCCTATGCGGAGGCGTCTGTCGGTTCGGCGAAAATTTGAAACGCAAAACGACTGTACCGGCCTTGGTCGGATCGCCAAAGAGAACCGCAGCTTTTCCACCCGCGACAAGCGGGACATCAACCCATTTCAGTTGATCCTCATGCACCGAATATGAATTGACTTTCGAGGTTGAATTGTTGGCCATCACATTTCCAACTTCCAATTTCTCCATGCCCAGCAATGCGTGCAGTGTAGCACGCTGCGACCAGCGAACGGGCAGGAAATGGCAGGCATCCGAGCTCTGGTACGGGGCTGGCCACGTCAGATTTGAGACTATCGGCATCTCCTCTGGCCCAGCGATATTCAACCTGGATATTCTTTCCATCGACCCAGCCGAGAGCCTTAAGACCTTCGCGAAGTGCGCGTACGTAGAGCTGCTGGTCAGGGGCAGCTAAGATGATCTCCGGTCTACCCCTGAGAGCCGACATGTGAACGAACGCAAGATTTCGTCGGTATGGGCCATAAGCGAAAATAACCCGAACCGTTACTCAATCACTTCATCGGCGATCAGTTGAAAATCCCGAGTAAAATCAAATCCTAGTGCCTTCGCGGCCTTTATATTGATGACCAGCTCGAATTTAGTCGGCTGCTGCACAGGTAATTCCGCGGGTTTGGCGCCCTTAAGAATTTTATCTACGTATGAGGCTGTCTGCCGGGCCAGATCGGCCAGATTGGCGCCGTAGGACATAAGCCCGCCTAGCTCCACTCCCTCTCTCGCAGCGTAGATCGTCGGCAATCTTTTTTCCGCCACGATGCTTACGATCCGGCCGTACTCTGCAAATAACATTGGGCTGGGAAACACACACAGCGCATCAGTGCCGTCTCTAGTAATGGTGGAAAATGTGCCGGTAATTTCCTCCGGGCTGTTTGCCGGCACAAATTGAAGCTGCATACCTAGCGTCTGCGCCGCATGCTCAGACTCCTTGACCATCCCATCCATCGTTCGATCACTGTAGGCGCGCGGATGCCAGAGGACCGCCACGCGAGGGTGATGGGGCACGACTTCGCTGAGCAATTGTAGTCGCTTCGTGACCAGCTGCGGACCGAGGAAGGTTGTCCCTGTAACGTTTCCGCCTGGCCGCGCAAGACTGGCCACTAATTCGTCATCGACGGGATCCGCCATGCCGATCGCGACAATGGGAATGGCACTGGTTGCTTGTTTGGCAGGGCGGGCAGCCGTCGTACTCAATGCAACGATGACATCCACGTTGCGCTTCACCAATTCGGCAGCGGCTTCACGAAGTCGATCGGTATTCGCTTCTGAAAGCTCACGCTCGATTATGATGTTTTGCCCGTCCACGTAACCAAGTTCGCGCAGGCCGGCCACGAAAGCTTTGAGAGTTACGCGGTTCGGACTGGCATCCTCAGAGCGGCTGGGCGAGAGAACACCTATTCGCGGTATCTTTGTTCCTTGCTGCGCACGCACGATGCACGGCCACGTCGCAGCGGTGCCCGCGAGAAGGATAATGAACTCTCGTCGCCCCACGCTGCTCCCCCTGAGGCTAAGGTCCATAGCCTACCACATGCTGAATGAGGCCGCATTGTGCATCACAACAAAATGGGTTGCTCGACTTCCGAAATGGGTCATTCGCGTCGATTTTGGAATGCGCGGCAATGCCCGTTTAGGGGGTAATCTCGGAAATGCCGGTTGTTCGGTTTTGGCGGGGGCGTGCTAATGAGTCCGCGTCCTAAAAGCGAGACCCGGTGGCGGCCGATGACAAGGGTTGCCGCCCTTGATTTCAGCGCGCAAATTCCGTCATGGTCATCAGCCCATGACAGCTCAGCCCTTCTTCACCAAAGACCGCGACGCCTACATTCCCACCGATGCCGCGCGCGGACCGTGGGACCCGAATTCGCTGCACGGCCGCGTCATCATCGGGCTGCTGGCGTTCGCGATCGAACAGCGCCACGGCGCCGACGATTTCGTGCCGGCGCGGCTGACGGTGGACATGTTTCGGCTGCCGAGCCTGGCGCCGATCGAGGTCAAAACCAGGCTCGTCCGCGATGGCCTTCGCATCAAGGTGGTCGAAGCCGATTTTTTCAGCGGCGGCGTCAACATGGCGCGCGCGTCCTGCCAATTGCTGCGGAAGACGGAAAACCCGCAGGGCCGGGTCTGGTCGCCGCCGAACTGGGACGTGCCTGCGCCGGCGGACATCGCGGTCCCAGAAGATCCGCGGCTCGGCATGAACGGCAAATGGAGCACCCGCCCGATAACAGGCGCGATGGGCACGGTCGGCCCGCGACGGCTGTGGATGAGCGAGGTGCGCGACCTCGTCGCGGGCGCGCCGCTGACGCCGTTCGTCCGCGTGGCGGTGGCCGCCGATTTCGCCAGCCCGTTCGCCAATGCCGGCGACCAGGGTCTTGGCTATATCAACAGCGACGTCACATTGTACCTGCACCGCCTGCCGGTGAAGGAATGGATCGGCTTCGAGGTGGTGAACCATCACGCCGCCGACGGCATCGCGATCGGTGAATGCTTTCTGTACGACCAGCAGGGCGCGCTGGGGACTTCCACGGTCGCAGCCCTGGCGCAGCGCAAGCCAATGCCACCGCCGCCGTCCCCCTAAATCGTCATGCCCGCGAAGGCGGGCATCCGGTATCCCGAAGCGTCCAGAATGAATCGAGGCGTCGCGGCGTACTGGATGGAACGACCATTCCACGCATCGCAAAAAGCCTCACCCCATCTCTGCCACCGCGGCGATGATACGCGCGATGTCCTGCGGCCGCGACAGGCGGTGATCGCCGTCCTGGATCACGGTCAGCACCACGTCGTCGCTGGGCAGCCGATGCGCCAGCGCGAACGCATGCTTCCACGGCACGTCCGGATCCTGTGCGCCCTGCAGGATACGAACCGGACACCCCACCTCGATGGCGCTGCCGAGCAACAGATGGTTGCGGCCCTCCTCGATCAGCGTGCGGGTGATCGGATAGGGCTCGCCATATTGCGAGGGCCGCAACCACACGCCTTTGGCCTCGATCTCCTGGCGGATTTCCGGCGAAAAACCGTTCCACATCAGCGCTTCGGTGAAATCCGGCGCCGGTGCGATCAGCACCAGCCCGGCCAGCGACGCGCGGGCTCCCTCGCGCCTCGCCAATTCACGCGCCAGCAACAGCGCAATCCAGCCGCCCATCGATGAGCCGATCACGACCTGCGGGCCGGCGCAGAACTGCTCGAACACCGCGAGGCTCTCTTGCAGCCAGCGCCCGACGGTGCCGTCGATGAGCGCGCCGCCGGATTCGCCGTGGCCGGAATAATCGAACCGGACGCAGGCACGATTGTGCTCGGCGGCCCACGCCTCCAGCGCCAGCGCCTTGGTGCCCTGCATGTCCGAATTGAAACCGCCCAGCCAGAACAACCCGGGCCCGCCGCCGGCGCGGGCGCGGACGGCGATGCTGCGCGCCGCGCTATCCTTGCCGACTACGATAAAGGCCGGTTGCTGCCCGGATGCCGCGGAATTGGTCATCGATCGTTACTCTGGTTGGCTGCTGTTTGATGGAGCACACACGATCCGTCAACGGACGCCAATACCGCTCTTTAAGGCTTCGCAGAGCTTGCGGAACAAAAGCTCGCACTCTATCTGGCTGATTTGAACGATACCGTCGTGTCGGCGTTAGCCAGCGTGACCAAAATGTCTCGGATTTGAAGGTTTTGGCGCGCGGGTGGGCGAGTTTGCTTGCCCGCTGAGCCTTATTCCTTCAAACTATCGCCTTCGTTCACAACTTTGGAGAGTCACCCATTCGCCGTCCCAACAGAGCCCCGCCCGCTGCCACCAAAGACGGGCCGCGCACCAACGATGAAATCCGCAATGCACAGGTTCAGCTGATCGATCAGAACGGCACGAACCACGGCACGGTCGAAACCGCAGCCGCCGTAAAGATGGCCCTCGAAGCCGGCATGGATCTCGTCGAGATTTCACCGAACAACAATCCTCCCGTTTGCAAGATCATGGACTACGGGAAGTTCAAATATTCGGCGCAGAAAAAGGCCGCCGAAGCCCGCAAGAAACAGAAGGTCGTCGAAATCAAGGAGATCAAGCTGCGGCCGATGATCGACGATCACGATTACGACGTGAAGATGCGCGCGATGCAGCGGTTCTTCGAGGAGGGCGACAAGGTCAAGGTCACCTTGCGCTATCGCGGCCGCGAAATGGCGCATCAGGAAATCGGCACCAGGCTCCTGGACAAGGTCAAGAGCGACGTCGCGGAGATCGCCAAGGTCGAGCAGGACGCGCGTTTCGAAGGCCGTCAGGTGGTGATGGTGCTGGCACCGCGCTGATTCGTATCGCACATCGCATTAGTCAATTTAGTCGGAATGAAACCGGCCCGTCAGACCATCTGGCGGGCCGGTTTCTTGGCGACAACGGGCGTGCCCCGGATGCTGCGCAAGCGCGCCGCTGCTGAGCCGGGGTCCATAACGAAGGCGGCTTTCTGTATTGGTGTCCGGCTCTGCGGGGCAGCGTGAAGGACGCTGCACCGCGCCCGGGACACGAGAGTTCCTACCCCCGCGCGGCTTGCCAAGTGCCGCTGCAGCGGTCGCCCAAGATGATCCCGCTCCATCGGCCTGCCCCCGAATTGCCGACGAGCCGGCCGCTACCGCTGGCCACCGACAGACCGACCGATATTCTGACAGACACAGCGCCGCCGCGGCCGATGCCACCCGTAACCTTACCCCCTCCGACAGAAGAAACGCGCCTACCGGACACAGCGAAAGGGGCGCTGTTGGTCGCGCTGCAGTTACCGGCCCGGGTGACGAAGACCACGTTCCAGACGCCGTCATAGGCTCCCGCCCTCACGGTTCTGGCCTGCCTTGCGTCGGCGGTAGGCGGCGCGCCCGCGATTGTCGCGACAATCCCGGCGGCAAGTATCCATCGCAAGGCGCGCGTTCGCGTGAACCCGGCAAAAAAGGCAATGCGTCGGGTTGATATTGTCATTTTATTCCTACTCGCCGGATGGCGTCAGGTGATCTGTCGAACCATATGGTTCCACGGTTCATCGTTGCCAATCCGCGCTCACTCTGCCATAAGCCCAAACTTCATCGCCCGGCTGATCAAGGGCTGCCGTGGCGATGTCCCTGCTGGTCGTTTTCGCTTAGGAAATAACCCAGCACTTTCAACGCTCTAACGAGCATTTTGGCCGGCCGAACGCCTTCACGGGCGCTTTCGTGTTGCGGCAACAGGAGAGCCAAATGCCCAAGCTGAAGACCAAGTCAGGCGCCAAAAAGCGCTTCAAGGTGACTGCCACCGGCAAAGTGATGGCCGCCCAGCGCGGCAAGCGCCACGGCATGATCAAGCGGACGAAGAAGCAGATTCGTCAGCTCCGCGGCACCCGCGTGCTGTTCAAGACCGATGGCGACAACATCAAGAAATATTTCTTGCCGCACGCCTGATCGGCCTCGCGGTCGCATTTAGCCGAGCCGCGTTCGCGCGGCGATCCGTCACCCATTTCCATCTGAAGGAGACCCGTCATGTCTCGCGTCAAACGCGGTGTGACCTCTCACGCCAAGCACAAGAAAGTCTACAAGGCCGCCAAGGGTTTTTACGGCCGCCGCAAGAACACCATCCGCGCCGCCAAGGCCGCGGTCGAAAAGGCCGGGCAGTACGCCTTCCGCGACCGCAAGCGCAAGAAGCGCACCTTCCGCGCGCTGTGGATCCAGCGCCTCAATGCCGCGGTGCGCCCGTTCGGCATGACCTACAGCGTGTTTATCAACGGCCTTTCCAAGTCGGGCATCACCGTGGACCGCAAGGTGCTGTCGGATCTCGCCATCCACGAGCCGGCGGCGTTCCAGGCAATCGCTGAAAAGGCCAAGGCCGCGCTGGCGGCGTAAGTTCGAAAATCGCTTGCTGCGTCTTGCAACTCCGGTGTCATGCGCCCCGCGACAGCGGGGCATCCAGTAACCACCGACCAAAATGTTTGACCCCGGGGGTTACTGGATCATCCGCTTATGCGGATGATGACGGCCTCGTGTGCTGGAATGCGAGCGCGCTCCCATCAGGTGACCGCCGCCATGTCCGATCTCGTGACGCTTGAACAAACCATCCTTGGCCAGATCGCCGCCGCCAGCGACGAAGCCGCGCTGGAAGCCGTGCGCGTCGCAGCGCTGGGCAAGAAAGGCTCGATCTCCGCGCTACTCTCCACGCTCGGCAAAATGTCGCCGGACGAACGCAAGACGCAAGGTGCCGCGATCAATCTTGCCAAGGACAAGGTCAACCACGCGCTGGCCGCGCGCCGCGACATCCTGAAATCCGCGGCCCTCGATGCGCGGCTTGCCTCCGAGACCATCGACGTCACCCTGCCGCTGCGCGAGACCCCTGCCGAGCAGGGCCGGATTCATCCGCTCAGCCAGGTGATGGACGAACTCACGGCGATTTTCGCCGACATGGGATTTTCCATCGCCGAAGGGCCGGATATCGAGACCGACGACTACAACTTTACAAAACTGAATTTCCCCGAGGGCCATCCGGCGCGGGAAATGCACGACACGTTCTTCTTCAATCCGAAGCCGGATGGCTCGCGCATGCTGTTGCGCACCCACACCTCGCCGGTGCAGGTCCGCACCATGCTGACCGAGAGGCCGCCGATCCGTGTCATCTGCCCGGGCCGCACCTATCGCATCGATTCCGATGCCACCCACACGCCGCAATTTCACCAGGTCGAGGGCCTTGTCATCGACAAGGGCTCGCATCTCGGCCACCTCAAATGGATCCTGCACGAATTCTGCAAGGCGTTCTTCGAGGTCGATCACATCAACATGCGATTCCGGCCGTCGTTCTTTCCGTTCACCGAGCCGTCGCTCGAGGTCGACATCCAGTGCCGGCGCGACAAGGGCGAAATCCGCTTCGGCGAAGGCGAGGACTGGCTGGAGATTCTCGGCTGCGGCATGGTGCATCCAAATGTGCTGCGCGCCTGCGGTATCGATCCCGACGTCTATCAGGGTTTTGCCTGGGGCATGGGCATCGACCGCATCGCGATGCTGAAATACGGCATGTCCGATCTGCGCCAGTTGTTCGAGAGCGACGTGCGCTGGCTCGATCATTACGGCTTCAAGCCACTCGACCTCCCGACCCTGGCGGGAGGATTGAGTTCGTGAAATTCACGCTTTCCTGGCTGAAGGAACATCTCGACACTGACGAGCCCGTTGAAAAACTCGCCGACAAGCTCACCATGATCGGGCTTGAGGTGGAGAATATCGACGACAAGGCGAAAGCGCTGGCGCCGTTCACCATCGCGCGCGTGATCTCCGCCGAGCAGCACCCCAACGCGGATCGTTTAAGGGTCTGCATGGTCGACACCGGCGATGGCGGGGCACCGGTGCAGGTCGTCTGCGGCGCGCCGAACGCGCGCGCGGGCCTCGTCGGCGTGTTCTCGGCCCCGGGCACCTTCATTCCCGGCAAGAACATCACGCTCGGCGTCGGCACCATCAGGGGCGTCGAGAGCCGCGGCATGCTGTGCTCGGAGGCCGAGCTGCAGCTGTCGGAAAATCACGACGGCATCATGGAGCTGCCGGCCGACGCGCCGATCGGCGCGGCTTACGCCGAGTGGGCCGGGCTCGGCGATCCCGTGCTCGAAATCAACCTGACGCCGAACCGGCCGGACTGCACCGGCGTGCACGGCATCGCCCGCGACCTTGCCGCCGCCGACATGGGCAAGTTCAGGGATCCCGCGATCCGTCCGATCAAGGGCGAATTCCCCTGCCCGGTGAAGGTCACGATTGCGGACGCGACGCTGTGTCCGGGTTTTGCTTTGCGCCTGGTGCGGGGCGTCAAGAATGGCCCGTCGCCGGAATGGCTGCAGAAGCGTCTGACCTCGATCGGCCTGCGGCCGATCAATGCGCTGGTCGATATCACCAACTTCATGACCTACGACCGCGCCCGGCCGCTGCATGTGTTCGACGCCGCGAAAGTGAGCGGCAATCTCACCGTGCGCCGCGCCCGCGATGGCGAGACGCTGCTGGCGCTCGACGGCCGCACCTACAGCCTCGACAGCGGCGTTTGCGTGATCGCCGACGATCACGGCGTCGAATCGCTCGCGGGCATCATGGGCGGCGAAGCCTCCGGCTGTTCCGAACAAACCACTGACGTGCTGATCGAATCGGCGCTGTGGAACGAGATCAATATCGCGCAGACCGGCCGCAAGTTCGGCATCAATTCGGATGCGCGCTACCGCTTCGAGCGCGGCGTTGACCCCGCCTTCATGGTGCCAGGGCTCGAGATGGCGACCAAACTGGTCATGGATATCTGCGGCGGCACGCCTTCCGAAAACGTCGTGGTCGGCAATGCTTTTGGCGAGGATCGCGTGATCGATTTTCCCCTGACCGAAGTCAAGCGGCTCGCCGGGATCGACGTGCCGCTTGCGGAGATGAAGCGAATCCTTGGCCATCTTGGCTTCATGATGGCCGGCAGCGGCCCGGCGGTGAAGGTCGCGGTGCCCTCCTGGCGCACGGACGTGCACGGCAAAGCCGATATCGTCGAGGAGATCGTGCGCATTGTCGGCGTCGACAAGGTGGCGATGACGCCGTTCGAGCGTGGCGACGCGCCGCGCAAGCCGATCCTCACCGCCATCCAGCTGCGCACCCGCCGCGCCAAGCGCGCGCTTGCCGCGCGCGGCCTGGTCGAGGCGGTGACGTGGTCGTTTATTGCAAAGCCAGCGGCCGAATTGTTCGGTGGCGGGCAAGGCGAACTCGCGCTCGCCAATCCGATTGCGTCCGACCTCTCCGACATGCGGCCGAGCCTGCTGCCGGGTCTGGTCGCGGCGGCACAGGCGAATTCTGATCGCGGTTTTCCGGATGTGGCGCTGTTCGAAGCAGGCCAAATCTTTAGGGGCGACCGGCCGGAGGACCAACTGATCGCGGCGGCAGGCGTTCGCCACGGCTTTGCGTCCTCAAAAGGCATCGGGCGGCACTGGTCCGGTTCGGCGACGGCCGACGCATTCGACGCCAAGGCCGATGCGTTTGCGGTGCTGTCAGCCGCAGGCGCGCCGATGCAGGCGCTGCAGGTCGTGCCCGGCGGGCCTGACTGGCTGCATCCGGGACGTTCCGGCACCATCCAGATCGGCCCGCAAAACGTGCTGGGGTATTTCGGCGAATTGCATCCGCGCGCGCTGGACATGCTGCGCGCCGACGGCCCGATGATCGCGTTCGAGGTGATCCTCGATCGCATTCCCGACGCCAAACAGAAGCCGACCCGCGCCAAGCCGGTGCTTGAACTCTCGCCGTTCCAGCCGGTGTCGCGCGACTTTGCTTTCATCGTTGACCGCAGCGTCAAGGCCGGCGACATCGTGCGCGCAGCCCAGGGCGTCGACAGGAAGCTGATCACCGATGTGACCGTGTTCGACGTCTACGAAGGCAAGGGCATCGACGACGGCAAGAAGTCGATCGCGATTGCCGTCACGATCCAGCCGCGCGAAAAAACCCTGACCGATCCGGAGATCGAGGCGGTGGCCGCGAAGATCGTGACTGAAGTAACGAAGAAGACCGGCGGCGTACTGCGCGGATGAGCCTCATTGGCCTCATCCCCGCCGATGTCAGCGTCAATATCGCCATCGCCATCTGCGCCATTGCTTTCGTGTCGGGAACGGCGCGCGGATTTTCCGGCTTCGGCTCCGCGCTGATTTTCATGCCGCTGGCGAGCAGCATGGCGGCGCCCCGCCTGGTCGCGGCGCTGCTGCTCATCATCGATTTCGTCGCCGCGACACCGCTGATTCCGAATGCGTGGAAGCATGCGGACCGCAAGGCCACCGCGGTCATGGTATCAGGCGCCTTGATCGGGGTCCCGATCGGAACCTGGTTCCTCAGCCGGCTCGATCCGGTGACGACACGATGGATCATCTCCGCTTTCGTGTTCGCGCTGCTGATGCTGCTGCTATCGGGCTGGCGCTATCGGGGCAGAGACTACGCTCCGATTTCCATCGGCATCGGCGGACTGTCCGGCTTTTGCAGCGGCCTGGCACAGACCGGCGGGCCGCCCATCGTAGGCTATTGGCTCGGCCGGCCGATCACGTCAGTGATTGCGCGCGCCAACATCCTGTTGTTTTTTGCGGCTTCCGACTTCTTTTCTGCCGTGAGCTATGCGTTGACCGGGCTCATCACCGCCGACGCGGTACGATTTTCACTCCTGATCGGTCCGGTCTACGGCATCGGCGTCTGGTTCGGCGCGGCGCTGTTCGGCCGCGCCAGCGAAAGGCTGTTCCGCCTCATCTGCTATGTCTTGATCGCGACTGCGGTCATCATCGGCTTGCCTGCGCTTGATGAAGTGCTGCGCTAGAGGCTTGCACGGCGCGCGTGGATGCACTGGCACCGCGGATGTAGGGCTTCCGTCTTATCTCTCGTCTTGAACGAGAAGATCGAGCGGCACGTCCAGCGCATTGGCGATGAGGCGAAGCGCTGCCGCGGTACCCCTTCGCCGGCCATTCTCAATGTCCGAAATATAGCCCTGGCTGAGATTTGTCTTATGCGACAGATACATTTGGGTCATGCCCCCGGGCCATTCCCGCTCGCGCCATTCGCGCAGAACGCGCACCGGATTCTCACCGTTGGCCATGCGATCGACGATGTCTTTCGGCAGCAACGGGCCGCCACGGGCAATTTCCTTGCGGGCCCGCGCGACAATACGCGCGGTGCCCGCATCCTCTTCAACTTCGGAAGCCTTGGCGACCAGAAGCTCGTAGTCTTTTCTCGGAAGGATTGCGACTTCGCCACGTGGCGTCTTCTGAAATCGAACACTCATGACGTCCTCTCAGTCATATATCTCTCGCCGATGTCCTACCGCAGCCACAACGATTGTTGCTTGATCTTCATACAAGATCACCCGCCAATCGCCGCCGCGAAGCCGTGACCCCTCGCGCCCTTTGAGGCGCTTCACATCGCCATGCCCGGTAGTCGCAAATTCCGTTAACCGCCTGTCGATCCGACGGCGCACATCGGGAGACAGTTTCGCCCACTGACGCGCGCTCGTGGCGGTGAAGGCGATCGGTTTCATGCGAAAATATCGCATATCGCGATATTAATGTCAAGATTGCAGAGGCTTGCGCGGCGCGCGGATGCGGCGCTAGGCTAATCTCAACTGACAAAAAACTCTACGGGAGAACGCCATGATCGACCGCCGCGATATGCTGAAGCTCGCGCTGGGCAGCGCCGCGGCACTCGCCTCGCCCGCGCTGGCGCAATCCCCCGCAAAAGCCCGCACGCGGATGGTGTTTCTGGGCACCAAGGGCGGACCGCGCGTTGGCATAGGCGCCTCCAATCCCGCCAATCTCGTTGTCGTGAACGATACGCCCTTCGTGATCGATTGCGGCATGGGCGTCAGCCGTCAACTGGTGGCGGCCGGCGTGCCGATCCCGTCGGTGAAGTATATTTTCATCA
>Ga0207667_10009244_pt1 | contig 11637 bp, 8 predicted proteins | sample KBSCornC52_FD_184301 | JGI IMG/M metagenome (GOLD analysis project Ga0207667, IMG submission 184301) | Corn rhizosphere microbial communities from Kellogg Biological Station, Michigan, USA - KBS Corn C5-2 (SPAdes) (version 2) | ecosystem: Host-associated > Plants > Roots > Rhizosphere > Soil ...
CAAATATCACCCAAAAGTTAAAAAAAAAGTCCGGAAGAAACATGTTGTGTTTTTTCTTCCGGACCTGCGGACTTTTCCGACTTTCGAACTTTACATATAGAATTCCCACTTCACTTTGGCTGCCTGTGGGTTATCCCAATTTTTTAAGATATCTCCAACCTGTTTGCGATAGTCGTCGCCGGTCATTTTTTTACCTTTTTTAGGCAGCGTAAGGTCTTTATCAGTTACCTCTATCGTTTGCAGTTTGGTAGCGTACCAGGTGGTGTGTAAACGGGGCACGGCGAGACCCAGGATCATACCTGGTAAGCCGGTAAAAGTTTCAGGGCCGCCGCTGGGAATAATTTCGTCTGAATAAAAGGCAATCACAACAATGGAGTCCATTATTTTGCCTACTGCTTTCCGGCAATCGAACCCCGCAATTTTTCTTATTTCAGGTGTAATACGCCATTCAATTTTGCGCAAGGAATCACTTACCGTATACACATCATTAAAAATGTTTCTTTGAACGATGGTAGTGCCGCTGTCAAGATTTGTGCGAACTGTATTTTCAGATGGGAATACCGACCAGAACTTGTTCTGTTTAATTTCGGGATCGCGTCCCTGTTGAAAGAACGTGTTACCATTTTTGAAGGTAAGGTCGAAATAGTAGGTTACGAATTTTGAAAAGTTTTTCTTTCTCTCTTCATCAAAAATATCGCTCTCGTCCATAAACGAATACTGGTTTGTTTTGCGCTCGTATTCAATTTTGCCCTGCGTTATAAAGATCTGTTGAGCCTTAAGGATATTACCAAGCAGTAATAAGGCGATCAGAGAAGATGTTATTTTTAGGAACATACGTTTAATTTATAATTATTTCTGATTTCGGCATTTAGAGATTTTGAGATGTCTTTCATTTTATTGTTTTCACTAAATCCCAAAATTTCTAAATCTCCCAATCATCGGCTACCACTCTTTAGGTTTGCCATTTTTATTAAAATTCCAGATGAACGATACCATAAAATACCTTCTAAGGGTTTCATAGGTGCGTTCAGAAATAAAGTTGCTGTTGATATTTCTGTTGAAGCCGATATTCTGGTCCAGAATGTCGTATGCAGCAAAGCGTATACGGCCTGCATCAGCTTTTAAAATTTTCCGGTCGATACGGGCATTCCAGCGAATGGAGTTATTGTTTTTGTCGAACACGCTGGTTTTTTGCCGGAAATTAAGATTGGCAGAGGTGTTTATTTCAAATTTCCAGGGAAGGAAAACGTTTCCTTCAATCCAGTGCTCCTGCGTCCAGTAACGTGTAACTACATCAGGTCGCAGCGAAGTTTTAGAAATATTGCGATTGAAGCTGGTTGACGCCCATATAGAGAATTTCTTTTCTTTTTCGTAATAGAAATTGGGCCCTCCGCCAAATGTATAGCTGTCGTTTACGTTCTTCTGATCATCGATGTAATTGGTATTATGATTGGTATTTCCTCTCAGTGTCAGCCCTGTGCTAAAATTCCATTTTTTGATTTTTTTCCAGTAGCCAACCCAGCCATTTGAACGGTAATTTCCATCTACGTTGATGGGCATATACACTTTACGGCCGGTAGTAACATCGAGCCTGTTAAGCGATGAGAAATCGTTTTGGATAAGAGTAAAGTTGATATTGGCGTAAATATTTCTTTCTGACAGAAACTTATAATTATTGAAGCCAAGCGCGAAATTGTGGCGGAACGCCTGTTTCAGATCGGGGTTACCGGTTCTGATATTCAATTGGTCGCTAATGTCTTTTATCGGCTGGATCTGATCGATGGAGGGAGCCTGCGTATTACCGTTGTAATTAAACCGCAGGTTGCCATTGGGCCCCATATTCAACGTCAGGTTGGCCTGCGGATAAAAATTAGTAAACCCGTAATTAGTGCTTGAATCGCCTTTCAGGTCCTTACGGGTATAGTCGGCATGCGAAACGTTCATGCCAAACGATACCGTGATGTGCTTCGGTCTTGCATAACGATAAGCAATGCCGCCATTGTGCGTTAACACATTAAAGCTGTAGTCATTGCTTAATGAGTCGATCATGTTTTCGTATTTGCCTGCTGCATTTACTTTTTCCAGCGTAGTGATCTTTGACTGCCGGTTATTAATATCCAGACTGTAATTGAATTCAAGCAGCGATCTTTTCGAAAGCGGTTCGGTATAGGTAACCTTTGAGTTAAAAAGGGAACTACGGTTTTCGATCAGTTTTTGCTGATCAAGTAATTTGACACTGTCTACCGATCCGTTTTTATAGTAGTTATTATCTGAAGAGTATATGCCGTTTGATGTGTTTTCAGTATAGTTCTGTCTGGCGGCAATTGAGATGGTTCTTCCGACCTTTTTAAATTTTTGTTTCCAAAGCAGCGTTGAATTAAAGTTTTTATTATCGCCGGTTGAAATCACGTCGCGGCCGATACTGCTAAGGCGTTGGTTAAAACGATCGAATGATTCCTGTTCGTAATGGCTTTTGTTGAGTGTGGTGCCTTTTGATCCCTGTGCAGTTATTTTTACTGAAGAAAGGGAATCTATCTGGGTTTCGTAAATAGTATTTATTCTGTGGCGCTCACGACTGCGGTAACTGTTGCCATTATCATTTACATTTAATGTTACACTATCGGGCAGCAGATACTGGCTTTGGGTATAACCTTGTGCTTCGGTATTCAGTTTGTTGTACTGATACCCTGAGTTCAGCGATATTTTGTCGTCGTTCCATTTATTTGCGTAAAGTGCACCGGCGGCCCATCCTTTGGGTAAACCCTCTCCCCAGTAATTGCCGCCGCCGAATTCATCATCGTTATTGTTGATAGAGATCCAGTTTCCGCCCGATTCATCGGTACCCATATTTACCCCGTCGCCGCTTCCGTAATTCATTCCTTCCTGCCAGTCCAAACCCGTTTTACCGGTATTCGACATAATACCATAGGCGGAAAATTTTCGTTTCCCCTTAAAAGCATTTAGCATCAGGTTATTATTCCAGTACTTATTACCATCTGAACCCAATTCCAGCTTTCCGAAATATCCTTTCTTCCGGTCTTCTTTCAGTTTCAGGTTCAGTGTTTTTGTTTTCTGGCCGTCATCGATGCCGGTAAATGTCGCCTGATCGCTTTTTTTATCAAATGTCTGCACTTTGTCTATGGCGTCGGCGGTAAACCCGCGGGTAACGATCGTAGGGTCGTCGCTAAAAAATTCTTCGCCGTCAACCAGTACTTTTTGTACCTGTTCGCCCTGGGCCGTTATTTTACCGTCTTTATCAACCTGAATGCCGGGTAATTTTTTTAAAAGGTCTTCAACGGTAGCGCCGGGCGGTAGTTTAAAGCTATCAGCCACATATTCAGTGGTGTCGCCTTTTATGCGGATAGCCCCGAGTTTATGCTCTACTACCACGGCCTGCAGTAACTGGCTTTTTAAAGTCATCCTGATATTTCCCAGGTCAACGGTAGACGTCCCCGTCACGTCTACCCGGTCGAAATAATCAGCATAGGCCGGGTGCGAAACCATAACAATAAATTTACCGGGGGATAATTTTTGCAGTGTAAAATTACCGGCTTTGTCGCTGCGGGTAAAGGAAACCAGCACCGAATCGGTGGGCCGTAATAAAGCAATGACCGAATTGGAAAGGTTTCTTTTTTCCGATGTGTCAATTACTGTACCTTTAATATCAGCGCGTTGGGAAAAAACATGCACGGTAAATGCAAGTAACAGGACAAGAAATGCAGATAGTTTTTTCATGAGAGAAAAGGCATAAAGGCGTATAAACCTTTTTATTAAAATGATGAATACGGTTGAATTCCTTTATTGCCCTTCTGGTAGGAACGAATATCTGAATAAGAGCACGCAAAAGTGCAAATCACTTTCTTAATTTAACGTTAAAAGGACACATAAAGGCATCAAGGCACCCTTCGACTACGCTCAGGGGTAAAAACTAACGAAGCAAAACCAGAAAATAACAACCAAGAATTAAGAACAGCAATGGAAATGATGAAAAAATACGAAGAGATCAATTTTGTGGACAGCACCAAACCTGTATGGAATTATTCATTTTTTACGGAAGAGGATGTACGCAATTTTCAATACGGTACGCATTACCGGTTGTATGAGTTGTTTGGATCGCACGAAATAGAAGTATTGGGAAGAAAAGGATATTATTTTGCCGTTTGGGCGCCCAATGCTACTTATTTGTCGGTGATCGGCAACTTTAATGACTGGAACCCCGAGAGCCATCCGCTGTTTGTGCGACTGGATAAGTCGGGTATCTGGGAAGGCTTTATTCCCGACCTTGGGAAAGGAGAAGTTTACAAATATCATATCGACGGATTTAATGGCGGCCGTACCGATAAAGGCGATCCTTATGCTAATTTCTGGGAAAAAAGACCCAACACGGCGTCTATAACCTGGAACCTCGATTATACATGGAAAGATGGTGAATGGATGAATAACCGCGGCCGGCATAATTCACTGGAGGCTCCATGGAGTGTTTATGAAGTTCATCTGGCCAGCTGGATGCGCCCCAATAAATATGACGAAGAATCATATAATTCCTACGACCAGATCCGTGAATTGCTGGTGCCCTACGTAAAAGAAATGGGTTTTACCCATGTGGAGTTTATGCCGGTAATGGAACATCCTTTTGACGGCAGTTGGGGCTATCAGGGAACCGGTTATTTTGCACCTACTTCACGTTTTGGTGATCCGCAAAGTTTTATGGAGCTGATCAATGCTTTTCATGAAGCAGGTATCGGCGTTATTCTCGACTGGGTGCCTTCGCATTTTCCCTACGATGCCCATGGATTGTTTATGTTCGACGGGGCCCATACCTACGAATATGCCGATATGCGTAAAGGGTTTCATCCCGACTGGAACAGCTACGTATTTAATTACAGAAGGGGAGAGGTGAAGTCGTTCCTGATCAGCAGCGCCCGCTTCTGGTTTGAAAAGTTTCATGTAGATGGCATGAGGGTAGACGCAGTAAGCTCGATGCTGAAACTGAATTATTCGCGTACCCACGGCCAGTGGGAGCCTAATGAATATGGTGGCGACGGCAATATTGAAGCCATGTCGTTTATTAAAGAACTAAATGAAACCATTTACCGCGATTTTCCTGATGTGCAAAGCATTGCCGAAGAAGCTACCGACTGGCCCGGTGTATCACGGCCTACCTTTCAGAACGGTTTAGGGTTTGGCATGAAATGGATGATGGGCTGGATGCATGATACGCTGGACTATTTCAAAATGGACCCTATTTATCGCCGGCATTATCAGAATAAATTTTCGTTCAGTATGATGTATTATTACGACGAAAATTTTTTACTGCCGCTAAGTCATGATGAAGTGGTACACGGAAAAAGCCCCATGATCTTTAAAATGCCGGGCGATGAGTGGCAGAAGTTTGCCAACCTGCGCGCATTATACACGTATATGTTTACTCATCCCGGAGGGAAACTCTTATTTATGGGCGATGAGTTTGGCGATACAAACGAATGGAATTACAAAAGCGAACTGCAATGGGACCTGTTAAAATTTGATCCGCATCGCCTGCTGAAAAATTGTGTGCGCGATCTGAACCATTTATTACGCAATGAGCCGGCGATGTATGAAAATCAATTCAATATTTACGGGTTTGAATGGGTTGATCTGAACCATCCTGCCGAATGCGTGATCGCGTATAGGCGCAAGGGGAAAAAACCTGAAGATGACCTGCTCATCATTCTGAACCTCACCCCGGTAGTACGGCATGACTGGAAGATCTACACGCACGGAAAAACACAGTGGCGCGAGATCTTTAACAGCGATTCCAAAAATTATTGGGGAACAGGTGATATATTTAATCCTGAAATATCAACAACCCCTGTGAACAAAAACGAGGGCATGTACGAAATAAATATTCACCTGCCGCCGTTGGGAGCAATTGTTCTAAAATAAATCACAAGAACCAAAGGGAAATTACAAGAACCAAGATCACAAGAACCAAAGAAAGAATACAAAGAACCATTTAAAATTTGATATTTATTTGGAACTTGATATTTGTATTTTCGAATTTATTTGGAACTTGATTTTTGTATTTTGGAATTTAATATTGATATCCATGAAGAACGTAATGATCCTCGCAGTATGTGGGTTTATTTCCACGTTTGCTTTTTCACAAAGTGATAGTTCTGATTTTTATTATCAGAAAGGACTGACCGAAAAACAAGCCCGCCGTTTCCGCGAGGCAGAGAAAAACTTTTCCAAAGCCAGTCAGTTTGCACCATCCAACACCAATGTGCTTGTTGAATGGGGGCAATCGCTGATGGAGCAAAACCGGTACACCGAGGCTAAAGACAAATTTACCAAAGCATACCAGGCCGATAACAAAAATCCGGTAGTCATCGAAAAGCTGGCTATGCTGTCGCTCAATACCCACCAATGGAATGACGCCATTACCTACGCCAAAAAAATGCAGGAATTAAAGATCGGTAAGTCGGCCGGCTACATTATGGCCAAAGCCTACTATGAGCAGGAAAACTATGGCGAATGCCTGAAGTACTGCGAACTGGCCTTTAAAGAAGATCCTGCACGCGCTGAGATACCATATATCGCCGGGCGCAGCCTGGTTGAAATGAGCAACTATAAAAAAGCAGCCGGCTGCTACGAGCAGGCCATTGAGCGGGACAGTACAAAACCGACCTGGATGTATGAAGCTGCGCTGGTTTATTATGCTATTCCCGACGATAAGAAAGCTATTTTCTGGTTTGAAAAAGCTGCCGCTAAAGGTTATCCGCGGAGCAACGATTACATTGAAAACCTCGCAAATGCGTACCTGAATATTAAAAATTACGAAAAGGGTATTGCTCTGATGCAGGAAGTGCTGCAAAAAAAGCCGTCCGACCAGGAATTACTCTACAATATTGCCGATGCCTATTATAAGATTGGCAAATACCAGGACGCGATCGATTACTGGGATAAAATATTGACTGCAGATAAGCAAAATGCCAATGCGCTGTATATGATCGGACTGGCGTATCAAAAGAAGGGTGAAAAAGAAAAAGGCGAACAGCTTTGCGAAAAAGCTATCCAGATGGATCCTTCATTAAAGAATTTGAAACAGGAGAAGAAGGATCCGGGGGGAATGTAGTTCAATAGACAATTGGCAATGAGCAACACGCAGTCGTTGCTTGCTAATTGTTTATTGCCAATTGCCTATTGATTCTTACATACGCTCCGGAACTTTTATACCCAATATCGCCATCGACGATTTTATTACATTTACCGTCATCTGGCATAACTGTAACCGCAATTCTTTCTTTTCGGGCGTTTCGGCCGTTAATACTCTTAATTCGGTTAGAAATGAATTAAAGGTTTGCGCCAGTTTGAATGCATAACCGGCAACAACCGACGGGTTCATTTCTTCGCAGGCCTGCGCCAGAATAACCGGATATTTTTCCAGTTCCAGCACCATCTTTTTTTCTGCCGGCAACAAATCTTTTACAAGACTGGCAATCGGTTGATTGGCGGGCTTTTCTTTTCTCAGTATCGACTGTGTTCGTGCATAGGTGTATTGCACAAAAGGTCCGGTAAATCCGTGAAAATCGATTGATTCTTCCGGATTAAATACCATTCGTTTTTTCGGATCAACGCGAATCAGGAAGAACTTCAGAGCTCCCAGTCCCAGCGTATCATACAATTCTTTTAATTCTTCATCATTAAAATCCTGCACTTTTCCTAATTCGGCTGTTCTTTCTCCGGCTATTTGCATCATTTCATCAATGATATCATCTGCATCCACCACAGTGCCTTCGCGGGTTTTCATTCTTCCGGTGGGTAGTTCAACCATGCCATAACTCAAGTGGAAAATGCCATCGGCTGAAGGCAGACCCAGTTTCTGACAAATGAGTTTCAGCACTTTAAAATGATAGTTCTGTTCGTCGCCCACCACATAAATGCTCAGGTCGCTGTCGAATTCTTTTTGTTTCAGTTCTGCCAGTCCGATGTCCTGAGTAATGTAAACAGAGGTACCATCACGGCGCTGAACGATCTTTTCATCCAGTCCGTCAGCGGTAAGGTCGATCCATACGCTGCCGTCATCTTTTCTGAAGAATACTTTCCTTTTCAAACCTTCTTCCACCAGGTCTTTACCCAGCAGATAGGTTTCACTTTCGTAATATATTTTATCGAAATCGCTGCCAATACGTTTATAGGTTACATCAAATCCTTTGTACACCCAGCTGTTCATGGTACGCCACAGTTCAACCACATCGGGTTTGCCGGCTTCCCAGTCAACCAGCATTTGCTGGGCTGCTTTCATGATGGGAGCTTCTTTTTCCAGTTCTTCTTTCAAAGGAGCCTCGCTCATCAGCTTTTCTGCTTTTTCAGGAGTTTGTCCCTGTGCTATCAGTTCCGCCAGCTTTTTTTCCTTAATGGGCACCATCTGTTTTTTCAATTCGGTGCCAAACAGCACGTAATAATCGCCCACCAGGTGATCGCCTTTGATACCGGTGCTTTCGGGCGTAGCGCCATTGCCAAACAGTTGCCAGGCGATCATGCTTTTGCAGATATGAATGCCCCGGTCGTTCGCAATACAGGTTTTAGCCACTTCGTAGCCATTAGCCTTATAAATTTCAGCTACGCTCCAGCCCAGAAAATTATTACGCAAATGCCCCAGGTGCAGGGGCTTGTTCGTGTTAGGAGAAGAGTATTCAACCATTACCCGTTTGCCATTTCTTACATGGCGGCCATAATCGGGGTTATTATATTGTTGCTGCAGAAACTGCAACCACCAGCTATCGTTTACCTGCAGGTTTAAAAAGCCCTTGATCACGTTGAAACCGGAGAAAAGAGAGGTGTTTTCTTCAACCAGTGTGCGGCCCAGCTCATTTCCCAGGGCCTCGGGTTGCTTTTTAAGCGTTTTTACAAGAGCGAAAAGTACTACGGTATAATCTCCCTCAAACTCGGGTTTGGTTTCACTAACCGTAATAGAGGCCGGACCTATATCTGCCTGGTATAGTTTCTTAATCTGTTCACTAACAGCCGACTGAATAACGGGGACAATTGCCATGCTTCCAATTTGAGCCAGCAAAAATAAGACTAAGAGGGTATAAGAGAAAAAAAGAGAAAAAAGAGGCTTTACATTTGATCTTTACAAGTGAAATTGAGCAATCTCTTTATCTCTTTTGCTCTTATACCCTCTTAGCAACAAAAAAGCCACCCGGTCAGAGCAGCTCTTTGTTAGTTGATTTAGGGGTTAAACTGTTCCCAAATATGTGTGTTTTTAGGATATGAAAAGCAATTGTTAATTTTTTTTGACTTGCATCAAATCCAAACTAAGCAAAAACTCACAAAATCGCTGTTCGGGCCTTTGTTTGCAAACAACCGTTCGCCTGGCGGAAATTGACAAAATATCGCCTTTAACAAGATGGCGTGCCGCCATAACCGATATTGAATTAACTTTGTGGTGCACTAAATTCAGATTGTGAAGAACCTGATAATCGGCGTTATTGATTTTTTTTATCCACCTTTCCGAAGATTCATGCCTTTGCAAACCTTTCGGTATGCGGCCTGCGGAGGGGGCAATACTCTGCTTGACATTTTTCTATACTACATAAGCTATCATTTTCTTTACAGAGAGCAGGACGTTCATACTCCCATTGTTACTATCAGTCCGCATATTGCCGCTTTATTAACCGGTTTGGCCATTACTTTTCCGGTGGGTTTTTATCTTAGCCGTACCATTGTGTTTGCCGGCTCAACCCTGCGCGGCCGGATCCAGTTATTTCGTTATTTGGTACTGGTAACCATTTGTATTTTTCTCAACTATATTTTCATTAAGCTTTTTGTGGAACAGTGTCATATTTATCCCACAGTTTCCAAAATACTCACTACGTTCATTGTAGTAACCTTCAGTTTTGTTACCCAGAAGAATTTCACTTTTAAGGTAGAAAGCTCGGGAGTGGTTAAATAGTACGCTCTTAGCCCCGCAGCCACGTTAAAAAGTCGCCTGCGCGTGCTTTACTTACAACCAGTATTTCAGGTGTATCAGTTTTCATTTTGATGACCAGTTTTCTGGCAAAGAATTTTTCAACGGAATGAATAGCATGCCTGTTTATAAGAAATTGCCTGTTGGCGCGGTAAAACAGGCCTGCATCTGCGGCTGATCCTATTTCATCAATACCCTGACTTACATGATAAGAAAGCCCATTGATCAATTTGATAGTTATGATCCCTTCATCATAATGAAAGTATGCTATGTCTGCATACAAAACCGGAATGATCTTTTCTTTCTGATGTATCAGTATCGACTTGTTTTGAGCAGGTAATAATTCACGGATCAGTTTACCCAGGTCGGGGTATAGATTCGTTGTGTGTTGGGTTGCAAACAGGTTTTTCAAATTATCCAGTTTTGCCAACGCTCTTTCGAGTTTTTGTTTATCTACCGGTTTCAGCAAATAATCAATGCTGTTCGTTTCAAAAGATTTGATCGCATATTCATCATAGGCGGTGCAGAAAATAACCGGGCAGCTGATCCTGATCTTTTCAAAGATGTCGAAACAAACCGCGTCTGCCAGCTGAATATCGGTAAAGATCAAACCGGGCATATTGTCTTTTTCTACAGTGTGAAACCATTCGATGGCGTCGGCCGCTGATGGAATAATAGCCGCAATTTCCCATTGAGGTCTTATCTGTAAAACCAGCGATTGTAATTCCAATGCGGCTTTCCTTTCGTCTTCTATAATAAGTACGTTCATGACAAAAATGGAATTTCAACTTTAAATGCAGATACAGTACGGGTGATCGAAATATCGCGGCCACCTGCCAGCCGGTATCGTTTGGAGAGATTCTGCAAACCGGTACCCGAAGCCGTTTCCATGGTATGTCGTGGCCTGAGATCATTCTCTACCACCAGCATCCCCGGCTGATCGTAAATGTCGATCGAAAGGGGATTACGATACGAAACCGAATTATGTTTAATAGCATTTTCTACCAGTAATTGTAGCGAAAAAGGCAGAATTACCTCGTGTAAATTGCCAGGGTTGATGGCTATTTTTATATTGATCCCTTCTTCGAATCTTGTCTTGATAATATACATGTAAGATTGTATAAAGAACAGTTCATCTTCTACCTTCACCTCTTTTTTCTCCTGATAACGGAGCACATACCGGTATACGTCACTCAGCTTAAGAATGTATTCCTTTACAGCTGCCTCATGCGACAACGACGACAGGGTATTTAATGCATTGAAGAGGAAATGCGGACTGATATGCTGTTTAAGCGACGACAATTGCGCCTGCAGGTTTTCCTGTTTAAGATATTCGTTTTCCTGCTTCGATTGCCGAAGCACCAACTGCATACGGTAATAGAATACCACAAAATAGGTTAACGCGCTGATGATGCCGGCCCGGAACACGCGAATGGAAACAAACTGACTACGCGTACGAGCCAGCATTTTACCACCACTATTGACAGGAATGAAACTGGTAATGTGGAATGCCCAGGTTATACAGGCAATGATAAAAACGCTTAGCAGAATACTCAATACCGGTTTTATAAAAGGAAAAGACAACAATCAATATACTTTTTCTTTTGTCATCAATAATTACGACGGCAGTGGAAACGAAGTGAGGAAAAAAATGTGGAAATTGTTGGGAATTCTATAGGTGC
>Ga0207667_10009250_pt1 | contig 11634 bp, 9 predicted proteins | sample KBSCornC52_FD_184301 | JGI IMG/M metagenome (GOLD analysis project Ga0207667, IMG submission 184301) | Corn rhizosphere microbial communities from Kellogg Biological Station, Michigan, USA - KBS Corn C5-2 (SPAdes) (version 2) | ecosystem: Host-associated > Plants > Roots > Rhizosphere > Soil ...
TGCCGGGAGCAATGCGCTCCGGTATGACGCCGGCCTTGATCAGCTTCACCGAGAGCTGCGACAGTCCGCCAGCGCCACGCGAGGCAAAGGGCGAGCCATTGTCCGAGCGCACATAGTGCGGTAGCCCAAACTCGCGAAAGGCCGCATCGAGCACCGGCCAGACGTGCCCGGTGTCCGTGCGGGCCAGGGGCTGGCAGCGCAGCAGATAGCGGCTATAAGCATCGGTAATCGTCAACGGCTCGCACCGCCTGCCGTCTCCGGTCAGGAACCAGCCTTTGAAGTCGATGCACCAGACTTCGTTGGCTGTCTCGCAATGGGCAAAGGGCGCACTCGATGGCGGGCTGCGCCGGCGCAGCTTCCGCTTCACCGTCAGCCCTTCGCGCTCGAACAGCTCGCCGATCGTACTCGCCGCCGGCCAATCCGTTGTGGGCGCCCGTCGCTCCAGATAGGCCCGCACCTTCACCGGCCCCCAGGTCGGATGCGCCCGCCGTGCCGCAAGACAGCGCTCCGCAATGCGATCTGCAATCGCCTGCGGATGATGCAATGGTGCCCGCGAGCGATCGAACAAGCCTGCAGCTCCTTCTTCCTCAAAACGGGCCAGCCATTTGTACCCGACCCGTCGGCTCACCCCGAACCGCCGGCAGATTGCTGCAAACGACTCTTCCTGCTTCTCAACCGCCACCATAAAGCGCATCCGCTCTTCCACGGCACAGGTCTCCTTCCATCCCATCGGCAAGGTCCTCCTCGCCGACCAGTTGACCTGTTACCCATGTCGCCGGTCTATTGTGTTACCTATCTAGCCGGTTAGGACCCAGTCATTAAGCGCCTCCGGGGAGAGATGTTGTTGCACGAGTCAAATACTGGCGCACGCGCTAGTTGAAACGACTCGACTCCCAAAAATAGTTGGCCCACCATTGCCAGACTACAGCCCCAGACGGCCCTGCGCTCGCAACGCAGTCACCCCGAAAGGATACGCTGTAGCCCATGACCGGGTGTGGTCGACGGCGCGTGATGCGCTGGCGGCAACCTCACCCGGAGCGACATGGGGCTACCGGCGGCGGTTCTAGAACGCCAATGGTGGGCCGATGCCCCATGAACGACGGCTTATTCGTTCGATGGGAGCTTCACCGCAAACCCTTACGGGTAAGTGGCCGGCTGCTACCCGGAGGACTTCGAGATGCGAAAGCAACTCATCCTACGGTGTTCTGTAAAAGTGGACTTGGCCGGCTGCATTCGTGCAGTCGCGCTATTTGTTTATCTTTTGACGTGAACGAGGGCGGGGGGCTGGCTTGCTGGCCTCCCGTTTCTTCGGCTTGTCCTTCAGCGGCTTGTGCGGGGTGTTCATTGCGCCCCTAAGCGCGGCTTCAAAGCGGCGCTGGGCTTCCTGCTTACTGAATTTATCGCCGTTCGCTTTTGTCACGCGATCACCGGGAGGCCAAGTATAGGACCAAAGCCATTGGGTCGGACCTGAAGCAGACTTGGTAAATTCGCCCGAATCACGGGATCATCTGCCTTTTGCTCACACCAAGTCCGAACTACCGCAATTATGTCGCGGCAAAACATTGCCGCATCGAACTGAACCATATCGCCCTCAGCGGTGCCGCGCATACTCGAATTATGAATGACATTTCGGCCAACGGTGGGAAGCGTAAAGATCGCCCTAGTTTCAGACGCGCCCTTTGCTTTGAGGTGCAGATTACCCAAATGAACGACACCACATCGCAGGCTGTAGGCCACCTCGTCAGTCATAAAGGGAAATGTTTTCGTCAGATGCTCGCGGTACCATTTCTTGTATTCATCACGACCGGAATAAAGCCTCCTACTTTCGAGAGCGGCACAGATACCGGGCAGCGCCAACGACATCATGATGGCAGCGTAGAATAGCTCTGCCTCTAACGCCTTTTCAATTTCGCGGAGCGTCATTTCCAGTGGATGGGCCGGCTTCCTCGGCCACCAACACTGCCGCTCCAAGACCAAAACGTAACCAGTCAACGAGAGTTGCGAAGTCCACATCGGTGTAGTTGTTCCCGCACTCGTTGAATGCCCGGATGAACAACCTACCAGAAACAGCATCCCTGTAGAGCCCCACGGGGAAGCCTTCCCCAAGCTCCTTCACGCCCTGCATTTCGCAAATGAGGGTCTTTTCTTCCGTAGAATCTAGCACCGCCCTGTCGGGCAAGGAAACCATACTGAAGAAAATACAAGACCACAGAAATTGAGTTGCATGCTTCTTTGCAGTCTCGCTGGCAGCTAAGCGCCGGACCTCGCGGCGCGTCCAGAACAGATCGAAGATGAGAGAAACGCCGAATAAGACCATGACTGTGAGGTAAAGAATATCGAAGTGTGTGATCGTGCGTACAAGGCAAAAACCACAAACAAACGCTGAGGGTGCAGCGCAAAAGGCATGGGTTAGTAGCTTTCCCTTAATGGAGTTCATTGTCATCGATCGCGCGCGAGCTTCCGGCGCCCCAGTGGTGATCCTTCCCATACGGATTAAACTCCCGAACGTGGCCGCCTAAACATCGTGGGACCGCCCGACGTCGCCACCAGGATCAGCGCTTCCATCGCGGCTTGCCATTCCGCGGCCTCATGCTCGGCTTTGGGTAGCTTCGTGATGTAGTTGCCGGCGTCCTCAAGCGTGACGAGCTGGCGCCCGCCCGGCAACGGGATAGGTTCATCGAACCGACATTTCCAGCCACGGTCAGCTACCGGGTTCGACCGGCTCGCGCAAGCGCTTCATGGTGAATTCGATATTTTGCGATTTAAGGTGGCGCCGGAAGACGTGCCGGTGACCGATGCCGAGATCGCCTATTCGAGGCGTGGTTTGGCGAGTTGTTCGACGAGCGGCTGGGAGATTGTCGTCGACAATGTCGAGCCACATGCCCCGGCGCGCGCGTCGCAAGCGCGGCGGCTCGGCCAAGTATTGGCCCAAAGCGTCCCGGGCCGGCGACCGCCTGCCTACTTTGCATGGGGTTGTTTTCGATATTTTGTTTGGGAGCCGACGCGGCATGGCTGCGAGAACCCTGCCTGAAGCCGCACACGCCGGCGAGGCCCTGGCTGTAGCGTACAATGGCGCGCTCGGAGAGATTCGAACTCCCGACCCTCGGATTCGAAGTCCGATGCTCTATCCAGCTGAGCTACGAGCGCGTGCCGGGGGCTCGATTACCAGACTTGGCCGGACAGGGCCAGCAGCCTGCGGCCGGTCCCAAAGGGGCCGGCCCAACGGATCGGTTGCAAGGGTATCCGCGGCGGTCCGGCGGGCTGATAAACTACGGCATCGATCTCCCCGATGTGTACCGCCAGGCGGGCGTCTATTGGTCGAATTCAAGGGCACCAAAGCCGGCAGATTTACCGATCATGCAGCCGACTGGATTCCTGCTGGTTATCAATCTGAAGACCGCTGAATTGCTTGGTCTCAGTCTCTCCCCCGGATTGCTCCCGATCGCCGACGAAGTGATCGAGCGAAGCGCCGCAATGCACGCGTTGCTGGCAACCAGGCTGCCAGCGATACGTCCGGATGAGTGCTGCGTGTTGACTTTCCGACGCATCCTTTAAATACTTGACCAAACAAAAGAAAAAAGACGGTCCAAAACAGCGACGATTCAGTCTCGGGGAGGAACGCTATGACGACTTCACGCAGGACGCTGCTGAAGAATGCCGCGGCCGCAGCAGCCGCACTCAACCTCGATTGGACGCGCGCGCGGGCGGAAGCTGAGACCGTTCGCCTCGGCGTGATCTACGATCTGACCGGTCCGTTTGCCGCAGGCGGCTCGGTCGCCTCCTCCGTCGGCACGCAGATTGCGATCGACCTCGTCAACGAGAAGGGCGGCGTCGGCGGCAAGTACAAGATCGTCCCTATCGCCGCCGATTCCCAGAGCAAGCCCGACGTTGCGATCAACGAGGCCGAACGCCTGATTAGCCAGGAGAAGATCGACATCATCAACGGAATCTATGCGAGCGCGCACGCGGTTCCGCTCGCAGCCAAGGTAGAGCAGCAGAAGAAGATCCTCTGGATCACCACGGCGGTTGCGACCGCCGTGTTCAAGGACAAAAACCTTCATTACGTCTTCCGCGCGCAGATCCACTCCGATCAGTACGGCCAGGCCTTTGCGGGCTTCTTGACCGAGCACGCCAAGGAAAAGCTCGGCATCGAGCCCAAGGACGTCAAGGTTGCGCTCATTCACGAGGACGGCCCCTATGGCGTCGGCGTGGCCGCCGCTGACGAAGCCTACGCGAAGCAGGCAGGACTGCAGGTTGTGTTGAAAGAGGGCTATTCGGCCGCAGCCCCTGACCTTTCGGTGCTAGTGACCAAGCTCAAGCGCGCCCGCGCGGACGTGATCTCGCACGCCGGATACAATCCCGACATCACGCTGTTCCTGCGCCAGGCCCGTGAGAACGGCCTGCATTTCAAGATGCTTTTTGGCGCTGGCGCCGGCTACAGCCAGCTCGACAAATTGCGCACAAGCTTCGGCGCGGACATCGACAATTTCTGCAATATCGATCCGGTGCCGGCGCAATTGCTCGACCCCGCAAAGCTGGCTCCCGGCATCGGCGATCTCACCAAGACCATGGTCGAGCGCTACAAGGCGAAAACCGGCGCGACCGACGTTCCGCCGCACTGTTCGATGGGGTTCAATCAGACCTGGGTCCTGCTCAACAATGTCCTGCCCGTCGCCAAGGCGAAATACGGCGGTTTCGATCCTGAGGCGGTTCGCAAGGCGGCGCTCGACGTCGATATCCCGCCCGGCGGCACTATCCAGGGCTACGGCGTTAAATTCTTCCCGCCCGATACGCCGCTCTCGGGCCAGAACGAACGCTCGACGCCAGTGGTGATGCAAAACGCCGGCGAGCATATTTCGGTGGTTTGGCCGACCAATATCCGCACGCAGGAGCCGGTCTTCCCGCTGCCGAAATCCTCGATCTACGCCACGTAGATCGCGATACTGCCCGTCGTTGAGGGACGCTGTAAGCGACTTGGAGGATGTCCGCTTCTGGGCACAAAACGGACCCATTCGGCGCGTCGGAGCGCATAGCCCCGGTCCAAAAGCAGGGGTCGCTGCGGATCAATCAGGCAGAACGGATCAGTTGCAGGGGTACCTGCGGCGGTCCTGGCCGAGATAGGTCGCCGCGCTCTGCGCGCAGGCAACTGTCGAGGGACCGTCATAATACGCGAAGGTGCCGGGCTGGAGGCCAGGCCCGTAATTGTGGAGGTAGCTGATTTCGTAGGGCAGCCCGTAGTGAGACCGAACGTGGTGGACGCGAACATGGTGGACCGCGAGCTCCGCCGCCACGCTTGGCGCTACGGCCAGCGCGGACAGAAGGGCGGCGGCAGAGAGGAGCTTCAGGCGGATCATCTGGCTTCTCCGAAAGATGCATGAAAGGAAGACATCTTAGGCCAAAAGCGGTTTCGATCTAGCGGCGGAATGCCCCAAAAGGTGAGGAAATTTTGCCACAGCACCGGGATTTTTGGCCCAGCCTGGATGCTTAACCAAATTCCAACACAGTATGGCCAGAGTTGTCTCGTCTGGTCCGCTTAGGGACCGGCTTTCCCGCGTCCCGACTGGCTCTATCCGGTTCCCTGACCGATCCATGCGCATCACGCCTCTCGCCCTGCTGTTGCTCTCGCTTCCGGCCGCGACGCCGGCGCGCGCCGATCTCCATATCACGCGCGATCACGGCGGCTATGTCAGCGAATACAAGGCGAAGTATGAGCGCATCCGCGACCGCAAGGAGCGCGTCATCATCGATGGCATCTGCAATTCGGCCTGCACGCTGGTGTTCGGCATCGTGCCGATGAACAAGGTGTGCGTGACGCCGCGCGCCAGCCTCGGCTTCCACCAGGCCTATTACGACAAGGCGTTTACCTTCGGCATCAAGGTCACCAGCGCCGAGGGGACATCGGACCTGATGTCCTATTATCCACAGCCGGTGAAGGACTGGATCCGCCGCAACGGCGGGCTCACCACCGAGATGAAGAAGATCAAGAACGGCGAAGAGCTCTGGAAGATCGTCGATCCCTGTCCGGAAGAGTTTTGATCTACAGTAGTTGTCATCGCCCGGCTTGACCGTGCGACCACGCCGCGAACGGGTTCGCCGCGCTTCATGCGTTCGACCGGCCAGGACAGCAGCGGCGGCGCGAACATCCATGCGGTCATATCCGCATTCGAATTTCGCCATGTCATAGCGCGCGAGCCGGCCCGCGCAGATTGGCGTTGCCGCGCCGCATGCGATCGGGCACTCAAGGCGGCAAATGAACCATAATTTAGAGAATTTTGCAGCGCGCGCGGCGCCCGCGATCTTTGTCGTGCTTTGGAGTACCGGCTTTGTCGCCACCAAATACGTACTGCACAACGCCGAGCCGCTGACCTATCTCGCGATCCGCATGGCCGTGGTGGTGGCGCTGATGGCCGTTATCGTCGCGATCGCGCGGCCGCAATGGCCGGATCGGGCAGGCATTGCCCACAGTGTCGTCGCGGGCATTCTGGTGCATGGATTCTATCTCGGCGGGACCGCGGTCGCGATCGCCCACTCTATTCCCGCCGGGCTCTCGGCGCTGATTCCGGGCCTGCAGCCGATCCTGACCTCGACCCTGGCCAACCGCTGGCTCGGCGAGCGCGTCACGCCGCTGCAATGGGTCGGGCTATTGCTCGGGCTCGCCGGCGTGGCGCTGATCCTGCACGATCGCCCGATGAGCGGGGAGGCGGGCTGGGGCTGGCTGGCCTCGGGCGTGTCGCTGGTCAGCATCACCCTGGGGACGCTGTATCAGCGGCGCTATTGCGGCAGGATCGACTGGCGTTCCGGCAATCTCGTGCAGTACATCGCGGTGACGATGTTCTTCGCCGCTGGCGCGGAGTGGTTCGAGAGCAATGTGGTGCACTGGACCAGCGAGTTTGTGCTGTCGCTGATCTGGCTCGCCGTGGTGCTCTCGATCGGGTCGATCGGGCTATTGTACTGGCTGATCCGACGCTCCGCGGCCACCTCGGTGGCAAGCCTGTTCTACCTGGTGCCGGCGGTGACCGCGGTCATGGCCTATGTGCTGTTCGACGAGCGGCTCGATGCGGTGGCGATATCAGGCATGATCGCGTGCGCCGCCGCGGTGTTCCTGGTCAACCGGCGTGCGTGATCGGATTGCTTCGTCGCGGAGTTTATCATCGGGCGGCGCTTCGCGCCGACCCGTTGACTCCTCGCAATGCAATGACGAGATGGCCGCTACTTCGGCTGCGGCACGATCCGGATATAGGGTTTCGGCGATTTCCAGCCTTGGGGGTAAATCGTCTTGGCCTCGTCGTCGGAAACCGAACCCGCGATAATGACGTCTTCGCCCTGTTTCCAGTCGGATGGCGTCGCGACGCGATGCTTCGCGGTCATCTGCAGCGAGTCGATCGAGCGCAGGATCTCCTGGAAATTGCGTCCCGTCGTCATGGGATAGACCATCACCAGTTTTATCTTTTTGTCCGGCCCGATGACGAAGACGTTGCGGACGGTCTGATTGTCGGCGGCAGTGCGGGTGGCGGGATCGCCGGAGGTGGAGGCCGGCAGCATGTCGTACAGTTTGGAGACCTTGAAGTCGGTATCGCCGATCATCGGATAATTCGGTGCTGCGCCCTGAGTTTCCTTGATGTCCTCGGACCATTTCGCGTGCTTGTCGACGGGGTCGACGCTAAGCCCCATCAGCTTGACGCCGCGCTTGTCGAATTCAGGTTTCAGTTTCGCCAGCGCGCCCAGTTCAGTGGTGCAGACCGGGGTGAAATCCTTTGGGTGCGAGAACAGAAGCGCCCAGCTGTTGCCGATCCAGTCATGGAACTTGATTTTGCCGTCGGTGGTTTCGGCCTCGAAATCCGGGGCCACAGCGCCTATCTGGAGAGCCATGTTACGACCTCATGTCATTCAAGTTACAGGTAAATTCGTCTCTACCATCATATAGGGGTGGAAGTCCTTAAGTGAAACGGCAGCCAGCAAAGGATAAAATCCTTCTCCGCCCCGAGGAACTTCTAGCATCTTCTTTTGAATGGCGCCCCTGCGACGAAAAAACCACAGCGGCCGCCAAAGCCCGATTGCCCCGGTATTGCCGCTTGCGCGCCCCATCGCCGCCGGACGGGGTTGCGACCCCCTGCGATTGCCTTGAACCGTGACCGACGTCACAACGACAAATCCGCAACCCTCTAAAAACCACGCGATGCGATTTTCGAATCGTTAACCACTCGTTTACGCCCGCATGGACATGCTGGCCGCGAGAACAAGAAAATGAGAAAAGAAAACTACCAATGTCTGCCCCTGTCGCTCACATCGCCGAACCGATCGGCGCGCTCGAACCATCGAAGATTTCCTGCCGCAATACCGCCGCGCACGCGCTGACGATCGTGCGCGATGGCGTGATCACCGGCGAGGGCCCCACCACCAAAGGCCGCATTCATTTTTCCCGCGCGCTGGATGCCGATGACGCCGCCTGGTGCGCGCGCATCCTGACCGCCAGCGCAGTCGAGCATCAACCGGTCAGCCGGGCGGAAGCCGAAGCGCTGTTTGCGATCGACGATGCCGCCGCCGAGCGCAGCGACGACGGACGTTTCGACGATCTGTTGGCCAAGGCCGTCGTGCATCACGCAGCGTCCCAATCCGGTCTGCCGGTGCCGCCGCGCACCGTCGCGCTGTCGCCGGAAACGGCGATCGAGAGCTGGGCGCCGACGCGAGCCGTCGGTGTCGATACCGAGGTACTGGAATGGATCGCAAGCCAGATGCGCGGCAAGCGCCGCAGCAACCGCACCCTGATGCGGCTGGTCGCCACCATCATCGGCGCGGCGGCACTGCCGTTGGCGCAGCTGCCGAACGTGTTCGACATCGGGATGTGATCAAGCGCGCAACCGCGGGTTAGAACGGCGGGGTTACTTCCCCGCCGTTTTTTGTTTGCCGCCTTCAGCATCAAGCCCGACGGTGCGGCCCGGAAATCCCGCCGCATCGAAGTAGCGTTGCGTCAGCACGCGCTGAAAATTCAGCACGGTGCGCAGGCCGCCGGCTGACGGTTGCGATTTGACCGTGCCGGAAAACGCCCGCGGCGTGGCGCCGTTGGGCATCGCCTCCGTTATTACCCGCCCGATCAGATTGCCCTTGGGCTTTGGCGTGAGATTGAGCAACCGTGCGGCGGTTGCGCCGACATCGGCGTTGCTGACCGGCAATGCATCGACATAGCCGGCCTTGAAATTCGGCCCGATCGCCGCCATGAAATTCATGGTGTCGCCGCGCCCAAAACTGCCATGCATGCCCTGGCCTTGCCGCAGCACCGTGTCGGCGACTTCGACGGAGCAGTTGGTCGGCTCCCCGCATCCGGCCACATAGGAGCGGAAATTGACCACGATCGAGGGCGTCGGCGTCACCGCCTTGCCCTTCAGCCCGAGCTGCGACATCGGCAAAGCGCCGGGGAAGCGCCCGAGACTGTCGTCAACGAAGATGCCGCTGACATAGTCCTGCTCCAGGAGCGCCTTCACGGTACGGGTCGCCAGCTTTTTGTCCTTGTTCGGCAGGTAGATCAGGTCTGATCCGCCGTTGGTGGCAACCACCAGATCGGGTTTTGCGGGATCCTGGCCGAGCACACCGTTGCCGGCCTTGGGATGGGCATTGTCGCCAATGCGCGCGTTCTTGTCGTTCGGATCGAACAGCGGCAGGTCAAGCGCTTTCGCAAGGTCGATCGCAAGGAACCCCATCGGGAGGAAATCCTTCGGCGTGTCCTCATAGGTCGCTTTAGCCGAGGGGCTGGTCTTGCTCTCCTTCGAAATCGTCGAGAAGCCGTGGTCGGCCGCGATCATGAGGTTGGTGGTGGCCGTCAAACCGAGATCGTCGAGCGCTTTGCGCAACTGCGCCAGATTGTTGTCGGCGTTCTTGATGCCGGCGAGCGAAGTCGGGCCGTTGATGCCGGGCGTCACGCTGTTGAGGCTGTCGCCGGTGTTGTGCTGGCTGCCGTCGGGATCGCGCGACCAGAACACCAGCACGAACGGCTTGCCGCGCTCCCTGAACATCGGCAGCACGATTTTGCTCGCGACGTCGGCGAACCAGGCCTGCTGCGCCGTATTCGGCACCAGCGTGCCCGGCGTCCTGGCGTCACCGGCCTTGCCGTTGTCGCCGCGCGACGGCGTTGCCAGTGGCAGATTGGCCTTGGTCAAGGCAACCCTCATTTCATCCGATATGGGGACACCGTTTTTGCCACCGGTGGCGTCGTCGATCACGATCGAATGCAGTCCGGCATCGCCGGTCTTGTCGGTATGATCGAAAATCAGGGTGGGGCCCAGCTTGCCGATCGCCGCCGTGCTGTAGCCTTTCGCGCGCGCCATCTTCAATATGGTCTCCTCATTCAGATAATCGCCGCCGAAATGCTCATCGATATCCAGAATGACGGGATCAACCTCGAGAAACGGCGTCACGGTACCGTTGGCGTGCGCGACGGGATAACCGGTGTAGATCGTGTTGCTGAAATCGCCGGTATCGCCGAGGTAATGGCCAGTCGCCATTGCAGAGGCGTTGGCGGTGGTGAAGGTCGGAAACAGCGAGTGTGGATTTTTGAAATTGACGCCGTTGTCGCGGACTTCCGCCATCGCAGGGGCGGTCTCGGGCGTAACCTTCAACGCCCGTAATCCGTCCGGTATGAACAGGATCAGATTTCTGGGCTTGTCGTTTTGCGCTGATGCCGCGCCCGCCAACAGCGTGATCAGCCCGGCGGATAGCAACATGATTGAGCGGCGCATGAAAGTCTCCCCTGAGAAGCGGATTTCCGGCCTATCAGCCGTCGCCTCTGTTTAGTTTTACTACACGACGGATTTGTTACACTCGGTCGGTTGCCCGGCCGGTACCTAGTTGAGGTCCGGCGGCGCCGGCCAACCGAATATCAATCCCTCGCCAGAACGTAAATCTCGCGAAGCTGTTTTTGAATCTGCTCGATGCGCCGGTCGCAGCGGCGATGTTGACCTCGTCTCCGTCCGCCCGTCACGGCCGTCCAGCCATCCTCGCTGGGCACGATCGCAATGTTTGTACCGGGAGAGCACTCGTCGAACGACCTTAGCTTCTCCGTAAAAATCCAAACCAAATCAGAGCTCGAAATCCTGGTTTTAGCCATGCCTATCCCCGCTTCCTGCTTTCAGGGCTTATAAAAATCTCCGTAGTCTCGCGGCGAGACATCGTACCCTGCTGTGGGTGCCTGTGCGGCGGAGCAGACACGCCGGCCAGCCGATTTGACCGGCTCCCTCGATGATCGGTTGGATCGGAAGCGATCGCCACGAGAGATGATGGGGCTATCTGCTTGATACCACACTTGCCCGGGCCGACAGTTGTTTTGTTGGGAACGCCAGTTGGCCCCTAGCCGACCCATGACCAGAGGGGCAAACACGCCGCGATTCTCGTCTCGATTTCGGCTTCTTGTAGGGACCTCAGCGGGATAATTCGAGCGCGCCTCAATCTGGCGTTGCTGCATTTTTGGACATTAGCTTCCAGAAAGGGAAGCGCGCCATGCGGTTTGGATCGAATTCCTGGGCATTACTTTGTATGTTGAGGGCGCGGTCGCCTCAAACCGCCCGGCGTTCCGGCGAGATATCGTGAGAGTAGTGCGTACACTCCACGACGGCTAGAAGTGCGGCGTTCTTCAGCACGGTTGGG
>Ga0207667_10009253_pt1 | contig 11632 bp, 8 predicted proteins | sample KBSCornC52_FD_184301 | JGI IMG/M metagenome (GOLD analysis project Ga0207667, IMG submission 184301) | Corn rhizosphere microbial communities from Kellogg Biological Station, Michigan, USA - KBS Corn C5-2 (SPAdes) (version 2) | ecosystem: Host-associated > Plants > Roots > Rhizosphere > Soil ...
GGTCTCGTCATACGTGGTCGGGGCAGGATGCACGTCGCGGTGGGTCGAGTTCCACAGCATCACCTCGTTGTCGAGCGAGTAGTAACGCACCCCACCCGCCGCGGCGGCGCCGAACGTCGACTGCAGATGCGCGATCCACTCCTTCTGGAACGCCGGCGTGACTTCGCTCGAGGTGTCGTGCGGATCGTTGTTGACCAGGTGATAACGACCCTCGTTGCCGTAGGGCACGCAATCGGGCGAAGAATTGCTGGCTGGATTGCAGTCGCCGCTGCCCGCGTCGGTATCCCACGGGTCGACGGCTGCGCTCCACGGATTCGCGGGCACCTGCGTGCCGTAGGTTCCGACCGAGAAGCCGGCGAGGTAGGGATGCTGCAGCGGACTGTCCGCGCGCGGTGTCCAGCCGATCGTCGGGATCGTGATCAGTGCATCCGCGCCGTAGCTACGCGCTTCGCTGATGAACGCATCCGCGTCGTTGTTCAGCGGCGGCACGTGGCTGCGGTCGCTCGCGCCCGGGATGTTCTCGAAATACCAGTCGAACGCGGTGCTGTGCACGTCGACCTTCCAGTTGTAGCGCGTCGCACCGTTACCGCCCCAGCGCCGCAGCGGATAGCCGATCACGGCATTGCGCGCGCCGTCGCCGTAGGCGACGCCGAAGATCAGTGGCGTGAAAGGGCGCACGTTCGCGCTCGCATCGACACTGACCGCAACGGCGGCGTGCGCCGCATCCGGCAGCGGCGCCGCGAGTGCCAGCACCAGCGCGGCGGGCAGGCTCCGCTTGAAGAACATGGCCATGATCGTCCCCAGTCAATGGCGAGGCGCACACCCTATTCGCCCGCTCGCGCGGTTTCCCGCGAAGGCGTCACACTCGTCAGCGCGGACCGGGCCGGGCATCATGCGCAACCCGCCCTGCGCAGCCGCCATGTCCGCTTCCGCCCCTTCCAGCCTGCTCGCCTACTGCCGACCCGGTTTCGAGGGGGAATGCGCGCAGGAGCTGGCCGGCCGCGATGCACGACTCGCCGGCGCCGGCTACGCGCGCGCCGCGCGAGGCAGCGGTTTCGTCGAGTTCGTCACGCCGGATGCGGCGGCGCTCGCCGGCAGCTGGCGCGGTCTGGTGTTCGCGCGCCAGCTGCTGCAGGTTCTCGGCAGCGCGCGCGACCTGCCGCCGAAGGACCGCCTCGGCGTGTTGCTGCCGCTCATCGAGGCGGCGGACCCCGTGCATGGCCCGCGTCGCTGGTGCGATGCCTGGGTCGAGGCGCCCGACAGCGACGCCGCACGCGAACTCGCGCCGCTCTGCCGAGGCCTCAATGCCGCCCTCGTCGGTGTGCTGAAGAAGAAGCAGTTGATCGACCGCGCCTCGCACTGGCGCCTGCACCTGTGCCTGACCGCGACCGACGCCGCCTACGTCGCGATGGCCGACATCGCGCACGCGGCGCCGTGGCCCGGCGGCATCCCGCGCCTGAAATTCCCGCGCGCGGCGCCGAGCCGCTCGACGCTCAAACTCGAGGAAGCCCTGCTGGTGCTGCTCGACGAGGGCGAACGCGAGCGCTGGCTGAAGCCGGGCATGCGCGCGGTCGATCTCGGCGCCTCGCCCGGCGGCTGGACCTGGCAACTCGTCGCGCGCTCGCTGCACGTGACCGCGGTCGACAACGGCCCGATGGATACCGCCCTGCTCGCCTCCGGCCTGGTCGACCACCTGCGCGCCGACGGCTTCCGCTACCGGCCGCAGAAACCGGTCGACTGGCTCGTCTGCGACATGGTCGAGCAACCGCGCCGCGTGGCCGCGCTGATGGCGGACTGGCTCGCGAGCGGCCAGTGCCGCTACGCGATCTTCAACCTCAAGCTGCCGATGAAGAAGCGCCACGACGAGGTGCAGCTCTGCCTCGACCTCGTCGCCGACGCACTCGCGGCCGCGGGCAAGCGCGGCGAGTTGCGAGCCAAGCAGCTCTACCACGATCGCGAGGAGATCACGGTGTTCGCACGCGCCGGCTGAACTTCGCAGGTACGCCCCATGCACGCCGCAGCGGAATGACGCAAAGCGGAGCGAACCGTCGTTCTACGGGACATCGAGCCACTGCGGGTGAAGACCATGCACGCCGACCAGTCCCGGGTTCTCGCGGCCCTCGCGGGTGGCGTCGTCATTCTCGGCCTCGCCGATCCGCAGCGCAGCGCGCTCGCCTTCGATGTCTTCAAGGTCGGCGGCGCGGCGAACTGTCCCTACCATACGATCCAGGCGGCCGTGGATGCGGCGGCCGCCCTCGCGGGTGAGGACTATGTCTGGATCGCACGCGACCAGGCGTACCCCGGGCAGGCGATCCACGTCAGCGATGCCGACGGCGTCGATATCGAGGGCGGTTTCGACGACTGCGACGATTTCGATCCGGAGAACCAGCAGACCACGATCAGCGGCGCCGGCAACGGCGGGCAGGCCGTCTTCACGTTCACCGGCGCGAATCGCGTCTATCTCGCCAACGTCGGCGTCACCGGTGCCGCGCGTGACGGCGACGCGAGCGGCGGCGGTATCTCGTTCGATGGAAGCGGCGTGCTCACGGTCGCCACGAGCTACGTCATCGGCAACAGCGCCGGCTATGGCGGCGGCATCAACATGAAGGCGGCCGATGGCCAGTTCGCCGCGCTGATCGTCTCGCACGATACGGTGATCTTCGGCAACACCGCACAGACGTCCGGTGGCGGCATCCGCGTGGAAGGCCAGGCGCGCCTCGACGTGCTGTCGCCGACCACGTGGATCGCGTCGAACCACGCGCCGAACGGGTTCGGCGGCGGCATCGAGATGCTCGGCCCGTCGATCGCCGAGATCGGCTCGTCGGGCTTCATCAATGGCCCCGTGATCGAGAACAACGATGCGCAGTACGGCGGCGGCATCGCGGCGATCTCGCAGTCGGGCCAACAGCCGACGACCCTCCACGTCTACTCGACCGATGCCTCGCATCCGGTGCAGATATCCAACAACATCGCGTCTGCGGCCGGCGGCGGCATCTACCTGAAGCCGTTCTCGGGCCAGGGCGGCGGCGCCTCGCCGCTGCTGTGCGCGAGGGATTTCGTGTTCGACGACAACATCGCTCAGGAAGGCAGCGCGATCTACGCCGACGAGGATCACGACATCATCGACATCTACGAGGGCTCGCGCGTCTACCTCAATGCGTTCGAAGGAAACGGGTGCCCGGGCGCCAGTGTCGGCGTGCGTTGCGCCGCAGGCGTCGCCTGCAACGAAATCAATCGCAATATCGCCGAGGACTCGGCCGGCCAGGTCACCGCGGGCTCGGCGGTGCTGCTGCAATCGGCGGGCACGCTCGTCGCCAGCCGCTTCAGCATGCGTGGCAACCAGGGCGCGCACGCGCTCCGCTTCGTCTCGGACGAGGGTGGCTATTTCGAACTGTTCACCTGCCTCGTCGCGGAAAACCAGGCGAGCGATCGCCTGATCCTCGCCACGCCGTACTCCGACCAGAGCCACTTCACCGTCAGCGGCTGCACGATCGCGAACAATGCGATCGCGAACGATCCGGTCCTGTTCGCCACCACGAATTTCGTCGAGCTCAATCACGCGGTGATCGACCAGCCTGGCCGGCAGGCGCTCGGATTCACCACCGCCCCCGGGGACGTGACCGTGCACTACGTGCTGGCCAACGACATCAGCACGCTGCCATCCGCGGCGGATGTCGTGCAGGCAGCCCGATGTTCGAAGACGCGACGGCGCACGATTACCGCCTCACGCGCTGTTCGCGCGGTGTCGATGCCGCACCTGCCGACGCCGGCACCGCCCCGGACCTGAGCGGACGTGCACGCAGCGTGGACCTCGTGTCGGTACCGAACGGCTTCGGTGCGCAGGATCTCGGCGCCTACGAAATACAGACCGGCGACACCGGCGAGGCGATCTTCTGCGCCAGTTTCGATTCCCCGTGAGGGAACGCCATCCGCGCAAGGCCGCGGGCTGAATCCGCGGCCCGCCCGGAGCGCACGGTTGCGGGCGCGGCATTCGGTCGAGCGCCGCGCCGGGCGCATTCCGCTTTGTCCGCCTCCCGCGCAGAGGCTATGCTTGCCTCGATAGGCGCACCGCTGGGCCTGCGCCGACATTTCTCCATCACGGATGACGATGAAACGCCTGCGCGCCTTCCTGCCGCTGCTCGTGCTGATCGCGATCGGCGTCGCCCTGTTCTTCGGCGGCGCGCTCGATCGTTTCGATCCGCACCGCATCGCGCAGGAGGAAGCCGACCTGCGCGTGAGCATCGCCGCGCATCCGCTGCTCGCCGCACTCGCGCAGGTCGGCCTGATGACGCTCGCGATCGCGACCGGCATTCCCGGCGCGGTGGTGATCGTGCTCGCCGGCGGCATGCTGTTCGGCATCCTCGAAGGCACGCTGCTGTCGGCGATCGGCACCACGCTCGGCGCCCTGATCCTGTTCCTCGCCAGCCGTTCCGCCTTCGCGCAGGGGACCGGCAAGGCGCCCGCGATGGTCGAACGGCTGCGCGCCGGATACGCCGCCTACCCCGTCAGCTATGCGATGTTCCTGCGCCTGGTGCCGTTCTTCCCGTTCGGCGGCGTCACCATCGCGCTGGCGGGCCTGCGCTGCCCGCTCTGGCTGTTCCTGTTCGCGACCGCGACGGGTGGCAGCGTGATGATTGCCTTCGAAACCGCGCTCGGCGCCGGGCTGACCGAGACGATCGCACGCGAAGGCACGGTGTCATTGAACCTGTTCGCCCACCGCAGCGTCCTGCTGCCCGTGCTCGGCATGGCCGTGCTCGCGTTGGGACCGATCGTGCTGGCGCAGTTGCGGCGCAAGCGGAAGGACTGAGGCGGGGTCGGGGTCGCTGCGCCTGGCCTGGATTTGTCTTTCGCGAGAACCGACTCGCATCCTTCGCTGCCCCTCACCCGCCGCGCTGCGCGCGTCGACCTCTCCCGCAAGCGGGAGAGGTGAAAACATGGAACGCCTCGCGTCGTTTCCTGCTGCTCCGCTTCTGCGCGCAGGATGCGCGCGCTGCTCGCCCGGGGGCCCCTTGCGGACCGGCGAGCGGGAGGAAGCAGCCCGCAGGGAGGGACCGTCAGCGAACCTCGTAGCCCGTTCGCGCAGTCGGCGGCAGGGGCCGCTGACACAACAACCCCGACATTGAGACCCCTCACAACCATCCGTTATGCTGCAATGCGTTTGCGCCCCCTTTTTCCGGCGCCGTCTGGTCGAGATCACGCTTGAACGCCACCCGCCCTCCCGTCGTGCGCAAGTCATTCTGGCGCGCGCTGTTCCTGACCCTGCTGGTGGCGGCGCTGAACATCGGCCTGTGGGCGTTCCTCAACCGACCGGTGCATATCGCGGACTGGCAGGGCCAGATCGGCGGTCTCGCGTTCAATCCGTTCCAGCGCTACCAGGATCCGACGCGGCAGATCTTCCCCGACGAATCGGACATCGACCGCGACATCCGCCTGCTGTCGCAGTACAGCCAGCGGCTGCGCACCTACTCCTCGCTCGAGAACCCGCAGATCCCGCGCATCGCGAAGTTCTACGGCATGCGCGTGATGGCCGGCGCGTGGATCGAGGGCCGCTCCGAACGCAACGAACGCGAACTCGCCGCGCTCATCGCGCTCGCGCGCAAGAACGACAACGTCGACCGCGCGATCGTCGGCAACGAGGTGATCCTGCGCGGCGACACCAGCGTGCGCAACCTGGTCAGCTACATCGACCGTGCGCGCGCGCAGCTGAAGATCCCCGTCTCGACCGCCGAGCCGCTCGATACCTGGCAGCGCAATCCCGAGCTGATCCGCCACGTCGATTTCGTGACCGCGCACATCCTGCCGTACTGGGAACGCGTGCCACGCAAGGACGCCGTCGGCTTCGTGCTCGGCCAGTTGAAGTCGCTGCGCGAGATCGTCGACAAGGTCTCGCCGGGCAAACCCATCGTCGTCGGCGAAATCGGCTGGCCGTCGAACGGCGACCGCAAGGAGTACGCCCAGGCCTCGCTCGCCGACGAGGCGCATTTCCTGCGCGAATGGTTCAACGTCGCCGCACGCGAGAAGATCGACTACTACGTGATGGAAGCGATCGACCAGCCGTGGAAGGAGCAGCTCAGTGGCCGGGTCGAGGCGTACTGGGGCATCTTCAACGCGAACCGCGAGCAGAAATTCTCGTTCACGGGCACGGTGATCGAAGACCCGATCTGGCCGTGGAAAGCCGGCCTCGCGTCGCTGATCGCACTGCTGCCGATGTTCTGGTTCGCGCGTCATTTCATCCGCTTCCGCGCGATGGGCATCGCGTTCTTCCTCGCCCTGGTGCAGTTGTCGGCGTCGATCCTGGTGTGGATGGCGACCCTGCCGTACGACTTCTACCTGAGCCCGTTCGACTGGGGCATGTTGCTGCTGCTGTTCCCGGCGCAGCTCGCGATCATCCTGATCCTGCTCATCAACGGCTTCGAGTTCACCGAAGTGCTGTGGCGCCCGAGCTGGCTGCGCGAGTTCAAGCCGCTCGCACCGGCGCCGGGCGACGTGCAGCCGTTCGTGTCGATCCACCTCGCCTGCTACAACGAGCCGCCCGAGATGGTGATCCTCACCCTCGACTCGCTCGCCGCGCTCGACTACGAGAACTACGAAGTGCTCGTGCTCGACAACAATACGAAGAACCCGGACGTGTGGAAGCCGGTCGAGGCGCACTGCGCGAAGCTCGGCGCGAAGTTCCGCTTCTACCACCTCGAACCCTGGCCCGGGTTCAAGGCCGGCGCGCTCAACTACGGCCTCGAAGTCACCGATCCACGCGCCGAAGTCGTCGCCGTCGTCGATGCCGACTACGAGGTGCGCAGCGACTGGCTGCGCGCGCTGACCGGCTATTTCACCGATCCGAACGTCGCCGTCGTGCAGTGCCCGCAGGCGCACCGCGATTGGGAACACAACGCGTTCCGGCGCATGACGAACTGGGAATACGATGGTTTCTTCCGCATCGGCATGCACCACCGCAACGAGCGCAACGCGATCATCCAGCACGGCACCATGACGATGGTGCGCAAGGACCTGCTCGCCAATACCGGCGCGTGGTCGGAATGGACGATCTGCGAGGACGCCGAGCTTGGCTTGCGCCTCATGAAGGCCGGCTACGACCTCGTCTACGTCGACGAGCTCATGGGCAAGGGCCTCACCCCGGCCGACTTCAAGGCGTACAAGTCGCAGCGCTACCGCTGGGCATTCGGCGCGATGCAGATCATGAAGGCACGCTGGGACTGGATGACCTCGAAGACGTCGACGCTCACGCGCGGCCAGCGCTTCCATTTCCTGACCGGCTGGTTCTCCTGGTTCGGCGACGCGCTGCACCTCGTGTTCACGCTGATGGCGATGCTGTGGACGCTCGGCATGGTCGTCGTGCCGCAGTACTTCACCCTGCCGATGTACCTGTTCCTGGTGCCGCTGATCGGCTTCTTCATCTTCAAGGCCGCGTTCGGCATCATCCTCTACCGCGTGCGCGTGCCGTGCTCATGGAAGGACACGATTGCCGCGTCGGTCGCGAGCATGGGGCTGTCGCACGCGATCGCGCGCGGCATCTTCCAGGGGTTGTGGCGCAAGAAGGGCGAGTTCATCCGCACCGCGAAGAGCCGCCGCATCGGCGCCAAGCCGAATCCGTTCACGTCGGTCAGCGAGGAAATGCTGCTGTTCCTCGCACTCGCCGCCTGCGTGGTCGGCATGATCAACTCGATCGGCATCAACTACGTCGAGGGCAAGCTGTGGATCGCGATCCTCGCGGCGCAGGCGATCCCGTACGCGTCGGCGCTGGTCGGGGCATGGGTCGCACACCGCTCGGGGGATGCGGTCGGCTGACCGCACGGCGCATCGAACCGTAGGGCGGGTCGAGCGCAAAGCGCGAGCGTCGCCGCACGTCGCGACAACAACTCGTTGCCGGCGGCGCGCGCTTGCGCGTACCGCCCTGCAGGGGACTCGACCGGCTACGGCGTGTTGCAGCGGTAGACCTTGGCCGCCACCGTATCCGCGTGGAAGTTGCCGGACGTATCCCACACGATGTGGGTCGCGCCGAGTGCGGCGGCGCGCGTGCGTGCCTGTTCCTCGCGTACGCTGCGTTCGACCGGCGCGCGGTCCTTGCCGGCCACGGGATCGCCGATGGTCCTGCCGATGAATGCACAGTGCTCGACCGCCTTCGCATCGACCACCGCCGGCAGCGGTCGCGGCGCCTCGGAACAGGCACCCAGCGCGATCGATGCAGCAACGCACATCACCAGCCGACCATTCACCATGTTGCGTACCTTTCCCGGGAAGGCGCGCATTATCCGCCGGAACCGTGCTGGTTTCCCATAGCCGCACGCCGTCGCGGCACCGGATTGGCAGGCGCGGCCTGCGTCGCCCCGGCGACGCCAGGACCGATCAGGCGTGCGATGCGCCGGCCGCGCTGTCGATGCCGGCAGCTGCCGACTCATGCAGGCAGACGCGATTGCGGCCCGCGCGCTTCGCTTCGTACAACGCGGCATCGGCCTGCGCGAGCAGTTCGCGCAGTTCGTAGCCGCATTGACGGGTCGCGGCGACGCCGAAACTCGCCGAAACCGGAAAGTCGATGCGCGGATCGATGGCGGAAACGGCGGCGATCGCCGCGCGCAATTCCTCGGCCCGCTGTTTCGCCACATCCGCCGCACAGTCCGGCAGCACGATGCCGAACTCCTCGCCACCGAGGCGCCCGAACACGTCGACCGAGCGCAGCCGCGCCTCGCACGCCTGCACCGCGCACTTGAGGACCAGGTCGCCGATGGCGTGGCCATGCACGTCGTTGACCTGCTTGAAGTTGTCGAGATCGAGGACGACGACGCAGACGTCGCGCATCGACTTCTCCGCATAGCGCAGCGCACTGCGCGCGGTCTCGAGGAAATGCTGGCGGTTGGCGATCCCGGTGAGACCGTCGCGCCGAGCCAGCCGCATGAAGCGCAACTGCGCACGTTTGGTCCGGTACGCCCAGAACGCGATCGATGCGAGCACGATCATGAGCAGCAGCATGTAGAGCCGCGTGGCTTCCGCCGACTTCGCATCGACGGTCCGTCGCAACTCGAGCACCTGGTTCTTCTCGTTCAATGCATCGATCTGGCGCTTCTTGTCGAGCACCTGCTGGCTGACCATCTGGTACGCCAGCGCACGCGCGCTGGTGTCGTTGAGATAGCCCTTGTCCGCCGTCGCGTACTTCTCGTGGTAGGTCAGCGCATCGGCGTAGGCGCCCTGCTGCCGGGCGATCTCGTACAACACCTGGTAGGCGTCGACGAGCGCCTCGCTGTATTCGCCCTTGATGCTCTCGGCGATCGCGTCGGTCGCGTAGCCGTGCGCGGCCTGCGCGTCGCCGGCTTTCCAGCTCGCGCGCGCCAGCATCGAATCGAACGTGGAAATCAATTCGGCGTAGTGCGTGCGCCGGACCTCGTCGGAATGGTTCTTCAACAGCTCGATCGCTTCGCGGTTGCGACCTTGCACGAGGTGGTAGTTCGCCGCATAGATGCGGATGCGATTCGACCAGAGCAATTCGCCGACCTCCTCGCAGGCATCGATCCCGGCCTGGTACTCCCGCCCGAACGCGTCGAGCCTGCCGCTGCGAAAGAGCGACTGCAGGCGCTGGTTGCGCGCGGTGCATCCGCCATTGCCGTGCGACTCGGTCGCCAGTTGTTCGTCGGCGTACTTGAGCGACAGGTCGTACTGCCCGGCCCGCTCGTAGAGGAACGCGGCGACGTTCAGTCCCTGCTGGCGCGCCTTGCGGTCGGTGACGGCCGGCAGCAGGTCGAGCATCTGGTAGAGGCGCGCGTACGCTTCTTCGTAGCGCAATGCGATCGCGAGCACGTTCACCGCGGTCATGCCGGCGCGGAAACGCAAGGTATCGTCGGCGGCGCCGTCGGCCAGCGCGTTCAGTTGCGGGATGGCGGCGGCATAGTCGGCGTCGTAGGCGGCCTGCCATGCCTGCAGGTAGTGCAGGTAGGTGGTCTGCTGCGGCGTGAGCTGTTCGCGCAGCGCATCGAGGCGACCCAGCCGCTGCTTGAATTCGCTGTTGTTCGCCGTCTTGATGTCATCGGCGCTCTTCAGCAATTGCGCCGCGTCGTCGGGCGCGGCGACGAGCGCCGCGCCCGGATACACGATCAGGCCCGCGCACATCCATCCGGCGAGCAATGCCGGACGGAACCCACGCGCGGCACGCATCCGCTCGCCTACGCCGCGTTGTGGATACGCGCGACGATCTCGTCCTCACCGGACTTCTCGTCGGCATCGTCGTCCTCGTCGGGCGACAGGCAAACACAAACCGGCTTCGTCGCGCCGATCAGCAGCGCGAGCCGGTCGTGCTCGCCGGCAAGGATCGCCGCGCACGCGTCCGTCGCGAGACCCGCGTCCACGAGCGCCGACTCCAGCGTCTCCTTCGTCGCATAACGCAACTGCGCATCCTGTCCCACGTGTTCGAGAAACCCGATCAGGTCCGACATGTCCTTCCTCCCCATGGTTGGCGGTGTGGCAGGCGCGCTGCGCCTGCGAAAACCAGCGGCGCTCCGCCGGCAGACGCACGATCCGGCGAGGCGCCCGTGCATCATATGGCATCGTGCCCGTGCAGGTACCGCCATTCGCGGATCAGACGGCGCGATCGCTGCCCGGCACCAGCGCCAGGCGCCGGCTGCCGCGTGCATCGAGCGCCGCGAGGCGCGCGCGGATCGCTCGATCGGGCACGAGTGGCCGCGACGGCGGCAACACGACGGTGTCCTCCTGTTCGACCGGGTGATCCGCGAGCCCACCCAGTGGAATGCGCGTGACGTTCGCGCGCCGCAGCGGCGACGTCGGCGCGCGATAGACGATGACCTCGTGCTCGAGCGGATAGTCCCGCGCGAGGACATCGACGAGGATCTGCCGATACGCCGGACCGGTCGAGAAACGCGCCAGCGACCGATCGCCCGCGACACCGACCTGCCACAGCACGAGGTACGCACCCGGATCGATGCGGCGCCTGTAGATGAGCAGCTGGCTCGCCTCGTAGTGCTGGCAACCGCGTCGACCGGGATCGATACCGAGATCCGCGTACAGGCAATCGGCGGCGGAAATGCCCGGCTCCATGTGCGCATCGAACCCTTCACCGCGCGCCTGTTCGATCGCCTTGTGCGCGGGCCACGCGAAGACGCCGGGATGACCGTAGAACGCGCCGCAGACCTTCCTGCCCGCGCGCACCTCGGCGAGCATCGTGTCGACCATCTCGCGGTAGGTCTGCCGACGCGATTTGCCTTCGCGGTACAGCGACTGCAGGCTGCGCACGTCCGCATGCATGCGCGACAGCCACTGCTCGGCAATGCCGTCGGACATCGCCGTGAAGACGACATCGGCCGTTTCGATCTGGTTGCGCGCGAGCGGGCCGAGATGGGAACCCAGCGTCATGCCGACGCCGACGCACACCAGGCTGCCCACGCGCGCTTCACTCGCACCAGTGCTCACTCGCCCTCCAGGCGTCGTCCCGAATCGGGCATCGGATCGTCGCACTGCGTTCGGCGGCGTCGCAAGCATCGGGCATCCATGGCGTGCGCCGGAATGTGCTCCTGCAATTCGACCCACAGGGATGTGGGAAGTGCCTGCTGGTGCCGGGAGCGCCAGCGGGCACGGCATTCCGGCCATCCGTGGCGTGCGCCGGAATTTGCTCCTG
>Ga0207667_10009256_pt1 | contig 11628 bp, 13 predicted proteins | sample KBSCornC52_FD_184301 | JGI IMG/M metagenome (GOLD analysis project Ga0207667, IMG submission 184301) | Corn rhizosphere microbial communities from Kellogg Biological Station, Michigan, USA - KBS Corn C5-2 (SPAdes) (version 2) | ecosystem: Host-associated > Plants > Roots > Rhizosphere > Soil ...
CGCGCGGCGCTCGCCCTCGAATATCCGGCGACCACGCCGGTCATGCTGGCGCGCTACGTGGTGGTCCGCGCGGGCGAGGCCTACGAGCACGATCTCACCGCCTCGGGCGAGGTCTATTACGCCTGCCAGGGCTCGGGCCGGAGCAGCAAGGGCGCCGAGGCGATCGACTGGCGCGAGGGCGATGTCTTCTGCTTGCCCGGCGGCGGCGCGACCCGCCACGAGGCGCACGAAGCCGGCGTGCTCTACCTGGTTACCAACGAGCCCGAACTGGCCTTCGCCGGCCTCCCCGCCCCGCGCGCCGGGCAGGGCAAGGTCGAGGCGGCGCTGTTCCCCGGCGAAGCGATCGACCGCGAGCTGCTCGGGGTCGAACGGGGCCAGGAAAACGGCGTGACGTCCGAGTTCGTCAGCCTGTCGCTGTGGTCGCAGGACGCGATGCGCTCGATCATTCCGTCGCTCACGGTGTCGGTGAACTCGCTCATGCCCGGCACCGACCAGCGCCCGCACCGGCACATCGCCACGGCGTTGACCCTGGGGATGGAGTGCGACGGCGTGTGGTCGAACATCGATCACGTCCGCCACGACTGGAGCCGCCATGCGGTCGTCCTGATCCCGCCGATGGCCGAACACGAACACCATAACGATGGCGGCAAGCTGATGAAGGCGCTGGTGGTGCAGGACGGCGGCCTGTTCCACAACTGCCGCACCTTCATCATCGAATACCCCGACCAACCGAGCTAGGGTCCGTACTCGATCACCCGGACTCTCCTGGCCAAACCTTGTGGGAGAGCGTCAATGACCACGACCACCACCCCGCCGGCCCCGCGCGGATCGGCCCCGCACGGATCGACCCCGCGCTCCAGAACCAATCCCAACGTCGCGGTGCGCGATTTCGGCAGCCTCATGCTCGACGGACCCGACCTCGACCGGATCCCGTGGTGCGACAGTCCCAGGCTGCCCGGGCTGTTCTCCAAGACCCTGCTGTATAATCCCGATACCGGAACGGCGGTGTCGCTCACGAAAGTGGAGAAGGGCGCCATCCTGCCGCTCCATGTCCATTGGGGCGAGGCGATGGTCGTCGTCCTCAAGGGCCGCTTCAGCTACGAGCCGACCGGTTCGGTCGGCGCCGGCGGGTTCGGCTACGAGGCGTTCGGCGTGGTCCACGAGCCGGACTTCCCGGCCGACGAGGAGACGATCTTCTACGTCTTTTCGACCAGCCACGGCATCCTCCAGTTCTACAACGAGGATGGGTCGCCGGGCGCGATCTCGCATATCCGCGACCGGCTGCTCTACATTCGCCAGCGCTGCGGCGAGGCGGGGGTGGCCCACCTCAACCTGCCGGACTGGTACTGGGAGGGCTGAGGCGGGGCCGCCTGCCGGCCGGTCAGGAGGCTTGCGCCGCCGCGGCTCCGGCCTCGGCCGCCGCGACAAGTTCCCCGGCCTTGCGCCCGATCGACGGCCGCATGTCGCCGACCACCAGCCGCAGCGGCAGTTCCGGCAGGGCGAGTGCGCCAATGATTGCCTCGGCCACCCGGTCGGGCGACAGGGCCGCAGTGGCGTAATAGGCATCGAGCCCGCTTTTGCCCTGGCCGGAGAGGAACGCATAGTCGGCCAGGCGTGTGGCGGTTTCCTGCGTCGCGTGGGAGATGAACCGGGTGGCGATGGCGCCGGGTTCCACCAGCATCACGCGCACGCCGAACCGGGCCACCTCGGCCGCCACAGCCTCGGTCAGCCCTTCGAGGGCGAACTTGCTGGCGCTGTAGGCGCTCAGCGCGGGCGAGGCGTTGAGCCCGCAGCCCGACGAGACGTTGACGATCGTGCCCGCGCCGCGCGCGCGCAGGTGCGGCAGGGTGGCCTGCATCGTGGCCCAGGGCCCGAACAGGTTCGTCTCGAACAGGCCGCGCGCTTCCTCCAGCTCGGTTTCCTCGAAGGCGCCGAAGAGGCTCCGTCCGGCATTGTTGACGAGGATATCGACCGGGCCCCCGGCCAGCGCGCGCGCCATCGCCGGGCCAATCGCGGCGTGATCGGCCAGGTCCAGCAGCAGCGCCTGCGCCCGCCCGGGGGCCAGCTGCTCGAAGGCCGCGCGCGCATCGTCGTCGCGCACCGTGCCGACCACGGCATCGCCCAGGTCCAGCGCGGCCCGGGCGAGGGCCGCGCCGATGCCGCTCGAAACGCCCGTGATCAGCCACCGTCGCATTGCAATCCCTTCCAGACCCGTCTGTGCCGTGCAATGATGTAGCAAGTCGGCCGCGCGGGAAAAGAGCGGCCGGGACAGGAGAGAAGAAATGGCTGAAGCCGATCCGGTCGGCACCGACCTCGAATGGCAGGCTCGGGTGGACCTTGCCGCCTGTTATCGCCTGGTGGCCCTCCACGGCTGGGACGATCTGCTCGCCACGCACATCTCCGCGCGGGTGCCGGGCGCGGCCGATACCTTCCTGGTCAACCAGATGGGCCTTGCCTTCGACGAGATCACCGCCTCCAGCCTGGTGCGGGTCCGGCTTGACGGGACGGTGATCGACGCCGACCGCCCGATCAACCCCGCCGGCTTCACCATCCACTCCGCGATCCACGAAGTGCGCGACGATGCCCACTGCGTGCTGCATCTCCACACCCCCGACGGCATGGCCGTCTCGGCGCTCGCCGAAGGCCTGCTGCCGCTCAACCAGAGCGCGATGCTGGTCTGCGGCGACGTGGCCTATCACGACTTCGAGGGCGTGGCGCTGCGCCTCGATGAGCGGGAACGGCTTCAGCGCAATCTCGGGCGGCGCAATTTCCTGATCCTGCGCAACCACGGCACGCTCGTCACCGGCAACTCGGTGGGCGAGGCGTTCGTGCGGGCCTTCCTCCTCGAAAAGTCCTGCGCGGCCCAGGTTCGCACCCTGGCGATGGGGCGGCCGCTGGCCGAGGCTTCGGCCGAATCGCGCGAACGCACCGCCGAAGTGGGCGCGTCGATGGGCGCGGGCTATGCCGGCCTCGTCTGGGGCGCGATGAACCGCAGGCTGCAACGCCTCGGCTCCGACCACGCCCGCTGACGGGCCGGACCGGGCGCGGCGCGGGTGGGCGCGCGGGCTGCGCGCGGGCGCTCAGGTCACGCAGAAGCCGCCGTCGATCGCCAGGTGCTGCCCGGTGATATAACCGGCCGCCGGACTGGCCAGGAACAGGATCGCCCGGGCCTGGTCGAGCGGATCGGCCATCCGTCGTCCGCCCAGCAGCAACTCGGCGCGTCCCGGCAGCATCATCGGCCCGGTGGGCTTCATGGTCGCCCCCATCCGCTCCCGCTGGCCGCTATCGGTGCCGCCCGGCTGGATTGAATTGACGCGGATGTTGTGGCTGGCGAACTCCGCCGCGGCAGCGCGGGTCATCGCGTCGACTCCGGCCTTGGCCGAATCGTAATGCATGTTGGCAAAGATGACCGGGTGGCGCGAACAGACCGAGCTGACGTTGACGATCGCCCCGCCGCCCTCCTGTTCGCGCATGATCCGGATGGCCTCGCGCATCATCAGGAAGGTGCCGCGCGTGGTGACCTCGTGCATGATGTCCCACTCGGCCACCGGCATCGTCATGGTATCGTGCTTCTTGCGGTAGGCCGCGACATTGGCGAGCACGTCGAGCCGCCCGCCGAACAGGTCCTGCGCGCGGGCGAAGGTGGCCTTGACCTGGTCCTCGTCGGAGATGTCGCAGACCGCGAAGGGCGCCCCGGCGGCCTCGGCTGCTTCGCGGACCGCCTCCTCGACGACGTCGACGAACAGCACCTGCGCGCCCACCTCGCCAAATAGCCGCGCGGTTGCCCGGCCGATGCCCGAGGCCGCCCCGGTCACGATCGCCACTTTCCCGGCAAGGCCATAGGCCGCAAGTGCATCCGTCATCCAGCTCTCCCATATTTTCGTGGATCCGGCCCGCCGCTGCTCGGCCGACTCCCGTTGTTTGCCTGCCGATAAGAGCGCGAAAGCAGGGCGAGGGCAAATGGTACCGCCCCGCCTGGCGCGAACCGATCAGCCCGCGCCTACGGCATAGACCCGCTCGAACAGCACGCGGGCCGGATCGTGCGGGTCGCGGGTGCCCATCTTGCCGATGTGGCCGCCAAGGGTGGGCGTCCCCCAGATGTGAGAGGCCGGATCGATCCGCACCCAGTCGCCCTTGCTCACCCGCCGGGCGATCCGCCAGACGCCTCCGCGCCGCTCCAGCCGATCGACATAGCGTCCACCGCTGACGAGGTCGCGCGGGGTGCCGCCATCGGCGGCGGGCACGCGGCAGTGGGCGAGGAAGCAGGCGACCGAGCGCGCCGTGTCGCCCTCCACCGTGATCAGCGGCAGGCCGACCTGGTGCCAGGTTGCCTCCATCGCCGTGCGCAGCATCGGCACGGTCTCGTCGATGAAGGCATGGGCGTTCATGTCCGCCCAGCCGTGGTCCTCGGTCGCGTCCTCCCAGAAGGCCGACTTCCACAGCGCCGCATCGAGCGTGTCGTTGCCCATGGCCTGGCGGGCGAGGACGTTGTGGATGGCCAGCATGGCAAGTCCCGCCTCGGGGGTGGGGGTGTGCTCCAGATCGAGGGCCATCGTTTTCTCCCCTTTCGCGGCGATGATGAACCGCTTTGCAGTGCCCGGCAACCATTGCCGGCGGGACCTTTGTCGCCTCGGCACCGGCTTGACCTCCAGTGCGAACAACGGTTTACTGCCCGAGCTGCCCACTGGGCGGCCAACGAAGCGTCTCCCGTCCCCTGGGCGGCGAGCGGTATTGGGGGAGGGCGCGCATGGCCCTGTTGCATGGCAAGGCAGTGGTCGTCACCGGATCCGGGCAGGGCCTGGGTGCGGCTTATGCACGGGATCTCGCTCGCCGGGGCGCCAGCGTTGTCACCAATGACATCGTTCCGGGCGCGGCAGAGAAAGTCGCGCAAGAGATCGTTGCGGCCGGCGGCGCGGCTGTGGCCCACACCTGCGACTTCAGCGACTGGGATCAGGCCGGCGCCCTGGTGGCAGCTTGCATCGATGCCTTCGGGCGGATCGATGGGCTCGTCAACAATGGTGGCATCTATCGCATGGCTCGCCTGGATGAAGAAAGCGACAGCAAGACCCTGGAAGCCGTTCTCAAGGCCAACGTCGTCGGTACCTATAATTGCGCCGCTCACGCCCTGCGCTCCATGCAGGCGCAGGGCTCAGGTTCGATCGTGAACGTCTCCTCCGGCAGTTCCATGGGGATTGCCGCCACCGGAGCCTACGGTGCCAGCAAGGGTGCGGTTTCCTCGCTAACCTATGCCTGGGCGCTGGAAGTTGCCGGCAGCGGCGTGCGGGTGAACGCCGTCTCGCCGATGGCCTTCACCGCGCAGTCCGACATTTCCACCCGCTATCACGCCGGTCACGGCAAGGAGATGAGGCGCGCCAAGGAAATCGCGCCCGAGGCCAATAGTCCGCTGGTTGCCTATCTCCTGTCGGACCGTTCCGCCGCGCTCAATGGCCAGATCCTGCGCATGGAGGATCGGAACCTCTCGGTGCTGTCGCATCCAGCGGTGATCCTGCCGGTGCTCACCCGCGATGCGTGGACGCCCGAAACCATCGCCGACGCGATCGACAGCGATCTCGTTGCCCATCTCGCGCCGGTCGGCATAACCGGCATCGAGATCGCGGCCTACGGCCCGGCCTCACCTTTCTGGCAATCGATGCGTCTGGCCTGATTTCCTCGTCACCGGGGAAACCCGGATGGCGAGGTGCGTGCCTCTGGCGTTGGTTGTCGATGCGATCGTCGCCGGGCGCCAGCCACGTTCGCTGAGCGGCACGCGCCTGCTCGAAACCGAGCTGCCGATCGACTGGAGCGAGCGGGAAGTGTTGTTCGGCAGGCCGCCTGAGCGCAAGTTCAGCCCTCGTGGGCGGCGAAATGTCCGACAGAGAATTCGGCCGATGTTGCGCCATGATCCGTGCGACACTCACGTGTCTCTCGCCCACGCCGCCCACGAGGGCGCCGCCAAACCTCGCTGAACCGCGCCATTTCCACGCAGGGTGCCCCCAAGGGGGTGAATTCGGTTTGTCCAAGAGACTGTCTGGTGCGGTCGAGAAGACTCGAACTTCCACGGGCTTTCGCCCACAACGACCTCAACGTTGCGCGTCTACCAGTTCCGCCACGACCGCAAAATCGACAGGGCTTGCCATCCGGTTGGAAGCGGCCCCGCGGGGTAGGAGCGCGCCCCTAGCAAATGGTCCGGGGGGGTGCAAGCGCCGATATGCGAGGCCGTGAATGGACCCGGATTTTCGCGGTCAGCCCGGCTTCCAGCCGATCTCGGCCACGCGGGCGGTGCGAGGCACGTCGGTCACGGCTTCGTTGATCGTCATGGATTCGCCGGGGGCGAGCTGACGCTTGGGTGGCACCACTTCCCACGAATAGACGATGCGGTTGTCCTGATCGCGCAGCACGATCAGGATGGAGGGGACGGCCCGCCGCTCCCGGCCCACGTTGGTCACCTTGCCGCTTGCCCCGAAAAATTCGGTGCCGTTGGGCAGGGTCCGCCGGTCCTGCCGGTTGGGCGGGAACTCCAGCACGAGGTCGGGCTGGGCCATGGCAAAAGTGCGCTTGGCCAGTGGCGCCCAGTCAGGCAGTCCATAGACCGCCACGGCCGCCGTCGCCCCCAGCGCCACGATGGCGAAGACCGTAGCGGCATAGGTGTAGAGCCGCAGCGGATTGCGGCTGCGGCGAAAGGGCGGCTCGTGCGCGAAGCTGGAAGGCGCTGAGGCGAAAGCCCGGGCCGTTTCCTCGTCGGAATAGACCGCCGCCGGACGGCGCGGGGGAGGGGCCTCCACCGGGGGTGCCGCCACAACATCGGCCGCGCCTTTCGCCGCGGGAGCCTGATCCGCACCCGCCGCCTGCACTTCGGCCGCCGAGGCCGTTGCCGGCTCCGTCACAGGCGGAACGGGGGGCGGAGTTGGGGTGGGTGGGGGCAGGGGCTGTTCCGGGCCGGCCTGGAACCATGACTGCCGGCACTTCGCACACCGGACGGTACGGCCATCTACGCCAATGGCGCTGTCGGGCACCACATAGCGGGTAGCGCAGGAAGGGCATGCGATGATCATCCGCCAAGGGTAATGCCCCCCCGGCGCCGCGCCGACAAGGCCGCCGCGCCGGGCCATCGCCGCAGCGCCCCTTTTTTCCACACCGATTGCTGGCTATAGCCGAGCGGTGGGATCGAAAACGGATCAATCTGCGGGCGTGACCGCGCCTCGTGAGCTGGCGCGCGCCATGGGCGGCACCTGGCGATGAGCGATCCCGAAGCCGTCCCCCCGCGCTCTCCGTCTTCCAGCGGCGAAGCCGAGATCGTCCAGTTCGACAATGTCGGCTTGCGCTACGGCACTGATCGCGAGGTGCTGAGCGACGTCTCCTTCACCCTCTATCCCGGCAGCTTCTATTTCCTCACCGGCGCCAGCGGCGCAGGCAAGACCAGTCTGCTCAAGCTGCTCTACCTCGCCCAGCGCCCCTCGCGCGGCGCGATCCGGATGTTCGGCACCGATGCCATCACCACCCCGCGCGAGAAGTTGCCTCTGCTGCGGCGCCGTCTCGGCGTCGTGTTCCAGGACTTCCGCCTCGTCCCCCACCTCTCCGCTTACGACAACGTTGCCTTGCCCTTGCGCGTTGCCGGGGTGAGCGAGCGCGAACTGGCCGGCCCGGTCACCGACATGCTCGAATGGGTTGGCTTGGCCGATCGCATGGCGGCGCGGCCTGCCACGCTCTCGGGCGGGGAGCAGCAGCGCGTCGCTATCGCTCGCGCTGTCATCGGTCGCCCGGACCTGCTCGTGGCGGACGAGCCCACCGGCAACGTCGATCCGGACATGGCGGTCAAGCTCCTGCGCCTGTTCGAGGCGCTCAACCGCCTCGGCACCACGGTCGTCGTCGCCACCCACGACGTCCACCTCCTGCGCAAGGTGCCCGACAGCCTGATCATGCGGCTTGATCGCGGCCGCCTTGGCGATCCCACCGGCGCCTTGCGCTATCCTCCGCGCCGCAGCGCCGGGAGTTCCCGCCCGTGAGCGAGGGGAAGACCGAAGCCCACGGGCCGCGCCTGCCGCAAATCTTCGCCCGGCGTCTTGGCGGCGCGGGCGAGCAGGCTGACATCGTCCCCCAGTCGCGCCTGTCCGGGCCGATCCCCTGGGTCATCGCGATCATGGTGGCGCTGATGGTCATCGCCGCGGCCGGCGGCCTTACCCTGCGCAACACCGGCCGGGCGGCGGCGGCCGAGCTCTCGGGCGGGATCACCGTCCAGATCGTCGAGGCCCGCGTGGACGAGCGCGATCGGCAGGCTGTCAAGGCCCTCGCTGCCCTCGCGGCCATGCCCGGCGTCACTGGCGCCCACCTCGTGCCCCAGTCCGAGCTCGACAGCCTGGTCGAACCCTGGCTCGGCGACAGCGCCGATGCAGTCGGGGCTGGGGCCGTCCCGGTTCCCGCGCTGATCGACGCACGCCTTGCCGGCGCGCTCACGCCCGACCGGCTCGTCGGCCTCCAGGCTGCCTTGCGGCAGAGTGCGCCCGCCGCACGGGTCGATGCCCAGTCCACCTGGCTCGCCCCCGTGTTCGGCGCAATCGGCTCGCTCCAGTGGCTCTCCCTGGCCCTGATCGTGGTCCTCGCCCTTGCCACCGGTGCCGCGGTCCTACTCGCCGCGCGCACTGCACTCGGTAACAACCGTGCCACGATCGAGATCGTCCATCTCCTCGGCGGCACTGACGCGCAGATTGCGGCGATCTTCCAGCGCTCGATCGCCCGCGACGCGATCGGCGGCGCGCTGGCGGGCTCGAGCGCCGCGCTTGTGGTCATCCTCCTCCTCGGCCGCTCCTTCGCCGCGCTCCAGGCCGGGATCGTCACCGGCGGCACGCTGGGCCTCGCCGATTGGGCTGCCCTGCTGGTGGTGCCCGCCGCGGCCGTCGTCCTCGCCATGATCACCGCGCGCTGGACGGTGATCCGGGCGCTGCGAGGCATGCTGTGAGCGACGGTTCCCGCCCATGATCCGCCGCACCGCCTCCGCGCTCCTCCTGGTCTACCTGCTGGGCTTCCTCTGGTTCGGGATATTCCTCCCTGCGCCCGCTGGCCCGGTGAAGACCGACGCCATCGTCGTCCTGACGGGCTCCAGCATCCGGATCGACCGCGGGGTCGAGGCTCTGCGTGCCGGCCTTGCGCCCCGGATGCTCGTCTCGGGGGTGGACCAGGAAGTGCGCCCGGCCGAATTCGCCGCCGAGTACGGCCTGCCCATGGCCAAACTGCGCTGCTGCGTCACCCTCGGCTACGAGGCCGTCGATACCCGCAGCAATGCCCGCGAGGCGGCGGATTTCATCGCCAGGCACCACATCGGCTCGGTCCGGCTGATCACCAGCGACTGGCACATGCGCCGCGCCGCGCTGGATCTCGGCTTTGTCGCGCCGACCGGCCTCATCGTCATCGAGGACGCGGTCACCACCCGTCCGCGGCTCTCGATCCTGTTCCTCGAATACAACAAGCTGCTCGCCCGTCTCGCGCAGCGGGTGATCGGCCTGTGAAGCAGCGCCCCGCAACCCCGGCCGACCTGCTGCGCACGATAGCCTTCTACCTGGTGTTCTATCCCGGCACCGTGCTGATCCTGTCGCTGATCGCGGCCCAGCTTGCCGTGCCCGGTGCGGGCTTCATCCGCTCGATCATGTGGTGGACGCGCTGGCACCGCTGGTGCGTGACCCGCCTTCTCGCCATCCGCATCAGGATCGAGGGCGAAGTGCCGTCCGGCCCGGTCCTCGTCGCGATGAAGCACGAAAGTTTCTTCGAGGCGATCGACCTGCCCTGCCTGCTCCCCATGCCGGCGGTCTTCGCCAAGATCGAGCTGATGCGCCTGCCGGTCTGGGGCAGCGCCGGCCAGCGTTACGGCCTGATCGGGGTCGAGCGCGACCAGGGGGCCAGGGCCTTGCGGGCGATGGTGTCGAGCGCGCGCGAGCGCATCGCCGAACACCGCCCGCTGGCGATCTTTCCCGAAGGCACTCGCGTCGCCCACGGCGCCCGCCCGCCGCTTCAGTCGGGCTTCGCCGGGCTCTACAAGCTGCTCGGCCTGCCGGTGATTCCGGCCGCGGTGAATTCCGGGCCGCTGTACCATTCGCGGATCAAGCGCAAGGGCACGATCACCGTCCGCTTCGGCCCCCAGATCGAGCCGGGCCTGCCCCGCGCCGAGATCGAAGCGCGCGTCCACGCCGCGATCAATGCGCTCAACGATCCCGCATCGTGACTGCCGCCCCTCCACCCCATTCGGTCCGCCGTCGCCGCTGGTACTCGGTCCTCGGCCCTGGCCTCGTCACCGGCGCGGCGGACGACGATCCCTCGGGCATCGGCACCTACAGCCAGGTCGGCGCCCAGTTCGGCTATGCCCTTCCGTGGACCCTGCTGTTCAGCTTTCCGCTGATGGCCGCGATCCAGGAGATCTGCGCGCGGATCGGCGCGGGGACCGGGCGGGGGATCGCGCGCAACCTCAAGCAGCACTACCCGCGGCCACTGCTGCGGATCGTCGTCCTGCTGCTGCTCGTCGCCAACGTCTTCAACCTTGGCGCCGACCTTGGCGCCATGGGGGCGGCGCTGGGCCTGATCGTGCCCGGCCCGGCCCTGCCGGCAACCATCGCCTTCGGCCTGATCTCGATCCTGCTCGAGGTGTTCGTGTCCTACGAACGCTATGCCGCGGTGCTGAAGTGGGCCACGCTTTCGCTGTTCTCCTACTTCGCCGTGGTCCTTCTTGCCGAGGTCGATTGGTGGGCGGCCGTGCGCGGCATGCTGATCCCCGAGTTCCGCTTCGACAAGGACCACGTCATGGCCCTCGTCGCTGTGCTCGGCACCACGATCAGCCCTTACCTGTTCTTCTGGCAATCGGCCCAGGAGGTGGAGGAGCAGCACCGCCGCCACGTCAAGCCGCTGATGGTCAGCCCGCGCAAGGCCGGCCCCGAACTGCGACGCATCCGCGTGGACACGCTGGTCGGCATGGGCTTTTCCAACCTCACCGCCATCGTCATCGTCATTGCCACGGCCGCCACCCTGCACCGATCCGGCATCACCCAGATCGACAGCGCGGTGGAGGCCGCCACAGCCCTGAGGCCGCTGGCCGGCGAACTCGCCTTCGCTCTCTTCGCCCTCGGCATCGTCTCCACCGGTCTCCTCGCCGTGCCGATTCTTGCCGGTTCGGCCGCCTATGCCGTGGCGGAAATGTTCGGCTGGCGCGAAGGTCTTGCCCAGCGCCCGCGCGAGGCCAAGGCGTTCTACGCGGTGATCGCACTGGCCACGCTGGCGGGTGTGGCGATGAACTTCCTCGCCATCAACCCGATGAAGGCGCTCTACTGGTCCGCGGTCCTCAACGGCCTGCTCGCCCCGCCGCTGATGGTGGTCACCATGCTGATCGCCCGCAACCCCAAGGTCATGGGCAAGCTGACGATCTCGCGCGGGCTGGCCTTCTGGGGCTGGACATCGACGGCGGTAATGGCGGGCGTGGCTGGGCTGTTCCTGCTCAGCTGACCTGGGCTGCCCCCGCCCGCGAGGCGGGGCCTGCCTGTTGGGCCCGCCGCGCCGGGCAGGGGTGACGAGCAGGTGGCGGTAGCGGCCGTGTGCGGGCCGGCGCGGCCTCAGGCTGGGAGCGGCATGGGTTCGCGCCAGGACAGGTTCCGG
>Ga0207667_10009260_pt1 | contig 11626 bp, 9 predicted proteins | sample KBSCornC52_FD_184301 | JGI IMG/M metagenome (GOLD analysis project Ga0207667, IMG submission 184301) | Corn rhizosphere microbial communities from Kellogg Biological Station, Michigan, USA - KBS Corn C5-2 (SPAdes) (version 2) | ecosystem: Host-associated > Plants > Roots > Rhizosphere > Soil ...
TGAAGTACAAATTGCATTTTCTGCGCCTCCTGTTCGGCAGTGATCTTTGTTTCAATGGCGCTTTTTACCATGGCAGGTAAAGTAATATTACGAACCAGCAGCTGTTCCAATACAAGGCCTCGTTTTTTAAAATCAGTTTCAATAGCCTTGAATATGCGTTGCTGAAATTCATCGCGTTTTACAGAATACAGGGATACAGCATCATAATATACTGCGTTGTCGCGAATCTTGGTTCGTGCAAGCGGACGAACAATTTTGTTGGTGTAATCCAATCCCGTTTCACGAACAATGCGTGGCGCATCGGATGGCAACACCCTGTATAAAACGGTTAAATCAATTATTACTTCCAGACCATCGGAGGTAAGTGCACGAATGGCATCGTCACCTGATTTGGTCCCTTCATCGGTTACTGCGCTCATTGTATAGTTCTGCGTTTTAATATCCATTCTTTCAACATCCAGCAATGGATTAATAAAATGCAAACCGCTGCCGAGCACATCATCCTGTACTTTACCGAATAGTTTTTTTACCCCGATCTCTCCGGCGTCTATTTGAACAATACAGGAAGTAAGTATGCCGATTAAAATAAATATCAGGCCGATGATTCGTACGGGTGAGGCAAACCGTGTGAAGTTTTGATTGCTGCGGGCTACAGACAGGCCTATAATAAAAATAATAAACCCGATAATAATAAGTGCCATAATTAATTATGGTTTGTAGTTTGTGGTTTATGGTTAACTGGGTTGAAAAGCTACAGCTAACTGCTATGGTCAGATACTATGAACCACCTGCCGTTGATCTTTCTGAACAACAGATCATAATGCCCGCCTATATCGCCAACGGTTCTTTTCAGGAACCATTTACCTACAACAAAATAGTATTCAGGCGAAAGACGCTGCACTTTGATCAGATCGAATGACAGGCTGCCCATTTCACTGGCATTGCTGTAATGCCTTTTATAATTCATTAGTGTGTTCTGGTATCCATATGTTACACCACTTTTACCAATAAACATGAGGGAGTCATTATTCCAGTATCCTTTCATGAACTCATCAATGTTTCCGGCATTCCAGGCAGCGATCTGATCATTCAGTATTTTCCTGATAGATTGTTCATCTGTTGATTGAGCCTGAGCATGATATAAAAGAGTAACGGTAACAACAAAGCAAGCCAGTTTTCTCATAACATGTTTTCTTTAAAGATAAGAAAAGGCTGAAAAGTAAACCCGGGAAGTCCGGAAGACAGAAAGTCCGAAAGAACACTTCAAATGATTAAAGCGTCTTTCGGACTTTCGGGCTACTAACTTTCGGACTTATAATCAGATTTTCAATTTCTTCATATATGCTGCATCAACCTCAGCACATTTCATCGGAGTAGTATTATCGTAGCGCTCCTGCTCAACAATATAATATTTCATACCCTTTGAGGAAGCTACTTTTAATATTTTTGAAAAGTCGATACTACCGGTACCCAGATCGACAGACTCATCGGCATCCTTGGGATCGGCATTCTTTTTACGATCTTTTACGTGGCCCAATTTAAAGCGGCCGGGATATTTATTCAGCCATGCAATAGGATCACTGCCTGCAGTTACCACCCAGTAAATATCCATCTGAAAATCCACCAGTTTGGGATCGGAATGCTGCATCATAATATCCTGCGGCATGATGCCTTCAAACTGGGTAAAGCTGTAACCGTGATTGTGATAGGCAAAGCGCAATCCGTGTTTTTTGCAAATTTCACCGCAGGCATTAAATTTCTCTGCTGCTTTTTTATAATCGTCAACAGATTTCTGAGCACCGAGGTACGGGCAGATCAGATATTTCATCCCGATCTCACCAGCCTGTGCAGCCTTTGTTTCGAAATTATTATTGATATCGCAATGGCTCGAAATAATGGTCATGCCCAGGTCATCCATATACTTTTTAAATTCCTTATTGGTCATGCCCCAGAATATGCCTTGTTTGCCTTCAAAACTTTCAATTTGCTTATAACCAAAAGATGCAACCTGTTTCAATACTCCTTTCGGGTCTTTTGGCAGGTCTTCACGAATGGTCCATAACTGTAAGCCAAAATTTTTTATATCTCCACCGGCTGAAAATTCATCCATTGAAAAAGCCGATCGTGAGCCGATCAGTAAACCTGAGGCGAGTGTTCCGGTTGCTTTCAGAAAATTTCGTCTGTTGTACATATCATTTATAATATTGAATATTGAATGATCAATTTTGAATATCGAAGTTTACTTCAACATTTTCCATTCAATATTCGTTATTCAATATTGTTACAGAGCCCAGGCTTTGTCGCCTTTTTTATAGGGAACGCAGGCGTCGAAGCGGCCAGGGACTGCTACATAACGTAAAGCTTTTGTAGCGCCTGGTTCAGATGTAAAGAAGCCCAACAGGGTCAACTGTTTCATTTGAGAGAAATAATGTGTATCGTCTTCTTTCTTTTTGTTCTTCGCATAATCCTTCTGCTCTTTATCCAATTCGGTGAGCAATTGTTTACGTTGTTCCGGCGTGATCTTCATGAAGCCGTTGCCATTGAATTTCTTCTTGCTGGCATCGTTCAGTTTAGTCATGCCATCGAGAAAGATCTTCTGATTTTTTTCGTCGTAGCAATCTTTGACCATAACGGTCATAAACTGCCCAACCTTGGCGTCTTTGGCGCCCGGTGTATCGGTACGAGGTATAATTGTTTCGGCAACTTCATCCAAAAAGGCAATATCATCCGGCGTAAAGTCGAGTGACTGCCCTAATTTTTTGTCGGCACTGGTGCAACCGCTTAAAAAAACTTCCCCGCCAATTACAGTTCCTCCCAACAACAGTGCAACACGGGATAATGCGTCTCTTCTGTTCATGATAATAATTTGAAAATTAGCAAATTTGAAAATTTGAAAATGGGAATACCCATGTCTTTATGTTCATTCGCATATTCGCACACCTGCAAACCCGCACATTAAATATTTCCTTTTTTCAGCTCGGTTACTGCATGATCAACGGCTCTTGCAGTAAGCGCCATATAGGTTAACGACGGATTTTGACAGGCTGATGAAGCCATACAGGCGCCATCTGTAATAAACACATTTTTTACTTCATGCATCTGATTAAACCCATTCAATACAGATGTTTTTGGATCTTTACCCATACGGGCGGTACCCATTTCATGAATACAAAACCCGGGAGCAGGATCACTATCAAATGTGCTTATATTCTTTAAGCCTGCTTTTTCAAGCATTTCGGCGGCGCTTGCTATCATGTCTTTACGCATCGCTTTCTCATTTTCTCTATACTCACAATCAATATCGAGCGTAGGCAGGCCCCATTTATCTTTTTTGTCTTTGTTCAATGTTGCCTTATTCCTGTAATCGGGAAGATGCTCTCCCCAGGCGGCAATACCCATATTCCAGGGACCCGGTTCTGTCATTTGTTCTTTCAGTTCAACGCCTATTCCGTCTGCAGTATTTGGTTTCCCTCTGTTGGCGCCTCCCTGATAACCAAAGCCGCGTACATAATCAGTGCGCTTTGTTTTTTCACTGATATTTCTGAACCGCGGAATATAAATACCGTTGGGTCTTCTTCCATAAAAATACTGGTCGGCAAAACCATCGAACTCTCCGTGTGCACCTACACCATAGTGATGGTCCATCAGATTATGACCTACCTGGCCGCTTGTATTACCCAATCCATTTGGAAAAGCATCCGAAACAGATTGTAATAAAATTTGTGCGGTACCTAAAGTAGATGCATTTAAAAAAACCACTTTGGCATAATACTCTTCTGTTTTCATGGTTTCAGAATCGAGTATCCGTACACCGGTAGCTTTCTTTTTATCTTTGTCGTATATCACATCCAGCACTATTGAATACGGCCGTAAAGTAAGATTGCCTGTTTTTGTTGCCGCTGGTAAAGTAGCCGAATTGCTGCTGAAGTAGCCACCAAACGGACAACCTTCATGACATCTGTTGCGATACTGACAAGGACCACGGTCACCAACTTGTCGCGTATGGTTGGCCGAACGGCCAATGATCATTACGCGGTCGTTGTAGCTTTCTTTAATACGTGCGGCCACATGTTTTTCAAGGCAGTTCATTTCCATGGCAGGTAAAAACTCACCGTCGGGTAACTGCGGTAATCCTTCTTTTGAACCATTGATACCGGCAAACTTTTCAACATAGCTGTACCATGGAGCCAGATCTTTATAACGAACGGGCCAGTCAACACCATAGCCATCTTTGGCATTGGCTTCAAAATCAATATCGCTCCATCTGTACGATTGACGGCCCCACATAAGTGAGCGGCCACCCACATGGTATCCCCGGATCCAGTCGAACCGTTTGACCTGGGTGTATGGATTATCTATATCGTTTACAAAGAACTTTTTAGAAACTTCATTAAAAGCGTAGCACTTACTTTGAATGGGACTGTTCTTTTTATCTTCTTCTGTTACCTTCATGTGGTGAGCGAGCTCCCACATATTTTTTTCGGTTCCAGAATAATCTTTAATGTGCTCAACATTTCTGCCGCGTTCCAGGACTAATGTTTTCAATCCTTTTTCGCATAATTCTTTGGCAGCCCATCCGCCACTGATACCTGACCCTACCACTATAGCATCATAGGTATTTTGTACGGTTGCTTTGTTATTAACGTTTACGTTCAGAGAATCTCCGGGCATGGTATTAATTCAGATTTTCGATTAAGCTTGTTCGTATTTAAATGTTTCCTTTTTTCAATTCATTTACTGCGTAATCTGCAGCCCTTGCTGTTAATGCCATGTAAGTAAGAGAAGGATTCACGCACGAAGCCGATGTCATACAGGCGCCGTCTGTTACAAATACATTAGGCGCATCCCAAACCTGGTTGTGTGCGTTGAGCACGGATGTTTTTGGATCTTTACCCATACGGGCTGTACCCATTTCGTGAATACCCATACCCATGTAGTAATCACTTTCTGAACCCCGCACATCTTTCAGTCCTGCAGCCTGTAACATTTCAACGGCATCGTTCTTCATATCGACGCGCATTTTCTTTTCATTATCCTTTATCTCACAATCCATTGCCAGCACAGGTAAACCCCATTTATCTTTTTTGTCTTTGTCGAGCATGATCCTGTTTTCGTGATAGGGTAATGTTTCTCCGAAAGCAGTCATACCCACCGTCCATGGACCTGGTTCACAAAGTGCATTTTTCAATTCAGCGCCGATGCTTAATTCGGCGATCTGTCTGTTCCAGCCCTGACGGCTGGCGCCTCCCTGGTAACCAAAGCCACGCACGTAATCTCTTTTTTCGCCATACAAATTGCGGAAGCGAGGAATATAAAATCCCGTGGGGCGGCGACCGAAATAATATTTATCATCAAAACCTTCTGCTACACCTTCGGCACCCACTCTGAAATGGTGGTCCATTACATTATGACCAAGTTCGCCGCTGCTGCTGCCCAAACCTTCGGGCCATACATCGGTTGCAGAATTAAACAATACCCAGGTGCTGTTAAAAGCAGAGGCGCACAGGAATACTATTTTCGATTTATACTGATAGGTCTTATTATCCGTTGCGTCTACTATTTCAACACCGGTAGCTTTTTTCTTGTCTTTATCGTATAATACCTTAGTAACAATTGAAAACGGACGAAGTGTAAGATTGCCTGTAGCCATAGCTGCCGGCAAAGTAGAAGATTGTGTACTGAAGTAACCGCCAAAGGGACAACCCAGCCAGCATTTATTACGGTACTGGCAATTGGTTCGGCCGGGAAGCGGTTGAGTGATATTTGCCACACGGCCAATGAACAAGTGACGCTGGCCTTTGTAATGGTCTTTCAGTTTGGCGGCCACATCTTTTTCAACACAGTTTAATTCCATACCAGGTTGAAACTGTCCGTCGGGTAAATGAGGAAGCCCTTCTTTGGTACCGCTGATGCCTGCAAATTTTTCGGCATAATCGTACCAGGGTGCAATTTCTTTATAACGAATCGGCCAGTCAACGCCGACGCCTTCTTTTGCATTGGCTTCAAAATCAAAATCGCTCCAGCGATAGCTTTGGCGGCCCCACATCAGCGAACGGCCTCCTACATGGTAGCCACGAAACCAGTCGAACCGCTTCTTTTCTACATACGGACAATCTTCTTCATTGGTCCAGTAGTTGAGATTGGTTTCATTTAAAGGATAATCTCTGTTTAAAACAGGATAATCCTTAATCATTTGCTGCGTTTTGCCGCCGCGGTGCGGAAACTGCCAGGGATCTTTATTTGTGTTGGTGTATCCTTTTATATGCTCAATATTTTCACCACGCTCAAGCAACAAAACTTTTAATCCTTTTTGGGTCAGTTCTTTTGCAGCCCAGCCACCGCTGATACCGGAGCCTACTACAATAGCATCATATACATTTTCTGCCATGATTCGTTTTTTTAATAAGACAAATGACAATCGTATGCTGAATGCTTAAAGCAAAACGCTTAATGCAAACCTTTGAAATTATGCGTTTAGCGTTATGCCTTTAGCATTATGCATTCAGAAGAACTATAAATTTACAGAGCTGAAACACGAAACTCAGAAGAACCCGAAACCGTCGAATGCATTATTACACATCGCAGATTTTAACCGCTTTTTCAAGCGATGCCAAACGTTCTTCATTGGTATTGCGTGCAGGAATAAACTCCTGTGCTACATATCCTTTGAACCCTGTGTCAACAATTGCTTTCATAATAGCGGGATAATACAATTCCTGCGTATCGTCTATTTCATTTCTTCCCGGAACACCGCCAGTATGATAATGGGTCATATACTGGTGATTATCTTTAATGGTTCGTATTACGTCGCCTTCATCGATCTGCATATGATAGATGTCATACAGCAGTCTAAAGTTGTCAGACCCCAAACGTTTTACCAGTTCAACGCCCCACGGTGTTCTGTCGCACATGTAATCTTTATGGTTTACTTTGCTGTTTAACAGCTCCATTACGATCATTACGTTATTCTTTTCGGCCAAACCCATGATCTGTTTCAGGCCTTCAACGCTATTTTTCCATCCGGTTTCGTCATCCATACCGCGACGGCTGCCACTGAAGCAAATAAGGTTCTTATAACCTGCTTTGGCTACCAGGGGGATCATCTCGGAATAATTCTTAATCAGCTGAGCGTGGAATTTTTTATCATTCCAGCCATCGGTAAGGTTAATTTCCGCGCCATTGCACATAGAAGAGTACAGGCCATTTTTTTGAAGTATAGGCCAGTCTTTGGGCCCAACCAGGTCAATAGCCCCGATGCCCATTTTCTTTACAGCAGGAGCAAATTCTTCAAGCGGAATGGAGCCATAACACCAGCGGCAAACAGAGTGATTAATATTTCCTTTCAAAGTATACGTTTTAGTTTCCTCGGGAGTGGTAAAAGAAGGAAGCATGTTGGCCGCACCCAGCGCTGCCGTGCCGGCAACGAGGTTCTTAATGGCAACTCTTCTTGATTGATTGGCCATGTTGTTATTGTTGGGATTGAAATTTACAAAATGTTCAAATAAAATCGATTAAATGAAAAGCCGTTCATAATAAATTATAACAAATTATTAAACGAATCATTCAGCGATCTTAGACAGTTGCCTGTGCCTCAGCCTGAGCCACTGCCTCTTTATGCTGTACGTAATGTTTACGACGCGATATATAAATTACTACAAATACTACCAACAGAATGGCAGGCATTATGGCAACTTTCATAAATGTATTAGAACCTGCAATAGCATCTGCTTTTGTAGCCTCTTCACCCGCAGCAATAGCAGCGGCCTTATAACCATCATACCATTTACCCATCAAAGGCAAAATAAGAGAAGTTGAGAACATTCCGGCCCCGCCCATAAGAGACAATCCCAGAGCTCCTGTATTAGGCAGATATTCCGAAACAAATCCAAGCATTGTTGGCCAAAAGAAACAGACCCCTGCTGCAAATACCAGGGCAGCCCCAAAAGCAGCTCCGCCGCTTGCTTTACTCAGTAATAATAAACCAATGCCTGCAAAAAGCGCTGAAAAGATTAGCATTCCATTTGGATTTAACCGATGGGCAACGGGCCCGGCAAACGAACGGCCCAGCGCCATAATACCATTTATAAATACCAGAACAAGTATTCCTGAAACACCAGCACCCTGTAATAAAGCACCCAACCACTGATTGGTACCCAATTCAGTAGCAGCGGTTAAAAACATGCACAATAGCATTACAATAAAAAGCGGATTTAAACAGGCGCCGAACATTTGCTTGCTGCTAATACCTTTAGCTACACGTTCGGTTGGAGGAAATTTCAGGCGTAAGAAAAGAATTCCATAAATAAGTGCTGGCAATAAAAGCAACCCCACCAGTATATGCCAGTTAATATGTACTTGCTCAAGCAGGAAATAGGCAATTAATCCTCCTATTGCCAAACCACCGGGAAACCATACATGAAACCTGTTTAGCATGGTGATCTTGTTATCGGGAAACAAAGAAACCACCAGGGGGTTACAAGCGGCTTCCACCATGCCATTACCTATGCCAATACATAGGGTACCTATAAATAACATAGTGGCGTCCTTTGCAATCAGATAAATAATTACTCCCGCAACATGCCCAATAAAAGCGAGCCCTATCAAACGCTTCATACCTAATACATCACACAGGGGTCCTCCAAAAACCATTGCTAAGGTAAATCCCCAGAAAGCAGGGCTGAATACCCAACCCACTTGTTCTTTATCAAGGTGAAATTCTGTTCCCCAAACGCCTTCCAGTGAAGCGCGAAAGGCAAAAGTCATTGAGGTAACAATAAGCGCAATACAACTTGCAATGAATAATTGCTTGCGTTGAATCGTTGGTTGTTGCATGGCAAGAATCTTTTGGTTAATTAAAGGGTTCTTAATTGATAATTTTTAAAGTTTTTACTGAACCTCCTAACTTTATCGAATGCTATTGTAAATTCGTTAGATTCAAATAAGCATGTAAATGTAATTTTTTATTTTAAAACAAATCCTTTTTCACACTTTTCTAATCTCTTTTTTCATGAACAGAAAACTACGAATGGGAATGGTAGGTGGAGGTAAAGATGCCTTTATCGGCGCTATTCACCGTATTGCTGCCAACATGGATGGCCTTATTGAATTAAGCTGCGGCGCACTTAGTCATAATCCTGATATTGCTATAGATTCAGCTAAAAGTTTATTTCTGCCCGAAGATCGCACGTATACCAATTACGAAGATATGATCAAAAAAGAAAGCGGTTTACCGGCAGATAAACGGATGGATTTTGTAACGATCGTAACGCCAAACTATGCTCACTTTGCACCGGCAATGATGGCGCTTGACCATGGCTTTAACGTTGTAATTGAAAAGCCCATGACATTCACACTCGATGAGGCTAAACAATTGCAGAAAAAAGTTCAGGATACCGGTTTACTGCTGTGCCTCACGCATACCTATAGCGGATACCCGATGGTAAAACAGGCCCGTTATATGGTTCAGAACGGTGTGTTGGGAAAGATCAGAAAAGTATATGTTGAATATCCCCAGGGATGGCTGAGCAAACTGAGCGAGCGCGAAGGCAATGCCCAGGCCGCCTGGAGAACAGATCCTAAAAAATCAGGTAAAAGCGGCGCCATGGGCGACATAGGCACCCATGCAGCTCATTTAACTGAATATATTACCGGTTTAAAGATCACGCACCTTTGCGCCGATTTAAATATCATGGTTGAAGGTCGTGCACTCGACGACGATGGTAACGTTTTATTAAAATTCGACAATGGCGCAGCCGGCGTATTAATGGCTTCACAGGTAGCGGCCGGCGAAGAAAATGCACTGAAAATTCGCGTATACGGTGAATTGGGTGGTGTAGAATGGGCACAGCATGAACCTAATACACTGCTTGTAAAATGGCTCGATCAACCTGCGCAAATATTACGCGCCGGCGCCAATTATACAAACGTGTTATCTTCATTCGCAACGCATAATTGTCGCACTCCGGGCGGCCATCCGGAAGGTTATCTGGAAGCATTTGCAAATATCTATCGCAATTTTGCACTGAGTTTATCTGCTAAGATCAGTGGTGAAGAACCTACCAAAGAAATGCTCGATTACCCACGGGTAGAAGAAGGCGTTCGTGGCATGGCCTTTATTGATAATGTTGTGAAAAGCAGTGCCAGCAAAGAAAAATGGACCCTGTTTGAAGTTTAATAAAAAATAGCAAATTCCAAAATTCAAATCTCAAAATCGGTTTTCTTTTTGGAACCTGTTATTTGCTTTTTGTGATTTTTTATAAAATATCAAATACCAAATTCCATATCAATGCGCACTATAAAAGGACCTGGCATTTTTCTCGCCCAGTTCATGGGTGACAAACCGCCATTCAATTCACTGAAATCAATTTGCCAGTGGGCCAAGAGCCTGGGCTTTATAGGGGTACAGATCCCCAGTTGGGACAGCCGCTGTATCGACCTTCAAAAAGCAGCAGAAAGTAAAACCTATGCAGATGAAATAAAAGGTCTTGTAAAAGAATGCGGACTCGAAATAACTGAACTTTCTACTCATCTGCAGGGACAGCTGATTGCCGTGCATCCCGCCTATGATGCATTGTTCGATGGATTTGCACCGGAAAAATTCCGTAATAATCCAAAAGCCCGCACCGAATGGGCCGAACAACAGCTACGCTATGCGGCCAAAGCATCGCAAAACCTGGGACTGAATGCCCATGCTACTTTCAGCGGCGCCCTTTTATGGCCAACAGTATATCCATGGCCGCAACGGCCTGCCGGCCTCGTAGAAACAGGATTTAAAGAACTGGGCAAACGATGGCTGCCGATCCTGAACTATTTCGATGAGCACGGTGTTGATCTTTGCTATGAAGTACATCCCGGTGAAGACATACATGATGGTATTTCGTACGAAATGTTCCTGCAGCATGTAAACAATCATGCACGGGCTTGTTTGTTGTACGATCCGTCGCATTTTGTATTGCAATGCCTCGATTACCTGGAATACATTGATAACTATCATGAGCGTATTCGTATGTTCCATGTAAAAGACGCTGAATTTAATCCAAGCGGTAAACAAGGCGTTTATGGCGGTTATCAGAACTGGATCGACAGAGCCGGCCGCTTCCGTTCACTCGGCGATGGTCAGGTTGATTTTAAATCTATCTTCAGCAAGCTAACTGCGTATGATTATGCAGGCTGGGCTGTAATGGAATGGGAATGTTGTATTAAACATCCCGAAGATGGCGCCAAAGAAGGCGCTCCGTTTATTAAAGACCACATCATTCGTGTTACCGAAAAAGCATTTGACGATTTTGCAGGTACAGGTAGTGATGAGAAATTTAACCGTTCCGTATTAGGATTACAATAAATTAATGTGCTAAAGAAGTATCTTGCACAATCTTGAACTAAAATTAATTTTCGATGAAGAAAATATTTGTCTTCGCTGCTTTCTGCACAGCAATGGTTGCCTGTAATTCATCTGACAACAACAAAGGCGCCGCAAACACGGCTGATAGCTCTAAAACAGCAAGTGCCGGAGGTCCCGCTGCGACCGCAGATGAACAAGGTCTCGAAATGATAGGTGCGCTCGATTGCACTACCTGCCATAAGATCAATGAAAAGAATATCGGACCTGCCTATATCGATGTATCAA